>Ga0070680_100000886_pt1 | contig 21194 bp, 19 predicted proteins | sample KBSC73BmetaG_FD_64672 | JGI IMG/M metagenome (GOLD analysis project Ga0070680, IMG submission 64672) | Corn rhizosphere microbial communities from Kellogg Biological Station, Michigan, USA - KBS C7-3B metaG | ecosystem: Host-associated > Plants > Roots > Rhizosphere | place: USA: Michigan...
ATGAAGGACAGCGGCTGCCATGCGGTCAAGATCGAAGGCGGGCAGGCGATCGCGCCGACGTTGCGGCGCCTCGTGGACGCGGGGATCCCCGTTATGGGGCACATCGGGTTGACGCCCCAATCGGTGCACGCTCTCGGCGGCTATCGCGTACAGGGGAGAGATGAGGCGACCGCCGCCCGGCTGCAGGCGGACGCCAAGGCGCTCGAGGACGCGGGGGCATTCGCGGTGGTGCTCGAGCTCGTGCCCGCGCCGCTCGCATCGCAGATCACAAAGGCGCTCACCATCCCGACGATCGGGATCGGTGCGGGACCGGCGTGCGATGGTCAGGTCTTGGTCCTGCACGATATGCTGGGCCTCAACGACCAATTCTCGGCGAAGTTCGTGAAGAAGTACGCCGCGCTGGCCGAAGACGTGCGTGAGGCGGCGCGGCTGTTTGCCGCTGAGGTCCGTGAGGGCCGCTATCCAGGCCCCGAGCACTCCTTTGGGAAATGATCAATGATCACCGTCCAATGATCGTGGTCATTGATCATTGGCCATTGATCATTGATAATTGATCATTCTTCCGGAGGGAGCATGTCGAAATCCGACGACGAGAAGCTGGCGAAACTGATCAAGAAAAACATGGCGAAGGCGGCAAAGGCCAAGCCAAAGGCGCGGAAGCGTTATGACCCCACGCTGCCGCCCGAAACCACCGACGACGATATCGAGCGTCGCGACTTCTTTTCGGAGATGAAGAAGCGCGAGTTCTAGTTGCGCGAGATCTCCAGCCTCCCTGAGATGCGGGCGTGGTCTCGGGCTGAGCGTTCCCACCGCCGCACAGTCGGCTTCGTTCCCACCATGGGTTTTCTCCACGAGGGTCATCTGCGCCTCGTGGATCGGGCGCGCGAGCTTTCGGACCGCGTCGTGATGAGCATCTTCGTGAATCCGCTGCAGTTCGGACCGCACGAGGACCTGGCACGCTATCCCCGCGATCTGGATCGCGACCGCGAGCTGGCCAGCAAGCGCGGGGTCGACTGCGTCTTCATTCCCGACGTCAAAGCGATGTATCCCGCCGAGCCGCTGGCGCGCGTGGTGCCGGGCCCCGACGCCGACACGCTCGAAGGCGCCGCCCGGCCCGGTCACTTCGCGGGCGTCCTCACGGTGGTCGCCAAACTCTTCCATCTGGTCGAGCCGGACGTCGCGGTGTTCGGCCGCAAGGATTTCCAGCAGGCGATGCTCGTGAAGCGCCTGGTCCAGGATCTCGACTTTCCCGTTACGATCGACATCGTGCCGACGGTGCGCGAGCTCGACGGACTCGCGCTTTCCTCGCGCAACACCTATCTGAGCCCGGACGAGCGCCGTACGGCGCTCGCGTTGTCTCGCGCATTGCGGCTCCTCGAGCAGAGCTGGCGCGGCGGTGAGGCCGATCCGGCCAGGTTGCAGCGAGCCGGGATGGACGCGATGCGTTCATCCGGCGCCCTACCCGAGTATTGCGCGCTCATCGATGAGAACCTGCGGCCGGTGGAACGCCTAACGGCACGCACCGTGGCGGTCGTGGCCGCACGGGTTGGCAAGACCCGGCTACTCGATAACGTCGTGCTCGGCGAGGGAATCGGCGCGGACCCGCGGGTCACGCCGTGAGCCTCCCCCAGTGGGCGCAGGTGACTCCGGCGCGGCGGGCCCACATCGAACGGGTCGTTGCGCTCCTCGAAAGGTGGGCCGATGCGATGCGCGTGCCCGCCAACGAGCGCGAGCGTTGGCTCCGCGCCGGCTGGCTCCACGACGCACTGCGCGATGCACCCCTCGGAGATCCGCTGGGCCACGGGCCCGTCACCGCCGCTCACGCCGCCGCACAAGGGGAACGGGACCAGGGCGTGCTCGACGCCGTCCGCTACCACACCATCGGCTTCGCCGGCTGGGACAATGTGGGGCGAATGCTGTATCTGGCCGACTTTCTCGAGCCGGGTCGCGGCGGCGACGATCGAGAGGATCTGGCGCAGCGCGTGCCCGCCGAGCGTGACGCAGTCCTGCGCGAAGTCGCCCGACGGCGGATCGACTGGATACTGCGCTCCGGGTGGATGCTTCCCGACGAAACCGTCGTGTTCTGGAATCAACTTGTCGGACGGTCCGACGGCCGGAGGGCCGGACGGCCATGACGATCCGCGCATTCGCGCTTGTTTCGCTCGCTGTCATCGGATGTGGCGGGGACGGCACCCAGGCCCATCCCGTTCCCGGAGACCGAGGTCCCGCAATCACCGTCGAAGTGCTCAATGCCAACGGACGCGCCGGCGACGCCCGTGTCGGCACGCGCGTGCTGCGGCGCGAGGGGATCGACGTCGTGTATTTCGGGAATGCCCCCGCCGAGGAAGGTACGCTCGATTCGACGCGGATCATCGTGCGGCGTGGATCTGCAAAGGTTGGCGACAAAGTACGAGCGGCGTTGGGGCTGGGGCGCGTCGAGATCGCGCTCGACAGCAGCAAACTACTCGATGTGAGCGTGCTCCTCGGGACGGACTTTGCGCCTCCCACGTCCCGATCCCACGACTTCCACCCGTAGCTGCCCGCACGCGGCGCTGATATCGAGCCCGCGGCTCCGGCGCAGCACCGCCTCCACGCCTTTCTCCTTCAACCGACGCTCGAACGCCAGCATCTGGGCCCGTGCACTTGGCGTGAGGTCGGGCGCGCCGCCGGGGTGCAGCGGCAAGAGATTGACCAGCGCCTCGAGCGGCTGCGCAAGCTTGGCCAGCTGATCGGCCGCCTCGAGCGAGTCGTTCTTTCCGGCAATCAGCACGTATTCCAGCGTCACCCGGCGGCGGAATTGCTGGAGCGCGCTCATGAGCTCGGGAAGCGCGTACTTTTTCTCGATCGGCATGAGCGCGCGCCGCAGGGCAGGGGTGGGCGCGTGCAACGACACCGCCAGACGAAACTGCTCGCGCCGCTGCGCGAATTTGGCGAGCTGCGGGAGGATGCCGACGGTGGACAGGGTGATGTGTCGCGCGCCGATGCCGAATCCCTCCGGCCGATTCAACACGGTCAACGTGGTATCCACCGCCTCCCAGTTCAGCAGCGGCTCACCCATGCCCATGAAGACGATGTTGGTCGGCTTGAGGCTCGGATCGCGAATGACCAGCTCTCGGACCTGGCCCGCAATTTCTCCGGCGCTCAGGTTACGGCGAAAACCCATGCGTCCCGTCGCGCAGAAGACGCAGCCGAGCGCGCAGCCCGCCTGAGAGGAAATGCACAACGTGCGGCGCTTGCCTTCCGGGATCAGGACCGACTCGATCGCTTCACCGTCATCGAGCATCCACAGAAACTTCTCGGTGCCATCGCTCGACACCTGATGGGTGCGGAGCTCCAGCCGGCGCAGGGGAAAGGCTTCGTCGAGCGCGCCCCGGAGGCCGGCGGGGAGATCGGTCGCGTCACTCCAGCGCGCGACGGGTCGTTGCCAGAGCCGCGGAAAGAGTTGCCGGAGCCGGTACGCAGGTTCCCCGCGAGTCGTCAACCACTCCTGCAGCGCGTCGCGGGCGGCGTCCGGCGTCAGACCGAGAAGATCAATAGTCACTTGAAGCGTGCGTCGATTCCCACGCGATAGGCCGCACCGACGTCATTGACGCCGCCATCGCGCGCCAGCGTGAGGTTGTACTTCCCGATGGTAATGCGCGCGCCGGCGACCGGGCGCCACCCCGATTCGGCTCCGTAGCTTCCTTCGTGCGCCACGAGAAAGTCGAATGTGAACGTCTTTGCAAATTCGGCACCGATACCGAGTTGATGGTCGGCCTGAAATCCGTGGCCAAAGGCGATGCCGTAGCGCCCCCGCAGCACCGCGCGCTCACCCGAGAGTTTCCCCTGCCAGACGCGTGCCTCGATGCCCCCGTAGAGATCTTGCGATGGATCGTCCACGCTGAGCGAAGAAAAGAAGTGCGTCGCGGCGGCAATGCGCAGCACGTCGGAGAACGTGTGCGTGGCCCCGATATCGAACGTCATCCGTTCGCTGCGCTGGGTGTCGAGGCGCGTCTGATGGAACGCCACGGTCGCACCCAGATCGGTCGATCCGAAACGGCGCGACCACGTGCCCCCGAGCGCGAAGGTGTACACAGGCACCACCACGCCGGTGGGATCGGGACTGTCCATCGTCTGGCTGATGTCGCTCAGTCCGACTCTGCCATAGATGAGGCCAAGCTCACCGATGTTCTTTGCTGGGACCCGGACCGTGGTGATGACCCCGCTCGCATCGACGGTCGGCGGAGTCTGGATGACATCGAGAGCGAGTATCACTCGGCCGCTGTCGGTTCGCTGCGCGGGATTCCACAGGGCGGCGATGGGACCGACGGCGAGGGCGGCAGGGGTTGGAACGGTGGCGGCGGCGACACGCCACAGGGTCGTCCCGGTGGCCTCCTGGGCCGCGATTGGCCGCATGCCGCTCGCGCAGAACCCTAGAAGCAGCAGGCCAATGCGTTGCATGCAGAACGTTTACTCGGGACTGTAGCGCCGTCAACTCAAGTCAACTATCTTCAATCGGTTACGGCACTTGGACGAGCCCCATTGCGACTGACTGAACTGCTCACGCCCAACCGCATCCGGGTACCATTGCGGGCCCAGAGTAAGGAGGGCGTGTTGCGTGAGTTGGTCGAGCTTCTGGTCGATGGAAATGGCGCCGAGTCCGGGGCCGCTAAGGCTATGTGGGGCGCGGGCGTAGAGGATGTGTTTCAGGCCGTGCTGGAGCGGGAGCGACAGTTCCCAACCGGAATCGGCTATGGCGTCGCCGTACCGCATGGCAAGACCCCCGCGCTTCCGAACCTCGTGGCCGTAGCGGGGACGACACAGGCTCCGGTGCCCTATGAAACAGTGGACGGTGAACCCGTCCGTTTGTTTTTCCTGCTGGCCGGCCCCGAGTCACAGGCGGGAGCGCACGTAAAAGCGTTGAGTCGTATTTCGCGGCTCGTGCGACGCGAGCCAATCCGTGCCCGCCTGCTCGCGGCGCGGTCTCCGGACGAGTTCTATCGCATCCTGTGCGACGCTGAGATGGGAGGGGCAGCATAGACGCCAGTGTGACACGGACAACCCTGCGAACGCATCGCTGCGGCGCGCTGCGCCAGGATCACGTCGGACAGCGTGTGCGATTGGGGGGCTGGGTCCACCGGCGCCGCGACCTCGGAGGCATTGTCTTCCTCGACTTGCGCGATCGCGATGGGCTCGTGCAGGTCGCGGTAGGGCCGGGGTGGTCATCTGCCCAGATCCTCGGCCGCGCCCAGACCGTCGGTCCGGAGACCGTCGTCCTCGTCGAGGGCGAAGTCGTCGCACGGCCGCCCGCGATGCGCAACGCCGATCTGGCCACCGGCGACGTCGAAGTGCACGCCACGGCCCTCGACGTGGTGGGTCCGGCCGAGACCCCCGCAATTCCGGTCGCGCGCGGCAAGGGTGAGGAACTCCCGGCCGAGGAGCTGCGACTCAAGTACCGGCACCTCGATCTGCGCCGCCCCGAGCTCCAGGCGAATATGATCTTGCGCCACCGGCTGGCGCAGCGTGCCCGGCGGGTGCTCAGCGATCTGGACTTCCTCGAAATCGAAACGCCGATCCTGACCAAGCCAACGCCCGAGGGCGCGCGCGACTATCTCGTGCCGTCGCGCCTGCATCCCGGCGAGTTCTTCGCGTTGCCGCAGTCGCCGCAGATCTACAAGCAGCTGCTCATGGTATCGGGATTCGACCGGTATTTCCAGCTCGCGCGCTGCCTGCGCGATGAGGACCTGCGCTTCGATCGACAGCCCGAATTCTCACAAATCGATATCGAGGCGTCGTTCGTTGGCCAAGAAGATGTCCTCGGCTACGTCGAAGCGGTGCTCGTTGCGCTGTGGGATGAAGCGGGTCACAAGATCCCGCGGCCGTTTCAACGGATCACGTGGCGTGATGCGATGGAGCGGTACGGGACCGACAAGCCCGATCTGCGCTTTGACTTCCCGATCGCCGACTGGACCGCGCAGGTCCAGCCGCTCGCGGTGCCGTTCTTCCAGGGCGCGCTGTCGAACGGCGCGCGCGTGCGCGGCATCGCCGTGTCGGGCGGCGGCACCCTGTCGCGCAAGGACGTTGACCAGCTCACCGAGGCGGCGAAAACGCACGGCGCCCCAGGGCTGGCATGGGTGAAGCGGCAGGGAGAACAGCTCTCAGGCTCGGTCGGCAAGCATTTCACGGCGGAGGCGCTCGGTCGGATCGGCGTGGGCGACGGGGATGTCGCCTTGATGACCGTCGGACCCGACCGCGTCACGTCACCCGCGCTGGACAAGGTGCGACAGGAAGTGATCAAACGCCTCGGGAAGACGCCCAAGATGGCGCACGCTTTTTGTTGGGTGGTGGACTTCCCGCTGTTCGAGCCCGATCCGGAGACCGGCAAACCGGTATTCGCGCACCATCCCTTTACCTCGCCGCATCCGGACGATATCGGCAAACTCGATAGCGCGCCGTTTGCGTGCCGCGCGCTGCACTATGACGCGGTCTACAACGGCAACGAGCTTGGTTCCGGGTCGATTCGTATCACCGATCCGGCGGTGCAGCGCACCGTCTTCAAGCACCTGGGACTCTCGCCGGCCGAGATCGATGCGCGCTTTGGCTTCCTGCTGACGGCGCTCGCGGCGGGCGCCCCGCCGCACGGGGGCTTCGCGATTGGCTTCGACCGTACCGTAATGCTGATCGTCGGCGCGGCCTCGATGCGGGACGTGGTCGCATTCCCGAAAACGACTGCAGCTCGGGCGCTGTTCGAGGGCGCACCGGCTCCGGCGCGGCCCGAAGACCTTGCCGCTCTTCATATCAAGGTGGTGCCATGAGCGATGATGTCGTCCACCGTCTCTCTGTGGAAGGCGTAGACCCGCTGGCGTTGGCCGGCGTGAACGACGCGAACTTGCTCGAGCTCGCGCGCCGCCTCGGCGTGCGGGTATCGTTGCGCGGCGACAGCCTGTCGCTGGCCGGCTCCGCCGCGGCCATCGAGCGGGCCGGTGCGGTCGCCCAGGCCTTGATCGACCTCGCCCGCATGGGTGAGAACCTCGACGTGCACGACGTCGAGCGCCTGGTATCGGACGAGGCGCACGGGGAGCTGGGACGCCAGGGCGCCGCGCCCGATCCGGTGAAGATCATCCTCCCCGGCCTGCGCCGCGTGATCCAGCCGAAGACCGCCGGCCAGCGCGAGTACCTCCGTTCGATCGCCGAACACGACATCGTGATCGGGATCGGGCCCGCGGGAACCGGCAAGACGTATCTCGCGGTCGCCGCCGCCGTCGATGCGCTCGCGCGCAAGCGCGTGCGTCGCATCATCCTCGCCCGCCCCGCCGTCGAAGCCGGCGAGAACCTCGGCTTCCTGCCCGGCGATCTCCAGGAAAAAGTCGACCCGTATTTGCGACCGCTGTACGACGCGCTCGAGGACATGATGCCGCGCGAGCGGGTGGAGAAGGCGCTCGAGACGCGCACCATCGAGATCGCGCCGCTCGCCTACATGCGCGGGCGCACGCTCGGCGACGCGTTCGTCATTCTCGACGAAGCGCAAAACGCCACCGGGATGCAGATGAAGATGTTTCTCACGCGGTTGGGGGTGAACTCGCGGGCGGTTATCACGGGCGACAAGACCCAGATCGACCTCCCGATCCGCGAGGACTCCGGATTGCTGCAGGTCGAGCGGATTCTGCCCGGCATTGAAGGCATTGGCTTCGTCTATCTCGACGAGGGCGACGTCGTGCGGCATCGCCTGGTGCGCGACATCATCCGGGCGTACGCCGAGGACGCGCAGGGTTAAATGAACCTCCCGACGCGGGATCAGGTGCGGTATCACGCCGCGCGCTGGGTGTGGGTGCCCCTCATGGCACTCGTGGCCCATCTCGCGTTCCCCTCGAGCGCCGCCGACGTGGCGCCGCTGCTCGAGCCGGGCGCCCGCGCGGACAAGGAGGTCATCGCGCCGTTCAACTTCGTCGTGAACAAGTCGGAAGACGAGCTGCAGCGCGAATCGGAGGAGCTCGCGGCGTCCGCCAAGCCGATTTACGAGTTCCGGCAGCACGCCTACGACAGCACCGCGACGACGATGGCCGCCTTCTTCACCGCGATCGACGCCGTCGCCGACCAGGGGGCGCAGCCGGTCACGCGTGCGGCCGGTGATTTCGGAGTTCCGCTGACGCCGCAGGAGGCTGGCTATCTCGGCAAGACCGGCAAGCGGCACGCCGTCCAGCTGGCGCTCGAGCGGCTGTTCGACCGGACGCTCGCGCAGGGCGTCACGGGACCCGGGGTGCTCCAGGTGGAGCAGTCGCGCGAGCTGATCGTGCGCCGGGGCTCGACCGAATCCTCGGTGCAGCGCGATCAGGTGCTCACCTTTGCGCAGTACCTGAACCGCGCGAAGCAATTGCACCCCGATCCCGGATCGAGCGTGGCGGACGTCTTGTATCTCAAACTCGTTCGTCAGTTCTTCCGCCCCACCCTCATCCCCAAGCAGCTCGAGACCGAGCGCCGGCGCAACGAGCTGCGCGGCAGCGTCGATCCCAGCAAGTACATCGTCCGGGCAGGCGACCGCATCGTCGCCCCGAACGAGATCGTGACCAACGAGGCCCACGAGCGACTGGCTGCGCTGCACCAGGAGCTGCTGCGCCGCGGCGCCGCGACGACCTACTCGTTCCGCGGGGTGGTGGGACCGCTGCTGCGGGACTCGCTGATCTTGTCGATTTTCTGGGTGCTCTTGCTGTTCTATCGGCGGGAGACGTATCGCGACATCAAGCAAGTGGCCCTGATCGGCAGCCTCTTCTCGGTGCTGCTGGTCCAGGCCGGCATTGTCGCACGATCGTATCCCACGCACCCCGAGATCGTCTTCATGCCGTTCGTCGCCATGATGATGACGGTGCTCTTCAACGGCCGCGTCTCATTGATCGCGGCCCTGGTGCTGGCCGTGGTGGTCGGGTTGCAGCCCGTGTTCCACGACGTACCGGCGACGTTCCTCTGCGTCGTGGGTGGCGTCACGGCGGCGCTCTCGGTCAAGACACTGCGCAGCCGCAGCAATTTCTACGCACCGGTGTTGATCATCGCGGGCGGATATTTGGCCGGCGCGCTGGCGCTCGGGCTGGCGAGCGGCTGGCCCATCGAGGAAATCGCGTTGCGCGGCCTGCTCGGCGCCGTCAACGGCCTCATCTCGGCCGGCCTCACCTTCTTCCTGCTGCCGGTGGCAGAGTCGGTCACGCATATCACCACCGACCTCACGCTGCTCGAGCTGTCCGATCCCAGTCGCCCGCTGTTGCGCCGGCTGTCCCTCGAAGCCCCGGGGACGTACGCCCATAGCGTCGCGATGGCCAACCTGGTCGAAGCCGCGTGCAACCGGATCGGCGCGAACGGACTGCTCGGCCGGGTGGGGTGCTACTATCACGACATCGGGAAGGTCAAGAATCCGATGTTCTTCGTGGAAAACCAGATTCCCGGCAACAATCCGCACGACCGGCTGAAGCCGCTGCAGTCGGCGCAAATCATCAAGGCGCATGTGACTGACGGCCTCGCCCTCGCGGCCCAAGCGCAGCTGCCCGACTCGGTCGCCGCGTTCATTCCCGAGCATCACGGCACCACGGAGATCACGTATTTTCTCGACAAGGCCAAGAAGTCGGACGGCGGCCAGGTGCGGAATCCCGAGGACTTCGTGTATCCGGGACCGAAACCGCGTTCCATGGAGACGGCGATCGCGATGATCGCCGATTCCGTTGAAGCCGCGCTGCGCGTGCTCGAGGATCTGACGCCGCAGAAAATCGAGGAAGCGATCGACCACATCGTGCGCACCAAGGTGAACGCCGGCCAACTCGACGAGGCGCCGCTCACCCTGCAGCAAATCGAACAGGTGAAACAGGCATTCCTGCTCGTGCTCAGCGGGATGTACCACAACCGCATCGATTATCCGGAGTCCAGTGGCGGTATCAGCGCGAGCTGGCACCCGGCGGCAGCGCGCTAGCCTCGGGCGTGTTGCCCAACGCGTGTTGGCATGGGAGGGCGCGCCCGCTCATACGCACGTGGACATCACGCTGCTGTCGGCCCACGACATGCGCCGACTGAATCGGCGCGCCACCGGACGGCGTGGGCTTACCGATGTGATCGCCTATTCCTTGCCTCAGCCCGACGGCCGGCTCGTGGGTGACATCTACATTTGCCCCGCGGTGGCGAGACGCGCGGCTCTGGCCGGCATCACGTTCAGGGAAGAGCTCGTGCGTCTCGCCGTGCACGGCACCCTGCACGTGCTCGGCTACGATCATCCTGAAGGACCGGGACGCACCCGGTCCGTGATGTGGCGCCGGCAGGAGCAGTACGTGCGACGTCTGCGGCACCGCCTCTAATGCTCACCGAAGCCGCCTTGCAGGTCACCGGCCTCATCGTGGCCCTGACCGCCGCCATCTGGGCGGCGCTCCTGGCCCTTGCGGAAGAAGCAGCCGTGGGCGAAGCGCTGCACACACTAGGCGACGCGCCACCCATGGCTGCCGAACGTCGCGTCCCCCTCCATCGCGCCCTGCACGTCGCCCGCCTGGCCTTGCTCGTGCTCGGTGCCGTCGCCACGGCCAACGCCATCGCGTGGTGGACGCGGCCGTGGGCGGGGGCACTGGTCTCGCTGGTCGTCACCACACTGCTGCTGTTCGTCATCGGCGACGCGCTGCCGCGCAGTGTGGCACGCCTCGCACCGGAGCTGTCCGATGCCGCGCTGCCCCTCGCGCGCCGGACGCTGGCTCCGTTCGGTCCATTGCTGTGGCTGCTCGCGTGGGGCGATCGCGGCTTGCACACCCTGGTCCAGACACCGCGCCCGCTGCAGCCATCTCTGGGCATCGCGCAACGCGACATGCTCCTCGGCGTGTTCACCCTGGCCGACACGACGGTCGACGAGGTCATGACGCCGCGGCTCGACATGACCACCGTGGATGTCAGCGCCTCCAATGAGGAAGTGCTCGAGACCTTCCGGCAGAGCCAGCACACGCGCCTCCCCGTACTGGACGGGTCGCCGGACAACGTGGCCGGCGTCGTATTCGCCAAGGACCTCGTGCCGATTGCGATGGGCCTGGCGGAGGCTGGAACGCGCTGGCAATCGCTGATTCGGCCGGCGGCGTTCGTCCCGGAAACGAAGACGCTCGACAATCAGCTGCGCGATTTTCAGACCACACCGGCGCACATCGCGATCGTCGTGGACGAGTTCGGCGGCACTTCGGGATTGATCACCCGCGAAGACATCCTCGAGGAAATCGTCGGGGAAATTCGCGACGAGCATGACACGGAAACCGCGCCGACGATCCGGCGGGATGGCGACCGGGTCTGGGTGGACGGCCGGGTCAGCCTGGATGAGCTGTCGACCGCCCTGGGCGCCACGTTCGCACATCCGGAAGTCTCGACCGTCGGCGGGCTGGTCTACTCCGTACTGGGCCGCGTGCCCCGCGCGGGGGACGAATTGACGATCGATGGCCATCGCGTGGTGGTGGAGCGCGTCGATCAACGGCGTGTCACCCAGGTCTCGGTCGAGAAACGATGAGCGTCGCCTTGATCGTGCTGCTGGTCGGACTCCTCATCGCCGGTGTGTCGGCGGCGATCGGCGTCGCGGCAGCCACTGTCAACCAGCACGAGCTCACCCGCTGGGTCGCGTACAAGCTGCGGGGATCGGCGGCGACGGCCGGGTTGCTCCAGAATCCGGGACGCACCCTCGCGACCTCGAACACGCTCACCACCATCGGCGTACTGCTCGCCGCCGGCGCGATTCCGGCTTTGCTCGTGGCCACGACGCCCACCTTCCTGGGCATCTTCACGGTGGCTGTGGGCGTGCCGCTGTTCATCGTGGCTGCCTACCTCGTGCCTCGGGTACTGGGGCGGCGTTGGGCGGAGTCGCTCGTGCGACGCGCGGTCCCGTGGCTCGAACGGGTCGGGACGATCCTGTCGCCTTTCATTCCGCGCCGCGAAGCCTCGACCCGGACCACACTCGCCGCGCTGATCTCCGGCGCCGATAATGAGGCGCTGGCCGCCACCGACGAAATGGCGGTGGTGTCGGCCGTGCTGACCTTTGCCGATCGCCCGGTGCGCGAGCTCATGGCCCCCCGAACGGCGGTCGTCGCCGTCCCGGAGGGAATGCTCGCCGCGGAGGCGGCCCACGTTCTGCAACAGTCCGGATATAGCCGGTACCCCGTTTACCGCGGCTCGCTCGACGAGGTCGTAGGTGTAGCGCACACGCTCGACTTGTTAGGGCGGCAACCAGAGGATCCCGTTTCCGCGCGAACGCCGTTGAGCGTTCCGGAGACCATGCGGGCCGCCGACTTGATGCTCGAGATGCAACGCGGCGGATTACATCTGGCGGTGGTGCTGGACGAATTCGGTGGAACGTCGGGACTCATCACATTCGAGGATCTCCTGAAGGACCTGGTCGGTGAGCTGTTCGAGACACCTACCCTCGGGAGCGGCGCGCCGTCGCCTTCGCCCACACGCGTGGTGGAGGTCGAGGGAAGCACGCTCGTGACTGCCCTCGCAGAATCCCTTGGCACACCCCTGGGACGAGCCGGCAGTGCCCAGACGGTGGGCGGCCTGCTCATCCAGGCGCTCGGTCGCATTCCGCGCGCCGGCGAGCGGTTTTCATATCATGGGCTCGAGTTCGATATCCTCGCCGCCAGCGCGACGCGCGTCGAGCGGATCGCCGTACGACCCGGACCCGTGCGCACGCTTTCACTGGGTGGCGGCTCAGGGGCGAGTGGCGCGTGAACGATCCAATCGAGGGACCCGACCTACGACTCGATGAGCTGAAGGAACTCGCCGAGCAGGAGAACCTTGGCGAGTTCGTGCGCCGCGCCGAGCACGTCCATCCCTCCGACCTCGCTGACGTCCTGTCGGCGCTCGACGAACCCACCCGCGTCCGAGTCATCTCCGAATTGCCCACCGAGCTGGCCGGTAGAGCACTCGCGGAAATGGAAGCGGTCGAGCACCCCGAGGATCTGCTGCTCGCCGTCGGTCCCGAGTATGCCGCCGAGCTGGTGGAGGAGCTTCCTACCGACGACGCAGCGGATCTGGTCGGCGAGCTCACCCTGGCCCAGCGGGACGCGGTGCTGGAGGAGGTCACCGATCGCGCCGAAGTCGAGGAGCTCCTCAGGTATCCGGAGGATTCGGCCGGCGGATTGATGTCGACGGATGTGGTCGCCATCCGCGAAGACGCCACCGTGGCCGGAGCAATTGAGGCGATTCGCGACCAGTGCGACGAAGACGAGAGTCAACTGTACCAGATCTACGCCGTCGACGGCGACGGCGACTTACGCGGCGTCGTCCCCATCGCCCGATTGATTGTGTCGTCGCCAACCAAGCTGGTTCGCGACGTCATGGAGCAACCGATTGTGCAGGTGCAACCGCGGCAGGACCAGGAAGAGGTCGCGCGGCTGATGGCGCGCTACAACGTCGCTGCGGTGCCGGTGGTAGATGGGAATGGGAAACTCTTGGGTCGAATCACGTTCGATGACGTGGTCGATGTCGTCGAGGCCGAGACCACGGAAGACATCCTGAAATTCGGCGGTATGGAGGCACTGGACGCACCCTACCTCAAGATTGCGTTCGGCCGAATGGTGAGAAAACGGGCCGGCTGGCTCGCCGCCCTCTTCATCGGAGAGATGCTGACGGCGACAGCGATGGCCTTCTTCGAAGAAGAAATCGCCAAGGCCGTCATTCTCGCCCTCTTCGTTCCCCTCATCATCTCCAGCGGTGGCAATTCAGGATCCCAGGCGTCGACGCTCGTCATCCGCGCGATGGCGCTGGGTGAGGTGAAGCTCCGGGACTGGTGGCGAGTGATCCGCCGCGAGCTGGCCGCCGGGCTCGTCCTCGGGACCTTCCTCGGCATCATCGGGTTCCTGCGCATCACACTCTGGCACTCGATCAGCGGCATCTACGGCGAGCACTATCTCCTGGTCGCCCTCACCGTCTTTGGCAGCCTGATCGGGGTGGTGACGTTCGGGACGATGACGGGATCGCTGCTGCCGTTCATTCTCCGGCGCCTCGGGTTCGACCCGGCGAGCGCCTCGGCACCCTTTGTCGCAACCCTCGTGGACGTGACCGGGCTCGTCATCTATTTCACCGTCGCGAGCTTCTTGTTGCGCGGAACCCTCCTGTGACCACCACGCCACCGTTATCCTTAGACATGCGAGTCGACGCGCTGCTCGAGGGACTGGACCGCGGGGACACCGCCGCACTGGCCCGTGCGATCAGCCTCGTGGAAAACCAGCGCGAGGGCTTTGAGCAAGTGTTGTCCGCCGTGCACAGGAAGGTGGGCAAACGAGGGTCGCAGCGCATCGGCATCACGGGGCCGCCCGGCGCCGGCAAAAGCACCCTCACGGAGCAGCTGGTGCGGGTCTATCGCGAGCGCGGCCTGAAGGTCGCGGTGATCGCGGTGGACCCGACGAGTCCGTTCACGGGTGGCGCGTTGCTGGGCGATCGCATTCGCATGGAATCGGTCAGCCTCGATCCCGGCGTGTTCATCCGCTCCATGGCGACCCGTGGCGCCCAGGGCGGCCTCGCGACCACGACGGAAGAAGTTGCCGATGTGCTCGACGCCTTTGGGTTCGACCGGATTCTCATCGAGACGGTCGGGGTCGGGCAGACGGAGCTCGACGTCGCGGCCACGGCCGAGACCACGGTGCTCGTGCTCGTTCCGGAATCCGGGGACGGCATTCAGACGCTGAAGGCGGGGGTGATGGAGATCGCCGAGCTGTACGTGATCAACAAGAGTGATCGCCCGGGGGCGGACAAGTTGCGTCAGGAGATCGAGGTGATGCTGGGCATCCGGAAGGGCAATGCGTTCGTCAACGTGAAAGCGCATCACAAGGCGTCGGACGGTCTGACCGTCGGACGGTCTGACCGTAAACGCTCACCGTCAGACAGTCCGACGGTCCGACGGTCCGACTCATGGGAGGCGCCCGTTCTAACGACCGTCGCGTCCAAAGGTGAAGGGATCGACGCTCTGGTCGCTGCGCTCGACAAGCATCACGAGTACTTGGAATCCAGCGGCAAGCTCGTCGATCGTCGCAAACGGCGGCTCGCGGCCCGAACGCGCGCGGTGCTGAACCGAGCCATTCGCCAGTGGGTATTGGATGAGACGCGAGCCGAAGATCTCATGGCCCAGCGGCTCGATGATGTCGCCGCGGGAACGCGCAGCCCCTACGACGTGGCAGCGGAAGTCCTGGACAGAGTGAGGAACGGCAAATGACCATCGAGAAAAAGCCGATGTACACGCCGGCCGACCTCAACGGCTTCGACGTCGACAAGCAGCTCGGCAGGCCCGGTGAGTATCCGTTCACGCGCGGCATTCATCCCACGATGTACCAGGGCAGGCTGTGGACGATGCGCCAGTTCGCCGGGTTCGGCGGCGCGGCGGATACCAACCGACGCTACAAGTTCCTGCTCGAACATGGCCAGACCGGCCTTTCGGTCGCCTTCGATTTCCCAACACTGATGGGCTACGACTCCGACCATCCCCGCTCCGAGGGTGAGGTCGGCAAATGTGGCGTGGCGATCTCGTCGCTCGCTGATATGGAGACGCTGTTCGACGGCATCCCCCTCGATCAGGTCTCGACGTCGATGACGATCAATGGCCCCGCCGCGATCCTGTTTTGCTTCTACGTCGCGGCAGCCGAGAAGCAGGGTGTATCGATTGCCAAGCTCCGGGGGACGGTCCAGAACGACATTCTCAAGGAGTATATGGCGCAGCACGCCTGGGTGTATCCCGTCGAGCCGGCGCTCAAGGTCATCGTCGACATGTTCGAGTGGGGTGCGAAGCACACGCCGCTCTGGAACACGATTTCCATCTCCGGCTACCACATCCGCGAAGCGGGAGCGACGGCGGCCCAGGAGCTGGCATTCACGCTGGCGAACGGCTTCACGTATGTCGAACGAGGCATAGCCCGAGGGCTGGACATCGATACGTTTGCCGCACGGCTGTCATTCTTCTGGGACATTCACAATGACTTCTTCGAGGAGATCGCGAAGCTGCGAGCGGCCCGCCGCATCTGGGCGCGGCACATGCGCGAGCGCTACAAGGCCAAACAGTCGCGCTCATGGATGATGCGTTTCCACAGCCAGACGGCCGGCGTCACACTGACGGCGCAACAGCCGCTCAACAACATCGTGCGCGTCGCCTATCAGGCGCTCGCCGCGGTGCTCGGTGGGACGCAGTCGCTGCACACGAATTCGCTCGATGAGACGCTCGCGCTGCCGACCGAGCAGTCGGTGCAGGTGGCGCTGCGGACCCAGCAGATTCTGGCGCACGAGACCGGCGTGGCGGAGGTCATCGATCCGCTGGGTGGGTCGTATTACATCGAGGCGCTAACCGATCAGCTGGAGCGTGAAGCGGAGGCGCTCTTTGCGGAAATCAATTCCATTGGTGGAGTCGTCCGAGGGATCGAGAGCGGATGGTTCCAGCGGCAGATCGCCCAATCTGCCGCCGCCTTCCAGCGTCAGGTGGAAGCGAGTGGGAAAATCATCGTCGGCGTGAACGAATTCCTGTCGGACGACGATCACCCGGTCGAAATCCTGAAGGTGTCCAACGATGCAGAAGCGGAGCAACGCCGCCGGCTCGCTCGCGTGCGCGGTGAGCGGGACAATAGCCTCGTCGAGCAGCGCCTCGCGACCCTGCGCCAGGCGGCTGAGTCCGATCAGAACGTCATCGGGCCGATGCTCGACTGCGCGCGCGCCTACGCCACGCTCTACGAAATCCGGCACGCGCTGGAGCGCGTGTGGGGAGCATACCGCGAACCCGTGTTCTTTTAGACCATGAGCGCCCTACCAGCCGCAATTACCGAGCAGGACGCCCAGGCCCTCATCGCGCGCCTGGCGGCGATCGAGCCCGGCCGACACTGGGTGGTCACCTGTTATCTGAAGCTCGAGCCGCGCGACCGCACGCGCGGCAAATACCTCATCAAGATGAAGAACCGCGTGCGCGAGCGTGAAGCCGAGCTCGCCCGCCAGCCCCTGTCGCACGAAGACCGCGAAGCGATAGCGGCATCGTTGCGGCAGGTGCTCGATTACTTCGAAGAGCCGAACCATCTCCCGCGCTCGCGCGCCATCGCGATCTTCGCCTCACACGAGTTGCGCCTGTTCGAGACGCTGCCGTTGCCCCACGTGCATCGGTCGCGGCTCGCCGTCGATCGTCAGCCGCTGGTGCGCGAGCTGCTCGGCCTCGAGGAAGAGTTCGGGACGATTCTCGCGGTGGTCTACGACCGCACCGGCGCACGGTTTTTCGAGGTCACGGCATACGATTGCGTGGAGCGGCCCAGCCTGGTGCCCGACATCGAAGCCTCGCGCGCCGGCAAGTTCCACGGCGGCCACCAACGCCAAATCATGGCGCGGGGCGGGACGCCCTCCGGGAGCGCCGGCGAGCACAACTATCACCAGCGTATTCGGACGGAAAAGCAGCGGTTCTACGCGCACATCGCCGATCGCATTTTCCAGATCAATCGGGAGAAGTCGCTGGCCGGCATCGTGTTCGGCAGCGTCGGTGTGGACGCAGGAGCCGTTCTCCCGCACCTTCACACCTATGTGCACGATTTGGTGTTCGGTGTGGTGAAGCTCAGTCCCAAGAAGGCTACGCCGGCCGAGGTTCGCGATGCGACGCTCGCGCTGCGTGAGGAGCGCGAGCGCGCCTGGGAGCGCGCACACGCCGAGGCGGTCAAAGAGGGCGTGCCGACCGGGTGGGCGGTCAATGGGATCGATGCCACGTTCAAGGGACTGAGCCGTGGGCAAGTGCGGACGCTGCTCGCCGATGGTCACGACGACAACCCCAAAATCGATGAGGCGGTAGAAGACGCGCTGGCTCAACGCGCGCAGGTGGACGTCCTCTACGACGATAAGGCTCGCCGTGTGGTGGACGGCCTGGCGGCGCTCCTGCGCTTTCGAACCTGATGGGCTCAGCCAAACGCCGCCGTCCCATTCGGATCCTCGTCGCCAAGCCGGGGCTGGACGGGCACGACCGCGGCGCCAAGGTCGTCGCCGCGGCGCTCCGCGATTCCGGAATGGAAGTCATCTACACCGGACTGCATCAAACACCGGAAATGATTGCGCAGGCCGCAATTCAGGAGGACGTGGATGTCGTCGGCCTGTCGATCTTGTCGGGGGCGCACATGACGCTCTTCCCGCGCGTGCGGAAGCTGCTCGACGCCGCGGGCCGGCAGGATGTCCTGCTCACCGGAGGTGGCATCATCCCCGCGGAGGACATGGCAGCGCTCGAAGCGCAGGGGACCGGAAAACTGTTCGGCCCCGGCACCCCGACATCGGAGCTGATCAGATACATCCAGGCATGGGCTGCCGAACATGTCGCGGCATAATCCCACGCACGACGTACCACGCTTGACGCACGGCCGTTCGTGAGTCGTCTCAAGTCCCTCAGCGACGAATACCAGAAGCTGCGTTCTCGCCTCGAACAGGGCGGGGGCGCCGAGCGCATCAAGCGGCAGCACGATCAGGGCAAGCTCACCGCACGCGAGCGGATTGCCGGGCTGTTCGATCGAGACGCACGCTGGGTCGAGATCGGTTTGCTCGTCGCCTATGACCAGTACGACGGCCAGGCGCCGGCCGCCGGCGTCGTCACCGGGATTGGGCGCGTCGGCGGTCGGCCGGCGGTGGTCGTGGCCAACGATGCGACGGTCAAAGCGGGGTCGTGGTGGCCCGAAACAATCAAGAAGATCCTGCGGGCGCAGGAGATCGCGATGCGCCAGCGGATTCCGATCATCTATCTAGTCGATTCCGCCGGCGTGAACCTGCCGTATCAAAGCGGCGTCTTCCCGGGTCAATATGGAGCGGCACGGATCTTTTACTACAACTCGATCATGCGACGCTATCTCAAGGTGCCGCAGATCGCGGCGGTGATGGGACCGTGCATCGCGGGAGGCGCGTACCTGCCCGCGCTGTCGGACGTCATCTTCATGGTCGAGGGCACGTCGTTCATGGGTCTCGGCGGTCCCAACCTCGTCAAAGGTGCGACCGGTCAGGTCGTCGACGCCGAGTCCCTCGGTGGCGCCGGAACGCACACAGGGATCAGCGCGGTCGCCCACTACAAGGCCAAGGATGACAAAGAGTGTCTGGTCCGAATCCGGGAGTACGTTGGGCGACTGCCGCATCAGGCGCAGCCGCGCCGCACCCACAGTGCCCCCAAGCGCGACACCAAACAGTTGTATGAGCTCATTCCGGCCGATCACCGGATGAGCTACGACGTGCGCGGGCTGCTGGAAGGATTACTCGACGCCGGCCGCCTGGACGAGTTCCAACCTGCCATCGCGCCCGAAATGATCTGCGGACATGGCGCGATCGAAGGACGGCCGGTGGCGGTGATCGCCAACTCGCGTGGTGTGATCAAGCCGAAGCAGAAGGGTGATGCTCCGCGGATCGGCGGAATCATTTATACCGAGAGCGCCGAGAAGGTGGCCTACTTCATCGACAACGCCGACCGCGAGCGTGTGCCGCTCTTGTTCATTCAGGATGTGTCGGGATTCATGGTCGGGACCGAGGCGGAACACTCGGGTATCATCCGGGCGGGCGCGCGGTTCGTGGAGGCCATGGCGACCGCGACCGTTCCGAAGGTGGTGGTCACCGTGAATCACGCTTCCGGCGCCGGCTACTACGCGATGGCGGGGCAAGGGTTCGACCCCGACTTCATCGTCTCCTGGCCGACGGGGCGAATGGGCGTCATGGAAGGCGAGTCCGCGATCCAGGCCGTCTATGGCAGCGATGCCGCCAAACCGGAGAACGCCGCGGCAGTCGACGCCATGCGAGCCGATTATGAGCACCAGCTCGACGCGAAGTTCGCCGGCGCCCGCGGCTTCGTCGATGCGATCATCACCCCCGAGGAAACCCGCGACACCCTGGCGTTTCTCCTCGAGGTGTCCACCGAATTCACCGGCCCCCATATCGGGGCCTTTGCACTACCGAGCCAGACGTGATCAAGCAATTTGCGGTCCTGTTCCTCGCCTTCGGCGCAGCGTGCGCGAGCAGTAAAGCCGTGGCGCCGAAGACCCTTCCCACACCAACGACGGCGACAACCGTCACGGCAACCCCGTCCGACGCGACCCGGGCTGCCGGCGCCCCCGAGCCGTCGGTCGAGCCGCCGATTGCCTACATGCTCGGCCTGATGCCGCTCAAGAGCACGGGCGTCGATCTGTTCCGATCTCTGCATCCGACCTATGACGGCCGCGGCGTTGTGATCGCGATTTTGGACAGCGGCGTCGATCCCAACGTTGCCGGACTGATCACGACGAGCACCGGATCGCCCAAGGTCATCGAGCTGCGGGATTTTTCGGGTGAAGGGCGTGTTGCCTTGACCGCGTTCCCGGCACCGAACGAATCGGACCTGAAGGGAGCAGCCCGGATCGCGCGCCTCACGACCGCGACGACCTGGTATCGCGGCGTCTTCCGGGAGCTGCCGCTCGGGCTGCCGCCCGCCGCCGACGTCAACGGCAACGGCCGAAATACCGACGAATTCCCGGTGGTCGTGGTGAAGGCCACCGATGGCTGGGCCGCGTTCATCGATACGAATCTCGACGGCTCGTTCGAGGACGAAATGCCGCTGCACGACTTCCGCCAGGGCCGGGAGATGATCGCCCTCGGTAAGAAGCCTCTGACGATCGTCGCGAACTTCAGCGAGGCGGACGGCTCGCCGGTGCTGGATCTCTTCTTCGATACGTCGGGGCACGGGACACACGTCGCCGGTATCGCCGCGGGCTACAACCTGTACGACGTCACGGGATTCAGCGGCGTCGCGCCGGGCGCGCAGGTGATGGGTCTGAAGATCGCGAACAACGCGCGAGGTGGTGTGACCGTCCACGGCAGCATAATGCGCGCGATGGAATATGCCGCGCGTTACGCGGCGCAGCGGAATCTGCCGCTCGTGCTCAATCTCAGCTTTGGTGTCGGCAATGAGCATGAAGGACGCGCGGTGATCGACTCGATCGTCGATGCATTCCTGCTCGCGCATCCGGATGCCGTGTTCACGATCAGCGCGGGGAACGACGGTCCCGGACTCTCCACGGTGGGCTTCCCCGGCTCCGCCGATCTCGCCCTATCGGTCGGGGCCACGTACCCCGGCGTGTTTGCGCAGCCGCCGCAGCAGGGCAGACCCGCGGCCCGCGACGTACTCGGCTGGTTCAGCTCGCGCGGCGGTGAGGTGGCAAAGCCCGACGTCGTGACGCCCGGCGTCGCCTACTCGACGGTGCCGCGCTGGGACACGGGCAACGAGATCA
>Ga0070680_100000890_pt1 | contig 21101 bp, 25 predicted proteins | sample KBSC73BmetaG_FD_64672 | JGI IMG/M metagenome (GOLD analysis project Ga0070680, IMG submission 64672) | Corn rhizosphere microbial communities from Kellogg Biological Station, Michigan, USA - KBS C7-3B metaG | ecosystem: Host-associated > Plants > Roots > Rhizosphere | place: USA: Michigan...
GCGTGTAGGCGCCGCGGGTCAGCTTCGCGGGAAGAACGGGCAGGCTGACCCAGTCGGGGTGCTGGCCGGCCTTGAACAGGCGCTGCACGAACTTCGGCAGGAGACGGTCGGCGTGGTCCCGCGCGAGCCGCATGCCGGAGATGAGGGAGTCCAGCGGGCCCAGGGCGAGTTCGAGCTGGTAGCCGGAGGTGAACTGGGCCGGGTCGGCGGTGCCGAGGGCGACGGCGGGGATGCGGGCGGTGGCTGCGGCCCGGTCCTTCAGGTCGTGGACGTGGTTGCGGAGCTCGGCGAGGTTTCCGCTGGTGTCGACGGTGCCGATGGAGCCGCCCTCGCCGAGCGTCCAGACGATGCCGGGTCCGGCTGTGTACTGCTGCTGGGCGCTCAGGGCCTTCCCCGCAATGCCGATCATCGGGGAACCGGTGGTGGCTGAGGCCCTCGAGGAATCGGTGTCAGAGCCGGACAGCTCATCGAACACCTGGAGCACCTTCGCAAGGGACGACTGGCCCCAGTGCTCGCCGGGTTCGGGGACGGTGTTGGGGACGTGGATCACCGAAATGAAGTCCTGGTAGGTGTCCAGGTGGTCCAGGACTTCGCCTTGCCCGTTGGTGGCGAACTGCGCCTTGTCGAGGGGCAGGGTGTCGACGTCGACCGGGGCCTTGAGGTCGCCCAGTTCCCAGACGGCGTCAGTGAGGTAAACCGTCTTGTAGGAGGGCTGCTCGGACCACGGGTACAGGCGGGTGATGGACCCGTTGGTGTCCAGGGTGTCGCCGCGTCCGAGAACGGGCTGTGACGGCTGGTCGTCCGTTGCCTCGGACATGACGGTGGCACGTACGGCACGCTGGCCGGTGCTGTCGACACCGTTCGCGGTTCGGGGGCGGATCCAGTCCAGCTCGTAGGTGATGCGCCGGAGCCGGGCGGGGAGGCGGCGGGCCTTGTCCTCGGGGAGTTCCCACGCGAAGTGGATCCGGTCGGGGAAGTCGGAGCCGTCGGAGTCTTCGTCGATGATCGGGAAGTAGAAGCCCGGGTCGAACGTCTTGACCCTCACGCGCTGCTTGTCGGCGTCCCAGTGCAGTAGATACACCCCGTCGCCGAGCGAGACGGCTTTGCGTTCGGTCTGGAGGAGCCGCATAGGCAGCAGTTCCTCGTCGGCCCACTCCCGGAGCAGGGTCTGGACGCGTTCGGCGGTCTCGGCTTCGGGGCTGGTCTGGTCGCCGCCGGCCTGCTCGGCTCCGGGGACGGTGATGGTCTGCTCTTCACCGAGGACGTGGCTGGTGATGGTGTCGACGAACATCGACGGGTCGCCGAACTCGCGGCGGTCCCGGGCGGTGTCGCCGTCGACGAACACGGCCAGCTCGAACACCTGGTTGTTGTCGTAGGCGGTGAGCAGCTTGTACGCGGCGAGACGCCGTTCGTCGTGTGGGGGGACCCAGGTGGCGTGGGCTTCGGGGAAGGCGCGGCGGTTGGGCATGCCGAGACTGTCGCTGTAGAGCGGCTTGTAGTTGAACGTTGCCCAGCGGTCGATGATGACCGACCTGAGGCCGGAGATGAGGCCCACCAGCTCACGCCTTTCCGCTGATCCAGGCCCCGCGCCTGTGATCAGGGTACGGGCGCGGGGCCGATGGGTTCCCCTGGCTACCGGCGGCCGCGGAGGCGCTGGTCGCTGTAGTGCTGGGTGCCGAGGCCTTCCTGGGCGGGGTCGGCCAGCTCGGTGAGGGCGTGGACGGCGGCATCCATACGGTCCGGGGAGTCCATGCCGGGCAGCCACGTGACCATCTGGCCTTCGAGTTCGGTGAACTCGCCGACGTGGTGGACCTTTCCCTGCTTGTAGAGCTGGGCGATGGGTTCGGCGCGGAGCCGTTTGCCCTGCTTGGCGTGCACTTCGATGATCGACGGCATAAGCATGCCGTTCGTGTTGCCCTGCTGGGCGAGCTCCTGCCAGCCCTGCACGACGATCTGGCGGGCCATGTCTCCGCCGAAGTTGCGTTCCACCAGGATCGCGTCGGCCTGACGTTCGACAGCCAGTTTGCAGACCCCCAGGCCCCAGGTATCGGCGCCCATGGTGCGGGAGAGGTCGTCAAGGACGTACATGTGGCCATCCGCGTCCTTGGCCGCGGCGACAAGGCCGACCTCGTCGTTGCGCAGGGAGTCACCGCCGGCGTGGTCGACGGCGACAACGATGCGGGTGGGGTTGATGCCCGCCCAGGCGTCGGTCCTGATCCGGTTTCCGGTAATCCACGCCCACTTCCACACGCCGCCCTCGAGGGGGCGGGGCTTCTGCTGGTAGAGGGCGTACCAGACGCGTTCGCCGACGGACTCGCGGATGTCGGCGAGTTCTGCGGCGTCGTACTGCTCGGGCCAGAGGGGTTCGCCGATGTCGCGGTGGAGGGGGTCTTCTGTGCTGTCGGCGAGGGCGGGGAGGTCGATCTGCAGCCAGCGGTGGGGTTCGTGTTGGAGGAGGCGTCCGGAGAGGTCGTCTTCATGCCAGCGCGTGTTGATCAGGATCAGAGAAGCGCCGGGGGCTCGGCGGGTGAAGAACACGGATCGGTACCACTCCCAGACGCGTTCGCGTTGGGCGGGGCTGGCGGCGTCGTCGTGTCCTTTAAAGGGGTCGTCGATGATTCCAAGATCAAATCCCTTGCCAGTAAGACCACCCCCGACACCTGCGGTGACCATGCCGCCGCGGACACTGGAGCCGCGTTTCTGCTCGAGGTCGAACCTGTTCGCAGCTCGGGATGCGGGGTGCAGGCGGATCCCCAGGACGCTGGCGTACTCGTTCAGTTGGTCGCGTACCCAACGGCCGTGGTCGTCGGCTAGGTCTGCACCGTAGGAGGCGATCATGACGCGACGCTCGGGGTGTCGGCGCAGGTACCACAGGGGTCCCCAGCGGGAGGCGCGCTGGCTCTTCCCATGGCGGGGAGGGCAGGTCAGCATGACCTGCAACTTCTCCCCCGCGGCGATCCGACGGAACGCACTGTCGATCATGTCGAGGTGGGGTGCTTGCTTCTCCCGTCCCTCCGTGAGTACGGCGGCCAGGGCGCCCGGGGAACGGTCCATGGCCATCTGCCGCTCCACCCGGGCCAGTTTCACGCGGAGCTCGGGTGTGGCTCGCTGGGCGACACGTCGGCGTTCCGCGGCTGGCAGGGAGCGGTAGTGGGCTTCGAGTTGTTCCTGCCGGTCAGGCGTCGCTGTTGCCATCGCCTGCTTCGCCGTCTTCGGCCGGGTCCTCCCCCGCAGCGTCCTCGGTGATGTCGGACGCGTGCTCCCGCTCCGAGATCCCGATCAGGGCGAGCAGTTCGGAGGCTTCGCCGCTGCTGAAGGGGATGGCACCGCCATCCGGTCCGGACAGTTCGGCCTGCACCGGCATGTCCAAGCCGTTGAGCTTGGCGCGGCGTTCCCCGTTGCGGCGGCGGGCGTCCTCGATCTTCACGAGCCGGTCGATGGCTTGGAGGATGGGTGCGTCGTCTTCCATGGGTTCGTTGGTGTCGGGGTGGAGGATGACGCGGCCGTTGTTGACCATGATGTGGCGGTTGGTGAGTACGGTGCGGGCGGCGGCTTCAAGGTCTTCGAGGCGGTTGAGTTCGTCGTCGAGGCGTTCGTTTTCCTGCTGCCGGTAGATTCCGACCTCGGCGGCTTCTTCGTTGCGGTGGGCTTCGAGCAGCCTGGTGAGGTCTTTGCGTGCGGCGCTGGGGGTGCTGTAGCCGAGGGCTTCGATGCGTGGGTCGTCGTAGGGGACGCCTTGGCGGCGCAGTTTGGCCAGTTTGGTGCGGCGTACGACGACCTCGTCGAGCTTGAACTTGGACCATGCCATGGCGGTGGGGCTCCCGCGTGTGTGGTTGTCGAGGCCCCGCGCCTTGTACGGATGATCGCCGATATCCGACTGCTTGTTCCCCCGGGCTGGGTCTGGACGTGCGGCAGCCTCGCCGCCAGGGGGGATCGGGGGCGAGGCTGCCGTGTGCGCGGCCCGGGTGTACTGGCGGATAACCAGTGGGCGCGGGGACACCCTGGAGGAGACCGAAGTTCCACCTGGGCCGTGCTGTTTCTGATGTTGCCGTACGAAGAGCGGTTTGTCTGAGGCGCCTTCCCCCGGCGGCTACTTGGGCAGTTCGTTGGTGTTCCTGACCCATACGCCCTTGTTCTCGGCGTGGACACTGCGGTGGTCCTGGTAGACGTTGCCGGTGTAGTGGTGGTTGTGGGTGGTGGGGGCGGCCTGGACGACTTCCTTGGCCTTCTTCATGAGGCTCTTGACGGCCAGGACGGGGACGGCCAGTACGACGGGCACGGCAACGGCGCAGCCGCAGACCCAGGCGATGACGGCGGGGTTGGCGTGTCCGGATGCCCACAGGACGGCAGTGGCCGATCCGCCGGTGACGGCGATGACGACGCTTGCGCCGATCATCCGTGCGGTGTCGTCGACTGCCTTTTCGCTCATGGCGGCCCGTCCGGGCTGGGGTACGGGCGGGGCGGTGCCGATGGTGGGGACGGGGCTGTGGTCGCGGAAGGACGTCGGGATGGTCCTGGCGGGTCGGCTGGCTTCTGCGAGGGCGTCTTCGACGTCGTTGAGGAAGGCGAGGGCGTCGGGGTTGATGGTGGGCTGCCCGGCCTGGGGGGCGGTGGGCTTCTGGTGGTCGGGCAGGCGGGTCACGGGGCGGGTTCTCCTGTCGGGGGTGGGTTAGTTGGTGAGCTGGTAGGTGCCGCGGCTGATGGCGGTGACGGTGCCGTTGTTGTGGAGTTCAGCCATGGCGTTGTTGACGCTGCCGGGTGCGACGTCGGGCATCTTGCGTCGTACGTCTTTGAGGGCGAGGGGGCCGGCGGCGAGGATGTCGAGGATGCGGTCTTTGATGCTGCCGGCGGACGGCTGGTCGTCGTCTTCGTCGTCGATACCGAGGGCGGCGAGTCGCTCCTTGGCAACGGTCTGCGCGGCGTCGCCGGCCTGATCGATGCCTTCTGCGGTGTCCCCTTCGGTGAGAAGCACCTCGGCGAAGGCGAGCCACTTGGCGTAGGAGGTCTGGAAGATGAGGTCCTCTTCCGGGGTGAGGCCGGGGATGGGCGCGGATTCCATCAGGGCGATGAGGTGCGGGTAGGTCTTGTTCTCCTTGCGGGCGAACCAGGTGCGGTTCACGTAGAGGCTGCCGCCGTTGATGATGTTGGCCATGCCCGCGGTGATCGGCCCGTGCTTGGCTTCCTTGCCTTCGAAGGCGGCGTCGATGGCGTTGCCGCCGCCGGTGCCGAAGTAGCGCGGGATGGGGGCGAGTTCGACGCCGGGCGGGAGGACGCCGTCGCGGGCCATGTGCTGGGTGGTTGAGCTGTTGGTGCGGCCGAGCCAGACGGTGCCGTTCTTGGCGTTGGCGCGGATGCGGTCCTTGTCGCCGAGGTCGGCGAGGTGGATGGACTGCGCGGCGAAGCGGATACCGAGGCCGAGTTTGCGGCCGGTGGACTGGGTGTCGCCGACGAGGCCGGTGACCCACTTGCGGAAGGGGCGGGGGACGACGGCGTCGGCGGACAGGATGCGGTTCAGTTCGTCGAGGGTGACGTTGACGAGGGGCCAGGGGTTGCCGATGTCGAAGGAGCCCCAGCCGTTCTCGGCGCTGATCTTCTCGCGGTATTTGCCGAGGTCGTTGGCGGCGGCGAGGGTGGCGGCGGTGGCGGCGATGCCCTTGCCGAAGTGGTAGACGCGGCCGTCGACCTCGGGGAGGCTCATGCCGTCCTGGGCGTCGGCGACGATGGAGACGATGCCGGAGATGCGTTCGGCGGCGATGACGTGAAGCAGGGTGACGGACTTGCCTGCGCCGGGTGCGCCGACGAACAGGTCAGTGATGGCGCCCATCTGGGGGTCGTAGAGGGGGGTGCGGCCGATGCGGCCGTCGGGCTGCTGGCCCAGGGCGATGGTGCCGTCGGGCTGCATGGTGAGGTCTTCGATGGTGGCTTCGCGGACGTTGAGCAAGGGGTGCTCCTTGTAGATGGAGATGAGGCCGTCGCCGAGGCCGTCGGTTTCGACCATGACGAGGCTGGTGTCCTTGCAGCCGATGGCGCGGGTGATCTGCTTCTGGTTGAGCTGGATCATCTGGTTGTCGGGTGCGGTGACGCGTAGGGCGATGCGGTTAGGGCCGGTCTTGAACTCGACAAGGGTCATGCCGGGGGCGCCGCCCGCGGGGGTGGCGAGCCTCTCGGTCCAGAGGCGCTCGATGGGGTGCTGGCCGGCCTGCTGGGCCGCGTCGAGGGTGGGGCGGGCTTGGAGGAGTTTGCGGCCGGGGCCGGAGCCGTCAATGAGTTGGAGGGTGACGGTGCCGACGGGCAGGTCGAAGATCCCGGCGAGGGTGGTGGCGTTGAGGTCGGGGACGGCGTCGCCGGCGAGTGCGGTGACGATGCCCCAGAAGTCGGGGGCGCCTTCCTGGTACTGGGTGACGCTGGTGAGGAGGGTGGTGCCGGAGGCGCGGGCGTCCTGCCATTGGCGGGCGCGGTATTCGCCGTAGGTGGCGGGGGGCGCCTGCTCGATCGCGGCCGCTGCGGGCGTGACGGTCTGGAGGGCCGGGGTGTCCGGGGCGTCGGGTGCCGGTTCGGGGATCAGGCCGGCGGCACTGGTGAGCGGCGTGGTGGCTGCCATGAGGCCGCCCCAGGCGACGGGCAGGGCGTACTCCCACCAGGCGGCGCCGGGGGTGAGCCGGTCGGTGAGGTAGACGGCGGCGCCGGTCAGGGTGGGGAAGGCTTTCTGGCAGGACTTGAGGAATCCCGTCCAGCCGTGGACGGTGTCCCACCGTCCGTAGAGCCAGTAGAAGGTTCCGGCGGCGAGCCCGGCGACGCCGAGGTGGGCGGGCCACAGGTCGGGCTGCTGAGAGCCGATGGTGATGCCGAGGGTGGCGGCGCCGTAAGTGAGTCGTTCGAGGCGGGCGCGGCGGCGGATGGATCGGGCGGGCAGCAGGCGGAGGCCGTCGGTTGCGGCCAGATCGGGCGTCTTTTCGGTGACGGCCATGGTGTCCTCCTTCAGGGTGACGTGGGTTAGCGGACCTTGTTGAAGCCGGGCTTGGGCTGGGCGTACGGGGAGGCCTGGCGGACTTCGTAGATGCCCCCGTATTCGGTCTGGTGGGCGTCCTTGACGAACTGGGCGTTGGCTTCCATCTGGTCGGCGGCGGCGGCGAGTTCCCCGGAGGCGTCGGCGACGCGTTCGAAGGCGGCGGCGACCTCGAGGGCCTGGGCCTGGAAGCGGGTGTCGGCGCCGGCCTGGTGGAGGTGTCCGGAGAGGGTGCGGGCGCGCTGCGCGTCGTGGTGCATGCGGGCCTTCAGCAGGTGCAGCTGTTCCTTGAGGAGGACTGCTGCGGTGGCGAGGGCTGCGATGCGCGCGGCAAGGGTGATGAAGTTGAGGATGCCGAAGATGGCGCCGGCCCAGGTGGGGCGTTCGGTGTCCCTGCCAGCCGCGGGGACCGGGGAGTTGTCGCTGGTGGTGGCAGGCAGGTTGCTGCCTTCGGCGGCGGCGGGTTCGGATCCGGTCTGCACGCTGGTGGGTTCGACGACGCGGACGCGGGCGACGAAACTTCCGACGTACTGGGCGTTGGCCGGGACGCCAGGCGGGTTGGGGTTGCTCACGGGGTGCCTCAGGTCTCGTTGTGGATGGGGGCGGACGGGGTGGACAGTCCGGCGTCGGCGGTGGCGAGGTTGTAGGGCCGGTAGGCGTCGTTGAGGTCGGTGTCGGCGGCCTCCGCCATCTCTGCGGCCTCCAGGCTGGAGGTCTTCATTTCCTCGGCCATGCGGGCGACGAGGTCCATGGTTTCGGCGAGGCGGGCCATCGCCCCGGAGAACAGCAAGCCGATCAGGTTGTGCTTGACGGCGAGCTCTTCGGAGAAGTCGAGGAGGATGCCGCGGAGTCGGATGGCGCGGTCGGCGAGCTTGGCGCACTGGTCGTGGGTTTTGAACGCGTCGTCCTTGAACTCGCCGTACTCGTCGATGGCGTCGTCGAGGGTGATTTCGGTTTCGTGCTGGTCGTCCATGTGCCGGGCCGCGGAGACGACGGCGCCTGCGGTGCGGGCGGCTTGGTTCTTGGCTTTGGTGATGCGGGGGTCTTCGCGCCGTGCGGGTGCGGGGGGCATGGCGATGGGCTCCTTGGGGCGGCTGGTTCCGGGGCGCTGGGTGTGCGGGGTGGGTGATGCGTCCAGGGCGGCCGGGCCGGTGCGTGGGAGGGCGGGCGGGCGGACGGTGACGGGGGTGGGTTCCCAGCGCTTTGCTTGCGCGCCGGGGTAGTCGTCGCGTTCGACGGTCCAGGCGCTGTGGCCGGATGCCTGGCCGGCGTTCTGGAAGGGGGTGGAGCGCTGCCGGTTCCAGTTGCCGGGGTTCGGTCCTGCCCCGGGGTTGCTGGCCCCGCCGGCCGTCCCTGTGTCGGCCTGCGGGCCGGTGCCGAACTGCGGGTCGGAAGCGGCCGTGTCGCTGGCCCCGAAGGAGTCGCCGCGACGGCCGTGCTTGCGGGCGTAGTCGCGGGCGCGCTCCCACCACTGTCCGCGGCCGGTGTTCTTGCTGCTGGCCTTGGGCGCCGCCTTGGGGCTGGTCTTAGCGTCCGTCTTCGCGGTGCGGGTCTTGGCGGAGGTGGTCTTCCACACGGGCGGGATGGTCCGGCCGTCGCGCTTTTGGCGGCGCTTCCAGCGGCGGGCGGCTGCCTTGCGGAGGTCACGCCAGGCGGTGGGGCCCAGCTTCATGTCGGGTCCGTCCTTCCTGACGCGCTTGGGGTCGGTGGTCTTGGCGTTGCGGGGCCCGGTGGTGTCCTTGCCGAGGGCGTCCTTGCGGGTCTTGGGTCCCTTGCGGTTGGTGCGGTTGTCGGTGGGCCACAGGGCGGGCTTGTCGGGGCCGTTCTTCCGGCGCTGCTGAAGACGGCGCTGGGCGGCCTTGTGGGCTCCGTTCTTCAGTCCGTCGGTGAGCGTGCTGCGCCCCTTGTCGGCGCCTCCCTTCCCGCCCTTGCCGCTGTTGCTGCGGGTTTTGTCGGTGTTCGCTGGGGTGTTGGGGCGGGCCTTCTTCAGCAGGCCTGCGCCGGCTCCCTGCGTGGGGCGGTGCGGGCTCTTCGGCTTGTTCGGGGCCTTGGGGGTGTTGGGGGTCTGCTTGCGGGCTCCGCCCGATCCGCCGGTGCCGGATCCGCTGCGGCCGGGGCCGCGGTTGAGGCTGGTGGGCTTCTTCGGGCCGCGTCCCGGGTCTGTACCGCCGGAGCCGTTGCCGGACTTCGGCGTCCGGCTGCGCCCTCCTCCCCCACCGGACGACCCCGACCCGGAGCCGGAGCCGCCGCCGCTCTTGCCTCCGCGGCTGCCGAGGGTCTTGCGGCCGAAGTCGCTGCTCGAGGGCACCTTGTTGCTGGTCTTGGCGCGCTGCTCGGTGGCCTTGTCGGCGATGTTCTGCATGTTCAGCTGGTGCTTGAGGCGGGCCTCGCGGAGCGGGTCGGTCTCTGCGGTGCGGGCTTGCCGGTTCTCCCACCAGGTGGACAGGACGGTGTGGGTGCCGCGCAGGGCTGCGACGGCGACGGCGAGGCAGGCGGCGAGGGAGAGGGCGCCGAGTCGGGGGCCGATCATGTCGGGGGCGGGCTCGGACCGGAACGTGTCCGGGACGTGCCCGGGTGCGGGGGTGGGGGTGGCGATGACGGGCAGGGTGATGCCGGGGTCGGGAAGCGCGGCGAGTGTGTCGAGGGGGCTGCGCCGGCCGGACGTCGCCGTGGACGGGAGGGGTGCCGGTGCGGGGGTCGGGGGGTTGGCCGGCGGGGGCGGAACGGCCGGGCCGGGCAGGGTTGTGGTGGGGGTCAGGTTGAAGCCGATCCGCGGGAAGTTGAAGATCTGTGCGCTGGTGTCGCCGCTGGTGTTGTCGCTCATGACCCCTCCTTCCGGGGTTGACAGTGTGTAGTCGGATCGGGGATCCTCACGCGCGCGCGTCGCGCGCGCACGTTGAGCCGGTCATCACCTTGTTTCCGGGGGTGATGATGATGACGATTCGTCACCCTGTGTATCGCTGGAAGAAGTCGTGGAGGTGCGAAGCAAGAGCGTTCGCGACGGCCGGATCGCCGTCCTCGAGCGCGTTCTTCGCGACCATCCGGGAGGCGTCGAACCACAGCGCAACAACATCCATCGGGCCCTTCTGGACGGCTTCGGCCTGCCGCGAGTTGTAGTGCTTGGCCTGGTTCGCGAGGCGCCTCTCGGCGGCCCGCTGGGCGGCGGTCACAGGGCCTCCGGGAACAAGTCGGCGATGTCACCGACGGGCTGGCCACTGCTGGCGGACGGGGCGAACTGGTAGGGCATCGGCGGCGTGTACTGCGGCGCCGCCTGCACCGGCGTGACCTGCGGGTTTCCGTACTGCGGGCTGCCGTTGAGGGTGTGCGCCGAGGTGTGCAGGGACTGCGCCACCTTCTGCTGCGTGGCGGAGGCGGCGATCCCCAGGCGCTGCCGGCGCAGCTCCTTACGCTCCAGTTCCTTGGCCCGCCGAGCCGGGAGTTCGACGACTTCCCGCAGGTAGACGGCGTTCGCGCCCTCCATCTTCGCGGCCGCCTTCTCCAGCAGGCGCGCAGCCTGCACCCACGGCCTGATGACCTTCCGGGCGCGGCGCCCGGCGGACCCGGTGCCGTCGCCGTCGATCCGGGTGTTCACCAGCCGGGCCTGGATGATCTGCGCCAGCTGGCGGATCTGCTGGGCGTCGTTCATCCAGGTGTCGCGCTGCTCCCCGGTGTCGTTACGCATCCCCTGCTCCGTGAACAGGTTGTTAATGTCCATCGGTCTCTGCTCCTTGGGGTTACAGGTATCCGCCGTCAGTGGCGTTGCGGTTCTTGTTGATGCGGGACAGGACGGTGCGCACGTATGCGGCGTCCGCGTCGATGCCGTGATGCGCGAGGCGCTGCACGATCTGAGGCGCTGATGCGTTCGGGTCCGCATCACGGACGATGCGCACCGCCGCAGCCTTCGACAGGCCCTCGAGGCGCAGCGCTTCACCGGTGTGCTGCGGTGCCGCATCGGCGGTGCGGCGCGGCGCGTCAGAGGGGGTGAGTGTCACGCGCAGCTGGGGCGCATCATGCCGTTCATCAGGGGTTTCACTGACCGCATCGGTACGGGCCGGGAGTTCGGGGGCGGCGGTCAGTTCGAGGGGGCGCATCCTTCGCAGGTCGCGGGCGCGGTCCTGTCGCATCACTTCGATGTCGAAGTCGGTGGACACTTCGGCCATGAGGAGTTCGGCGCGCATCGTGCGGCGCCGCATCTCGGTGGCGTGCTGCGCCTCTTCGAAGACGAGGCCGCGCTCCATCTCGGCCAGTGTCGCCTTCTCCGCATCAGTGAGTGCGGCGGGGTCGCGCATGTCGGCCAGAGCGAGGGCCCAGATGACCTTGGAGCCGAGGGGGAGGAACGGCCCGGCGAAGGCCATGGCAAGGTTGTCGTCCGCGATGCCGTGCCAGACGAGGAACACGGCGACGGCGATCAGGGCGGCCCATCCGAAGAGGGCTACCGGCCACCGCCGTCCCGCGAGGCGCACTCCGCGGTACTCCGCGTAGATGACAGAGCCCCACACGGCGTCCGCGCAGGCGGCGACGGTGATTCCTGCGGGGCCGGCGCCGAGGAGGTCGAACAGGCTCCAGGTCGTCCAGATGAGGGAGCCGACGGACAGGAAGGCTGCGAGCTTGGTCAGGGGGGACGTCTTCTTGGTGGGGGCGTTCACTTGGCCTGCTCCTTTCGGGCGCGACGGTTCTGGTCGGCGATGTAGTCGGTGAGGGGGGCCTCCAGGGCGAACCATTCGGTGTCGCCGATGCGGAGGTCTGCGAACTGGTGGTGCAGTTGGCGCTCGAGGCGTCGGTCGCCGTCGTGGAGGAGGGCGACGTTCTCGGCGCGTAGGGCAAGGGTGCGGATGCGGCGCTTGAGCTCGGTGGAGGTGCCGATCTTGATGCGGTTGCCGTTGCGGATGAAGTAGACGAGCGGTGCATGCTTGCCGGACGGGACGGGCCAGCGGACGTGGTTGGTGTCGGCCTGTTGTGCGGTCGGCGCCTCGGTCTCGGTCAGCTGGTAGCCGAGGCTGGAGACGATCGCGCTGAGCCTCTGGCGGCGCTGCTCCTTCTCGCTGGCGTCGAAGGATGCGGCGGCCTGCTGGGCCTCACGATCGTGGATGGCGTCGATGACGGCCTGGTCCTCGGCCGGGAGCAGCCGGGTCTTCATCCAGGCGCCCCATGTGCCGGTCGACAGCAGGACGCACATGCCCATGAGGGCCCACAGGCCGATCCGGTCCTTCTGGCTGATCGCGGATGCGGATGCGATGAACAGGACGCTGAGGTGTCCGATGGTCCTGGTCTTGCGCTGGGCGAGGCGGATCCTGCGGTTGTAGAAGTGGATCTGCTCCTCACGGAGGGCGGTCATCCACAGCAGCGTCATGCCGACGGACAGCCCCCAAGCGCTCAGGGAGGGTGCCGGGTTCTTGCTCAAGTTGTCCCGCCACAGATCGGCCTGGAACGTGACCGCCAGGTAGAACACGGCGGCACCGGCCTGGCAGGCCCAGGCGAGCGCGGCCAGGATGCGGTCGATGACGGCGATCACGCGCGGTGTCGGTCGTACGGCGGTCAACTGGATCGGTGTCCTTCCGGGTCAGGCGGCGGGCGTGTAGTCGGCGGTCGGGGTGGTGCCGGTCAGGTAGGCGTCGATCTCGGCAAGGTTCAGCTCGGCTTCGATGTCGGCGGTGGTCCAGGTGCTGGAGTCGTTGCCGTGGGCGGCGGCGAACTCGGGTCCGGTCATGGGTTGGTTCCTTTCTGCTGGTCGGGGTGGTGGTTACTGGCCTTGCTGGGCGCCGCACCCCTTGGGGGGGGAGGGATGCGGCTTCCGGGAGGGCCAGGGGGGTGGGGCCCGGCCGTGTCGGCTCGGTCCGGGCCCCGGTGGGGGCGGTTAGGCGGGGCGGGTGGTGCGGAAGTCTTCGTCGCTGGCGCCGAACTGGCGGGCGGTGTTGGCTCGGTCGACAGCCACCTGGTAGGCGGCGTGGGCCTCCGGCGAGTTGTTGCCGTAGTCGTTGCGGACCTGGGCGACTACTACAGCGGCGTTGACGGTGTCCTGTACGGCTGTGGCCTTGTCCATGGGGTGGGTCCTTCGGTTGGTGTGAGGGCGGGGTGTGTGGGGGTTGGTGGTCAGGTGCGGCCGGTGCCTTGGCAGGCTGAGCAGATGCCGCCGTTCCAGTCGGGGAAGGTGACGCCGCACACGGAGCACTGGCCGGAGTTGCGGGTGAGGTAGCGGGCGAGGTGGGTGAGGCGGCGCTTCATCAGGGGTGGTGTCCTTCCTGGGTTAGTCGGTGTGGATGGATCCGCTGGCATTGCTGGCGTGCTGGTGCAGGTCGGGGTCGCCCAGGTGGTGCACGAGCAACTCGCCGTGGAGCTGGGTGGCCTTCTGCGCGGTCAGGTCCAGGGCTCGGAGGGCCGGGTTGCTGTCCGGGTTGGTGAGGCGGGCGACCAGGCGGCCGATGAGGGTCAGGACGTCGGTGCCGTCCGGGGACCCGGCCAGGGCGACCGTCAGGGTCTGCGTACGGTCCACGCTGTGCCGCGAGAGAGCGATCAGGCGGACTGCGTCGCACAGCAGATCGATTCCGGCGTCGAACCCGGACAGCTCCTCAATGAGGCCGGCGAGTTCGTCGTCCAGCGGGGGCACGGCATTCGCTTCGGTGTGGACGTCCATCACAGGTCCCCGTCCCACTCGCCGGTTACGAGCTCCTCGTACGCGTTCATGGAGGCGTGGGGGTCCGTACCGGCGAACACGTCGTCGAGGTAGTCCTGCGGGTCGATGCCGTCGAACAGGTCGGTGACGTCGGCGTACAGCTCCCGGTCGTTCTGGGCGACCGCGGCCGCCGACCACTCCCCCGACTCGATCGCCTCACCGGACTGGGACTCCAGCCACGCCGTGAAGGAGGCCAGGCGGCGGGCCACGCTGGCTTCGTCGGCGCCGATGAGCTCGTCAACGGCCGGCTGCATCTGCTGGACTGCGGCGCTCAGCTTGTCGTCCTCGACGCTCTCGCTGGCCATGTACGAGTTGATGGAGTCGACCGCGTCGGCGATGGCTTCGGCGGTCTTCGCGGTGACGTGCACCGTGTGACCGGCGTCGGCGGGGCCAATGTGGATGGGGATGCTGGTGTTGTCGCCCCGGTCGCGCACACAGGCGAGGAGGTGGAGGGCTTCGGCGAGGTGGGCGATCGCCCGCTGGGTGTTGTCGTCCATCACGCGACCGCCTTCAGGACTCGGTCCGTACCGGTCCAGATGGCGCCGGTGTAGTACTCGGTGCCGGCGTGGATGTCGCGGACGAGAACCGCGAACCGTGCCGCGTGCCGCTTCAGTACGCGGCGGGCCTCGGTGATGTCGGTGACCACCTGGCGGACCTGGACCATGCGCGGGCCGTCGTAGTAGACGACACCCTCAGCGCGCGGGCCGATCTGCTCGGCAGTGGTGGTGCAGGTGCTTACGTCGGTGGTGCAGTGCTGTACCTCTGGGGATAGTCCGCTACGGTTCTTCATAGCGTCGCTCCTGGTTTCAGGCTGGTAGCGATGTGCCGGGCCCTCCGGGGCCCCCTCGGGGTCCAGGTGTGCTACCACCTGGACCTCTTGGTGTTTCTGGGCCTCTTCGGTCCTAGCTGTCGTTGCGTTGGCGCCCCGACAAGGATTAGAGTAGAGCCCTACACCCGGCTAAGGCAAGCGCTCTACCCAGAGAGAAGGTGAAGATGAGCGGAGACAAGCCAAAGAAGACCGGATACGCGGACATCGCAAGCCACTACCGGAAGCTGATCGCAGACGGGGACCTGGCGCCTGGCGATGAGATGCCGCCGATGTCCGAGGTCTGCAAGACGTTCAAGGTGTCGATCACCACCGCGAACCGTGCCTACCGACTGCTGAAGTCGGAGGGGCTAACGGTGCCGAAGCCTGGTGTAGGCACCGTGGTTGCCGAGCAGCCGCGCGTGGCCACGACCGCATCTGCCCGCCTGGAGCGGATCGCTCGTACCGGAAAGCCGTACGGCCACAAGGAGAAGTCCGTGGACCACACCGCACAGTTGCGCTCCATCGGTGACCCGATACTCGCCGATCAGTTGGAACTTGAACTCCACGACGAAGTGGTGGTGCGCACTCGTACGTTCATCCGTGAGGGCAAGCGCACTGTGTTCGCCGTGTCGTGCATCAACATGCGGGCCCTCGGTGACGTGCCTGAGCTGCTGAGCACAGAGCCCTTCGGCCAGTTCTGGCAGGAGGTCTACAAGGCACGTACGGGCCGAACAGTGTCGAAGTCGCCGGAGCGCCGCAGCGCGCGCCTCGCCTACGACTACGAGCTGCAAGCCCTGAACATTGACGTCGAGCCGGGCACGCCCGTCCCCGTCCTAGTCCTGGTGAATACCTTCTCTGACGAGGACGGACCGCTTGAGGTCTGGGAGGACGTCTACGCGCCGGGCCTGTGGCAGGTCGATACGGAATAGCCGAGAAGGCATGCCTGTAGCGCCCAGAGCCCGTTAGATACATCGAAAACACACACGGCCGACCGCCCCGATAGGAACGGCCGGCCTCCCTGTACGGCGCTGACCTGCGAAATCGTCGCCTACAGGGGAACCCCTGCAAGGAGTTCAGGATGAGCCTAGCTTCTTTCACGAGACTCGTGAAAAGTCCCCAATGGATGGGGGCACACCCGTGACTGGCGAGTGGGGCGACCTGCCCGAAGAAGTCACATACACCGAAGGGGGTCGGCTGGCCGACAAGCTCGGCCTGTTCCCCGGAGCCACCGCCGACCGACTCCGCCACCTGGCGCGGGCCCGCAAGGACACCACCTGGCCGTTCGGTGAGCGCGGAGAGGGCCGGCCGTACGAGTACGGCAAGGTGGCGAACGCCCGGAAGATGCGCACCGAGGTACTCCTGAACCACCTGAAGGAGCACCCGCCGAACCCGAACGGTCGTGGCCCGGACACCAAGCCGCGCAAGCGGAAGTCCACAGAGTGAGCACGCAACCAGCCTGGGGATCGCAGCCCTCAGAGCCTGGATACGCAGAACGGCCGGGTCATCGAGGTCGCAGCACCTCTACCGGCCGTCCCATGCAAGTCACAGCGGCCTGCCAGCCGCTGGTCTTCGAGTCCCACCTCGTGAAAGCAGGCTCGTGATGAGCGTACCCTCACCGCTCCGCCGTACCGCAAGTAGCCCCCGCATGATCCTCCGCACGGCGGAGGCAGAGCGGTGAGTGAAGAGACTCCAGCCGAGGAGTACGCGTTCGTAGGCGACATCACGGACTACTGGACGTACACGCAGGTCCGTGACCGACTGCTGCTCATGCCGGGGCTGACCGATCCCGCCATGCGGATGTACCTGATCGTCCGGTCGATGATCGGCGAAAAGAAGAAGCACCTGCCCGGCCAGGGCCTGCGCCGCATGACCATCGACCACATGTGCTTCCTGCTCAGCCGGGACACCGGCAAGCCTGTCAGCGTCTCGCTGATGTACCAGATCCTCACGCTCCTCAAGGACCTTGACCTGATGGTGCCCCTCGACACCAAGCAGGACGCCGCCGCCGGCCAGCTGAAGGGCAAGGAGAAGGCCGTCTGCGGGATCCTGCGGGGCTTCCTGGTCCGGGACCTCCCCCCGGTGCCGTACACGGGGTGGAGGAACGCGTGGGACAAGCTGAACCACTACCGGCCTGACTGGCGTGAGAACCCGCCGCTGCCGCCGATGCACGTGACCACCACGGTGGTCGACGACAACGGCCGGACCGTGGCGATGGTGTCTGTCGTGCCCCAGGATGTCGCTTTCCAGGATTCTGGAACAGACTCGGAAGGCTCTGACCAGGGCAGCGATCAGGATGAAGATCCGTTCCAGAATCCTGGAACGCCATTCCAGGATTCTGGAACACCATTCCAGGAAGCTGGAACGGATTCGCCCACGACCAGCGAAGACGCCGCTCCCAAAGAAGGTTCACCAACAACTGTCCCCAAAAAGAGCGATGGCCCTGACGGGCGTAGCCCGGGTGGATGCCGTAGGCCATCTACCGGTAGTAGCGGGCGCGCGAGCGGGAGCGGCTCCGCCGCGTCCGGCAAAGACAGCCCCTCCCCCTCCTCCCAGAACTCCGACCGCGCCGCCACGCCCAAGGGGCCGGTGAAGCTGAACGACGAGCAGCGGCAAGCCAGGGACGCGATCCTGCCCCTGCTGCCGGCGGACCTCCGCGAAGTCCTCGGTACCGTGATCCCGCGGAACGTCTGCCAGGGCATGGTGGACGCTCTCGCTGCCGGCCTACCGAGGGAGCGCACCCCGCAGCAGTTGGTGCAGCATCGGCTGTTGCCCCGCTGGAACGGCTACTGGGCGTCGAAGTTCTACGGCGGGCAGTTGACACCCGAGGTGAACGGAAGGAAGCGCAAGCCGTTCGGACCGCTGGCGGAGATGCTCAAGGACACCGCTGAGTGCCAGAACCTGTGGTGCGAGGACCGGCACGACTTCGTCCTTGGTGCTTCCTGCCAGAACTGCGAGATGCGCAGGGTGGACCAGAACGCCGACCGGGACCGGGAGCGTCGCGAGGCGCAGGAAGACGCCAACCGGGAGGCCCGTCGGGGTGAGGCCAAGGACGCAGCAGAAGAGGCGGGCACGCCTTCGGCTGAGCCCGGGGAGGCCGCTGCGGGTCAGCTGCCCTCACAGCGCAGCATGGTGCTTCACACACCCCGTGCTCGCCGGGAGTGCGCCGAGGACAGCTGCGCCCTGGCCCTCCCTGAAGACCGGCAGGACGTGCTGTGCCAGAAGTGCCGCAACCGGGCCGACCGCGCAGCGCAGATCTATCGAGAGCAGCAGGCGGCCGCAACCCAATACGAGGTGCCAGAGGACCAGTTCGCCTCCGTAGGCCCCGCACCGTTCTAGCCCGCTGTCGGGGGTGGGGACACCGGTGTCCCCACCCCGGCTGAGTGCATTTTGGAAGGATGACCGCATGGGCGATGAGACCAGAGATGTTCGAGCCGAAGCCGTACAGATGAGTCGTGACCTCGTCGAATTCATTGATCGTGAGCAGCAGTTATCCGACCTGGTCCTGGGCCACGTGGAAGCAGCCCACAGGTTCTACGAAGAGTCCGAAGGATTGGACCCTGTTGCCGACTCGACTGCTCGAGAGACGTGCTTGAACCTGGCGTACGCCTACTCCATCCTGGCGCGACGTGCCGCCGGGCAGCTCGAGAACGGGGGCACGTAAAGATGGGACGGAAGAAGCCCGGGAAGCCGCGCCGCCCGCGCCTCCCTCGCCAGTACACCCTCCAGGAGCTCCAGCCGCCGGGCGAGGGGTACGAGGAGTGGTTCCAGGTCCGTCCCGGCATGAACGTTGAACAGGTCGATGACCCCCGACTGAATAGCGAAGCCCTCGCCCTGATGCGGCGCCTGGCCGACCTGGGACCGCTGTACAACCACCGCGTTCCGAAGGCCGCGCTCTACCTGGACGACCTGATCGACTCCGGTCAGCTCCCCGTCTTCGGAGCAGGCGACGAGGGAACGACGGTCCCCATTCAGGAGATGGTCCGTCTCTACGGCGGCTTGCCCGAAGGGGAAGTTCGCGAGTCGATCCACAACCTTCATGCCGCCGGAGCGCTCCTGGTCTTCACCGACGACGAGCACGACGTTTCTTACGTCCGCGTGGTTGCCAAGCGCCCGGACGAGCCCGGTCAGCCCTGGCGCTTCCAGGGAGACCCCGACGCGGTCACCGCGACGACCTGCATTCCGAGCCACATCTGGGAAGACCTGCCCATCGAGGTCGCCGCGACCGTCGCATTCATGAGGACCTGCCGGTCGCGACTGGAGGAGCCCGACCCCGAGGCATACGGGCGGCATAAGGGTGTGAACGGACCCGAGCACGCCAAGGAGCTGTTCGCCGCGGCCCTGGCGTCCGGGGTCGTCGATGAGAAGGGCTGCGAAGCCTGCCCCACTGGACACCTGTGCACCCGCTCCGATGCTGAATGACGCCCAATCACCCAGTACGAATTCAGGGGGAACCATGACCGACACCAACCACCTGCAAGCCGGCACTGACACGGCAGTTCGCGACTACGTCCGGGCCCTGCTGCGCCAGTACCGCGCCGACGAAGACGCCCGACAGGAGCGCATCCGCGCGCTCGAGGCGGACGGCCGCCGCATCGTCAACGGCGGGCAGACCGGCCAGGACTCGTGGGAGATCACGGACTGGCGGTCCGGGGACCTGCTCGCCCACGGGACCGGTGGCATCGACGAATACGACGCGGCCACCGGGCGGCTCGACCCGGATGGTAAGTGGCTGCACATCGACCACGTCGACGCCGATCCGGTCGACGTGGAGCCCGTCGGGATCCCGGACAGCCTGGCTGACGCGTTGCAGGACTGGCTGGGTTCGGCGGGCACGCCAGACGAGGACGTAGCCGAGTTCGTGGGGTGGAGCGTGGAGGACGTCGCCCGCCATCGCGAGGATGGCTGACACCGGCCTCACGGTCCGTACGGCGCCCCTGGGCCTGACCTGGGGCGCCGTCGTCGGGTTCAGCCGCGGTTGATCTCGTTGCGTTTCTGCAAGCCCTCCATGTACCGGTCCAGCCGGTCCCCCTCCGGCAGCCCCTCGCACTCCGCGGGCTCCTCATCCACGCCCAGGTCGGCGTCCTTGAGCAGTGCGTCCGCCCACGCGTCCACGCACGCGGCCCGCGCCTCCTCCGCCGACAGGGACGGTGTGCTCGTCTTCGTGACCGTGGCCGTCGGCTTCGGATCGTCCGGGCCGGAGGAGTCCGAGCAGCCGGCCACGCCCCCGACAGCGAGTAGGACAGCGAGCAGAGCGGTGGTGGTGCGGCGCATGGGTCCCCCGAATGGTTCGAGCCTGTCGGGGCATTCTGCGCCGCGGGGAGGGGCCTTGAGGGTCGTGTCATCGGAATGTGACGAGCCGACGGCGGGAACGGTACGCCGGTAGCACGGGAGGATGGGTGGATGAGCGACGACCTCGAGGTCTCCACCGGCCCGCACGCGTGGGCGCGGATGGGCTGGCGGTGGTGGCTGTGCCGGCACTGCTACGCACCCCGAACCCTGCACCCGCGGACCGGCTGGGTGAAAGCCCGGCCCCTGCACGACCACCGGTATCTCAGCCGGAACGCGCCGCACTTCAACGAGGGCTGGTAGCCGTGGACGCCGCCGTGACCGAGCAGCCGCTTCCCGAGGGGCATCCGCTGCCGTGGGATGACCTGGTGGCGTACGAGAAGGATCAGGGCGGGTACTGGCTCTACCCGCCAGGCTGTGACGTGTACGGCAACGGGAAGGTGTGGGTGCGTGTCCCCCGGCCGGAACGTCCCGGGGAGCTGGACGCGTTCGCCAATCGGATGTACGCCCTGGCGAAGGAGATGAAGGCGCGCGGCCTGGACGTCGGCAACAGGAGCATGGCGGATTTGGGTAGAGAGTTGGAGAGCCTGGCTGTCCGGGCGAAGGATGTGGCGGCCGGCTAGTCCGCCTCTTCCCACGGTCCGGGTGGGCTGGTGGAGTCCTCGCCGCACCACCAGCACTCAAACAGGTCGGGCGCACGGAATTTCGGTGTCCACCATGAGGCGACGGGCTCAAGCCAGACCTTGCAGTCGGTGCCGCACCAGCCGCAGATGAACCACGTGTACACGCCGTTTCCCTCCCGTTCGGACACCAACACCCCGCCAGGCATTGCAATGCCATGCCGGATGAGTTACCGTGGAACACGTAACCGGGCGCCGACCCCCAGGTACACCTACCACAGCATTCCAGTGGGCCCGGCCACGCCCAACGACCCTACTCGCCAACCCACGTACGGCCTCCAGCATGACCTACCCCACCCCCGACCCCATCCTTCCCGAGGCCCTACGCGACCGAACCCAACCCCCACAACGACCAGCCCTCACCGGGAAGGAGGCAGCGACACCCACAAGCCCGGCCACACCCCCCTGTGGCCGGGCTTACCCATACCCGACTGTCAGTGCCATCCCCCACCATGAGATCCAAGAACGCCCAACACCGGCTTGGAGGCCAGTAGTGGACGAACCCGACCTCAACACCCTCACCGACGACCAGTACTCCGACCTGCTCACCAGCCAGGTCCACCCCAAGTACCGCGACCAGCACACCTGGGACCTCCTCACCAGCCCCGAGCACATCGAACGAACCCGGGCCGTCCTCACCAACATGCACCA
>Ga0070680_100000891_pt1 | contig 21071 bp, 19 predicted proteins | sample KBSC73BmetaG_FD_64672 | JGI IMG/M metagenome (GOLD analysis project Ga0070680, IMG submission 64672) | Corn rhizosphere microbial communities from Kellogg Biological Station, Michigan, USA - KBS C7-3B metaG | ecosystem: Host-associated > Plants > Roots > Rhizosphere | place: USA: Michigan...
ACGGCTCGCTCGGCGAAGCGCTGCAACTCGCGAACGCCGCGGATTTCGACGATCTGCTCCTGCTGCCGGTGCGCATGCTCCAGCAGCATCCCGACAAGCTCGCGGAATATCGCCGCCGCTTCCGCTACATCCTCGTCGACGAATATCAGGACACCAATCGGGCGCAGTACGAACTGATCAAGCTGCTCGGCGGCGAGCATGGCAATGTGTGCGTGGTCGGCGACGACGATCAGTCGATCTATGGCTGGCGCGGCGCGGACATCCGGAACATCCTCGACTTCAATAAGGATTTTCCGAACGCGGCCGTTGTGCGCCTCGAGGAGAACTATCGGTCGACGCCGCAGGTGCTCGATCTCGCGAACTTCATCATCAGCGCGAACTCGCAGCGCATGGGCAAGACCCTGCGGGCGACGCATCGCAGCGGTGATCCCGTCACGGTCGTGCGGTCGCTCGACGAACGCGACGAGGCCGACTTCGTGATCGGTGAGATGATGAGCAAACGCTCATCGTTCGCGCTGAACGACATGGCGGTGCTCTATCGAACCAACGCGCAGAGCCGTGCGATGGAGGAGGCGCTGCGCCGCCACGCGTTGCCCTATCGTCTCGTCGGCGCGGTTCGCTTCTACGATCGCCGGGAGATTCGCGACCTGATGTCGTACCTCAAGCTGATCGCGAATCCCGCCGACGACGAAGCGTTTCGACGCGCCGTCGCCGTTCCGAAGCGTGGGCTGGGCGAGACGACGATCGAACAGCTCTCGGAGGCGTCGCGCCAACGCCGGCTGCCGTTGTTCGAGGGTGCGCAGGTGCCCGAGGTGATCGCCACGTTGCGACCCGCCGCGCGAACGGCACTCGCGGAATTCGTGCGCCTCGTGTCGACGCTCCGAGAGCACGCGCAGGAAGCTGCCGTCGACGAGCTGCTGCGCGAGATCGTGGAATCGATCCGCTACGGCGACTATCTCCGCGCGGAAGGGCCTGAATCGGCCGATCGTCTCGACAACGTGCGGGAGTTGATCACCGGTGCGGCCGAGCAGGTGGCCGACGAGCTGGGCGAAGTCGGTCTTCGTCCACTCGATCACTTTCTGCAGCGCGCGAGCCTCGTATCCGATCCCGAAGGGGCCGGCCCGTCAGCGGACGCGGTCACGCTGATGACGCTGCACAACGCGAAGGGCCTCGAGTTTCCGATGGTGTTCATCACGGGTCTCGAGGACGGACTCTTTCCGCTGGCGAAGGCGTTCGACGATCCGCCGCTGCTCGAGGAAGAGCGCCGCCTCTTGTATGTCGGGATCACGCGCGCCGAGCGAAAGCTGTTCATCACGTACGCCGAGGAGCGTCGTCGGAACGGCGAGTTTCTTCAGTCACGGCCATCGAGCTTCCTCGATGACATTCCCGAGAATCTCATCGAGAAGAAGAGCACGGTGAAGGTGCGGAGCTCGGGACGCTCGGTCATGCGCGCCGGTTCGGACTACAGTGGCTATGGCTACGGACGTGGTCATGGCCGCGGCGCCGGGAAGTTCAGCGAGCCGTCGTCGGGTAACGTCGACGAGCCATTCGCGCGAAATTCGGCGGCCTCGCGACGCCCCGGGACTCCTGTCGTGTCGTTTGCACCGAGCGCTTCGGCAGAGGACGAGTCGCAGGATGCGCCCATGTTCGTCGTCGGCGCGCGCGTGAAGCATCGCAAATTCGGGTCTGGCACCATCGCGGAGCTCTCCGGCAACGGGCGCGACGCGAAAGTGAAGGTCGACTTCGACGACGAGACGGTGGGCCGCAAGACACTGGTGATCGCGCAGGCAAACCTCGAGCGAGGCGACGACTAGTGTCCGTCACGATCGACGACGTTCTGCACATCGCGGGGTTGGCGCGACTCGGCCTGTCGGATGACCGTGCACAGGCACTGGTGGCCGAGTTGAACACGATCCTTCGGCACATGGACGTGCTGGCGAAGGTCGACACGAGCGGCTTGCCGGAAGTCGCCGGCGTCGGTGCTGCAGGGCTGCCACTGCGTCCGGACGAAGGCCCTGCGCTGGCGCTCTCGCGCCAACGCGCCGACTTCGCGCCGAAGATGCGTGACGATTTCTTCGTGGTTCCACGGTTGTCGACCCACGAGGACGCGGAGCCGTCGGCGTGAGCGCGGACGCGGCGTTGGCGCTTGGCGCCGGCGAGCTGCGCGATGCCGTCGTGCGCGGCGAGTATCGCGCGGCCGATATCGCCGAGGCGGCGCTGCACAGGGCGAGGGCCGTCGGCGCCGGTGCCGAAGGATTGAACATTCTGCTATCACAGGATAGTGATGCAGCGGTTCGCGCGGTCGACCTCGTTCCAGCGTCTGCCGACCCACGGTCGTTGCTGGGCGTTCCGGTCGTCGTGAAGGACAACATCGCGACGACGCGCATGCCCACCTCGTGCGGCTCGCGCATCCTCGAGGGATACGTGAGTCCGTACGCGGCGACGGTCGTGCGCCGGCTCGAAGCTGCTGGCGCGATGATCGTCGCCAAATCGAACATGGACGAATTCGCGATGGGCTCCTCGACGGAGCACAGCGCGTTCGGCGTGGCGCGCAATCCGCTCGACGCGAATCGTGTTCCGGGCGGATCCTCGGGCGGTTCGGCGGCGGCGGTTGCAGCCGGGATCGTGCCCATCGCGCTCGGGAGTGAGACGGGCGGCTCGGTGCGTCAGCCGGCCGCGTTCTGCGGCGTGGTTGGCGTGAAGCCGACGTACGGCCGCGTGAGCCGCTATGGCCTCGTCGCGTTCGCGTCGTCGCTGGATCAGGTCGGAGTGTTCGGTCGGACCGTGGACGACGCAGCGCTTGGCTTCGACGCGATCGCGGGGCTCGATCCGCTCGATTCGACGAGCGCCGCGGAGCCTGCGCCCACCGTTCGCGACTCGCGCAAGGGCTCGCTCGCCGGCGTGGTGATCGGCCGCCCGCGCGAGTACTTCCCGGACGACCTCGACCCGCGAATTCGGGTCAAGTGCGATGCCGCGCTTGACGTGATGAAATCCCTCGGCGCCGAAGTGCGGGACGTCTCGCTGCCGCACACGAAGCTCGCCATCGAAGTGTACTACATCATCGCGCCGGCGGAGGCGTCGTCCAACCTCGCTCGCTTCGATGGCGTGCGGTATGGACTTCGCGTCGACGGCGACGGGCTTCGCGGCATGTACGAGGCGACGCGCTCGAGAGGCTTCGGCGCGGAGGTCACGCGACGCATTCTTCTTGGGACCTACGTGCTCTCCGCGGGCTACTACGACGCGTACTATCGCAAGGCTCAGCAGGTGCGCGGACTCATCACGCAGGACTTCGCGAAGGTCTTCGCGAGCGGTGTGCATCTGTTGTTCACGCCCACGACACCCACGCCGGCCTTCATGATCGGATCGATCGCTGATCCGTACGAGATGTATCTCAGCGACATCTTCACGTGTACGGCGAATCTCGCCGGAGTCCCCGCGATGTCGCTGCCGATCGGTCGTGTGGACGGCTTGCCCGTCGGCGGACAGTTCCTCGCGTCGCATTTCGACGAGCGCCAGATGTTCGCGGCGGCCTACGCGCTCGAGCGCGCCCTCGGAGCGGCGGCACATCAATGAGTAGCGTGGCCGACAAGTACGAGATGGTCGTCGGGCTCGAGGTGCACGTGCAGTTGTCGACGCGCACCAAGATCTTCTGCCGCTGTTCCACCAATTTTGGCGATCCGCCGAACGCGAACACGTGTCCGGTGTGTCTCGCGCTGCCTGGTGCGCTGCCGGTGTTGAACGACCAGGCCGTCGAGCTCGCGATCCGGGCCGCGCTCGCGCTCGGGTGCACGGTGCAGACGACGTCCATCTTCGCGCGAAAGAACTACTTCTATCCCGATCTGCCGAAGGGTTACCAGATCTCTCAATTCGATCAGCCGCTCGCCAAGGACGGCTGCCTCGAGATCGGCGTGCGCACGGACGGATCGGCCATCTCCATCGGGATCACGCGTGTCCACATGGAGGAAGACGCGGGCAAGTCGTTGCACGATCGCTTCCCCGGCGTCACTGCGGTCGATCTGAACCGCGCGGGCGTTCCGCTGATCGAGATCGTGAGCGAGCCCGACATCCGCAGCGCCGAGGAGGCCGACGGCTATCTGCGGGCGCTCAAACAGATTCTCGAGTATGTCGGCGTCAGCGAGGTCAACATGGAGAAGGGAAGCCTTCGTGTCGACGCAAACGTCAGCGCGCGTCGCATTGGAGAGACGAAGCTCGGCACCAAGACCGAAGTGAAGAACATGAACTCGTTCTCGGGCGTGGTGCGCGCGCTCGAGTTGGAGTTCACCCGCCAGTGTGCCGTGCTCGACGCGAGCGAGAAGGTCGAGCAGCAGACGATGTTGTGGGATGCACATGCCGATGAGGTGCGCCCTGCGCGCTCGAAGGAAGGCAGTCACGACTATCGGTACTTTCCCGATCCGGATCTGCCGCCGCTGATCATTCCACTGTCGCGCATCGACCGCATCAAGAGCACGATGCCCGAGCTGCCGCGTGCGCGCCGCGAGCGCTACGCCCGTGAGTATCCGGATCTCACGCCGTACGATATCAGCGTGCTCACGGCGGATCCGGCGATGGGGCGGTTCTTCGAGGCCGTTGCTCGTCGAAGCGGCGACCCGAAGACCGCAGCGAACTGGATGCTTGGCGAAGTACTGGCCGCCCTCAAGAGTACGGGGCAGTCGATCGGGCACTTCGCCGTGCGTCCCGCCGACCTGGGTGACCTGCTGCTCCTCGTGCGCGATGGAGTCGTCAGCCACAGCGCCGCAAAGCAGGTGTTTGGCGAGATGGTGAAGTCGGGTGATCCGCCGCGTCACATCGCCGAGCGGAACGCGTTGCTCAAGGTGTCGGACGACAGGGCGCTCGCCTCATGGATCGACGAGGTCCTGGCGGAGCACCCGGACGAAGCGCAACGCTTCCTCGCAGGCGAGAAGCGCCTGCAGGGCGTCCTCGTCGGCCACGTGATGAAGAAGTCGAAGGGAAGCGCCGACCCGAAGCGCGTGAATCAGTTGCTCGCGATGCGTACCGGCGCATAGATCGGATCGGCGCGCTGCCGCGCGAACGCGAGCGTCGTCTCCGGCATGCCGAAGTGTCGCTCGGCTTCTTCGCGGAGCCGCTCCTCGCCCCACGTCCGCAATACTTCGCGGCGAATGCGCTTTGCCATCCTGAGCGCTTCATCGCCCGACGGGTCGTACCGAAACGGCTCCGCGCGATCCATCCGCTGCAGCAGGTCCATGATGAAGTCGTACGAGCGCGCGACGTATTGCCCGACGTCGTTGTCGGAGAGATCCCAGCGGCTGCGTTCCGTCATGAGCTGGAAGATGCGCTGCCAGGACTCGTTGTCGGTCACGATCACCATGCCGCGAAAGATTCGCCGGTTCGTCGGCGTGCTGAAGATCGTCGGGCTCAGCACACGGTCGAGGAGGCCATCCGATCGCGAGTGGTCGATGAGAATGAGCTCTCGAGCGCGGCGCGCGCACTCGGTGCCCAGGTGCGTCTCGAACCGGCTTTCCCAGTACGAGTGCCCGAGCGACGACGTGCTCGACGTGACGGCGAGCTGCTTCGGCACGAAGTAGTTGTGCGCGATGGAGTCGGCCGCGAGATGCGCGAGATAGCCGAGTCCGAAGGCGCGCAGCGGGTCGTCCGTCGCGCCCTCGTAGATCTCCATCCCGACGTTCCACGAGTGGCAATGGCGGCCGACCGGCGCGTACTTCTTCGCGAAGCTCGTGTCGGCCGCGATGGACCCATATAGGAAGTCGTATGGGAATTCTTTCAACAGTGCCGCCACCGCCGGCGGCAGCACCGCCAGCGACTGCATGACGGCCTCGCCGAGGAACACGTGTGTCCCCGGTGTCCAGGCGTGCGCGACGGCTGGCGTGATGACGAGCGCCATGCTCGCCAGCGCCAGCCACTGGAGCAGTTGCCGCGTGAGACGCGGTCGGGCGGAACCCTTAGATGCCAAGCCGCTTCCGCTGCCGGCGAATCGAGCGCCGAAGATCCTTGAGCTCCGACTGCACCGCGTCATCGATCGCATCGCGTGCGCGCCCCATGTAATCCGAGACGTGCTCGCGAATCTCGTCGCGTGGAATCGCGTCCCAGGCGTCTTCGCCGCGGTCGCGCGCCCACCGCGCGCCGCGCTTCCCGAGGCGCGCCGCGTGGCGTCCGGCCCACATCGCGCCGACACCCATGCCTTCCACCACGGGCGACACGGGACGCTTCCCCGACGGGCCCTTCCGCAACATGAACGTCAATCCCGCACCGATCGTCAGACCGATCAGCGCGGCCGTCAGCAGGTCGTACTCGTCGCGGTCATACCCGTCGCCGGCTCCGGTCGCGCGGGCGGACACGCGGGGCTGCTGGGAGCGCCTCCGCGGCCGATTCGGGGCTGCCATCGTGGCCATCAGCTTCCTCCTGAGTCATGTAGTGCTCGGCCGGTTCGGCCGCCGCGAGCTCTTCTGACGCAAAGTCCGGCCCATCGTGGCGCCCGAACGCGGCCGCGCCACGACGGACGCCATGAACCGCCGAGGCAGTCGACACGAACAGTTGCTCCGCCTCGTCCTGCACCACGGCGAGGAGCGCGTTGAACTCGTTCACGCGCCGCTCGGCCTCGTTCATCGCGCGCTGCACGCGCTCGTTCGCGTCGTCGATGCTCGCGCTGACCTTCGTGATGTCCTGGCGAACCGACGTCGCGATGTAGTTGATGTTGTCGGCGATCGCGTTGACGTTGTTCGTGATTGGCGTGATGTCGCCGTACACGCGGTCGATCAGGTGGTGAAGCTTCTTGTACGTCTTGCGAAAGTGCCAGGCGAGCGGCAATGAGATGATCAGAAAAACCAGAAACGCAACGGTGATGATCGCGCTCGCGATCGCCTGGATCTGCTCGAACACGCCCCGCGCCGGCAGGACCTGTTTCATGATCAAGGTATCGCGTGTGGACAGCGCGATCTGCAGCAACTCTGTGAGGGGTGGCAGCACGCTGGTCATGGAGGCGGCTCGAGTGCGGAGCGTGCCGTAGCAGCGCCCCGCTGGTTGAACTGACGCTCACTCCGAGGTGCAAGGGCGAGGCCAGCCATTCGCTTCGGCATCCTAATGCGAACCAGCAAGCACGGAAAGTGCGCCACGGCATTGACCTTGGCTGCACGCCCCGTCCATTCTTCGCACCGAGCCCCCGATCAACTCGTACCAAGGCACGTTCCTACATGACCGCACAGCAGTTCCTCGTTGAGGGCGGACATCGTCTGTCCGGTACCATCCGTCCGTCGGGCAACAAGAACGCAGCACTACCAATCGTCTGCGCTGCACTGCTCACCGAACATCCGGTCATTCTCGAGAACGTTCCGCGCATTCGCGACGTCGAGACGCTCGTCGAGCTCATTGCTTCCACGGGAGTCGACCTCGAGTGGACTGACCGCAACACGCTTCGCATTCACGCGAAGACGGTGCACTCCGCCAATCTCGATCCCAAGCTCTGTCGAAAGATTCGCGCATCGATCCTGCTCGCGGGCCCGCTGCTCGCGCGCTGTGGGCACATCGAGCTGCCGCCGCCCGGCGGCGACGTGATCGGGCGACGGCGCGTCGACACGCACTTTCTCGCGCTGGAGCGGCTCGGCGCCCACTTCGAGCTCAATGAGAGTTTTGTCCTGTCGACGCCCGGCCTCCGCGGCGCCGACGTCTTTCTCGACGAGCCGAGCGTCACCGCCACCGAGAACGCCGTGATGGCGGCCGTCGCGGCACGCGGCACCACCGTGCTCCGCAATGCCGCGAGCGAGCCGCACGTGCAGGACCTCTGTCACTTCCTCGTTGCGCTTGGCGCCGAGATCGATGGTATCGGCACGAACAAGCTCATGATCAATGGCGGTCGGGACCTCGGCGGCGCGACGCACAAGATCGGCCCCGACCACATCGAAGTGGGCTCGTTCATCGGACTCGCGGCGGTTACGGGATCGGAGATTCGGATCGCGGACGCAGGCGTCGAGCATCTGCGCTCCACGCTCATGGGCTTCGCCCGCCTGGGTGTGTCGTGCACGATCGAAGGGCCCGACCTCGTCGTCCCCGCCGTGCAGGAAAAGGTCATTCAGAGCGATCTCGGTGGACACGTGCCGAAGCTCGAGGATCAGCCGTGGCCCGCATTTCCCGCTGACACGATGTCGATCGCGCTCGTGACGGCCACCCAGTGCACCGGCCTGATTCTCATTCACGAGAAGATGTTCGAGTCGCGACTGTTCTTCGTCGACAAGCTCGTGGGCATGGGTGCGCGTATCGTCTTGTGCGATCCGCATCGCGCGCTCGTGGCCGGGCCGTCGCGTCTGCGCGGCAGCGCCGTGGAATCGCCCGACATTCGCGCCGGAATGGCCATGTTGCTCGCCGCGTTGTGCGCCGACGGAGAGAGCACGATCAACAACGTGGGCCAGATCGAGCGCGGCTACGAGCGTATCGATGAACGATTGCAGGCGCTTGGCGCCAAGATCGAGCGGGTGGAGGATCGGCGCGCGAAATGAGTGTCATCGAGCTCTCCGAGCAGGTTGCGGAGCTCGCCGAGTTCGGCATTCGCGCGTTCACGACCACGCGGGCCGTTGGCAGCTTTGGGCTTGGCAGTGATGAGCCGGTGCAGGACGTGATGGCGCGCTGGCGTGCGTTGCGAGACGACCTGCAGGGCGGCGGCGCGCGGCTCGCGACGTCGGGGCAGGTCCACGGCACGAACGTTCTCGTACATCATCCCGGTTGGGAGGGCTGGCTCCGCGCCGACGCCGCGGACGGTCACGCCTGTGTCGATCGCGGGACGGCGCTCGCGGTGACGATCGCCGATTGCGTTCCGGTGTTCATCGCGCACCCGTCGGGAGCGATCGCGCTGTTGCACTCGGGCTGGCGTGGAACCGCGGGACGCATCATCGAGCGCGGAATCGCCACGCTCGAGCACCGCGGCTTCCCGGCAGCCGAGCTGCGCGTGCACACCGGTCCCGCGATCTGTGGGCGGTGTTACGAGGTGAGCGCCGACGTCTATGCGCAGCTCACTGGCACGAATCCCGGAGAGCCCACGACGGTGGATCTTCGCGCGTTGATCGCGGATCACGCGCGCGCACTCGGTGTACGGCACATCACTTCGAGCACGTCGTGCACGCGGTGCGACAACGACCGGTTCTTCTCGCACCGCGCGGGCGATTGGGGCAGACAACTCGGCGTCATGCAGGCCGATGTGAGCTGATCCATTCGGGTGGTTGGCGGCCGTGCACTTGCCGCAGCCTTTCAACAGTCCTACTTTACTTCCGCTGCGCGGCTCTTGTGGCCGCGAGTGAATGTGGGGGATGCTCCCCACATTTTTTTGTTCTGGACGTCTGCCTCGACGGAATGTGAAGGACGCGCTGGAAGACGTTGTCGTCGCGGAGCTTGATGCGGTCGGATTCGACCTCGTCGAGCTGCGGCGCGGCGGTACGAAGCAGCGGCCGTTGATCGAGCTTCGGATCGATCGGCGGGATGGCGGCTCCGTGACGCTCGACGATTGCGCGCTCGTGTCGCGGGCGGTCGAGGCGAAGCTGGATGGCAGCGACCTCGTGTCGCCGCAGTACGTGCTGCAGGTGTCGTCGCCAGGCGAACGGCCGCTCAAGTTGGCCGGCGACTGGCGACGCTTTGTCGGACGATGGGCGAACGTCCTTGCCCCGGAACACGGCGGCAGGTTCGAGGCGAAGATTCTCGGGGTGGAGGGCGAGTCGGGAGCAGAAGTCGCGGTGCTGGAGCCCAAGCCGGGCGACGAACGCCGCGTGCCGCTGGCCGCAGTCAAGGAGGCGCGGCTGGCATTTCACTGGTAAATCGAAAATCAGATGGTGTAGCGGGCGAGGTCGGCCGCGCGGCGCCACGAACAACACGAGGGGGCAGGGATGGTCAGTTCTGCAGAGATTCTCGCCGCGTTTCGCGAGGTATCGAACACCAAGCAGCTCGATCGCGCGGAACTGTACGCTCTCCTCACGGACGGCATCCTGGCCGCGCTCGCCAAGAAATACGGTCCCACGGTCCAGGCCGAGGTCGACATCGACGACGGGAAGGGCGACATCCGCATCGTCCTGCTCAAGACGGTCGTCGCGAGCGTCGAAGACAGCGCCAACCAGATCTCCATCGACGACGCCAAGGCGTTCGACGAGAGCTTCGAGCTCGGCGACGTGATGGAAGAGCCGATCGACTTCATGGTCTTCGGCCGCGCGGCGGTGCAGGCCGCAAAGCAGCGCATCATCCAACGGGTTCGCGAGGGTGAGCGCACCCGGATCCGCGACGAGTTCGCGACACGGGTCGGCGAGCTGCTCTCCGGCGAAGTCCAGCAGATCGAGCGCGGCAAGCTCGTCGTCATGCTCAACAAGTTCCGCGAGGCGGAAGCGATCATTCCGTATCGGGAACAGAATCATCGCGAGCACTACCATCAGGGCGAGCCCATTCGCGCGGTCCTCAAGCGCGTCGAGGAGACGCCCAAGGGGCCGCGCCTCATTCTCAGCCGCGGCGACCCGCTCTTCGTGAAGGCGCTGTTCAAGCTCGAGGTCCCCGAGATCCAGCAGAACATCGTCGAGATTCGCGCGGCAGCTCGCGAGGTCGGCAGCCGCACGAAGATCGCCGTCTTCTCGCGCGATGACTCGATCGATCCGGTCGGTGCGTGCGTCGGCCTCAAGGGCTCGCGCGTCCAGGCCGTGGTCAACGAGTTGAACGGCGAACGGATCGACATCGTGCCCTGGTCGCCCGATCCTGAGCGCTTCGCCAAGCTCGCGCTCGCGCCGGCCAAGGTCGCGCGCGTGTTCAGCGATCCTGGTTCCAAGACGATTCAGGCGGTCGTCGACGAGGATCAGCTCTCGCTCGCGATCGGACGCAATGGCCAGAACGTGCGCCTCGCCTCCGAGCTGACGGGCTGGAAGATCGATCTCTACTCGAGCCGCGAATGGCTGGAGCGCGGTGGCGAGGGCCAGATCTTCGCGCCGCTGCCCGAGGAGCAGGAAGAGATGGCCGACGTGCGGCTCGCCGACATCGGCGGCATGCCGCCGGCGACGGTCGCGGTGCTCGAGGACGCCGGTTATCGAACCTTGAACGACATCATCGATCTCGAGCGCGAGGACTTTTTGAAGTTGCCCGGCATCGCGCCGGAGGAAGCGGATCGCATCATGGCGATGATCGACGAGCTGACGACCGAGGATGCCGGCAACGACGAGGACTCGTCGGGCGCGTCGGGCGAGGGAAGCAGCGCGGCGTGATCGCGCCGCGACATGACGCAGTCAGGCCGTAACGAGGTTGTGAAATGACAATGTCGGCCGCGTCGGAGCAACGGATGTTGCGGCTCCTCGGACTTGGCGTGAGGAGTCGCGGGGCAGTGGTGGGAGTGCAGCAAGTGCGGGAGGCAGCGCGGCGGAACAAGGTCTTCCTCGCTGTCGTTGCGTCGGACGCGTCGTCGAACAGTCTTGATAAGATCGTGCCGCTGCTCAATGCTCGGCGCGTTAGGTTTATAGAGATACCTTCCGCGGCCGCCCTCGGCGCCGCGGTCGGGCGTGAACAGACGGCGGTCGTCGGCATCATTGACCGACAACTCGCTGCCGGAGTTCGAGAGTTGGCGGCACCGGCACAATCGCGGGACCACGAGGAGGGTGTTTGAGCAAGCTTTCAGTCAGTGAGTTGGCGAGTGAGTTCGCGGTGTCCACCGAAGAAGTGCAGTCACTTCTTCGGCAAATGGACATTCCGATCCGCAGCCACATGACGATGCTCACCGACGATCAGGTCGCCCGCATCCGCGCGCGCTGGGAACGCGAGAAGCGCACGCGTGCCGAGCGGCAGGCGGCGCCACCGCCAACGGCGGCGCGCCGGCGCCGTTCCACCGCCGTGCCCGAGGCTGCGCCGGCTCCCGCAGCCGCAGCCGCGGAGCCAGTTCGTCGCCGTCGCAAGGCCGCCGATGTGCAAGCCGCAGCCGAAGAGCACGCAGCGGCAGCCGCCGCCGCCGCCGAAGCAGAAGCCGCCGCCCAGGCGGCGCGTGAGGCGGCCGCAGCCGAAGCCGCGCGCATCGAAGCTGCCCGCATCGAGGCCCTGCGCGCCGAAGAAGCTGCGCGCGCGCAAGCAGAAGCGGCCGCCGAGGCGGCGGCCGAAGCAGAGCGCGCGGAGCGCGCCGAGCGTGCAGCAGCACACCGGACCGTCGAAACCGAAGTCATGCGCCCTGCAGTTGTCGAGACCCCGCGTCCGGCGCCGATCGCGCACGCGCATCCTGCCGCACCTGAGCGTCCGCGGCCTCGTCCGATCACGCCGGGCGCACCGCGTCCGCGTCCTGTCGCGAGCAGCGGCGTCCCGCCGCGTCCCGTCGCGTCCGCGGCTCCAGGTGGCGGACCCGGTGGCGGCCGTCGCGATGATCGTCGTCCGGGCGCTGGTGGCGGCGGCGGTGGAGGAGGCGGTGGTGGCGGCGGCGGTATGGGCGGAGGCGGCGGTGCTGGCACCGGTGTCGCCGATCGCGGAGGCCGTCGCAAGAAGGGCAAGCGCGGCGCGGTGGACCAGGAAGCGGTGGATGCCAACATCTCCAAGACGATGGCGGCGCTCCGCGGTGGGACCACGCGTCGTTCACCCGGCGATCTTCGTCGCGGCGCGCGCGAGGAGCTCGAGGCGTCACGAGCCGCCGAAGCCGAACGCGAGAAGAAGACCGTTCGCGTCAACGAGTTCATCACGGTCAGCGAGCTTGCGCAAATTCTAAAGGCGCCGGCAACGCAGATCGTCGCGTTCGCGTTCAAGGAAATGGGCCTGATGGTCACGATCAACCAGCGCCTCGACTTCGACCAGATCGAGTTGATCGCTGGTGAGTTCGGGTTCCAGGCCGTTCGGGAAGACGCCTATCAGGCCGACGAAACTGGCGCCGGTGCCGAGGCGGATCGTCCAGAAGATCTGCTCCCGCGTCCGCCGATCGTGACCATCATGGGTCACGTCGACCACGGCAAGACGTCGTTGCTCGACTACATCCGCAAGGCGAACGTCGTCGCGGGTGAAGCCGGCGGTATCACGCAGCACATCGGCGCGTATCACGTCTCGCTGCCGAACGGCAAGAACATCACGTTCCTCGACACGCCGGGCCACGAAGCGTTCACGGCCATGCGTGCGCGCGGCGCGCAGGTCACCGACATCGTGGTGCTCGTGGTCGCCGCGGATGACTCGGTCATGCCGCAGACGGTCGAAGCGATCTCGCACGCGAAGAACGCGGGTGTGCCGCTCATCGTCGCGATCAACAAGATCGATCTGCCGCAGGCGAATCCGGGCAAGGTCAAGCAAGAGCTCCTGCAGCACAGCGTCGTGCTCGAGGAGTACGGCGGCAACGTGCTCTCCACCGAGATCTCGGCAAAGAAGGGAACGGGTGTCTCCGAGTTGCTGGATCAGATTCTTCTCCAGGCCGAAATCCTCGACCTCAAGGCGAATCCGAATCGGCGCGCCGCCGGCACGGTGGTCGAAGCGTCACTCGACCCGGGCAAGGGTCCTGTCGCAACGGTCCTCGTGCAGAACGGAACGCTCAGGGTCCAGGACGACTTCATCTGCGGCATGTACTCCGGCCGCGTGCGTGCGTTGCTGGACGAACGCGGCAAGACCGTCAAACAGGCCGGACCCGCGATTCCAGTGCAGATCCTCGGCTTCCAGGGCGTGCCGATGGCGGGCGATCAGTTGCTCGTCGTCGAAGACGCAGCGGCCGCGCGTGAAGTCGCGCAGCGTCGCGAGCGCCTCGACCGCGAGGCCAAGAGCCGCCGCAGCACGCGTGGCGGTGTCACGCTCGAGGACTTCATGGCGCAGGCGGCGGCCGGGACGGCGCACACGCTCAACATCCTGATCAAGGCAGACCAGGGTGGTCCGGCGGAAGCGCTCGCCGACGCGCTCATCGGTCTCTCGACCGGCGAGGTCAAAGTCGACATCGTCCATCGCGGGGTCGGCGCGATCACGGAAAGCGACATCCTGCTCGCCAAGACAGCCGCTGCGATCATCATCGGCTTCCACGTGCGCCCGGACAACAACGCGCGCAACGCGGCCGAACGCGAAGGCGTCGAGATCAAGCTCTACCGCATCATCTACGAGGCGGTGGCGGATGTGCGCGCGGCGATGGAAGGGATGCTGCGTCCCGAGGAGCGCGAGGTCATCCTCGGCGAAGCCGAAGTGCGCGAGGTATTCAAGATCTCTCGTATCGGAACCATCGCGGGGTGCTCGGTGCGCAGCGGCGTGATCAACCGCCAGGGTCGCGTGCGCGTGATCCGCGACGGTGTCGAGGTATTCGACGGCACGCTCGCGTCGCTCAAGCGCTTCAAGGACGACGTCCGCGAAGTGCGCGAAGGCTTCGAGTGCGGTTTGAGCGTGGAGAATTTCAACGACATCAAGGTTGGCGACGTCGTCGAGTGCTACCGGACCGAAGAGGTCGCGCGTACGCTCGAGTCCACGGCGTCGACCTGAGCACCGAGCTTTTCAATGGCCAGCGATAATCGCCGCGCCGACCGCGTGGCGGAGGCCATTCGCGAGGAAGTTGCGACCTTCCTCGCCAATGACGCGAAGGATCCGCGCATCACGCGGCTCGTGACCGTCACTGGCGCGGAAGTCACGCGCGACCTGCGCCACGCCAAGGTCTTCGTGAGCGTCATGGGCACCGACGCTGAGCGAAAGGAAACGTTCGAGGGACTCGCGAGCGTCGCGACGCATCTCCGCGCGCGCGTGGGTCGCGCGTTGCGGCTGCGCCTCGCGCCCGAGATCACGTTCAAGCCGGACGAGTCGATCGCTCGCGCCGCACGCATCGAGGACCTGCTTGCTCGGATCAAAGAGGGCAACGCACCACCCGATGGCGACGCCGACGCCTGACGTGTCGGGCTTGCTGCTCGTCGACAAGCCGGCGGGCATCACTTCGCACGACGTCGTCGCGGTCGTCCGGCGCGCACTGCACACTCGGCGCATCGGCCACGCTGGAACGCTCGATCCGTTCGCGACGGGACTGCTCGTTCTCCTCGTGGGCCGCGGCACGCGGCTCATCCCGTACATCGACGGCGAGCCAAAGGTCTACGAGGCCGACATCTGCTTCGGCGCAGAGACGGAGACCGACGATCTCTCCGGAGGCGTGACCCGCGAATCGCCGGCCCCGAGCGACGTTGCGACCGTCGAAGGAATCGCCCGCCTGACCGGAACGATCGAGCAGACTCCGCCCGCGTTTTCCGCGAAGCAGGTCGGCGGTGTGCGTGCGTACGATGCGGCGCGGCGCGGTGCGCCGCTCGAGCTCGCGCCGGTCCGCGTCACGGTACACGAGTGGAAGCTCCTCGAGCGATCGGCGAACGTGCTTCGCGCGCGGATCGTTTGCAGCGGCGGCACGTACATCCGCGCCCTCGCGCGCGATCTCGGTCGATTCGCGGGCAGCGCGGCGCACCTCACGGCGCTTCGTCGCGTCGCGAGCGGGCCGTTCAACGTCGCGTCAGCGATCTCGCTCGACCGACTGCGGGCCGGGAGCGCTGAGCTGCGACCGCTGCGTGATGCGATTCCGTCGATCCCCGAACAACGTCTCGACGAGACGGAACGCGCGCGTGTCGTGCATGGAAACGCGATCGCCGCGCGCGTGCCTGCGGCGCGGGTCGCGCTCATGGATGATGAACAGACACTCATCGCCGTGGCGGAACGAGCAGGTGACGTTCTGCGTCCAACGCTGGTGCTGCGCGATGCGTGAGCACGATCCGCTGCCACAGCTCGCTGGAGGCGCCGTCGTCACCGTAGGCACCTTCGACGGCGTGCATCTCGGGCACCGCGACATCTTGCGGCATCTGGTCGAGCGAAGCGCGGCGTTGGGACTTCCGCCGGCGCTCGTGACGTTCCGGCCGCATCCGCTCGAGGTCGTGAATCCCGCGGCCGCTCCGATGCTGCTCACCCCGGGCGGCGAGCAGCTCGACGCGATCGTGGACAGCGGTGATCTCACCGTGATCGTGTTGCCGTTTACCGCCGGGCTCTCCCGCTACTCCGCAGCGCAGTTCGTCGTGTCGCTGCTTGTCGACCGCTACCACATGCGCGAGGTGGTGATCGGCTACGATCACGGCCTCGGCCGGGGGCGTGGTGGCGATGCGACGGTGCTTGCCGAGCTCGGTCGGCGGTTCCGATTTGGCGTTCAGGTCGTCCCACCGACACTCGATCCGTCAGGCGCACCGATCTCGTCGAGCGCAATCCGAACGTCGATCGCGCATGGCGATCTGGAGCGCGCGAGACACTCGCTCGGTCGCAGCTACGCATTTCGCGGCACCGTCGTGCACGGCGATCAGCGCGGACGTGAGCTCGGTTACCCGACCATGAACATCGAGCTCGTGTCGCCTCGCAAACTTCTTCCGCCCGACGGGGTATATGCGGTTCGCGCACAAACGCGACGTGGCACCTTCGGCGGAATGATGAACCTCGGCGGGCGTCCCACGTTCGGCGACCTCGGCCGAACGCTCGAGGTGCATCTCTTCGACGTGAGTGGCGACTGGTATGGCGAAGCTGTTTCGGTGGAGCTGATTCGTCGTCTACGAGACACGGTGCGCTTCGATGGGATCGAGGCACTCGTCGCCCAGCTTGCTCGCGACGCGTCCGATGCCCGTTTCGCGTTGACCCAAGCGTAAGAGCCAGTTAACGTTATAGGTTCCTCGCACCTACCTACCTCCTACCCGCAGTCGTATGCCCTTGAAGTGGCGCGTTCTGACCATCATCGGCCTCTGCCTGGTGTCGGTCTTCTTCCTGTTTCCACGTAACGTGAAACAGCGCGTGCGCGGCGCCGACGGTGCGCTGCACGACGAGACCGTTCGCCACGTGCCGCTTCGCCGCGGCCTCGACTTGGAGGGCGGCACCTATCTCGCCCTCGAGGTGGATGACAGCAAGCAGGCAATTCCTGCGGACAAGAAGAAGGATGCGATCGATCGCGCGCTGAAGACCGTGCGCACGCGCATCGAGGGGTACGGCGTGTCGGAGTCGGTCGTGCAGAAGCAGGGCGACGACCGCATCGTGGTCCAGATCCCCGGGGAGAAGGATCCGGAGCGCGCGCGCCAGCTCGTCGAGCAGCAGGCGTTCCTCCAATTCAACATTACTGATAAGACTGGCGCCCTCGAGCGCGCGCTGCCAAAGCTCGATCAGGTGGTGAAGCAGCGCGGGCTCGCCACCGCGACGGCCGCCGACACGTCGACCAAGGCCGGTGCGCCGAACAAGGCGCTTCAAGGTTTGCTCACGAGCGGCGACACGGCGAAGAAAGTCGCGCTCGGCAAGACCGCGAAGGACAGCGCTGCGAAGAAGGATTCAGCCGCCGCGGCGGATTCGCTCAAGCTGCAGGCGGGCGGTGCCTTCTCCAGCCTGCTCCAGCAGGGCGGGATGCCTGGTGAGTACTACGTCGCGACCACCGACGTCCCGACGCTCGACAAGTTCCTCGCCGATTCCGCGGTGCGCGCCGCCCTGCCGCCGGGCAAGGACATGGTGCCGGGAACCGACTCGACATCGCTCCAGAACAAATGGTACAAGGCATACTATCTCGTCGATCACAACCCGATCATCACGGGTGACTATCTGTCGAACGCTCGCCCGAACCAGAGCCCGACGGACGGCACGATCGTCGAGTTCTCGCTCAGCAACGAAGGTGGTCGCCGCTTCCGCAACGAAACTGGAAAGCACATCGGCGACTACATGGCCATCATCCTCGATGGTCGCGTGATGGGGCGCCCGCCGGTCATTCAGGGCGCGATCGGCACGCACGGTCAGATCACGATGGGCGGCAAGGGCCTGGCCGACGCGCAGGATCTCGCGCTCGTGCTCAATGCCGGTGCGCTTCCAGTGCAGCTCCGTGTCGCCGAGACGCACAGCATCGGTCCGAGCCTTGGTGAGGATTCTATCAACAAGGGCCTGCGCGCCACCATCATCTCGGTCGCGCTCGTCGTCGTGATCATGCTCGTGTACTACCGCTTCTCGGGCCTCCTCGCGGTTGGCGGCCTCGCGCTGTACGTGCTGTACACGCTCGCGGCGCTCGCCGGCTTCGACGCCGTGCTCACGCTGCCGGGAATCGCGGGCTTCGTGCTCTCGATCGGTATGGCGGTGGATGCGAACGTGCTGATCTTCGAGCGCATTCGAGAGGAGCTCGGTCGAGGCAAGACGGTTCGCACCGCTATCGACGAAGGCTTCCGTCACGCGATGCCCGCGATCGTCGACTCGAACGTATCGACGATCCTCACCGCCGCGGTGCTCTACCAGTACGGCACCGGGCCGGTGAAAGGCTTCGCCGTCACCCTGATCGCCGGTATCTTCGCGTCGCTCATCACCTCGATCTTCGTGGTGCGCACCTTCTACCTCCTGTGGCTGAACCGCTCGCGCGGCGCCCAGACGCTGAGCATCTGAGATTACTATGCTGCGCATTCTCCACGACACCAAGTTCGACTTCATCAGCCACTGGAAGTCGGCCGCGATCGGTACCATCGCGTTCATCGTCCTCGGCTTCATCCTGCTCGGCGTCCATGCCGCGCGCCACAACGGCCAGGCGCTGAATCAGAGCGTTGAGTTCACGGGCGGCACCGTCGTCCAACTCACATTCGAGAATCCGCCCTCGGCGGATGCGGTCCGGAATGCCGTCGATCAGGCGGGTTTCAGCGGTGCCGAGGTCACGACGTTCGGCGACAGCCGCAACTATCTGATCAAAGTGCAGCCGCAGGAAGGCGTCAAAGCGGCCGCCAACGCCGACAGCGTTGGCGCGCACATCGTTCAGGTGATGACGCAGCGTATTCCTGGCAATCAGGCGACTGTCGCTCGTGCTGAGTCGGTCGGTCCGCGCGTCGGTAGTGAGTTGAAGACACGCGCCATGATGGCGATCCTGCTCTCGTTCGCCGTCACGCTGATCTACCTCGCGTTCCGCTTCGAGTGGCGCTTCGGCGTCGCGGCGGTCATCGCGAGCGCCCACGACATTCTCACCACGCTCGCGTTCCTCGCGATGATGCGTCTCGAGATCTCGCTCACGGTCGTTGCCGCAATCCTCACCGTGATCGGCTACTCGCTCAACGACACGATCATCATCTTCGATCGCGTGCGCGAGAACCTGAAGAAGCAGCGCAAGGAGTCGCTGTACGAGGTCCTCAACCGCTCGATCAACGAGACGCTGCCGCGCTCGGTGCTGACGCACGCTACCGTGTTCGCTGCGACGCTTGCCCTCCTCATCTTCGCGGGCGAAGTCATCCGGCCGTTCTCGTGGGTCATGGCGTTCGGCGTGTTCACCGGTACGTTCAGCTCCATCTACGTCGCCGGCGCGATCCTGCTCTGGATCGAGCACAAGTGGCCGCGTGCCACTGGTGCAGAAACCAAGGGAACGGCGAAGGCGCTCGCCGAAGGGCGGCGCCGTGAGCAGCCCGCTGCCACGGCGGGTTCACGGTAAACGCTCTGGAACCGCCGCCGCGAGGCGGCGGTTCTCGTTTACATGACCACGTTCATCGACAGCCACGCGCATCTCGCCGATCCCGCATTCGACGACGATCGCAGCGAGACGATCGCGCGCGCTCGGGCAACCGGAGCGCGCGCGATCGTTTGTATTGGTGAATCAATTGCTGCCGCTGAGCGCGCGGCGCGCATTGCCGCCGAGCATCCAACGTTCGCGTTCTTCACCGCGGGCGTGCATCCGCACGATGCGGCGTCCTTCGACCCCGTCGACGATGTCGCAAACATCGAGCGACTCGTCGGGGCCGGCGCTGTCGGCATCGGCGAGTGTGGGCTCGACTACCACTATGACCACTCGCCGCGCGAGCTCCAGCGCCGGGCCTTCGCGATGCAACTCGACATCGCGCGCCGTGTCGACCGGCCCGTCGTAGTCCATACGCGCGAGGCGGAGGATGACACGCTCGCGATGGTCGTGGAAGCCGCGAAGGCCGGCGTGCGCGGCGTGCTCCATTGCTACACCGGATCGCATCGCCTTGCGCAGGCCGCGATCGACGCCGGCTGGTACGTGTCCTTCAGTGGCATCGTCACGTTCAAGAAGTGGGACGACGACGCGCTCATTCGGCTCGTGCCGGACGATCGCGTCCTCGTCGAATCCGACTCGCCCTATCTCGCGCCCGTTCCACACCGCGGAAAGCGCAACGAGCCGGCGTGGGTTAGTTTCACGGTCGCGCGGGTTGCGGCAGCACGTGGCATCGACGCCGACGCGCTCGGACGCCTGACCCTCGCCAATACCATCCACTTCTTTGGCCTACCCATCACCGGGGAGTGAAATCGTGAGCTTGAAGATCGTGCACACGGAGTCGGCGCCCGCCGCGATCGGTCCGTACTCGCAGGGTGTGGTTGCGAATGGCTTTCTCTTCACCGCCGGACAGATCGCGATCGATCCCGCCTCGGGACAGATCGTGCAGGGCAACGTCGCGGCGCAGACGGACCGCGTGATGAAGAATCTCGCGGCCGTCCTGGCGACCGTGAATGCGACGTGGAACGATGTCGTGAAGACGACGGTCTTCCTGCACGACATGAACGACTTCCCGACCGTCAACGAGGTGTACGGCAAGGCGCTCGGCGAGGCGCGGCCGGCGCGATCGACCGTGCAGGTCGCCGCACTGCCGCGCGGCGTGCTCGTCGAGATCGAAGCGATCGTCGCGATTCCACAGTAGAGCAGTACGCCAAGTTGGTCGAAACACGCTCCGCGATTCGCGGAGCGTTTCCACGAGGTGCCTCGAGGTACCCTTGAGCGAGACATCGGACACGACGTCGCACACGAGACAGGAATTGTTCCGGTTGACGGCGTTCGCGCGTTGCGCTGGCTGAGCCGCCAAGCTGGGTCCGGGTGACCTGTCGCGCGCCCTCGCTGATGTCCCTGTGAAGTCGGATCCGCGTCTGATCGTCGGGCGCGAGACCTTCGACGACGCGGGGGTCTTCGTGCTGTCCGATGATCTCGCGCTCGTGCAGACCGTCGACTTCTTCGCCCCCATCGTCGACGATCCCTATCTCTTCGGACAGATCGCCGCGGCGAACGCGTTGTCGGACGTCTATGCGATGGGCGGTGAGCCACTCACCGCGCTCAACATCGTCGCGTTCCCGTCGAGCAAGCTTCCGATGTCGCTCCTCGGCGAGATTCTTCGCGGAGGACAGGACAAGGTCCACGAGGCCGG
>Ga0070680_100000894_pt1 | contig 21055 bp, 20 predicted proteins | sample KBSC73BmetaG_FD_64672 | JGI IMG/M metagenome (GOLD analysis project Ga0070680, IMG submission 64672) | Corn rhizosphere microbial communities from Kellogg Biological Station, Michigan, USA - KBS C7-3B metaG | ecosystem: Host-associated > Plants > Roots > Rhizosphere | place: USA: Michigan...
CCCAAAGAAGCGGCGAACACGGCCATGGTCAGGATCCCGACCGCGATCGGCCCCGATGCGTGATGCACCCAGAAGAGCAGGCGGCTGAGCTCACCCGAGATCTGAGCGGCCGCGTCGGGGTCGACGAGACGGCTGTCATGATGCAGTTCCCAGGCACCAATGTGATAGGCCGCATAATACATCGGCCCCATCGTAAGGGGGTTCACCACGAGCGTAATGACAGCGGCGACCGCCACGTTCGCCCGCGTCGGGATTGCGAGCAGCGCGGCGATGACCGTGTGCATGAACGGCATGATGATCGCGACGAACAGCCCGACAGCGACTCCACGGGGGACCGAGCGGCGGCTCATTCGCCATAGCGAGGGGTGCGTGAGATGGTGCGAGAACGGGCGCAGCAGGCGATATTCGTGAATCGTGTCGCGCGTCGGAATATGGCGGGTCAGCCAACGCATCCGCCCCGACCCCGAGCTGGGCTCAGCCATTGTGCCGGAGCAACCGCTGCTGCTCACGCTTCCAGTCCCGTTCCTTCATGGTCTCGCGCTTGTCATGCACCTTCTTGCCCCGCGCGAGCGCCAGCTCGATCTTGGCTCGCCCGCGGCCGTTGAAATAGAGTGAAAGCGGGACGAGCGTTAGTCCCTGCCGCGTGACCGCACCCTGGAGCTTGGCGATCTCGCGATTCTTGAGCAGCAGCTTTCGCGGGCGTTTCGGCTCGTGGTTGAGCCGGTTTCCGTGGCTATATTCGGGAATGTGGCTGTTGATCAGCCAGACCTCGCCGCCGTCGACTGTCGCATAGCTCTCCGCGATCGAGCCTTCCCCGCCGCGAAGCGACTTCACCTCCGTGCCGGTCAGCTGGATGCCCGCCTCGAACCGTTCCTCGACGAAATAGTCGAACCGCGCCCGCCGGTTCTCGGCCACGACCTTCTGCTTGTCGAACGGCGGCGGAAGCGGCTTGGCCATATTTGGTCAGATCAGTCCGGCATGCTCGAGCGCGGCGTCAACCGCGCGCCTGGACGCGTCGGACGCCTTGACGATGGGAAGTCGCGCTTCGGACGGGAAATCGTTGCGGATGCGCGACAGCGCATATTTCGTAGGCGCGGGCGAGGCGTCGCTGAAAAGAGCCGCGTGGAGCGGGTAAAGCTTGTCCTGGAGCTTCAGCGCGTCGTCCCACCTGCCCTCGCGCGTCGCCTTCTGGAATTCCGAGCAAAGTTTTGGCGCGACGTTCGCGCTGACCGAGATGCAGCCGACACCGCCCATGGCGTTGAACCCGAGCGCCATGTCGTCGTTGCCCGACAACTGGATGAAGTCCTCGCCGCACGCGAGCCGCTGGGCGGATACCCGCGCGAGATTGCCCGTCGCATCCTTCACGGCGGCGATCTTCGGATGCTTCGCGATCGTCGCGAGGCTCTCGACCGAGATGTCCGCGACCGTCCGCGAGGGCACGTTGTAGACCACGATCGGGAGCGGCGCGGCGTCGGCAATCGCGGTGAAGTGCGCCACCAGGCCCGCCTGGCTCGGCTTGTTGTAATACGGCACGACCACGAGGACGGCATCGGCACCGACGTCGGCGGCGGCGCGAGTGCGCTCGATCGATGCCGCCGTGTCGTACGTCCCGGTGCCGGCGATGACCGGAACCCTGCCCTTCGCCACTTCCACGACCGTGGCGATCACGCGCCGGTGCTCGTCATCGCTCAGCGTCGCGACTTCGCCGGTCGTTCCGCATGGGACGAGACCATTCGATCCTTCCGCGATTTGCCAGTCGACGAACGCGCGTAATGTGTCCTCGGCGACACGACCGTCGGAGAAGGGCGTCACCAGCGCCGGAATCGAGCCGAAAAACATGAACTTACCTCCGTCCTGAGGTGTTGAGCGGTCGACGGGCCGCGTTCACGGCCTGATAAGGAGCGGGACTGTAATATGTCCAGCATGTGGCGTGCTGTTCTGCTGGTGCCGGTTCTGCTGGCCCTCGCGCCGTCGAGCTCGGCGCAATATGCCGCGTCCAGCGGCTACGCCGCCGCTCCTTATTCGACGCCGAGCGCTGCCTACGCGCTCGACCAGTGGCGCCGCCTGCGGGAGAGCAATGGCTATAGCTTCGGCGATTACGCGTCGTTCCTGATTGCCAATCCCGACTGGCCCGACGCCGAAAAGATGCGGGGCTGGGCCGAAAAGGCCATGCGGCCGGGCGAGAATGCGGCAACGGTGATCGCCTTCTTCGCCAAGGACAAGCCGAAGACCGGCAATGGCTGGGCGCGCCTCGCCGACGCCTATGCGGCCAGCGGACGTGCAGGCCCGGCCATGGACGCGGCGCGGAACGCCTGGGCGTCCGCGGACCTCGGCGACCAGGACCAGCAGGCGATCTGGGCACGCTATTACGGCAGTCTAACGCGCGCCGATCACGACCGGCGCATCGACTCCCTGCTGTTCGACAAGCAGCCGGACGAGGCCTCGCGCTTCCTCACCTTTGCGACGCCGGATCGCCAGCCGGCATTCGCCGCCCGGGTCGCGCTTCTCCAAGACGCTCCCGATGCCGAAAGCCGTTACCAGTCGGTGAGTTCGATGGTGTCGAGCGACGCCGGTCTGATGATGGCCCGGGCTCGCTACCTGCGCGCGCACAATTCCAATCGATCGGCGCAGGACCTCTTCGCGCGCGCGCACCACTTCACGATAAAGCCCGCCGACCCGGAGCGTTTCTACGACATGATGCTGCTTCTCGCCGGCGACGCGGCGGACGCTCACAATTGGTCGAACGTCTATAATATCACGCGGCAGATCGGCGACGTTCTTCCAGCCGGAGCCCAGGTGGCCGACCAGCCGCTCGCCATCCGGGACGATTATACCAACCTCGCCTGGCTCGGCGGAAGAGTTGCGCTCGAGCGGCTGCGCGAGCCGCAAAGCGCGCTTGCGATGTTTGATCGCTACGCCCGCGCCGGGCGCTCGCTACAGGTGCAGGCGAAGGGCGATTATTGGGCCGGACGCGCGGCGCTTGCCGGCGGCCACTTCCAGACTGCGACCACCTATTTTCAGCGCGCTGCCGCTTTTCCCGACCTATTCTACGGCCAGCTTGCGCTGGAGCGTCTCGGCCGCGCGGTGCCAGCGCCGCCCGCCGCTTTGCCGCAATATACGACGACCTCGGTCCAGCGCGCGGCCTTCAACAGTCGCCGGATCGTGCAGGCGCTGAGGCTCCTCGCGCAACAGGGCCGTTCCAGCGAGGAGGCCTTGTTCGTTCAAGCGCTCTCGCGTTCGCTAGACAATGACGTCGACCGGAACCTCGCGCTTGAGCTTGCGCAGCAGCTTGGACGGGAAGATCTACCGGTTTGGGTCGCGCGCATGGCGCGGATCAACGGGTCGAACTTCTATGTCCGCCAGGCCTATCCAATCCTGTCCGCGGCCGTCTCCAGCGACCTGTGGTCGCTCGCGCACGGAATCAGCCGCCAGGAAAGCTCGTTCGATCCTTATGCGCTCAGCCACGCCGGCGCGCGCGGGATGATGCAGTTGATGGTCGGCACCGCGCGCGACCAGGCGGGGAAGATGGGCGTCGGGTTCGATAGCTATAAACTGCTGAGCGACCCCAAATATAATGTCATGCTCGGCTCGGCCTATTTCCAGCATATGCTCGACATCTGGGGGGGCAACGTCCCGCTCGCGGTCGCGAGCTATAACGCGGGCTCGGGCAACGTCGCGAAATGGGTGCGCCAGTTTGGCGACCCGCGCGGGAATGTCGACGTGGTCGCGTGGATCGAGGCGATTCCGTTCGACGAGACGCGTGGCTATGTCCAGCACGTCATCGAAAATACGGTGGTCTACGATTCGATGCGCGGCGGGCAGTCCCAGCAAACCGCGCTTCACGTCTCGCGCTATCTTGGGAAAGACCGGCCCGGCTGATAGTCGGCGCCAGGTGGCCGACCGATACATCACAGCCGAGGGCCTGGCGCGTATCCGAGCGGAATATGACGATCTGTTCGGGACCGAGCGCCCCAAAGTCGTCGAGACCGTCTCCTGGGCGGCATCGCTCGGCGACCGCTCGGAAAATGCCGACTACATCTACGGCAAGCGCCGCCTGCGCGAGATCGACCGTCGGCTGGCGCACCTCGCCCGGATCATGAAACAGGCGAAGGTCGTCGATCCGGCGCTGCAGCAAGCGCGAGACCAGGTCCGGTTCGGCGCGACGGTTGAACTCGCCGATGAGGACGACAACCGCCGAACGCTTATAATCGTCGGCGACGATGAAGCGGATGCCGCGGCGGGGCGGATCGGCTGGAGCGCCCCGCTCGCGCGAGCGCTCATCGGTGCAAAGGTCGGAGACGAGCGTATCGTCCGCCTGCCGTCGGGCGAAAAAAGCTATGAGGTGATAGCGATCACCTATCCCGAATGATCATTCGGGCGCGACGACCTTCGCCGGATCGACCTTCGCTGCCGCAGGCGCAGAATCCCCGGCGATCCGGATGTTGAGCTCCCTGAGCTGCTTGGGCGTGACCTCGGACGGCGCGTTCATCATCAAATCCTCCGCCTTCTGGTTCATCGGGAAGAGGATGACTTCGCGGATATTCGGCTCATCGGCGAGCAGCATGACGATCCGGTCGATGCCCGGCGCCGACCCGCCGTGCGGCGGCGCTCCGAACTTGAAGGCGTTGATCATTCCGGCGAAGTTCGTGTCGACCTCCTGCCGCGTGTAGCCGGCGATTTCGAAGGCCTTGTACATGATGTCCGGGCGGTGGTTCCGGATCGCGCCGGAGCTCAGCTCCACGCCGTTGCAGACGATGTCGTACTGCCAGGCGAGGATGTCGAGCGGGTCCTTGGTTTCGAGTGCTTCCAGTCCGCCTTGCGGCATCGAGAAGGGATTGTGGCTGAAGTCGATCTTCCGTCGCTCTTCATCGAACTCGTACATTGGGAAATCGACGATCCAGCAGAAGCGGAATGACCCCTGTTCGATCAGGCCGAGCTGCTCGCCAGCACGGGTCCGCGCTGCCCCGGCGAGTTTCGCCGCGTCGGCTTCGTTTCCGGCCGCGAAGAAGATCCCGTCGTCCGGGCCAAGCCCCATCACTTCGGCGATGCGGCCCATGCCCTCCTCGCCGTGGTTTTTGGCGATCGGTCCGCCCCATTCACCCGCCTTGCGAGTCGCGTAGCCGAGTCCGGCAAAGCCTTCGCTCCGCGCCCATTCGTTCATGTCGTCGAAGAACTTGCGGCTCTTTTCGGCTGTCGCTGGCGCCGGAATAGCGCGAACCACGCCGCCTTTATCGATGATACCCGCGAACAGGCCGAATCCGGAGCCTTTGAATTGCTCCGACACGTCGGTGATCAGCAGCGGGTTCCTGAGATCAGGCTTGTCGGTCCCGTATCTCAGCAGCGCTTCTCTGTACGGAATTCGCGGATATTCGCCCGCGGCCGTGACCGACCGCCCGTTCGCGAATTCCTCGAACACGCCCGACAGCACCGGCTCGATCGCCGCGAACACATCCTCCTGGGTGACGAAGCTCATCTCGAAGTCGAGCTGGTAGAATTCACCCGGGCTCCGGTCCGCCCGCGCATCTTCGTCGCGGAAACAGGGCGCAATCTGGAAATAGCGGTCGAACCCCGCGACCATGATCAGCTGCTTGAACATCTGTGGCGCCTGCGGAAGCGCGTAGAACTTGCCCGGGTGGACCCGGCTCGGGACGAGATAGTCGCGCGCGCCTTCGGGCGAGCTGGCCGTCAGGATCGGAGTCTGGAATTCCATGAAACCCTGCTCGATCATCCGGCGCCGGATCGACGCGATGACTGCCGAACGCAGGATGATGTTCGCGTGGACCTGCTCGCGCCTGAGGTCGAGGTAGCGGTACTTGAGCCTGATCTCCTCCGGATAGTCGGCCTCGGTGGCCACCGGCATCGGCAGTTCGGCGGCTTCGGACTGGACAGTCACTTTGCCCGCACGGACCTCGATCTCGCCCGTCGCCAGATTCGGATTCACGGTCTCCGGGGACCTCGCGACCACCTCGCCGTCGACCGTCACGACCGACTCGAGCCGGAGCCGGTCGAGAGCCCTGAAGGCCGGGGATTCGGTATCGGTGACGATCTGGGTCAGGCCGTAATGGTCGCGCAGGTCGACGAAGAGCAGGTGGCCGTGATCACGCTTGCGGTGAACCCAGCCCGACAGGCGGACCGTTGTGCCGACGTCGCTGAGACGCAGCTCGGCGCAGGTGTGGGTACGATAAGCGTGCATGCGCGTTTCTTTCTTCCCGTCATTCCCGCGAACGCGGGAATCCCGCTTTTCTTCCCAGCCACTCAAACAAGGCAGCGGGACCCCCACTTCTGCGGGGGTGACGAATTGAGGGATTTGAAGCGGGCGCTTCAATGCGGGAAAGATTTTTGTCAACCCGCGAGGGCGGAGCTATGGCCCGTTCCAGACTCATGCGTATCCATCCCCTGATTACCAAATCCGAAGACCTCAAGGCCCTCGTCGAGCGACTTTCAACTCAGCCGTTCATCGCCGTGGACACCGAGTTCATGCGCGAGAACACCTATTGGCCCGACCTGTGTCTGATCCAGGTCGCGAGCACAGAGGAAGCAGCGGCCGTGGACCCGAAGGCCGAGGCCATCGACCTCAAGCCGCTGCTCGACCTGTTCGTCGCCAATGAAGAAGTGCTGAAGGTCTTCCATGCCGGCGGCCAGGATCTGGAAATCATCCACAATTTAACCGGCAAGGTCCCGCACCCCCTGTTCGACACCCAGATCGCCGCGATGGCGCTCGGGCACGGCGAACAGATCGGCTATTCGAACCTGATCGAGAGCCTGCTCGGGCACAGCCTGGACAAGGGCGCACGCTTCACCGACTGGAGTCGCCGTCCGCTCGACAAGCGGCAAATCGATTATGCGATCGCCGACGTCACCCATCTCGCGACGGTTTTTCCGCGCATGGTCGAGAAGCTGAAGAAGACCGGTCGCGGCGCGTGGCTCGATGAGGAGATGGAGCGGCTTGCCGATCCGTCCAGCTTCGCCTTCCCGCCGGAAGATGCGTGGAAGCGCCTGAAGCTGCCGAGCCGCAACCCTGCCGTGCTCGGACGGCTGAAAGCGCTTGCCGGCTGGCGCGAGAAGGAAGCGCGCTCGAAGAACCTGCCGCGGGGACGCATCATCAAGGACGACACGCTGAACGAGATCGTGCTCCATCCGCCGAAGATGCAAGACGACCTGGGTCGAGTCCGCGGACTGTCGGCGGGGTGGAAGACGAACGACATCGGGAGCCGGCTGATGAGCGCGATTGAATCGGCAAAGCCGCTGAGCGCCGAAGAATTGCCCGACCGCGAGCCGCGCCGCCCGGGGCTCACCAAGGACGCGGCACTGGTGAGCGACCTTCTCAAGCTCCTCCTCAAGATCCGCGCGAAGGAATCGGGAGTCGCGGCGCGACTGATCGCGCGTTCCGACGACCTCGAGGCGCTCGCCGCCGGAGTCCGCAAGAACCTCAACATCCTCAGCGGCTGGCGATACGAGCAGTTCGGCAAGGACGCGCTAGACCTGGTCGAGGGCCGTCTCGCCTTCGCCATCGAGAACGGCAAGCTCAAGATGAGCCGGATCCAGGAAAGGGAGACGGTGGATGCGTAAGGTGCTTGCCCTCGCGCCCGCCTTCCTTGCCGCCTGCTCGACCGCGCCAGCGCAGACGCCCGTTCACGGAGTCACCCCCGGGCACAAGTGCGAGACGGCGCGAACCGCGGCCTTCATCGGCAAGCCGGGGACGAGCGAAGTCGGCGCGGCAATCATGCGGGTCACTCATGCAGCCGTGCTGCGCTGGGCCCCTCCGGGCGTCATGCTGACGATGGACTTTCGCGAAGACCGTGTGACGGTCCACTTGGGGCCTGACCGGAGAGTCACCGCGATCAAGTGCGGCTGAGCTAGGCCGCTTCGCCGACCATCCTCGCTTCCGCCAATGCCCGCCGCACCGTCGGCAGCGAAAGGCGCGCACGCTCGGCGATTGCGAATCGGTCAACCGCTTCGACGGCGCGCTCCGCCGTCCAATAATCCCGGTGCAGCCGCTCGCTCATGAAACGCAGCGCCTCGGCCGGCACATGGAGCCCGCGATCCGCGAAATGAAGCTGGATGAGCGCCGCGAACAGCGCATCGTCGGGATGGCCGATGTGTGCAACGGGCGTGATCGCGAGGCGCGTCTTCAGGTCCGGAAGCGCCGGGGACCAGGCCGGGGGCGGCGCTTCAGCGACCATGACCAGTGGCCGCCCGCTGTCCTGTGCCTGGTTCCAGGCATGGAATAGCTCTTCTTCGTCACGTTGCTCGGCTTCGTCGAGCAAGCGTCCGCCGACGCGCTCGACGAAGCTGCGCGCCAGAAGGGTTCGCCCGGAGCGCCTGGGTCCCGTCAGGATCGTCGCCTTAACCGGCCAAATGCTCCACTGGCGGAAATGGTCGAAGGCGTCCCGGTTGGCGTCCGAGACGATGAAGCGCGCATCGCCGTCACTTTGGGGCCAGTCGAGGGGAAGCGCGATCTGGTCCGGCCCCTGCTTCATTCGGCGGCGCCCGAATTCTGAGTCACCGCCGCGGGCGCTGGGGCCGCCGGCTGAGCCGCCGATGGCGGCGGCGGAATCGGCGGCGGCTTGTTGCCGGCCGGGTGGATCCGAACGACCGTGCCGGAAAAGTCGACGATCCAGCCGCGTGCGCTCAACGCGGCGGCAAGCTGTGCGACTGTCCCGTGATAGGCGACGAGCACGTAGCTGGTGCCGTTCGGATTGATCTGCTCCGGAGTCGCGGAATCGACTCCCGCCAGAGTCCGCAGGTGCGCCATCGCAAAATTGTAGACGATCACGTCATTGCCGATGACCTGGACCTGGTAGGCGTTGACCATGTTCACGGGCTTGGGCGGCGGCGCGAGGACTGGAGCCTCCTGCAACGGCGGCGGAGGCAGGTTTAGGGACGGGTCGCGCGACAAGCGGCCATCGGCGAGGGCCTGCGCAAAAATGGCGTCGATCCGCAACGCGCCTTGAGCCATCATCGCCGGGATGGCTTCGCTGTTGGGCGCCGTCAGCGTGAATCCGCCGATCACTTCATTGTCGGGGCCATGCCGAGCGATGAAGCGTCCGCGGGCGGGACCGCCCGGGTAGGCGCGCTGGAGCTGGACTTCGGCAACCAGGATGTCCTGCGCGCCGTACATGTCGAGCAGCGCCCGCCACCAGCCTCGTCCGGGTCGCGCCGTCTGCGCAGCGTTCACAAGAAGCGGGTCCGCTCCCATGCCGCTCACGCGGAGATAGTTGATCGGCGTTTGCGCGATCGGAAATTGGGCCCAGGCGCGCTGCCACGCATTCCGAAACTCGACACTCGTCTCGGTCCCTGCAGTGACCGTGACCGGGATGAGCAGCATCGGGACAGAATGATCGGTCACCTGCGCTCCTTCGATGCCGAAGAAGGGTGCCGCCTTGTCCCGATCGAATTCGACACGGAGATCGGCGATATAGCGGTTGGGACCGATCTGCTCCTGGTCGACGTTGATCGAGCTCACGATCTGGTCGAGCGTGGTGTCCGGCAGGTTCGGCGACTGGCCGATCGGCGCGTTGTGCATTTTGGCCCACAATTGCCGGAAGGCCTGCCGCTGCGCCATTCGCCAGCCGTCGAGGCGCGCCGTTTGAGCGTCCGCCGCGCCGACATCGACGTGAACCGGCGGGCTCTCGAGCGTGTCGGTCGTGTCGAGCGGAAGGATTCCGCGGTCGCCGCTCTCGAGCTGGGCGTAGACCGCCGCGCCGATTCCAACGGCGGCGAGGAGTAGCAGGAGGGGAAGAGCGAGACGGCGGCGGAGCATTCGCGCCGTCTTTTGGCGACAACGGCGTGGAAATCCAAGCGCGATGTGGCTAGCGCCGGACGAAATGGGACTGACTTACAAAGACGCGGGCGTTTCGATCGACGCCGGCAATGCGCTCGTCAAGGCGATCGGGCCGCTCGCGCGCTCGACCGCGAGGCCGGGCGCGGGCGCAGAGCTGGGCGGCTTCGGCGGCCTCTTCGACTTGAAGGCTGCGGGCTATTCGGACCCCCTGCTGGTCGCCGCCAACGACGGCGTCGGAACCAAGCTCAAGCTCGCGATCGAGATGGGCCGGCACGACGGAGTCGGCATCGATCTCGTCGCAATGTGCGCCAACGACCTGATCGTGCAGGGCGCCGAGCCGTTGTTCTTCCTCGATTATTACGCGACCGCAAAGCTCGACAAAGAGGTCGCTGCGGCGGTGGTTGCGTCGATTGCCGCAGGCTGCCGCCAGGCCGGCTGTGCGCTGATCGGCGGCGAGACGGCCGAAATGCCGGGGATGTATGCCGGCGGCGATTACGACCTCGCCGGCTTCTGCGTCGGCGCCGTCGAGCGCGACAAGGTGCTGACCGGAGCCGATATCCGCCCCGGCGACATCATTCTCGGGCTCGCCAGCTCAGGCGTCCACAGCAACGGCTTCTCGCTGGTGCGGCGGATCGTCCAAGACCAACATTGGGATCTCGAACAGAATTTCCCGAGCCTCGGTAGATCGCTGGGCGCCGTTCTGCTCGAGCCAACCACAATCTATGTCCGGCGGCTACTTCCGCTCGTTCAGGAGCAGCGGCTGAAGGGGCTCGCGCACATCACTGGGGGCGGACTTCTCGAGAATATTCCGAGGGTGCTGCCGGACGGCTGCCAAGCTGTCATCGATGCAGGTCGATGGCAGCTGCCGTCGATTTTCGGTCTCTTGCAGCAGGGCGGCCAGATCGCGCCCGAGGAGATGGCCCGCACGTTCAACTGCGGCATCGGCATGGCCGTCATCATTTCACCCGATTCGGCCGAGGACGTCGCGCGCGAGTTGGAAGGCGTAACGGAAGAAGACGTGTTCGAGATCGGCCGCGTCGAAGAAGGACCGCGCGGCTGCACGGTTCACGGACAGGCGGGCACGTGGAACTCCTCCAAGGACTGGTCCGCGACCCACAATGCGTGACCCAAGACGCGTCGCAATCCTGATCTCCGGGCGCGGAAGCAACATGCGCGCGCTGGTCGAGCAAGCGCAGAACTACGAGGTGGCGCTGGTCGCTTCCAACAAACCGCAGGCGCCGGGCCTCGAATGGGCGAAGAAGCGCGGCCTTTCGACCTGGTGCCTCGAGAGCAAGGGGACCGACCGGGAAGCTTACGACCGGTCGCTTTCGGCCGCGCTGGAAGAACATCAAGCCGGCACGATTGCCCTCGCCGGCTTCATGCGCATCCTCTCTCCGTGGTTCGTCGGGCACTGGGCCGGGCGAATCGTCAACATCCACCCTTCCCTCCTTCCGAAATATCGCGGCCTCGACACCCATGCTCGGGCGATCGAGGCGGGTGACAAGGTCGGCGGCTGCTCTGTGCATGTGGTGACGGAAGAGCTCGATGCAGGCGAGGTGCTCGGCCAGGTCGAAGTCCCGATCGAAACGGGGGACACGCCCGAATCGCTCGAGCAACGCGTGCTCGCCGCCGAGCATCGGCTGTACCCGAAGGTCCTGAACGAGTTCGTGCTGCGATGACCGACGCTCTCACCCGAATACGCCACGCTGCGCTGGAGCTGCCTGAAACCGAGGAACGGCTGTCTCATGGCCAACCGACCTTCTTCGTCGCTGGCAAGCAGTTCGCACAGTTCCGGAACAATCATCACGGCGACGGCAAGACGGTCCTGTGCGTTCGCGTCAGCAGTCTCGACGAACAGGCAATGCTGCTCGAAGCCGATCCCGCGACTTATTCCAGGCCCGCCTATCTGCCGAGCTGGGTCTCCATCAATGTCGCAGGCAATAATGTCGACTGGGACCATGTCGGCGACCGCATCGCCGCGAGCTGGGAGCTTGCGGCGCCGCGGCGCTTGCTCGAAGCTGGCGGACGATGAGCGAGAGCGAATCGGAGCGCCAGCGCCGGCGCTGGATCAATATCGGCGAGCTGATCGCGCTTGCAGCGCTGATCGTCTCGGCGCTCGGCGTCTGGATCAGCTGGAAAAGCAGCGAGACCGACAAGACCACGCGCGTCGTCGAGCAGCGCCCTTCCATCCCCCTCGTCCTGCGGGCTAGGCGTGAGGATGACGGGACACGGCTCGAGATCAGCCCGGTCGAGGAAAGCCACGCGCTCGAGTCATTGAAGATCACGGTTGCCGGCGCTGCTCCGATCCTTGTCGGAAGCGATGGAGAGCTCGCCGCCAGCGACGTCGAATCCGCGCTCAAGGGGCATGAGAACGATCCGAAGGACCGCACCCTCTCGATCCCGGCGCGCATCGATGCGGTCTACGTCGAGGCTGGCAAGGAACGGCGCGCGTCGAGCAGGTATACGCTCCGCTACATGTGGAAAGGCGGCGGCCTCTTCGGCGGGCGCTCGCTTCACCTGGTGAGCCTCAGCCGCTGAGCGCTGGACAGCGGCCCCGCAATATGCGGCAGTGCTGAGGTGGACCTCGAAGCCATCACCGGCGGCGCGATTTTCGCGGCGGACGTCGCGACCGCGGCGCGAGCGCTGCTCCGGCCACACCGGGAGCCCGCGTCGAGGCTGGCCTGGATTCTTGCCATATTCGCCCTGCCGATCGCGGGGGTCGTACTTTACCTGCTGCTCGGCGAGACCCGGATCAGCGGACCGCGGAGGACGCGCGGCAGGGAGATCAACGCACGGCTCCCCCGTCCGTCAGGCAATTACGAGTGCGGCGGCGAAGCGGGGGGTGCACACTGGGCGCCGTTCGCGCTCGCACGCACCGTCAATCACCTCGACCCGACGAGCGGCAACAGCGCCCGCCTCGCTCCAGACAGCAATGCCGCGATCGACGAGATGATCGCCGACGTGGATGCCGCGCGGGAGACGGTCCACGGATGCTTCTACATCTGGTTGGCCGACAATAACGGGCTGAAGCTCAAGGATGCGTTCATTCGCGCGGCGAAGCGCGGTGTGCGAGTGCGCCTGCTCGCCGACGCCCTCGGTTCCAGACAGCTGATCCGCTCCGACCACTGGCGCGACATGCGCGACAGCGGTTGCGAGGTTCGCGTGGCGCTGCCCGTCGGCAATCCGCTGTGGACCGTGATCCGCGGCCGGGTCGACCTGCGCAATCATCGCAAGCTGATGGCGGTCGACAATCGCATTGCCTGGTGCGGCAGCCAGAATTGCGCCGACCCGGAATTCCGGATCAAGCCGCGCTTCGCGCCGTGGGTCGATATCATGAGCCGGTGGGAAGGACCGGCTGCGCTTCACTGCCAATATCTATTCGTGTCCGACTGGATCGCGGAAGGCGGCGAGGACATCAGCGATTTGCTGAAAGCGCCGCTCCCGCCCGGCACCGGATCGATCGTGGCGCAGGTGCTCGGCACCGGCCCAACCGCCGAGTTCGATGCCATGCCTGCCTGCTTTTCCGAGCTGATCCACTCGGCGCGGGAAGAGCTGGTGATCACAACCCCTTACTTCGTTCCGGACGAGCAGCTTTTGTTCGCTTTGACCTCGGCAGGTCGACGAGGCGTGCGGACATTGATGTTGTTCCCGAAGCGGAACGATAATTGGATCGTCGCCGCCGCGAGCCGCAGCTACTACAAGGATCTGATCGACGCCGGCGTCGAAATCTACGAGTTCAAACCCGGCCTGCTCCATTCGAAGACGATGATCGTCGACGGCTGCACCGGCTTGATCGGAAGCGCCAACCTCGACCGCCGGAGCTTCGAGCTCAATTTCGAGAACAACATCCTGTTCGAGGACGAAGCTTTCGCTCGCGCGGTGCGGGCGCGGCAGGACAAGTATCTCGCCGATTGCGACCCTGTGAACCGCGACGATGTCGGGCGCTACGGCCTCGGTCTGCGCCTCTGGCAGAACCTGCTCGCGACGCTCAGCCCGATGCTTTAGCCGACGATCTCGTCAGAGCTGAAGAAGAAGTCGATCTCGATCTTGGCATTTTCGTCGCTGTCGGAGCCGTGGACCGAATTGGCCTCGATCGATTCGGCGTAGCTCTTGCGAATCGTGCCATCCGCGGCGTCGGCGGGATTGGTTGCGCCCATGATGTCGCGGTTGCGCTTCACGGCATCCTCGCCCTCGAGCACCTGAACCACCACCGGACCCGAGGTCATGAACGTGCACAGGTCGTTGAAGAACGGCCGCTCCTTGTGGACGGCGTAGAAGCCTTCGGCCTGGTCGCGCGTCATTCGGATGCGCTTGGACGCGACGACTCGCAGGCCCGCATCCTCCAGCATCTTGGTGACCGCGCCGGTCAAATTGCGGCGGGTGGCGTCGGGCTTGATGATCGAAAAGGTGCGCGTCACGGCCATGCCGGGCGGTCTCCTGTACTTTGGGTTGCGTGGATTTTGACGCGCCGCCTAGCCGTGCTTCATCCTGCCCGCAAGCCTCAGCCCTTCTTCACCCATTTGCCGTCCTGATGGGCCAGATAGCGGCGCTCTACGCCATCGCGTTCCGCGAGCGACTTCCAAGCTTCGCGAGCGCTCTCCAGAGTCGCATTGTCGAAGAGGAAGAAGCTGCGGTCGTAGGACAGGGCCGAATCGCGCCAGACGCCGTCCGCGATCAAGGCGTTACGGGCAAGGTTCGGCGCATCCGGGCTGGTCGTGAGCAGGATCGGTTGCCGGGCGTCGTCCGGCCCGCCGGCGAGTCCATGCGGAAGGAAGCTGGTCGGGCCCCGGTCCCAAAGCATCCGGTCGAGCTTGGCGAGATAGGCCTTCTCTTCCGCGATCACGATGAGGCGGGCGTTCTCCGAGAGCAGGTTCGCCGCGATGTCCGCGATTACCTCCTCCGGTGGAGTGCCGGCGAGTTGATAGAAATCGACCTGCACAGGCTCGCGCGCTTACTTCTCGAGCACGTCCTCGACATATTGGTCGAGGAGTCGGACTCCGAAGCCGGTCGCGCCCTTCTCATAGGTCGAGCTTGCCTTGTCGGCCCACGCCTTGCCGGCCATGTCGATGTGGGCCCATTTGACGCCGCTCTCGATAAACCGCTGGATGAACTGCGCGGCGGTGATCGAACCGCCTTCGCGCGGTCCGACATTCTTCATGTCGGCGATGGGCGAATCGATGAGACGGTCGAAGCTCTCCGCGAGCGGCATCCGCCACAACTTGTCGCCCGACTCGTCGGCGGCCTTGAGCAGCTCGGAGGCCAACTCCTCGCTGTTCGAGAACAGGCCCGCCCATTCGTGTCCAAGGCTGATGATGATTGCGCCGGTCAGAGTCGCGAGGTCGATGACAGTCGATGGCTTGAACGTCCGCTGCACGTAGGCGACCGCGTCGGAGAGGACGAGGCGTCCCTCGGCGTCGGTGTTGATCACCTCGACGGTCTGGCCGGATAGCGTCGTCACAACATCGCCGGGCCTCTGGGCATTGCCGCCCGGCATGTTCTCGACCAGACCGCAAATGCCGACGATGTTGGCCTTGGCCTTGCGCAGCGCCAGCGCCTTGAGCGCGCCGGCCACCGCGCCCGCGCCGCCCATGTCCCATTTCATGGCTTCCATGCCCGCCGCCGGCTTGATCGAAATGCCGCCGGTATCGAACGTCACGCCTTTGCCGACGAACGCGGTCGGCTCGCCTTTGCCGCCGCCGTTCCACTTGAGCACGAGCAGCCGCCCTTCGCGGACCGAGCCCTGGGCGACTCCGAGGAGTGCACCCATGCCGAGCTTTTCCATCTCCGCCCGGTCGAGGACATTGATCTCGATACCCGAGCCTTCGAGCGACTTGCGCACGCGTTCCACGAAGGTTTCGGGATAGATGATGTTCGCCGGCTCGGTGACGAGCTCGCGCGTCAGTCCGACCCCATCGACGACCGGAGCCCAGCGCGATTTATAGCGCTGCTCCGCGCCGCCGGCGCCACCGACGACGACAACCTCCTCGAGCGTGGGCTTCTGATTGTCCTTGAGCTTCGTGCGATAGCGGTCGTGCCGCCAGGAACGCAACGCCGCGGCCAGCGCGACGCGCGCGGCAGCGTCGGCATCATAGCTGAGGCTGCTGACGTCGATGACGGCCTTTTTCTCGCCGGAGGTGAGCAGCCGGGCCACCGCAGTGCCGCCGAGCTTTTCCGCTCCATCGGCCGGGGTGGCGCCGCCGCCGATTCCGACGACGAGGAGCCGCCGAGCCGCGCCGTTTTCGTCGACGAACTGCTCCGACACGCTGGACGCCTCGCCTTCGAAGCGCTGGCGATCGAGTGCCGCCGTCACCGCCTGCTGCGCGCCTGCCAATGAGCCGAGGCTCGAGCGGTCCTTGCCGGCGACCGGCAACACCAGCGCATAATCTCCCGAAGGCCGGTTGTCGGCGAAAGCGATCTGCATCTCAGGCAATTCCTCGAAAAAGGCGAACGTATGCGCCGCCTTTAAGATGCAAGTCGAACCTTGGCAAAGGAGCGGCCATTGCCGTTCCTGGCCGATTGTCGTCGGCTGTCCGAGGTGCGATAGGCTGGTCGCCAAGGCAGCATCATCACGAGCGGACGGGCGAGACAGCGTTGACGGCGAGATTTGTCTGGTGGTCAGCGCTTCCGCTGCTGATGGCGGCGCCCGCCGCCGCTGCGGCCCAGGCGGCCGCGGCGCAGCCTGCCTCCGGCCCCGCCTCTCAGGACGAGATCGTCGAGTTCAGTGCGGACACGGTCACCTACGACGACAAGTCCGACGTCGTGACGGCAAGCGGCGACGTGCGCATGAACCGCGAGGGCAACTTCCTCGGCGCCGACAAGGTGACCTGGTACCGCCGGACCGGCCAGGTCTATGCGAGCGGCAATGTCGTCCTGTTGACTCCCAACGGCGACAAGCTGGTCGGCGACACCGTCCAGCTCACCGACACACTGCGCGACGGCACGGTCAGCAACCTGCTGGTGGTGCTGGAGAACGGCGCTCGCGCCGCCGCCACGCGGGGGAGCCGCAAGGACAATATCACCACGCTCGAGAACGCGATCTATTCGCCTTGTCCGGTGACGACTGCCACCGGCTGCCCGAAGCAGCCTAGCTGGGCGATCACCGCGGCAAAGGTGGTCGACGATCCGGCGACCGGCCGAGTCCGGTTCTACGGCGGGCGCTTTCAGTTGTTCGGCATCACGCTGCCGCTGCTTCCGGTCTTCAATGTCGCGACTGGAAATGAGGGCGCGACGGGGTGGCTGACGCCCCAGTTCAGCATTTCGAGCGTGAAGGGCTTCGAGATCGCGGAGCCGTTCCACTGGCAGCTCGGGCCGAGCCGAGACCTTACCCTCACTCCTCACGTCTATACCGGAGTCCTTCCCGCGATAGAGGCGCAATATCGGCAGCTCGATCACTGGGGCGCGTTCCAGCTCGGCGGCTTCCTCACCTACGGGACCATCGAAAGCATCGATCCCAACGTAACGTCCACCCGCAAGGGTGTGCGCGGCTATTTCGAGGCGAACGGCAAAGCGCAGCTTGATCCCCTGTGGAGCATCACCAGCTCATTCCGGGTTGCATCCGACAAGACCCTGACCCGGCGCTATGACATCACCAATGACGACCGGCTGCGCAATGTCGTCAATGTCGAGCGAATCAGCCCCGATTCCTACATCAGCATAGCGGGCTGGGCGTTCGAAGGGCTGCGCGCCGAGGACAAGCAAAAGCAGATCCCGATCGCCCTTCCCGCAATCGACGCCCGGCTCCGCGAGGACGACGTCTTTGGCGGGACCTTCCAGCTCCAGGGGAACAGTCTTTCCATCCTAAGGATCGATGGGCAGGATACGCAGCGGGCGTTCGCCAGCGCCGAATGGGACCTGAGGCGCCTGACCCCTTGGGGACAGCAACTGACGCTCACCGCTTTTGCCCGCGGCGACGTCTATCATACGGACGACGCCCAGGCGACAACGGTCGCCATCTACAGTGGAACAGATGGGTGGCACACGCGCGCGATCGGGGCACTGGCTGCCGACGTGCAATGGCCATTCGTCGGCCCGCTCCTGGGCGGCATCCAGCGGCTGGTTCCCCGCGTCCAGCTGGTGTTGACTCCACGAACGCCGAACATCGACATTCCGAACGAGGACGCCCGCTCCGTCGATCTCGAGGACAGCAACCTCTTCGCTCTCAACCGTTTCCCCGGCTACGACCGGTGGGAGGACGCTTCGCGAATCACCTACGGGCTCGACTGGTCGCTCGATCGTCCCAACCTGTCGATCACCAGCACGATCGGCCAAAGCTACAGGCTGGTGAACCGGCCGGGCATCTTCCCGCAGGGGACCGGTCTCACCGATCGCCTGTCGGACATCGTCGGGCGCGCCGACGTCCGCTACGGACGCCTCCTCGACCTGACCTACCGGTTCCGGATCGACAAGGATCATTTCACCGTTCGCCGTAATGAGATCGACCTCACCGTCGGCACGACCCAGACCTATGCGCAGATCGGCTATCTGAAGCTCAACCGTAACGTCGATCCGACCATTGAGGACTTGCGCGACGTCGAGGAGGTCCAGGCCGCCGCCAGAATCCTGCTCACCCGCTATTGGTCGATCTTCGGAGCGACCGTGGTCGACTTGACTGGAAAGAACGAGGACCCGCTCTCCATCGCGGACGGATTCGAGCCGGTCAGGGATCGTCTCGGGATCCAGTACGAGGACGACTGCCTGCAGGTCGGGATAACCTGGAAGCGCGACAACGAGCTCATCGGCAACTTCCGCACCGGGAACACTTTCAGCATTCACTTGGCATTGAAGGGCATTGGCCGCTAAGGCTCTGTTCAGCGGGCCTGGATAAACGGGCAACCACCAGTACCGGGCTGCAAATCAAGGGAATTTCTAGAACCGTGGCACGAGCTTTCCGATCGAATTCCACGCGCGCACTGTGCGCCGGCGCGGCTGTTCTCCTGGCGATTGCGAGCGCAGCAGCGGCGCAGCAGGCTGGCCAGCAGCAGTCGCAGCCGATCAACAGCACCCAATCGCTCCACCTTCCGGACAACCCGGAGATTTTTGGAACGGCCATGCCGCCGATCATCAAGGCGACCGCAATCGTGAACGGCGACGTGATCACCGGCACCGACGTCGACCAGCGACTCGCGCTGCTGGCGATCGCCAATGGAAACAGCATCCCCCCGGACCAGGTCGATCCGCTGCGCCAGCAGGTGCTTCGCAACCTGATCGACGAGACGCTCGAGATCCAGGCGGCGAAGGCGGACAAGATCGACGTCCCGAAGGCGGATATCGACAAGACCGTCCTGCGCGTGGCTTCGGGCGTCAAGCAGACCCCCGATCAGCTTGCCGTCTACCTTCAGACCCACGGCTCCTCGATCGATTCGCTGCGCCGCCAGATCCAGGGTGAAATCGCCTGGAGCCGGCTTCAGCACGACAAGATCGAGAGCGGAGTCAGCGTCGGCGACGACGAAGTGAAGGCAGTGCTCGACAAGCTCAACGCTTCGAAGGGAACGGAGGAATATCGGGTCGGCGAAATCTTCCTCTCCTCGACGCCCTATACCGAGCAGCAGACGCTCCAGAACGCGAACAAGATCCTCGACCAGCTGAAGAACGGCGCGTCCTTTGCGGGTTACGCGCGGCAATATTCGGAGGCGTCGACCGCCGCGGTCGGCGGTGACCTCGGCTGGGTACGTCCCGAGCAGCTCCCCGAACCGATCGCTGCCGTTGTCCGCCAGATGACCCCGGGAACGGTGAGCAATCCGATCGAGGTGCCCGGCGGGGTATCGATCATCGCGGTCCAGGATACGCGGAAGATCCTGACGCGTGACCCGCGCGACGCGGTGCTCAGCCTCAAACAGGTGTCGATCACCTTCCCGAAGGGCACGACCCGCGAGCAGGCCGAACCGATTCTCGAGCGTTTCGCCGATGCCGCGAAGAATATCGGCGGGTGCGGCGGAGCCGAAAAGATCGCCGCCGACTTCCATGGCGAAGTCGTGTCGAGCGATCAGGTGAAGATGCGCGACCTGCCGGCTGCACTTCAGGAGATGATGCTGCCGATGCAGGTTGGACAGGCGACGCAGCCGTTCGGCTCGCTCGAGCAGGGCGTGCGAACGCTCGTCATCTGCGGTCGCGACGAGGTCGACCCATCCGCGCCGAGCTACGACGATGTCTACAACCAGCTCAACGACGAGCGGGTGAACATGCGCGCCCGGCGTTATCTCGCCGATCTGCGGCGCGACGCGGTGATCGAATACCGCTGAGCGCACATTTCCGGTAAGGGCGCGCTCCATGTCGGCAGCGCCGCCCAATCCGCTTGCGATTTCCCTCGGAGACCCGGCTGGAATCGGGCCTGAAGTCATCGCCAAATGCTGGGACTCGCGCGCCGAGTTCAACCTGCCGCCTTTCGTCGCAATCGGCGATCCGCGATCTGTGGCGGCGGTGTGGGACGGTCCCATTGAAATCGTCGAAAGCCCCGCCGATGCGGATTGCGCCTTCGACATCGGACTGCCGCTGATCCAGCTTCCCGCCGGCGAATCGGATGCGCCTGGCCATCCGAGCGTTGCCGGCGCTCATTGTTCGCTCGATTCCCTCGAGCTTGCAGTCGGCCTCGCGCGGTCAGGGTCCGCCGCGGCGGTCGTCACCGGACCGGTCGCCAAGGAACAGCTTTATTCGATCGGCTTCCAGCACCCGGGACAGACCGAATTCGTTGCCGAGCGCTGCGGGATCGCGGCGGCCAATGTCGTGATGATGCTTGCCGGGCCGACGCTTCGAACCGTGCCGGTCACCACCCACCTTCGGCTGGCGGACGTGCCGCTTGCCCTCACCAGCTCCTTGATCGAATCGCGCGGACGGGCAGCATTGCGCGGGCTCCAGCGCAACTTCGGAATCCCTGAGCCGAGGCTCGCCATCAGCGGCCTAAACCCCCACGCGGGTGAAGGTGGACAGCTCGGAACCGAAGAGATCGAGATCATCGAGCCCGCGATCGCCGCGCTTGCCGCGGAAGGCTGGCGGGTTAGCGGTCCACACCCGGCGGACACCATGTTCCATGCGGCCGCCCGCGCCAATTACGACGCAGCGCTGTGCATGTACCACGACCAGGCGCTCATCCCGATCAAGGCGCTGCATTTCGAGGACGCGGTCAATGTTACCTTGGGGCTTCCGATCGTCCGCACCGCGCCGGACCATGGGACCGCGTTCGACATCGCCGGGCAGGACCGTGGAGACCCACGGCCGATGGCGGCGGCGCTCCGCTTGGCCGCCCACCAGGCGCTGCTGCGAGCCGACGCCGCTTGA
>Ga0070680_100000895_pt1 | contig 21047 bp, 24 predicted proteins | sample KBSC73BmetaG_FD_64672 | JGI IMG/M metagenome (GOLD analysis project Ga0070680, IMG submission 64672) | Corn rhizosphere microbial communities from Kellogg Biological Station, Michigan, USA - KBS C7-3B metaG | ecosystem: Host-associated > Plants > Roots > Rhizosphere | place: USA: Michigan...
CCTTTAGTTGTAGATGCGATTTTGTTGCAGTTAAATTGCTCTGCCGGAGCAATTACTGAATCATGTTCAATTGAGCTTACTAGAACTTCGCCATGCGGATACTTACTCATTATTCCGGAAATTGCTAAATTGTTTGCTTCTGTCGCCCCCGCAGTAAAATAAATTTCCGAAGCCCTTGTGCCTAGCCAGCCGGCTATACTTTCGCGCGCTTGCGTTAAATCACTCTTAACTGTTTTGCTAGCCAAATAAGTGGCAGACGGATTGTAAAACTTCTCAATAAAATACGGTTTTATAGCATCTAGTACTTTTGGATCCGTGGGTGTTGCAGCTGCATAGTCTAAATAAATAGATTTCATATTCCAAAAAGCTCCTCGACATTTTTTGTTGTGGCCACTGCCAAATCTTCCAACTTCTCTCCTCGCAAGTTAGATAAAAATTCGGCGGTAGTAACTACGTGTTTTGGTTCGCAGCGCTTTCCGCGGTAAGGTTTTGGCGTTAGAAAGGGCGCATCGGTTTCTAAAAGCAATTTATTCATCGGGACCTTTTTAGCAGCTTCTAGTTGTTTTTCGTCTTTGGTAAATGTCATTATGCCATTTAAGCCAACATAGAAACCGCGTTCTAAAACTTGGTCCAATTGTTCAGAGTGCGCGCTAAAGCAATGTACAACTCCGCGGATTCCTTTATGCTTATCTACCAGTCCCCAAAAATCTTCCCAGGCATCACGCACATGAAACACGAATGGCAAACCTGTCTTAACGCCAAATTCCAATTGTTTACTTAACACTTCAAGTTGTTTTTCGCGCGGAGTATATTCGTGGAAATAATCTAGCCCAATTTCTCCAACCGCTACAACCTGCGGCATTTTACTTAACTTATCAAGTAGTTCTACTGCGTCATTGCGGTCTAAAAAATCAGCACCGTCATGCGGGTGCGCGCCTACAGTTGCCCAGATATTTTTGTGCTCGGACGCAAACTTTACTGCCTTTTTGCTATCCTCCAAACTAACACCAACGCAAATTATTTTGTTTACTTTATGCGCATACGCATCTTCAATTACCTGCTCAAAATCTGGCAGATAATCATCAAAGTGTAAATGGCAATGGGTATCGATGAATTGCATTGGCTTTATTTAGCGCTTTTGGCTTCTTTAGGCTTTTCTGCTTTCGGGAACAGTGGTCCGGGTAATGGATTTAGCATGCCGCTGCCAAACACGCCTTTGATTTTTTCCGCAGTTTCGGGCATGAATGGCACTAAAAGTTCGGCTACTTGCAGTAGACTGCCGACCATATACGCTAAGACTTCACGCAAATGTTCGTCGTCTTTATTTTTGGCAAGCTCCCAAGGTTTTGTCTCTTCTACATATTGGTTGATGCCGCGTACTTGCTCCCAAATATCGTCCAGAGCCCTGTCAAAGTGGCATTGCTCTAAAGCTTGTTCGAATGAACCAAGGTCATGCTCTGGAGCTGGAATATCTCCAATAACGCCGTTTTGGTATTTTTGAATCATGGCAGCAGTTCTAGAAACGGCATTGCCTAATTGGTCTGCGAGTTCGTTATTATAAGCAGCTTCTAACCGCTGCCAGCTAAAATCTCCGTCATCGTAACTTGGAACATGACGCAGGAAAAAATAGCGGAAAGTCTCAGCACTATATTTTTCGATAACTTCATTTGGTGAAACTACGTTGCCTAAACTTTTGCTCATTTTTTTACCGCCGTCGACCGTAATGTACCCGTGTACATAAAGCATCTTTTGCAGCGGCAATCCTAAGGCCATTAAGATCCCCGGCCAAATTGCAGCATGAAAGCGTAAAATTCCTTTACCGATTACCTGGATGTTCGCCGGCCAGAATTTTTTAAAATCTTCATCTTCTGGATAGCCAAGAACAGTAATGTAATTAAGTAGCGCTTCAAACCATACATAAATTACTTGGGTGTCGTCTCCTGGCACTGGAATTCCCCAGCTGATTTTTTTCTTAGGCCGGCTAATGCTTATATCTTCTAAACCCTTATTAAGCACTGCCAAAATCTCGTTTTTGCGACTTTGTGGCAGTATTTGCAACTCGTCTGATTCAATGACTTTTTTGATCTGCTCGGTAAAGGCACTTAGTTTAAAGAAGTAATTTTCTTCCGTGAGTTTTTCGTATGGGCGGTTATGGTCAGGGCATATCCCCTTGTTGGCTTTTACTACTTCCTCGCTGAAGAATTCCTCATCGCCCGTACAATACCAGCCTTCGTAGTGGCCTTTGTAAATATGCGGCTGCAAGCGCTCCCACACAATTTGTGCGCGCTTTTCATGGTCTGGGTTGGTTGTGCGCACAAAACGGTCGTAGCTAACATTTAGGCTGTCCATTAAATCTTTGAATTGAAGGCTTACGGTGTCTGCTAGTTTTTGCGGCGTAATTCCCAGCTCGTCGGCTTTTTCGGCAATCTTACCGCCATGCTCGTCCGTGCCGGTTGCAAAAATAACAGGAGTGCCGTGCTGCCGCATATAGCGCGCAATGGCGTCGCCAATTACAAATTCCATAGCATGCCCAAGGTGCGGCTCGCCATTTACATAGGCTATTGCGGTAGTTACATAGAAGTTAGACATTTTACTAATTGTATCCTGATTAAAGTTAAAATAAGAAGTTTTCGAGAGAAAAATTAAATAGCCCGCTGGGGCATTGTTTTCATATTTTTGGGTATTAACATAGCCATTTACTATATTTTACCATATTTTAGAGGAGTTGTTGCTGGTTTGGTTCTTCCGGTTCGATTTTGCTTAAGCCTAGTTTTTCCGTCAGTCTTTCAATAAAAATTTGTTGTCCTCTATGCATTTTGGGCATGGCTGCCGCAAGGGCAAACCATTCTGCCCGGTCGTTTTCTGGAAATTCTTGTATTTTGCCTGATTTTGGCGGCCATTCCATTTTGAAAGTATTGCACTTGAAAGTGGATGGATCAAAATCGGCTTCTACCGCCCAGGCATGAATTGTTTTACTATCTTTTTCCCGTTTATACTCACCTAAATTGATGTACCCATCATCTGGAGCCTCGTGTGCTGTTTCCTCTTTAAATTCACGTTTCGCAGCATCAAAAAGCTCCTCATTCTCTTCCGGCTCGCCCTTAAAAATTGACCATCCGCCTTCATCTCTTTTAGCCCAAATAGGGCCACCAAGATGCGCCAGCAATACCTCAACTTGCCCGTCAGTTTTTCTATAAACCAAAATTCCCGCACTAAGTTTTTTCATATCTATTATTAGTTACACACTATTTGACTATCTGCCGTAGTTGATTTTACGACACCAATGGAGCGACACTCGTGTTTACTATGGCTCGCCGAATCTTTATGCCATCGCCATGCAAAAACCATCATCACCATTAAAAAGGAAATTATGATTAAAATTAAAAATCTTTTGCTTTGCTTCTTATTTTTCATTATTTCGTGGGTCGATGTAGTCTTGGCAGAGGCGTTCAAATACGGCATTGGTCCAGCCAAAGCCCACTTGGCTAGGATAGACGCCTTTTGCCGGCGGTTTTTCCGGGTTAACGACGTTATATTTTTCTAAAAATACATGATGTTTGTTGTACCAGTCCAGATTATTTTTAACCCATTTCATAGCAATGCGCTTAGCTTCTTTGTGGTATCCATAATTTTCTAGACCCCTGATCGCAATTAACTGCAGCGGCGCCCAGCCATTGGGATATGCCCATTGTGCCGGAATAGGACCTGGCACTAGTTTGCCAAGCGGTTGCGCGTCGGTAGTTGCAAGGCCGCCTTTTTTCTCAAATCTTTTAAGCGAATTTACTAACCTGGCCGCCTGTTCCTCACTGGCCAGGCCTGCAAACATCGTGAAGTAAGCTGCGACAGACTCTACGTTGCCGCGAGTTTCTTTTGTGTAACGATAATCATAAAACATACCTTTAAGGTCCGACCACATCAGCACTTTCATTGTATTTGCGCGGTGCTTGGCGGCTTTGTCCCACTCTTTGGCTTCATCTTCTTTTCCAAGTTCGCGTGCGGCGTAAGCAAAATCTTTTTCGTACTTATAAAGCAGCGCGTTTAAATCTACGGGCAAAAATTCCAAGCACTTACGAGAAAAACGGATTGTGTGGTCCCAGCCACTCTCGGCTTCAGCCAAATCGTTTAGGTGGTTAATATCGTAATAACGGCTAAGGCCGCGATAAACTTGGCGCATATTTGGCTTAGTAGTTCCAAGCCAAACGGTATGGTATTCGTCTTTGGCGATTGCCATAGAACGCGCCAGCCATTTTTTATCCATGTCGTAAGCTTGGTAAACATCCATAATAAAAGTGGTCAATAGCGGCGGCTGCGAACGGCCCATTAGGTAGGTGCGGCTTGCATTTGGGATAATTTTAAAGCGAGTATAGAGACTCATCAGATCTTCTAAAATTCCCAACACGAATTCTTTTTTCTCGGGATCTTTAAGCATTCCTTGCACCATAAAATAACTGTCCCAGTAGTAAAGCTCGTCAAAGTCAAAATCGTGGCCTTCCTCGGACGCTGGGACCAAATAGGGATTTGGCAAGCCAATTAAGCTGCCGTCGTCTTTAGTATTATGACGCTTTAATTTCTTCCAGTATTTATCAATATATTCGCGGGCTTCGGCCACGTCTTCGGTAGTTAGCAAATTCGCTGCGGATTTAGGCAGCAGTTTGCTTCGCAGTTGTTTTGCTTTTGAGATAACCATAACAATTAGCGTAGCTAATTAATGTTCAATGCTCAAGTGCCAATGTTCAATGAACGCAGATTAAATTACATATTTTGGCCGATTTTATAGCCAGCCCACAAGCCGACAAAACTGCCGATTGTGCCACCAATCAAGCTGGCGGCAGATAAACCGTCTTGTCCAAAAAGTACGGGGATGTAGCCGCCAATTATGCCGCCGACAGTAATACCTATATAAATAAGACTTTTCATAAGTGTTATTGTACGCTCTTAGATTTAATAAAGTTAATGCTTAAACGTTTATAAATCGTAATGGATAAAATAATTGCGATAGGATGCAACAAAGCAAAGATGGTGGTATGTTTTACGCCATTTATTCGCCCGTCGTCTATTGCCACGGTCCCGTCGTAAATTGGTTGGACTGTTAGCATTTTTGCTTTATCGGCATTAGTCAACTTCAAGATGGCTTTTTCGGATGCACTGACAGACTCGAACAGCCGGGGGTTGCGCTTTTTATAATCATCCCCTAGAGTTTGGGAATTTTTAATTTTGCCGCATATAAAAATGACGGCGCTGATTTTGTTTTTGCGCTCGATGTAAGCATTCATGGCCATACTAGCCCCTGCACTCACTCCTACAATTGATACTGAACTATCTTTGTCATAAAGCTCATCGATAAGGCTGAGAACGGCATTTAATTTGTCCTTAAAACTATCTTCATCGTTCCAGTAAATGTGGTGGAAATGTGTATCAATACCGCGTCTTTTCCATTTTTTTAAAGCGCGTATCTGAATTTTTGAATTCTTATGATCACCCACGCCGGGCAAATAAATAATATGTTGCATTAACTCTAGAATAGCAGATAAAAAATTTAGGAAGGGAGGAGCGAGTTGGATGCCGGGCCAGGCGACGACACTAGGATTAGCGCCGTCGCCCTTTGCCCGCTTAGACGGAACGATGCGCACGATTTAATCATCGCCCCGCAAGTACTGAAGCTTAAAGTTGTACGTTTACTTGCCGCGCTTGGCAGGCTTCAGAAGCTGTGCGCGCTGCCGCTCTGACCGCCGGTCACGACGGGGCGGGCGCACGACGCCGCGGCTTTGGCGCTCGTCGGCGCGACGCCGACGGTCTTGCTTGGGATCTTCGTAACCTGTGCGAAGCATGGAGACTCCTCTTTTAGGATTGTTACGAGCGGTCTTACTGCGTAGCGGCTACGGCCAGAGACTGGCCGCTCGAGCTGCCTTGCGGGCTCTGTGCGGGCTTGTCCCAGCCGGCAGCACGAAGTTCTTCGAGCTGATGGCCTACTTGAGCCGCATTGCGTTCGTCGTCTTCACGTTCGTGATACCAGGCGTCTACCACTGATGCTCAACTCCCTTCCTTGGATTTGGTTGTTTTACTCCACCGCTGTTGCGGAAGAGTTGATGTACTTGGGGTTAGTATTTAACCCCTGCCGCTAGGCTCGTTTAGCGGTGCTTGCTTTTATAAAGCCTAGCGGTAGAGGCACAAAAAAAACGAACTGCTTTTTGCTGCAGTTCGTGTAATTTTTTGCTTCGGTTTTTGGCGCTTGGTTTACATTTTTACAGAACTACAGCATTGCTCGTCTTCACGAGCATAATGCGGTTTGTAAAAATGTATGAATGCACCATTGGTAAAATTTATACCGCTAATTGTGCGCTTTTTCAACTAGCTTTTTAGGATTTTGTATGGTCAAGTAAGAAATTGCCCCTGCCGAAATTGCCAATACTCCGGACAGTACCATACTAAACTTAAATACATGCTCAGTGCCCAGAAGCCCTAAAACAGCTACCACAAACAGGCCGCCTACCCTAGAAACAGCGTTGTTAATCGCAGAAGCAATCCCGGAATCTTCATTAGGGACAGAACTCATAACGGTAGTAGTTAGAGGAGCCACAGTAGTTACAAGCCCAAGACCGAATAATATTACTCTCGGCAATAAAAACATCAGGTAACTGTCCCCAGGGTGCAGGTTAGTCAGCGATAAAATACCAAGCCCTGCTAAAATCGGGCCCAGAGTCATAAAACGTCGCGGACCAGCCTTTGAGCTTAAGGCTCCCATTCTTCCAGACAAGGCCAACATCAACACTGTTACCGGCAGTAAACTAAGCCCTGCTTTTATAGCTGAATAATGCATTTTGGATTGCAGATAGATAACTAGCGCAAACATAAACCCGCTTAAAGCCCCATACATAGCGAACGTCATAAGGTTTGAGCCGGAAAAGTTGCGCGACTTAAATAACCCAAGCGGCACCAGTGGATCCTTTGTGTTTTTTTCGATTATTAAAAATGTGTTTGCGAGCAGCAGTCCCGCAAACAATGGTGCAACCGAACCCAACTTCCAATGATTTACGGGCCCCTCTATTAACCCATAAGTTATTCCGGCCAGTGACAGTGCCGCAACAATCATTCCAATTGTATCTATATGCCTATGTTCAACATCTTTAGTTTCCTTAACGCCCAAGGTAGTCAGAATTATGCAGAGCAAAATAAGCGGCACATTAATATAAAAGATCCAGCGCCATGAAGCAGCATCGATTAAATATCCGCCAATAAGCGGGCCAATGGCCGTAAAAGCACCGGAGAATGCAGACCATAGTCCAATTGCCCTTCCGCGGCCTTCTGACGGAAAGTTAGTGTTTATAATTGCCAAACTGCCCGGCACCAAAAGCGCTCCAAATACACCTTGCAAAAGCCTAAACAAAATTAAAATTTCTGAATTTGGCGCCAAGCCACAAAGCAGCGATAGACCACCAAAACCGTAAAGCCCGAACAAAAACATTTTTTTGCGTCCAAAGATATCACCCATCGATCCGCCCAAAAGAATTAAGGAAGAAAGTGACAATAAGTACGCATCCGCCATCCACTGCAGTTGCGAAAAACTAGCGCCCAGATCTTTAGAAATACTCGGCAGCGCTAAATTAACAACCGTCCCATCCAAAAAGGTAATACCGCTACCAACAATAGTCGCAACTAGAGCCAAGCGATGGGGATGCTTCATAGGCTTAATCATAGCAAAACTAACATGCTATGCTTAATATAATGGATGGTTTAATTACTTTAGTTGCCAAATATTTTATCTTGATCCCATTCGCTGTCAGCGCATACGTATTTCTAAGGCTCAACAAGACCAAACGCCAAGAAATGTTAATTTTGCTATTTTGCACAGGTGTTTTAAGCCTTATTTTTGCCAAAATTGGCGCCCATATCTATAACGACCCACGGCCGTACATAAGCGACGGTACACCTGCACTTTTCCAGCATTCCGGAGACCCTAATGGTTTTCCATCCGACCATACACTGTTAAGTTCATTCTTGGCGTTCATTGTTTTAACTTATTCTAGAAGATTGGGCATTTTTCTGCTCGTCGTTGCAGCGCTTGTTGGCTGGGCGCGCGTGGCCGCACACGTGCATCATGCAGCAGATATTGCCGGCAGCTTTGTTTTTACAGGTTTGGCATATTTAATTGTTATTAAGCTTCTTGAGAATAAAAAGATTGCTAGCTGGTTCAGAACCAATCGCCACAGCCGCCACAAAGAAAATAACTAGTCTTTCAACCTAGCTATTTCTCACCTTAACTATCTAACCACTTTTAGTCGCAGCAATAAGGCTCAAACTCTGCTTTGTAAATACTTAAAAAGCCGCCTTATAACAAAAAGATAGATTAACTTTCTAAAATATTTAAAGAAAATTTTATACAGCATTATTTATTTAGTGCAAAAAGGCAACAGTGCGGTTTGGCAGCTGCGCTCTTATATGCTCAACCTCGCCTTTACTTAAGCCGTCTTTAAGTGCTTGCCATGCAGCAAAAATCTGTTTTTTAGCGCGGCTTTCGTCTATACGCTCGTTCTCCATAAATTGTTCCACTATATCCTCATGCGAATTGCGCTCGTTTGCAAAAACCGACAATGCTAAGTCTTGCAGACGCTCTGGCAGTTGCGACGCAAAATCTTTGCGCTCTCCCTCGTTTAAATGCACCGCTAAACTTTCTACCATCATTTGCAAAGCGTCTTCGGATTCATCATCGGAAAAGCCCGAATAATTTTGCACCTTTTTTATGAGTTCCCTATATTTCATATTGTCCCCTCCTATTCGTTTTTATTTTTACAGCGAGAGTTTGAAAATTAATAGGAATTTTCTTACAAAGCGCTACCACTTTGCGGTAATTTTTTCTTACGCAGCTTCTGGTGTGCTTCGTCAACGCTCAAAAGTTTAAGTGAAGCCAGGAGAAAAAGCGTTATAGCTAGACCCACAATTGCAACACGCGCACTCTTAAAAAACAAGATTACCTGGCCAACAAAAATTTCTATTAACAAACCCGTTTCTAGCATTGCGTAAGCGCGTTTATGACGCCCTCTGCGGTAATAATACGCGCCGCTCAACAACAAAATAACAGTTATGAATGAAGATAGCGCTCCAGCAAGGTCGGAATCGTCGCCCTTTAAAATCCCCTGGGTGATATGTTCGGCGTTCAATGCACCGTACAAATAAAACAATGTCACAAGAATACTAACGATACTGTAGACAATAGCAATAATCGCAACCATTTGAGTAAAATACCGCTGCTCGCTCAAAATATGCACCGGCTTCATAATCGCCCCCGTTATCCGCTCGGTAAGCAACGGGTTTCTTTTATTGCTGGGTTTAACACGTTTTAGCATTTCCATAGTCGGCTCATAAAGCACATGGTTGGGCGAAACATGCAACATAAGTTCCTTGGCATGTTCGTATTCCCATGTATCCAAATCCTTAATTGCCGCTTCTTTTATAAGGTCGATTGCATTAGCAATGTAGTCGTCTTGCGTGAGTCTTCGCTGCCCAGCGTACCGCGCCAGCAAATAAAGCAGCACAAACGTCAGGTAAATTAGCCCAAGCGTAGGCTTAAAAAAGTAGTTGTTAGTTTGCGTTATAAATTTTCCAAGCTCGTCCCAAGACAACCCAAAACCAACGCCCGCCAGTACCGCTGCCAAATCCCGAACCGACCTATTGACCGCAGCGAGCATGATCAGAATTGCCACAAGCATCAAAATTGTACCAGGCAAAAGATGCGAAATATGCAAGGTGGAATTACCAATTTGCGGATAACCCGTAACTTCTAGGTAAAAGCGCACAAGCAAAATTGTAGAAACTGCCGAGATAAAAAAGGAGTCGAATAAACGGCCAAATTCGACATTGCGCACTAACCGTACAATTCTCATAACTTTAGTGTAATATATCCCGCTGTTTTATGTAGTGCAAACTGCTAGTGTAAAAAAGTAATTTAAGGAGACAAATGCTATGGCAGATCAAATTGATGACCAAAAAGAACAAATGAGAAGTTACGCCAGCAGGCACCCAAGGCGCATGCAGGCAGGAGCGGCAATGCTAGGATTGATGGCAGGTGCTAGCGCGATGGCCGCAAAAAAACACCGCAGCAAAACGCCAATGCAAAAATTTATGGATAAAATGAGCAAATAGTCCACCAGGGAATTAGCGATGGTGAGCGGGATTACCGTTTATTGATAGTAGTATGACTTAACAATAAGTAGGGCTGTATCGAGGTCGGCATTTTTTGCGCTATTGTCTACCGTACCGCTAAAATCCACATCAGCATCAGGAGTATTTTTGGCGGTAAACGCCGTATACATGAAGCACGCGCCGGTGTCGCCAGTTTTAGGAACCGCGCCATCTACCTTATCATCTACCCCAAAATCAATACTGTTGACGTCAGGGCGGCTGAACTGTACAAGATATAATCCTGTTGCTTTAGGCAACGCTGTTACCGACGTAATATTGCTATCGGGCGCTCCGGCGCAATCACCGCCTCGACCAGTAATTGCAGAGGTAAAATCAATAGAACTTTTATTTGGGCTTGTTACGGTAACATTATCCATATCAGAACATACATCTGAACCGCCGGAGCAGTTGTCAGTCAAGCTCCAAGAACTTGGATACTTGAAACATGATTTTTCATGAGCGGAGCAATATTGCTTCCAACCAGAGTAAGTGTCGGATACAGGCGCAGTATTTGTTGGCGTGGAGACGTTAGGCCGTGCCTTGGTCGTAGCGGAAGTATTATTATTTTTATGCACCAACCAACCAACAACACCGATTAAAGCCACAATTATTAATACTAAAATTACCTCGACAGCACTGAAACCTTTTTGATTATTTTTGTATTTTTCCACTTTAAATATTCCTTAACTAAATCTGAGTTTAGCATAAGCTTAATTTTCAATCATTGCAAATATTGAGAAGTGTTTGCGTTTATGATATAATAGTTATTGTTAAACGAAATTCATTCGCTCCCTGCAGCTTACCAATTTTACAAAAACCCGCTTTAGCAGTTTTTTGTAAAATTGAGAGGAGCGACCTAGCGCTAAGCCGAAGCTTTTGGCTTACCAGCCAAAACGAGGCAAGCGCGTAAGTTGTGACGAGGGGCTGAATTTTAAGCTCGACGATAGGACTTTAACAAATTTGAATGGCAGGCCGGGTTGTACTGAACGTTATCCGGTACATATAAATAACTGGCAACAGTATTTCAGATGCAATTGACCGCGCTTTTGCCGGCCGACTGCAAGTAGCTTAATTTAATTAGCTACCATCAGCAGATTGACACCTGATAGGTCTTAGCTGGTGTTATATTCATCAGGTTGCTTCAAGTTAAAGTGGCCCGCTTTAGTTTGACTAAGCTTAATGGGCTTTAGCCAGAATTGTTTTGTCCGTTTCTATTTTCTGGTTTAAGAAATTCCAAACGGTCTAAGCCTGTAGTCATCAAGTTTGTTACCAATCGGACGCGGAGGCAGTATCCGCCAGCTCCACCAAAAACGCATCAGCAAAAGCTGGTGCTTTTTTGATGCTCTTTTTCAAAGAAAGGTTTAATTCATTTTTGTCAGTTCGGTATTGAAAAGGAGGTCAAAGTTGCAGGACATATATCTATTTCGGCAGGTAAATAGCAAAAGATGTGCCTTTATTAATCTTAGAGGTTACCTTTATTTCACCTTGGTGGAGCTCTATGATTTTCTCTACCCAATATAAGCCAAGCCCGGTGCCTGGAACGGCAATCGATAGCGGATTATTTATCCTCGAAAATTTTTTATATAATTTTGGTTGGTCTATTTTTCGTATGCCAACGCCATGGTCCGTGATTGTAATTATTACATATTTTTTATCTTTATGGATTGTTATATCAACAGTTGTATTTTCTTGAGAATATTTGCCGGCATTGTCTAATAAATTTTCAAAAACCATTCGCATTAATTTTGGATCAATATATGCATTTATAGATATTTTTGGTTTCTCAAATACGACTACCTGCTTTCTACTCTTAAACAAAACTGATAGCTCTTCGATTACCGACTCAATGAGTGAGGCGATGTCACATAACGAAACCTCTTTATACACTTTGCCGGAGTCAACCTTAGCCACCCTGAGTAAATCTTCAATAATTTCTAGCTGTCGTTCATTATTTTTATATGCTACTCCAAGCATACTCGTTTGCTCCTCCGTCAATTTGCCTGCGTAACCCTGGTCAAGCATGCTTAGGTACTGCTTAACAGCTGTAGCAGGAGTGCGAAGTTGGTGGGAAGCTAAGGATACAAATTCATCTTTTGCATCGCTTAAGCTTTGGAGTTGATTGCGTTGCTTAATTAAGTTTTTGGTAATTTTAGCCGAATCAGCCTTTAGCCGCAATTGCTCTGTTATATCTTCCATGGCAAGTAAAATAAGCTGTTTACTATCAACTTGTTTAGCATTTAGCAGGATGGTTCTTTTTCCGATGGTCGGGAAGTTATGGGTCACAGCGTAGTTTTTTAAAACTCCATGGGTGGGCAGAATATTCTCCAGTAGTACCCTAATTTCCGGTGCTTCCCACTGGTTATTACCCAATTCGTAAATCTGTTGGCCTTCCGTGGCTTGCTTTTTAACTTTGAATTTTCTATAAAAGGCTACGTTTGCAGTTACTACTTTGAGATCCTGATCTAGGATAAGAAACGGTTCTCGAACAGTCTCGGTTATCTCTTTGTAATACACTAGCTGTTTTTTAAGCGCAGAGATACGGACATCCTGGTTAACGAGTTTCTTTTGAGCATTCTGCTCACGGCTAACATCACTCATAAATGTAGCCAAAATCCCTAATTATTCTCTCGCCATAACTCACAACGCACATAAAACGCCTCTGTTCCTTACAAACTGCCGTAATTTAAGTGTACTCTTTATCGTGCAGATATGTTGTTTTTATCTTTATATTTTTAAGATCGGCGCCACTTAAGTTGAATTATTATTCAAGAGCCATGAATTAAAATTAAACCGTATATGAGCTAAATTCACGCATATTCATCTGAGATATTTATATTAATTTTGATATATTTTTTACATTTTTTCAAAATTCTGATTAGGTTATTCACTTGAACAAGCCTATACTTATAAGTACGAGTCAATCACAACACTAAAAATCAGGCAGGGAGCCGTATAAAGATTGTTGTTGGGCATTGTTTTAGCAACAACTAATCTTAAAGAGAGGACATTCCTATGTCTATACTAACTCCATTTAAAGAAATAAAATCAAAAGTCCATCATTCTGAGTACATTAGAAGCGAAGACCAACCGGCAGGAGACACAAAGCCGGCCGAAGAATCAAAGCCTACAACGCATTCGGAAGATGGTGAACAGGCAAAGCCCGCCGCCCCTGCCAAATAGGTACTAGTGGAAGCTTTAAAGGGCCTGGCATAGCGTCAGGTCCTTTTTGCTATATGTCCAATAAGTTTCTTAGGACTAATTGATTTTTACGAGTTCGATATCAAAGACTAGGTCTGAATTTGGCGGGATGTTTGGTGCGGGTGAACTTTCTCCGTAGGCTATTGCTGCAGGAATTATTAAGCGACGGGTTCCGCCAACTTTCATGCCAGGAACACCTTTTGTCCAACCTGGAATTACTTGGTCCAGGCCAAAACTTATGGCGTTACCGAAATCGTGCGAACTTTGAAATATTGTACCGTCCTTACACAGCGCTCCGGTGTAGTGCGCGGTGATTGTGGCGCCTTCTGGTACCGTGTCGCCGTCGCCCGGTTTTAAATCTATAATTTGTAATTCTGTAACTTGAGCAATCGGGTCAAACCCGGCCATTTTTGTTCCTTCAAGCTTCGATGATTGGTCCATGGCAAAATCTCCCTTTTAGTCTTACCAGTTTACCACCCGTGTTGGCTTCGACTATACTGACCTTATGGCATCTCCCGAGCAACCATCGCAACACCATAGTAGAGAACAGGTCGTTGAGGCCTTTAGGAAGTTTCCTGAACAAGGTATAACAAATCCCGACGATCTCGATTTAGATGATCCAGAAGTTATAGAAGCAAACCGGCTTCTTGATGCATGGGATGCAGAACAGAAAAAAATCGCCTTTGAAGCAGGGACGACAGAGGCAGATCTAGGATATGCTCTTGATCGAAGCACTATACTTCTCGATGCAGGTTTTTCCGATCCTGATTATTTAGATGAGGTTGCTAATGACTGGCTGAGAGACAATGACTTGCAGAAGGCTCAAGAGGCAGGTCTTTCAGAAATGTCGGCAAAAATCCAAGCCAAGATAGATGAGATCAATAGTAAGCTTCCAGACGAATATAAAATTTAATCCAGTTTTCTTAAATGTCCACAGATTTTTTGTTTATTATATAAGCTTATGTTATAATTTGTTTATAGATAAGTAAGGCGCTTATAAGGCGCTATTTTTATTATTATGAATCAAGATCCAAATAAAATCCGCAATATTGCGATAATTGCCCACGTTGACCACGGTAAAACTACCTTGGTTGATGGGCTTTTAAAACAGTCCGAGACTTTCCGCGGTAACCAGGCAGAGATGAGCCAAGACTTAATAATGGACAGCGGCGACCAAGAAAAAGAGCGCGGAATCACAATTACGGCCAAGGTTACCGCTGTGCAGCACGATGATTACCGTATAAACATTATCGACACTCCTGGCCATGCCGATTTTTCTGGAGAAGTAGAACGCACATTAAATATGGCCGACGGCTGCATATTGATAGTAGACGCCCAAGAAGGCCCAATGCCCCAAACCAAATTTGTGCTTAGCAAGGCTCTGGCAAACGAGCTTAAACCAATAGTAATTATTAACAAAATTGACAAGCCGGCAAGCAGAGTTTCCGAAGTAGAAGACGAGATTGCTGATTTATTTTTGGAACTGGCCGTCCACGAAGATCAACTGCACTACCCTGTTTATTATGCTATTGGCCGCGAAGGCAAAGCCTGGGATAAAATGCCAGATAATCCGGAAGCCAGCGCTGACCTTTCTGTTATTTTTGAGGCCATAACCAATCACGTTCCAGCACCTAAAATAGAAACAGACAAGTCTTTCCAAATGTTAGTAACGGCACTGTCCTGGGATGACTTTAAGGGCAAATACGCACTTGGCCGCATTACACGCGGGCAAATTAAACCTGGCTCTGCTGTAGTTTTATGCAAAAAAGACGGAACATTCGCAAAAGCCAAAGTTGACAAAGTTTACATGAGCCGCGGTTTAGCAAAGTTTGAAGTGCCAGAAGGCATCGCCGGAGATATTGTGCACTTAACAGGAGTAGCAGATGCGCAAATTGGCGAAACTATCGCGGATGTAAATAATCCAGAAGCCCTGCCGGTAATGGAAGTAGAAGCCCCAACGCTTAAGATTTATCTTGGTCCAAACACTTCGCCGTTTAAAGGCAAGGAAGGCGAATTCACTACAAGCCGCCAGATAGGTGACCGATTACTTAAAGAGGTCGAAACAAATGTAGGCCTTAGGGTAGAAGAAAATGGAATTGGATTTTTGGTTTCTGGACGTGGTGAACTGCATTTAAGCGTGCTGATCGAAGCTATGCGCCGCGAAGGCTACGAATTTGAGGTTGGTCGCCCGCAAATCGTTACAAAACAAGAAGACGGCAAAACACTAGAGCCATTAGAAGAACTTATTATAGAAATTCCGGCCGAATATGTAGGAACTGTGCAGATGGAGCTTGGTACAAGACGCGCCAACTTAAAAGAGCAGTTCGCCTCGCCAAAAGGTGTTACTAAGCTTATTTACGAACTCCCTACCCGCGCCTTGCTTGGACTGCGAAACGTGCTTATGACCAGTACTAAAGGCACCGTGATTATGAACTCTTTAATAATCGGCTACCAGCCAATGGGCGCAGAGCTAAAACAGCTGAGAAATGGTGTTTTGGTGGCATTTGAAACAGGAGTTACCACTCCCTACTCCTTACAAACCGCAGAAGAGCGCGGGATTGTTTTTGTTGGTCCGGCAGAAGAAGTTTACGCCGGCCAGATAGTGGGCCTAAATAAGCGCCAAGAAGATATTGAAATGAATGTTTGCAAAGCCAAACATTTAACCAATATGCGCAGTTCTTCGAGCGACGGCGTGGTTCAGCTTACTCCTCCAACTATTTTGAGCCTAGAAGAATGCATCGATTTTTTGGAAAACGACGAGCTTTTAGAAGTCACGCCCAAGAGTTTGCGGCTCAGAAAACGCGAACTCGACCACACAAAGCGCAAACGCCAAAACAAATAATTGCATTATTAACAGTATTATGTTATAATTTAACTATTCTCTAGAGATAGAGATGTCATTTAAGTATTTACGCAGTGGGGGGCTAAGAGAACGCTTCTAAGGTGTTTTGTTAGCTCTCCGTTGCTGTATCTATCCGAGCACCACCGAACCGTCCGAGGAGGACAAGATGGACAAAGTGCAAATCAGGGTCTACTTCGACATCACCAAGAAGGGCCGTGGCAAGTGTGCCCAGGCCGTCCTCCAGCTTCTGCGTGAGCGGGTGGAGACGGCCGAGTACGGCTACTTCTCGCTCACCGAGAGTGAGGGCATCCTCGACTGCATCTCGCTCCACACCACGAGGGACGCGGGCATCGTCTACTACGACATCGGCTGGCCCGATCAGGGCAAGCTACCCGATCCGCTCCGGGCCATCAAGCCCCTCCGGGTGTCGCTGACCGCCAATGGCCACTTCAACTTCCCCGAAGAGGGGTTGTACGAAGAGGGCGAAGCCGAGGTCAGCTGGAGTCGCCAGAACACGAACTACAGCTTCGACGGCCCGGGTAACTTCGAGAACAGCTGGAAGCTGTCTCTCACAGTTCCGACCCTCGAGGAGGCGTACAACCTCTATGTCCGCATCCGTGAAGGGTCAGTCACGATGAAGCATCGCTGGGTCAACAAGCTCAGCGCAGCCCACCTCGAGGAGACCGGCGCGCTCCAGCGTGACGAGGCCGAAGACCGCGAGGACGAGACCACTGCCGCTCACGCCTGCGGTTAGGTCGCACAGCAACGGAAGCGTCACGGCGGGCCCCAAAAGGGCCCGCCGCTTCCATTTATGAAACAAATACCATTTGCAGCTGGATTCGGCCATGTAAAACCAACCTGAAACAGATGTTGTCAATAAGCACAATTAAAGCCGAGGACCTGCCGAGCGAATTCCGCTAAAAAACTCATGAGCGAGGATGCTTGCATCGTCCGAGGCATTGTGCTTTTGACCAACAGATGTATCAAGTTAGTTTTACGGCCGAGAGTTTTGCGCCACTTTGGCGGCCCAAAGTGACATTATTATTGACATTGACGAAAATTTATGCTAATGTATTAATATTGTTTTATTGAATCCCCAAGAATCTTTAAATAGTTATTACTTTGCGGCTTCACCTAAGCAATCAAAGTAATAAACTTAATTACGCCCTACAATTTTGGCACCCTTTGAATTTTTTCTCTGTGCTGCTCGCGCACTGTATATAAATACAGCTTACTCTGCTACTCGAGAAGAAAATCCAAAATGCACTCAAAATGTGTAACGCGTAGAGACGAAAAGGATTCTTTTTTAATGTCTTCATATAGAAATAATTCTGGCTACCGCGGCCAAAGAAACAGCGGTTTTAAACCGAGAAACAACAACCAAAGAAACGCAAGCAAACCCAAACACGGGCAATATATAGACCCTGCTAAATTTGTTAAGGCGGCAAGCATTGTAGCAATAGAAGAAAAGTATGTTGCTGCAAATAGGTTCCAGGATTTTGATATCCATTCAATTCTTAAGCGTAACCTTGAGAATAATGGCTATGCCGAGCCTACCCCAATCCAGGACCAAACTATTCCAGTGGCGCTCACCGGGCGTGATGTTATAGGAGTTGCGCATACCGGCACCGGCAAAACCGCCGCCTTTGCTGTCCCTCTTTTACATGAACTCATCAACGATCACACTAAGCGGGCGCTTATTATGGCTCCGACGCGCGAGCTGGCACAGCAAATAGACGCCGAGTGCGCCAAAATAGCCCGCGGCAGCGGCCTCTACGGCGCAGTACTAATTGGCGGGTCGTCCATGGGACGCCAGCTAAATGACTTAAAGCGCAACCCGCAAATCATAATCGGCACGCCAGGCCGAATCAAAGACCACGTTGAACGCAAATCTCTAAATTTAGCAACAGTGGACATCGTGGTTTTGGACGAAGTCGACCGGATGCTAGACATGGGATTTGTAAACGATATGCGTAAAATTTTAGGCCAAGTCTCACACGACAAGCATTCGTACTTTTTCTCTGCAACACTAGACGCTAAGGTGCGCGAACTGGCCGAATCTTTCGTAAATAATCCCGTAACCGTTATGCTAAAAACCACAGATACCAGCGATAATATCAACCAAGCTGTTGTACAGTACGCTTCCAAGGGCGACAAAATAGATAAACTACACACCGAGCTGATAAAAGGCGAGGTTCAAAAAGCAATTGTCTTTGAAGAAACCAAGCGCGGCGCAGACCGCTTAGGTAAAGAATTAGTTTTGCGCGGCTTTAAAGCTGCCTCCATCCACGGCGGTAAAAGCCAGGGGCAACGCCAACGCGCTTTAAAAGCATTCAAAGAAAACGAAGTAAATGTGTTGGTTGCAACTGACGTCGCTGCACGCGGCATTGACGTCATAGATATAACCCACGTCATTAACTACTCCGTTCCGCATACTTACGAAGATTATATCCACCGTATTGGGCGCGCCGGAAGAGCGGGGCGCACTGGGCATGCGCTTACATTTGTAGAGTCTCTCTAAATTAGGGATAAGCTCGCTTTAAGAGTATAATTAAGAGTACTAGGTGATACTGATTTAACTGTGTGCAGGTTCCTCTAGGTTAAATTTATAAGTGTTTTGGAGAACAGTTAACTGGATATATCAGCCAGATACTCCGAAAATTAAGTTAAGGAGTATTAAATGGCAACTAAATTATTCGTAGGATCTTTATCTTACAATGTGGACGACACGCAATTACGCGATTTTTTCGCAACTGTCGGCGAGGTTGTTTCGGCAAATGTTATTACGGATAGAGATTCTGGCCGTTCTAAAGGCTTTGGATTTGTAGAAATGTCATCTGACGATGAAGCTAAAGAAGCAATCAAGCAGTTGAACGGTAAAGATTTAGACGGACGCAGCATAATCGTAAACGAAGCCAAGCCGAGAGAAGAAAGACCGCAAGGTTCTTTTAGAAGCGGACCGAGCCACGGCGGCAACAGCTACGGCAATAACCGCAGGTATTAGATTAAGAAAGCCGGAAGGAAACTTTCTCATGTCAAAAGACAAAGGGCGTAAACCAGTTAAAAAACCTAAACAGACGAAAGCAAAATAATGGCAGTTAAAATCGATACGTCCACGTTTATGACCGAAGAAGAAATACAAGAAGCACTTAACGAAATGGAGCAGGACGAACTATTAAACACTGGTCCAATCTTAGTGCGCAGCGCTGAAGATTCTATTATTCGTGTATCGTTTCATGACAGGCATACAATATACTTAAAAAATCACCCTAAAGTTAATCCGCAGGATTATTTAGCCAACATAAAAACTATGATCCGAATCCGCACTTAGTTTACACAGCTTTAATTACTTTATTGATTGAATCTTCGAGAGATCTTTTCTCTTCTTTATTCAAGCCTTTATAAAGAGAATTTAACTGTGCTTTTAATGTTTTTTCAGCTCCCTCGTATCGACGCTGGCCTTTAGCGGTTAATGTTACGTCGCGCTGGCGCGAGTCTTCTTTATTTTTAGAAACTTTTACAAAACCCGCGCGTACCATTGCGAGCAATTGGCGGCTAACGTTAGCTTCCGTTTGGCGCAGCTGCGTGGCGATTGCTTTTTGCGAAGAGGGAACTTGGTAATCCAGTGCACCCATTATGCGCACATGACTTAAGCTCACCCCTATTTCACCCTGTAAAAGCTCATCTGATGACTGTTGTAATATAAACATTAGGTAGTGAAGGGGGGTAGGGGAGTATTTATTGTCTAGTTTTGCTGTCATATTACCGCACAGTTTATCGCAAAAATACTTAACAAGTCAAGTATAAGCATTAAAGGGCAGGGGTTTATTTTATAACGCGTCTGGCCAGCTTCAGAGCTTTCCGGCCCAAGCCGTGTTGTCGAGCCTCTCTACTGCGGTTTTCGTGAATGGCTGCGGCGGTATACCTCGTTATCTTATATACATCTTTCAGCCTGTGGTTTACCGATCTCGTGTCTTGGAGTTCACCTCGCATGTCGGCTAAACCGCTGCTTATAGCTGGATATACGCAAGGTCCTGCTTGTACGGCATTCCATATTTCATCCCAAGAGGGCCACTGAGGAGATTCCCTATCGTTAATATATAGCCTATGCCGTAGTGTTACAGCTAACAACGCCATTGTCCCCTCTGGAGATACGGAAGGGTTTTGTATTGTATTTATTAAGTAACCCTTTGGCAGGCCGCTTCGCTCGTTTGCATGGAATGGCTTTAGTGCGCTTTGCATAATTTTATATTTTGTATAGTTGTACAAACCACTCTCTTTTATAATGCTGTCAAGATCGGCAAGTAGTTCGTTGCGGCGGCTTGATTCCGCCGCGTAGCTTTTTCTGTAGGCATCTTCTGACAGGATTTTGGTAAGAAAATAAGCCTCCCCTATTAAGCTGGTTACAGCGGCAGGTCCTACCACCGCCCAGCCCTCGCCTAACTGCCGAAATTCTGCGTCGGGCACATCCGCGGGATCATGTTCCCGGGTGGCTACACTTGCGGCAAGTTCTACAAGAAATTTGGACCGCGGAGACAGTTCTTGAGTTGTAGTATCTGACATATCAAGGTTTATATCATAAATATGTTTTTTTATCAACTTCAGGTTTTAAATACTTTTACTCTTTGTTAACTCCGACTTCATTGATACTTATGCTTATTTATGTTATAATTTATACATCCGAGAGGAGTGGCAGGGAGATTTGATAGCTCCCCTCTGATCGGTCGAACCATTTTTTTGGAGGAGCATGCAAGATTCAAGGATTATCGTCTTGAGCGAAGACGATCCCTACTTGACAGGCATCAAGCCTTGGCTCGGCCCAAAGCCGATC
>Ga0070680_100000897_pt1 | contig 21044 bp, 22 predicted proteins | sample KBSC73BmetaG_FD_64672 | JGI IMG/M metagenome (GOLD analysis project Ga0070680, IMG submission 64672) | Corn rhizosphere microbial communities from Kellogg Biological Station, Michigan, USA - KBS C7-3B metaG | ecosystem: Host-associated > Plants > Roots > Rhizosphere | place: USA: Michigan...
GGAGCGGGATAAAAGAGAGCGGTTAAGATTAACTTAGAAACGGCGGCGGAATGCGAGGGCTGCGGCCCATCCGAGCCCGAGCGACAGCGCGACGCAGGCGAGACCGTAGAAAAAGCCGTGGCGGCGGGCGGCAAGCGCCACCGACCGCTCGAATCCGGACTTGCTGACGTGGATGTCGCGCGTCGCCGCCGCGATCACCTTGCCGCGGTCGATCAGGAAGGTCTCGGCGGTGTAGGTGCCGACCGGGACCTGGCTGGGGATGGTAATGGCGGCGCGGTACAGGACTCCGTCGCTGATTTCGACGCCGTGCGGGCTTTCCGAATAGAGCCCGGCGCGCGATCGCAAATCGAGCAGGCCGGCTTCGAAATGTCGCTCCTTCTCGGGAATCGAGCCACCGCCGGGCGAGAGCTGGAGATTGTGAATCCCGAGCTCGTAGATCGAGGCGGTGCGCTCATCGATCAGCTCGCCGATAGGGCGCGACGAAGCGACCGCATAGAAGCTCGGGGCCGAGCGGAAACGGCTCGAATCCGCGTTCATCCAGATTCCGGCAATCTTCTGCTTCTCGCGCAGGAGGATCGGCTGGACCGGCCCGCGCAGCACGACCGCGACGTCGGCCGGCTGGCTCGGCGCCCGGCCGCCGGGGTAGGCGATCGCGCCGAACAGAAGCAGCTGGGCGCCCGAGAAAGTGTAGCGGATCTGAACTTCGCGGGAGGACACGTCGGGAACGAGCACGGGCTTCTCGGCTGCGACCAGAAGCGGCGCGGCGAGGAAGAGGGCGAGCCGGCGCATCACAGATATTCGATCGAAAAAATCTCATCGGGCCGCCAGAACAGCCCGAGGAACATACGGAGCGCGACCAAGAGGATGATGACGGCGAGCGCAAGCCGCAGGTAATCGGGCTTGAGGCGCGTGGTCAGCATCGCCCCGTACTGCGCGCCGATCACGCCGCCGGCGAGGAGCAAAGCGGCAAGGACGATGTCGACCGCGTGGGTGGTCAGCGAATGGACCATGGTGGTGCCCGCGCTGACCGCGAGGATCATGATCAGGCTGGTGCCGATTACGACGCGCGCCGGCATCCCCAGCAGGTAGATCATCGCGGGAACGAGGATGAAGCCGCCGCCGATGCCGAGGAGCACCGTCATGATCCCGGCGACGAACCCGATCGCGACCGGTGCGACGGGCGAGATGTAGAGGCCGGACCTGTAGAACCTCCAGCGGAGCGGAAGCGAGGCGACCCAGCGGTTGTGGCGCGGCGGTTTCTCGACCGGAACACTGGCCCCAATTGCTCCCAGCGCGGCGAGCGACTCCTTGAGCATGATCGCCCCGATCCAGCCGAGGATCATCACATAGAGCAGGCTGATCACGACATCGACCTGGCCGCTCGCCTGGAGCATCCGGAACAAAGCAGCGCCGACGAGCGATCCGAAGAAGCCGCCGACGATCATCACCGCCGCCATTTTGAGGTCGACGCCGCCGCGGCGCATGTGGACCATCGCGCCCGACACGCTTGCGCCGGTGATCTGGGTCGTGGCCGAGGCCACCGCGACAGTCGGCGGGATGCCGTAGAAGATCAGCAGCGGCGTCGTCAGGAAGCCGCCGCCGACCCCGAACATGCCCGAAAGCAGGCCGACGCCGAAGCCGAGGAGCACGATGACCAGCGCGTTCACCGACTGCCCTGCGATTGGGAGGTAGATTTGCATCGGCCGTGCGGGAGACTAGCCGCAAACAGCAGCGGCGGCCAACCGCCCCTCCATTCCCTCCCTCCCAGGAGAGGGTTTGGGTGGGGGATTAGAAATCTCCTGCGAGTGTGACTGCGGGACCGGAGCCGGGGCGGGCATTGCCCGCGAGCCGCTGGCGCCAGTCGAAATGGACGCGAAGGTTGTTGCGCACCCTCATCGTAACACGCGGGCCCACGTCGACGCGGTACACGCCCGGTTGCGCTCCGCCCCAGACTCCGAAGCCCGCGGAGAATCGCTTGTAGACCGGGCGGGTCAGGGTGAGCGCTCCGTCGATGAACTTGTCGCGGTTGCGCACGCCGACCACGCCGCCCTGCAAATAGCTGTCCAGAAGGAAGTGGAGCGGCATCGGACGGTCGTAGACGCCGGCTTCGAAGAACACAGCGAAGGCGTTGCGGCCGCCGCCGAACCTTCCGACGCGCTGCCGTCGTTCGGCATCGATCCACAGGGGAATTCCGGCGACCGGTTGAACGCGCATGCCCGCCGCGACCTCGCCCCCGCGCCGTCCGACGTCGCTGGTGGTGCGGAACGAGGCCGCGATCTGGCGCGTGAAATTGTACGTCAGGCGGGCGCCCGCCTGGCTCGCGCCGAGCGAGCCGCCGTCGGCGAGCGACTGGGTCCCAGCGACACCCGGCGACTGGGCACGAAGCATCGCCCAGGCGGTCAGCTGGAGCCGGTCGATCCCGCTCCGCTTGAGCGCGGCGGGAAGACTCTCGGCCGGCGTGACGACGGTCGATTGCTGCGCCGGAAAGGACATCGACGCGAGGCGCGACAGCGGCCACTCGTCGAGCACCGGAATGGGCGAATAGAATGGCTGGCGAGGCTCGCGCAGGCTGTCGACGAGCGGCGTCGAGGACGCGGGTTGCGGCTGCGCCGCAAGATAGAACGGGACCGTCACCGGGCGGACTGAGGGGACAAATTGCGGCGGCTGGCCGACCATCATCGCGGCCGGAGTCATTCCCGCCGCGGCGGAAGCGGAATCGCTCGTCGCGATCGGTTCGATCGGTGGAAACTGCGTCGGGACGAGCGGCGGCGGCTTCGCTTCGCTGGCGTCGATCCGGAACAGCTCAGCGCCAGGAAGCGACCCGAGCGTCGCCGCGCGCAGCCCCGCCCAGCCGAATACCGCCAGCAGGAGGAAGCGGAGCGACGGCCTCATTGCGGAAGCTCCAGCGGGAAAATGTGGTGGGTCTTGTCCCACCGCTTCGCTCCGCCACCGGCGTGGAGGGACAGGGCGCGAGCGGCGGCGAGGATGGTGATGACGTTGCCAACGACGACCCGCGGGACCGACAGCAGGCCTTCGGCGAGGCCGTAGGCGTAGGTTGTGAAACAGGCCCGCATGAGGATCCGCCAGGCAAGCAGCCAGCCGTTGATCGTCAGCAGCATGACGAGCGTTGGATCGAGGCGGGCGTCGATGGGCGCGCCGAGCGCCTCGGCGAGCCAGATCTGCGACCACAGGAAGGCGGCTGCGTAGGCCGCGATCAGCAGCAGCGCGGCGAGCGGCCCCCGGCGGTCGCGCATCCGCATCCAGCGCTCGCCGATGCCGCCGGTCCAGCCGAGGTGGTCCCAGCCCGAGAGCGCGATGCCGCCGAGCCAGCGCGCCTTCTGCCGGACCGAGGCGCCCAGCGTCGCCGGAAAATGACCTCGGCTCGCGACCACGCCACGCTCGCCCGGGCAGGCGGGAAGACGCACGAACATGGTCTTCAGCCCCAGCGCGCCGATCGTCAGCCCCATCTCATAATCTTCGGTCATGCTGCTGGCCGCGAACGGCTTGCCGTCGCGAATCGCGGCCAGCTTCGAGAGCGGCTTTCGAGCAATCGCGCAGCCGACGCCCGCGAGCGGGATCGCCGCGCCGACCGCCTCGCGAACCACGAGTTCCTTGATATGCGCCTCGGCGAACTCGTCGCAATAATGGCCCGCGATCCACCGCGAATGGCGGTCGGGAAGCGGAAGCACGGGCAGCTGGATCAGGGCCGCGCGCCCGATCAGCCGGTCGAATATCCGGAACTCGAGCGGATGGACCACGTCTTCGGCGTCGTGGAGAGCGATCGCCGTCGCCGAGCGCCCCGTCTCGACTTCATAGGCGACCAGCGCATCATAAAGGTAGTTGAGGCAGTCGGCCTTGGTGGTCGGACCGTCGCAATCGACCTCGACCGCCTCTATCCGATCGTCATGGACAGAGGCGATCGCCGCGGCCGTCGCCGGGTCGTTGCGATAATAACCGACGAAGATTCGGTAATTGGGATACTCGAGGCGCTCGAGGGTCGCCCGGAGCATCGCCGCGATGACCGCGGATTCGTCCCAGGCTGGGACCAGCATGGCGAAGAAGCCGGGATCCGGATTTTGCGGAAGGACGCTCGCGAAGGCCCGCGGGTAGCGCGAGTAGACCGCCAGCGAGCGCCAGATCGCCCGACTGAAATAGATCAGGTCGACGAGCAGGTCGTTGAGCGCGAACAGCAGGAATCCGACGCCCGCGAACAACGCGAGCTCGGCCGCGGTGCGGCTGAGGATCTCCGCCAACGACACCGCGCGACGCCGAAGCTAGAGAATCCGTCCGAATCGGTTTCTTGTCGCTCGGTACATGACAGCCTCCCAACGCGGCGAATCATCCAAAACCGAGCGAGCGCGACAATACATAACCAGCGTTAAACAACAAGATCAGGCCCCTGACGACGGACCGGCCCCGCTCTTGCTGCGCGGAGACTCCGTCGGCGTTTGCGTAAATCGCTGGACCGCCGTCGAACTTCCGTTAGATTCCTCTGAGCCGAATCGTCCGCGATAGGGGAGCGGACTTGTGGAGTCTTATTCAGGTCACATCCTCGTCGAGGATGCGTCGGGTACGCGTTTCTACGTTCACGAATATCGCGGCAGGCGCACGTTCTTCCGGACCAAGCGCTACATGCTGGATACCGGCGAATCGGTCCGCCGAATCGACGATCGGAACTTCGTCATCGAGAAAACCGGCGAGACGCTGGTGCGGGTGGATGACGGCTAGCGGCCGCTTGAATGCATCATTGAATGTGCATAAAGTATGCGCATGAATGCCACTTCACGAACCCCGAAGAGGGCGCGATCCAGCGTTCCCACCAATGTCTCGCTCGATGCCGGACTGGTACGCGAAGCGCGGGAGCTCGGGATCAATATCTCGCGGGCTGCAGCCTCGGGACTCGAGCAGGCGGTCGCCAAAGCGAGGGCGGAACGTTGGCAAAATGAGAATCGCGACGCGCTCCATTCATCGAATGCGTTCGTCGACAGCCACGGGCTGCCGCTGCGCTCGCTCCGTCAGTTCTGAGCATTCGCCGGGTTGGCGCAATTCGACGTCCATCAACTGAAGTCCGGGCGCGGGCTGGTGATCGATTGCCAGTCCGACCTGCTTGGCGACCTGAACAGCAGGTTCGTTGTCCCGATCCTGTCGCGGCAAGATGCCCCTCAACCCGCGAATAGACTCAATCCGATATTCAGGGTCGCCGGCGCGGAGCAGGTCATGCTGACGCAATTCGCAGCCGCGGTTCAACGGCAGGAAATCGGCGAACCGGTCGAATCTCTTAAGGAACATGCCTTCGAGATCATGGGCGCGCTCGACGTGCTTCTCAGCGGAGTCTGAATCCGTGGCGCGGGCTTGCCTGTCTCTGGTCTCGCTTGCCGCAGTAGCCGCCGGCATTTCGCCGGCGAGCGGGCGCGGCGCTGTCGTTTTCGCCGGCGGCGCGTGGGCGGCGGTGGATCGCGGCGGGACTTGCGAGGCGCTGTCCCGGTCGGTCCGGATCGCTGCGAAGGGCAAGGTGCAGGCGACTGCCGGCTTCGCCTTTTCCGCCGACCGGCGCCGGTGGGGCGAGTTCCACGCGGTCCTCCGACGAATGCCGCGTCCGGGCGCGTCCGTGATGCTTCGGGTCGGCGACCAGCCGTTCCTGCTCGTCAGCCGGGGCAATTTGGCGTGGAGCAGCGGGCCCCTGCAGGAACAAGCGATCATCGCCGCACTGCGGGGCGCGAGCGGCATGAGCGTCGAATCGCGCGATGGCGCGGGCCATTCGTTCGCCGACCCCTATTCACTCGACGGAGCGGCGACGGCGATCGACGCCGCGGCTGCCGCCTGCGCTGGCAAAAACCGCTGAGCGCACCTAGATAGACGGCCTGCCATGAGCGCCGAAACCGCCCTTATGCCGATTGCCGGCGCGATCGATCCCGTGCCCGTTCCGAGGGCCGCGACGGCGCGCGCGGATGGACTCGTCGAGCTTGTCGGCCTCTCGAAAGAGCAAATCCGGACGGCGCTGGAAGCCGCCGGGCTCGAGCCGAAGCAGGCGAAGCTTCGCTCCAAGCAGCTGTGGCACTGGCTCTATAACCGCGGAGTCACCGACTTCGCGGCGATGAGCGACATCGCCAAGGCTCAGCGCGGCTGGTTTGCCGAGCGCTTCGTCATCTCGCGGCCGGAGGTGGTCGAAGCGCAGGTCTCGACCGACGGCACGCGCAAATGGCTGCTGCGGACGCATGACGGCCACGACTTCGAGATGGTGTTCATCCCCGACGCCGACCGCGGGACGTTGTGCGTGTCGAGCCAGGTCGGCTGCACGCTCAACTGCCGCTTCTGCCACACGGGGACGATGCGGCTGGTGAGGAACCTCGAGCCGGGGGAGATCGTCGGCCAGGTGATGCTCGCCCGCGACGCGCTCGGTGAATGGCCGTCACAGCCCGAAGGGCGGCTGCTCACCAACATCGTCATGATGGGCATGGGCGAACCTCTCTATAATTTCGACAATGTGCGCGACGCGCTGAAGATCGTGATGGACGGCGACGGGCTCGGCCTGTCGCGTCGGCGGATCACGCTTTCGACCAGCGGCGTCGTGCCGATGATGGCGCGCGCGGGCGAGGAGATCGGAGTCAATCTCGCGGTCAGCCTGCACGCGGTGACGAAGGAAGTGCGCGACGAGATCGTGCCCTTGAACCGCAAATACGGGATTGAGCAGTTGCTCGAAGCCTGCGCGGACTACCCGGGCGCGAACAACGCGCGGCGGATCACGTTCGAATATGTGATGCTGAAGGGCAAGAACGATTCGGACGAACAGGCGCGCGAGCTGGTCCGGCTCATCCGCCGATACCGCCTTCCGGCCAAGGTCAACCTGATCCCGTTCAATCCGTGGCCAGGTGCGCCGTACGAATGCTCGGGCGAGGAACGCATTCGCGCCTTCAGCAACATCATCTTCGAAGCGGGCATTTCGGCGCCGGTGCGAACGCCGCGCGGTCGCGACATCGATGCCGCCTGCGGCCAGCTCAAAACGGCCGCGGAGCGCAAGCGGCGCAAAGCGGCGGCTTGACGCTCCTCAATCCCGGCTTACCGCTCGTTTGCCGCTGGACGCCCCAGCGGCGCCGGGATTAAATTTGGGCAGGTATCTGGAGGCGTAAGAATGTCGCTGATCGGCCGTATGGTGAACAAGCTGGTCACCCGGGGCAGCATCACGCTGCTCCTCCCAGGCAAGCCGCCGCAGACTTTCGGTCCGGGCGGAGGCAAGCATCTCACCGTCCGCTTTACCGACAAGAGGGTTGCCTTCGACATCATGCGCAACCCCCGCCTCGGCTTCGGCGAAGCCTATATGAACGGCCGCCTGATCGTCGAGGACGGCTCGATCCTCGATCTCCTGAGGATGATCGTCGGATCCAACCGCTGGGAGGACATGGGCGAAGGCCGAAGGGCGCTTCGCCGAGGCAAGGCGACACGGACGCTCAAGCGGCTGCTGCTGTCGAACAATTTGAGGCGTGCGCGCAAGAATGTCGCGCATCATTACGACCTCAGCGACGATTTATACGAGCTCTTCCTCGACGACGACAAACAGTACAGCTGCGCCTACTGGACGGATCCGGCGCACGAGAGCCTGGAGCAGGCGCAGCGCGACAAGAAAGCGCATATCGCGGCCAAGCTGGCGCTCGAGCCCGGACAGCGCGTGCTCGACATCGGCTGCGGCTGGGGCGGGATGGCCCTGTTCATGCACAAGGTCGCCGGGGTCGACGTGCTTGGCGTGACGCTTTCGGAGCACCAGCTGAAGATCGCGCGGGCGCGCGCCGAAGCCGCCGGCGTGTCAGACCATGTGAAGTTCGAGCTCAAGGATTATCGGCTGCTCGAGGAGCAGTTCGACCGTATCGTTTCGGTCGGCATGTTCGAGCATGTCGGGGCGAAACATTATGACGAGTTCTTCGCCAAATGCCGCGAACTGCTGAAGCCCGATGGCGTGATGCTGCTGCACACGATCGGCAAGCTCGGTGAACCGACGCTCTCGCCCGATCCTTTCACGGACAAATGGATCTTCCCGGGCTACCACCTGCCGGCGCTGAGCGAGATGACAACAGCCAGCCAGAAGGTGCGGCTGATCGCGAGCGACATCGAAAACCTGAGGCTCCACTACGCCTACACGCTTCTGCATTGGCTCGAGCGTACCGAGAAGGCCCGCAAGCAGATCGTGAAGATGTACGACGAGCGCTTCTTCCGCATGTGGGAATTCTATCTCGCCGGCGGAATCGTGATGTTCGAGAATGGCGCCGCCTGCAATTACCAGGTGCAGTATATCCGCGAGCGCACCGCGCTTCCGATCACCCGCGACTATATGGCGGAAGCCGAGGCGCGCTATCGCAAGATCGCCGCTGAGCCGGCGCCGGCGAAACGCGCGCCCGCCAAGCGGCGGCGGGTCGAAACGCCCGAATTCGCGAAATAGCAAAAGGCCCGGCGCACAACTGTGCGGCCGGGCCTTCTTCCAGCTTATTGTTGAGTGGCGGCCGCGCGCGGCTTGCGCTGACTCCTGAACAGCTGCCGCGCCTGCTTGCGTTCGTCCGGCGTGACCGTGCCATCGTGGTTGAGGTCCATGCGGTCGAACTGGGCGAGCGCCGACTGCTGCATTTCCGCCAGAGTAACCCGGCCGTCCTTGTTCGCATCGGACCGGTCGAACATGCGGGTCGCCATTCCGCCGCGGGCGAGGCTCGCATGCTCCATGCGCGCTTTCAGCTGCTGGCCCATCGCGTCGAATTCGGCGCGGGTCAGGACATTGTCCTTATTGACGTCGGCGCGCGCGAACAGGCCGCGGAAGCCCGCGCTCCGGGCCGTCGCCGCGCTCGCCGATCGGGCGCGCCGCGCGTGAGCGGCCGCCACTTCGTCGGCGGTGATCTTCCCGTCGTGGTTGGTATCGAAACGATCGAACATCTTCGACGGATCGAACCGCTGCGCCCGAGCCTGCGCCTTCTGCTCGCGCTGCGCCTCGATAGCGGCCAGCTCGTCCTTGGTAACGAAGCCATCGTGATTGGTGTCGAGCCGCGCGAACATCGCCGCCGTTCGCGCCTGCACTTCCGCGCGCGTTGAAGGCTGCGCAAATCGGCCGTGGCGGGCGGCTCGCGCTGGCTGTGCTGGCGTCGATGACTGGGCGGCCAGTGCCGCACCGCCCATGAAAATGGCGGCCGCCGCGGCGCCGCCGATAAGCATACTCCTCATGACTACCTCCGTGTGGATCGAGCCCGAGCTATTCCGACAAAGCTGTATTCTTGTTGAATGTCCAGCGGCGAAGCGGTTTCTAAGCCTCTATTAACCAAGATTTAGAACTTGGCGGACAGGGTGCACCCGTCACTGACGGGGGAAGCAATGCCACTGACGAGCGAAGCCGCGGCCGATGTCGCAATCATCGGCGCCGGCCCCGCAGGGCTGACGGCGGCCTATATGCTCACCAAGGCCGGCTATTCCGTCATCGTGATCGAGAAGGATCCGACCTACGTCGGCGGCATCAGCCGGACCGTCGAGCACCAGGGCTTCCGCTTCGATATCGGCGGACACCGCTTCTTTTCGAAGTCGCGCGAGGTGGTGGACCTGTGGAACGAGATCCTGCCCGACGACTTCATCCAGCGGCCGCGGATGAGCCGCATCTTCTATGACGGCAAATTCTATTCCTATCCGCTGCGCGGGTTCGAGGCGCTGCGGAACCTCGGCATCTGGCGCTCGACCTGCTGCATGGCATCCTACGCCAAGTCGCGCCTGTTCCCGCGCAAGGAGGTGAAGAGCTTCCAGGACTGGACCATCAACCAGTTCGGCGAGCAGCTCTTCAACATCTTCTTCAAGACCTACACCGAGAAGGTGTGGGGAATGCCGTGCGACGAGATTTCCGCCGACTGGGCGGCGCAGCGGATCAAGGGGCTGAGCCTCGGCGGCGCGGTGCTCGACGGGCTGAAGCGCTCGCTCGGCCTCAACAAGAAGCCGAACGACGGCATGGGCACGAAGACCCTGCTCGAGACCTTCCGCTATCCACGGCGCGGCCCGGGCATGATGTGGGACGCGGCTCGCGATTTCGTGGTCGCCAAGGGCAACAAGGTGCTGATGAACCATGCGCTCCAGCAGCTGTCGTTCGACGCCAAGCTGCAACGCTGGCGCGTGGCCGCGACGACCGGCAACGGCAAGAGCGTGATCATCAAGGCAAGCCACGTCATCTCGTCGGCGCCGATCCGCGAGCTAGTGAGCCGTATCCATCCGCTGCCCAAGTCGATGCCGCGGGCCTATGACCTCAAGTACCGCGACTTCCTGACCGTCGCGCTCATGATCCGATCGAAGGACATCTTCCCCGACAACTGGATCTACATCCACGATTCGAAGGTGAAGGTCGGGCGCATCCAGAATTTCCGCAGTTGGTCGCCGGAAATGGTGCCGGACCCGGCGCTCGCCTGCGTCGGCCTCGAATATTTCTGCTTCGAGGGCGACGGCCTGTGGGCCTCCAAGGACGAGGAGTTGGTCGAGCTTGCCAAGAAGGAAATGGCGATCCTCGGACTGTGCGATCCAGCCGACGTCGAAGGCGGCGTCGTGGTTCGCCAGGAGAAGGCCTATCCGGTCTACGACGACCAGTATCGCGACAATGTCGAAGCCATCCGCGAGGAGCTGGAGGCAGCTTATCCGACGCTTCACCTGGTCGGCCGCAACGGCATGCATCGCTACAACAACCAGGACCATGCGATGATGACCGCCATGCTGACCGCCAGGAACATCCAGGCCGGCCGCCGCGCCTATGACATCTGGGCGGTCAACGAGGATGCCGAATATCACGAAGCCGGCGACGAGGGCGCGCAAGCGGCGCTCGCGTCCGAACGGCTGGTGCCGAACCGGCTGAAGGCCGCCTGACCCGCATGCTCGACCAGGTCTATTTGCGCTACATCGGCGCGAGCGCGGTGTCGCTCGGGGTCGATTTCGCCGTGTTCATGGCGGCGCTTTCAATCGGCGTGCCCCCGGCGCTCGCAGCAGCGTGCGGCTATATCGTCGGGATCGTCTGCCATTGGCTTATCTCGAGCCGGATGGTGTTCGTCGGCTTGGTCGCCGATGACTCCGCGAGCAGGCGGCACCAGCAGGCTTTGTTCGTGCTCTCCGCTTTGGTCGGTCTCGCGATCACCACGGCAATCGTCGGCGTCGGCAGCCGCTACGGCCTCGATCCGCGAATCGCCAAGGGCATCGCGATCGTGGTCAGCTTCCAGACCACTTACATCATCCGCAAGAAAGTCGTCTTCGCGTGATCGATAGGCTGCTTCCGCGCTCCGCATCGAAGCGCGAGCTGCTGGCGGTGTTCGGCATCTGGCTGGTCGTCGCCTGCTGGATGACGTGGAGCGCAAGGAACGGAATCGCGCAGCGGCTTTTCCCCGATCCGGACGATGCAATGCGCCTTGTCCAGGTGCGCGACTGGATGAATGGGCAGAGCTGGTTCGACGTCACTCAATACCGGCTGAATGCGCCGGCCGGCGGCCCGATGCACTGGTCTCGGCTGGTCGACGTGCCGATCGCGGCCGTGATCCTGCTCGCGCGGCCCTTGTTCGGTCCCGAGGGCGCGGAATCGGCCGCGCTGATCGTCGTTCCGATGCTCACGCTCGGGATTGCGATGCTGCTCGTCTACCGGATCGCGTCCAAGCTGATGAACGGACCTGCCGCGCTTCTCGCGGTCATCGCGACGCCGGCGTCGCTCGGCGCGATGAAGCAGATGCGCGTGATGCGCATCGACCATCACGGCTGGCAGATCGTGCTCGGCCTGCTTTCGATCCTCGCGCTGATGGACAAGAGGCCACGGCGCGCGGGCATCGTCGCCGGAGCCGCCATGGCGCTATGGCTCAACATCTCGATCGAGGGCCTTCCGTTCGCCGCCGCGATCGGTTCTTGGCTGGCGCTCGAATGGTTTTTCGACGCGTCGGCGGGAGAGCGGCTGAAGGCCTATCTGGGCGCGCTCGCAGTTGTGAGCGTCGCGCTGTTCGCCGCGACGCACGCGCCCACGGCCTGGCTCGAGCATCCGCACGACGCCGTCAACGACGCCCATCTCGCAGCCTTCTGCGCGGCTTGGCTGTGCGGCCTGGCGGTAATTCGGTCGACCACCGCCAACCGTTGGTCACGAGCCGGGCTGCTTGCGGGCATCGGCGCGATTACGCTGGCGGCGGCATTCCTCGTCGACTTGCATTTCTTGAGCGGGCCCTTCTCGTCACTCGACCCTGTGGTTCGCAATTATTGGTACAACGGAGTCGACGAAGGACGGCCGGTATGGGAGCTGGCGCCGATCGACGCCGCCGCCGGCCTCGCCCAGTCGGTCGTCGGCCTCGTCGGCGCGCTACTCGCGATCTGGAAGGCTCCAGCGGCGCAGCGCCGCGAGTGGACCATCTTCGCTTATCTGCTCGGGGCGATGACGCTGTCGGGCGTGTTCGTCATCCGCGAGGCGACTTATGCCAGCGTCGTTAGCCTTCCGGGCACGGCGTTCCTTTGTGATTTCGCCTTGCAGCGGTCGCGCAAGCTTTCGTTGATGCCCGTCCGGGTGTTAGCGACGACCGCGTCCGTGTTCATCATGGCGCCGGCCTATGCCGCGCCTGCCATCGTCATGCCGTCCGACCCGCATCTTCCCAAGGAAATCGCATCGGCGGACGACTGCGTGCGGTTGAGCGAGCTCAGGAAGCTCGACGCCTTGCCGGTCACCAATCTCGGGGCACCGCTCGACATTACCGCGGCGATCCTCGCCAACACCCATCAGCGCGCGATCGCCGGCGGCTATCACCGGATGCCGAGCGCGATCCGTGACGTCATCCAGCTGTTCATGATGCCGCCCGCAGAGGGACGGCAGATCCTAGCCCGGCGGCATTCGGAGTATCTGGTCTTCTGCCCGCACACGCCGGAATCAATCTGGTGGTCGAGGCATGGGCCGAACGGGCTTGCGGCGATGCTGAACAAGGGCCGCGTCCCCGACTGGCTCGAGCCCGTGGACCTTCACCTCCGCGCGCTGCGCGTGTGGCGGGTTAAGAACTTGTAATCTGGTCCCTTGTCGCATGGACAATTGACCCGTTCCCGCTAGGAGCGCGCGGGCGAGGTTGACAGGTTTGCGAACAATCGGGGTTGAAGCCAGCTCGGCGGCCGAGGCGGAGGTTGAGGCGCGCCCGTGGTGGGAATCGCGGGTTGTCCTGGTCGTCGTCGTACTCGCGACGATGGTGCCGCTGCTCTATCCGACGGTCCCGCCGCTGGTGGACCTGTTCGGCCACATGGGGCGGTACCGGGTCGAGCTCGACCTTGGCCATTCGCCCTGGCTTCAGCGTTATTACGACTATCACTGGGCGGCGATCGGCAACCTCGGCGTCGACCTCCTAGTGATTCCGCTCGGCGAGCTCATGGGCCTGGAGCCCGCGGTGAAGCTGATCGTCCTCGCCATTCCGCCGCTGACGGCGATCGGCTTCCTGTGGGTCGCGCGCGAGGTGCATGGACGGGTGCCGCCGACGGCCTTCTTCGCGCTGCCCTTCATCTACGGCTATCCGTTCCTGTTCGGCTTCGTGAACTTCGCGCTTTCGGTCGCGCTCGCCTTCCTCGCCTTCGGATTGTGGCTCCGGCTTGGAAGGCTCGAACGGACGAAGTTGCGGAGCTGGCTATTCGTCCCGATCTCGCTCGTCGTCTTCTTCTGCCACACCTACGGCTGGGGGCTGCTCGGCCTGCTGTGCTTCTCGGCCGACGCGGTCAGGCTCCACGACCGCGGCCGGCCGTGGTGGAGAGCCGGCCTCGAAGCGGCGCTCCACACATCCGTGATGGCGCTTCCGATCCTGGTGATGCTCATCTGGCGGAGCGAGACCCACGGCGGGCAGACGATCGACTGGTTCGACTGGAAGATTAAATGGCACTGGATCTATTCGGCGCTGCGCGACCGCTGGAAATGGTTCGACATCGGATCGCTGATCGTCGCGGCGCTGGTCTTCCTGTACGCGATCGGCAATCGCATTTTCGGCCGCTCGCTCACCCTGTCGCGCAACCTCGCCTTCACCGCGATCGTGCTCGCCGTTTCCTTCGTCACCATCCCGCGGATCGTGTTCGGCTCGGCTTATGCTGACATGCGCCTCGTGCCCTATCTCATGGCCGTTGCGCTGCTTGCGATCAGGTTCCGGGACATTCCGGGCCGCACAACCGCAAATCTGCTCGCCGCCCTGGCCCTGTTGTTCTTCGCGACACGAACTGTCGCGAATACGATCAGCCTTGGCGATGCCGGCGCCGACCAGAAAGCGAAGCTCACCGCTATCAACCTGATGCCGGAGGGCGCCCGGGTGATCACGCTTACCGGAATGCCATGCACCGAATATTGGCCGTTGCTGCGCAACAGCCACCTCGGCGCGATGGTGATCGTGCGGCGCGACGGCTTCTCCAACGACCAGTGGCTGTTGGAAGGCGTCAACCTGCTCGACCTCAAATATACCGCGGCCGGCTATTTCGCCGCCGACCCGTCGCAACTGGTTCGGCCCAACCATTGCATCGACCATCTCCATCGGCAGATCGACGAATCCCTCGCCGCGCTGCCGCGCAACGATTTCGACTATGTGTGGCTGATCGACGTACCGCCGTACGACCATAGCCTCGTCGCCGGGTTGCAGCCGGTCTGGCGCGGTCGGGGGTCCGTGCTCTATCGTCTCCACTGATGGTTGCACTTTCGATTGTCGTTCCGTGCTTCAACGAGGAAGCGTGCCTCGCCGCGCTGCACGAGCGGCTGAGCAACGCCGCGCGCAATTCCGTCGGCGACGATTACGAGATCGTCCTGGTCAACGACGGTTCGCGCGACCGAAGCTGGGAGGCGATGCGGACGATGGCGGCGGGCGACCGCCATGTCGTCGCGGTCAACCTGTCGCGCAATCACGGACACCAGCTGGCGCTGACGGCAGGTCTCGACCTGTGCCGCGGCGGAAATGTCATGATCATCGATGCCGACCTCCAGGATCCGCCCGAGCTGCTGCCCGACATGTTGAAGGCGATGCGGAGCGAGGACGCCGACGTGGTCTTTGGCGTGCGCCGCAGCCGCTCGGGCGAGACGGCGTTCAAGCGCGCGACCGCGCACGGCTTCTATCGACTGCTGTCGCGCGCGACAGACGTCGACATCCCGGTCGACGCCGGCGACTTCAGGCTGATGAGTCGGCGCGCGCTCGACGCGCTGCTGGCGATGCCCGAGCAGGCGCGGTTCATCCGCGGCATGGTCGCGTGGATCGGGTTCAGGCAGGTGCCGTTCGCCTACGACCGGCAGGAGCGGTTCGCGGGCGAGACCAAATATCCGCTGGGCAAGATGATACGCTTCGCGCTCGACGCGCTGACCGGCTTTTCGTCGGCGCCGCTGAAGCTTGCGAGCCACGCCGGACTTTGGCTCTCGTTCGGGTCGGTGCTGCTGGTCCTCTACATCGCTTATGCCTGGGCCGCCGGAAGGAATATCCCCGGCTGGACCTCCCTGATGCTGGTGGTGCTGGTCCTCGGCGCGATCCAGATGTTCGCCCTGGCGCTGCTGGGCGAATATATCGGTCGCCTCTACAACGAGGCGAAGCGGAGGCCGCTTTACATCGTTCAGGAAGTCGCGGGCGACGGGCGCGCCGAGGCGCGGCTCGGCTATATCGCCGATGCGACCGCGAACAGCGACAAGCCCGGTGGCAAGGGCAAGCGCCCGACCAGGTGACGCTCGGTTGCGAAGACCCGCTCGAGCGCGGCGTTGAGCGGCGCTGACGGAAGCTTCACATCGGCATTGTCCTTGCCGCGAACCCTGGACGTGAGGCGTTCGGCGACGGCGAGCGGGAAGAGCAGACTGTTGAAATAGCCGGTCCGGTCGAGCCGCAGCGGCGAGCGCTCGATGAGTCGGCGAAGAGTGGACTTGGAATACCGCCGCTTGTGGTGGTTGACGACATCGTGGGCCGACCACATCCACTGGTGAGCGGGCACCGTCATCACGAACTTGCCGCCGGGCTTGAGCTTGGCCGCGATCGCCGCGACGGCTCCCTCATCGTCGTCGACATGCTCGATCACGTCGAGCGCGGCGATGAGGTTGTAATGGCGGTCGCGCACGCCGGCGAGTCCGGGGAGCGGTGCGCTCATGAGCTTTCGGCCGAGCCGCTTCTCGGCGATCGCCCGCGCCTCGTCGTCGAGCTCGAGCGCGTCGACCGTCCCGAACCGCCCGAGCATGTCGAGGTTGTGACCGGTGCCGCAGCCGATCTCGAGAATTCGGGCCTTGGCGGGAGGCATGGCTTCGCGGCGGATCAGCTCGGCGAGCACCTCGCGGCGGGCCTTGTACCACCAGTGCCGCTGGTCGAGCTCCGCCATCTCGCGGTAGACGCTGCGCTCCATCAGCCGAAAACCCATTGGCGGTTGAAGATGTAGGTCGCGAGCGGCGTGACGAAGATTGCCGGGACCAGCGGCCACCAGGTCGGCCCATGGAAATGATTGATCAGCAGCCAGGTGAAACCTTCGTTGAGGATGAAGCCGGACGTCTGGACGATAAGGAACTTGGCCTTCGTCCGCCGGTCCTCGCTCTTGCCATGGCCGCGAAAGCTCCACCGGCTGTGGAGCACGAAGCCGATGCTGACGGCGACGAGGAAGGCGATGACGACGGCCACCATGGGCGGCATCAGATAGGTCGCGAGAACCCAGTAGATGACCGAATAGACGCCCGCCAGGAAGAACCCGACGAGCGCGAACCGAACCAACTGACCGAAGGTTTCCTGACTGACGTTTAATTCGCTGGCCATTTCCGGCTGCTTGCCGTTTGAGGTCGAGCGGCTACAGCGCGAAAAATGGCCCAAGGCAAGGCGCAGGACTGGGAAGCGCGTGCGCTCGAGCTGATCGAGCGCCGGTGGAAGCTCGTCGCGTTCGTCCTTTGGCTGCTGGTCTGCGCCTGGTTCCTCTACCAGAAGTGGACCGACATCCGGTACTTCGGACTCGGGGACACCGACGACAATATGCGGATGATGCAGGTCCGCGGCCTGCTTCACGGCCAGGGCTGGTTCGACCTTCGCGACTACCGGATGAACCCGCCGTTCGGCGCGAACATCCACTGGTCGCGGCTGGTCGACCTGCCGATCGCGGGGCTGATCGTGGGCTTGCGGCCCCTCCTCGGCGGGCCGGCGGCGGAGCGGTGGGCGGTCGCGATCGCTCCGATGCTTCCCTATCTGCTGCTGCTGTTCTCGCTCGCGCTGGCGGCTCGGCGGCTGATCCACCCGCTCGCCTACCCATTCGCGCTGCTCGCCATCCTGTTCGCCGATTCGACCAACAGCATGTTCATGCCCGAACGGATCGACCATCACGGATGGCAGCTCGCTTTTCTGGCGCTCAGCATCGCGGGCATGGCCGATCCGAAGCGATTGCGCGGCGGCCTCGTGCTCGGGATCACCTCGGCCCTGTCGCTCGCGATCGGTCTGGAGATGATCATCTATCTCGCGCTCTTCGGAGTCGCGATGGTGCTGTTCTGGGTCGACGACCTCGAGCAGACCGAGCGCCTGCGCGCCTACACGCTGTCGATGACCGGAGGGGTGGCGCTCGCCTTCCTGGTCTTCGCTTCGAACGACAATCGCGGCGTGGTCTGCGACGTACTGTCGCCAGTCTATGTGTCGGATGCGATGCTCGGCGGAGCGCTGATGTACGGGCTCGCCTGGCTGTCGCCGATGGACTGGAAGCGGCGGCTGGTGCTTGCCTTGATCGCCGGCGCGATCATCGCCGGCTTCCATGCGGCGATGTGGCCGCAATGCCTGCAGAAGCCCGAGCATATCTCGCCCGAGGCGCAGCGGCTGTGGATGAACTACGTCAAGGAAGCGCGGCCGGTCTATCGCCACGGCTGGCGGATAGCGACTTTCATCCTGACCCTGCCGATCACCGGTGCGATCGGATGGGTGCTTCTCGGCTGGATGAAGCGGCGCGATCGCGACCTGCTGCGGCGGATCGTCGACGCGGGCGTTCCCGCAATCGCGGCGACTCTGCTTCTCTTCTGGCAGACTCGCACCGCGCCCGCCTCGCAAATGATGTCAGTGATCGGCGCTGCGTCGCTGATGTGGTTTCTTGTTCCGCGATTCTGGAAAAGCGGCCAGCCGATCCTGGTCGTGTTTGGCACCTGCGCGGTGATCCTGATCGGCGCCGGGATTGGAATCCCGTTCGTCGTCGGGTTCATCCCGGAGCCCAAGCCCACCGCCTACGAGAAAGCCATCGGCAAGGCCAACGCGCTGTGCAGCTCCTTGTGGGGCCTCCACCCGATCGCCCTGCAGCCCAAGGGACTCGTCTTCACCTTCGTCGACCTCGGGCCGCGGCTGATCACGGTCACCCACCATGACGCGATCACCGGCCCCTACCACCGCAACTGGCGCCAGATCGTCGACGTGATGAAGGCATGGCGTGGAAGCGCAAGCCAAGCGCACCAGATCATCGTCGACAAATATCATTCCAACTATGTGCTGAGCTGCCCGGACAGCTCAACCACGACGATCTTCAATTCCGAGGTGCCCAACGGCTTTTACGGCCAGCTGACTCGCGGCGAGGTGCCCAAGTGGCTTCAGCCGGTGCCTCTGCCGAAGGATTCGCCGTACCAGATGTGGAAAGTGGTCGGCTAGGCGAGCAGGTGCGGGAAGCTTTGCCTTAGGCCGTCGATCACGAACTGGGCGGCAAGCGCGGCGAGGATGACGCCGAGGATCCGGGTGATCGCCGCTTCGACCTTGTCGCCGATTAGCCGCATCAGCGGGCCTGACGCGAGGAGCGTCGCCAGCGTGATCAGGATGACGACGGTGATTGCGGCGAGCACGACCGCCACGTGAAGCGGCGTCTCGGCGCGCGACACCCAGAGCATGGCGCTGGCGATCGAACCGGGGCCGGTGATCATCGGCATCGCCATCGGGAACACGCTGATGTCGTCGGCTTCCGGAGTCCCTTCGATCGATTCGGCGCGCTTCTCGCGCCGCTCGGTGCGGCGCTCAAACACCATCTCCACCGCGATGTAGAAGAGCAGGATCCCGCCCGCGATCCGGAAGCTCGCAAGGCTGATCCCGAGCCACTGGAGCATCGGACGGCCCAGCAGCGCGAAGAACATCAGGATCGCCCAGGCGATCAGCGACGAACGGATCGCCATCGCGCGCCGATGCGCCGGCGAAGTCCCGCGGGTGAGGCTGGCGAAGATCGGAGCGCAGCCCGGCGGGTCGATGATCACCAGGAAAGTGACCAGCGCCGAGCCGAACAGCTCGATCACAGGCCCTCCGGGTCCGCCAGGCCGGCCCTGCGGTGCGCGGCGACGAGCGTGTTGCGCATCAACATGGCGATGGTCATGGGACCGACACCGCCGGGCACCGGCGTAATCGCCGCCGCGACCTCGGCCGCTTCGTCGTAAGCGACGTCGCCGACGAGCCGCCCCTTGCCGTCGTCGGTCGGGATGCGGTTGATCCCGACGTCGATCACCGTTGCGCCCGGCCTGATCCAGTCGCCGCGGATCATCTCCGGGCGGCCGACAGCGGCGACGACCACGTCGGCACGCCGCACCACGGCCGGAAGATCGCGGGTACGCGAATGGGCGATGGTGACCGTCGCGTGATCGCCGAGCAGGAGCAGCGCCATCGGCTTTCCGACGATGTTCGAGCGGCCGACGACGACCGCTTCGAGCCCCGCGAGGCTGCCGAGCTCCAGTCGAAGCAGGTGAAGGCAGCCGAGCGGGGTGCACGGCACCAGCGCGTCGAGGCCGGTCGCGAGCCGGCCGGCATTCATCGCGTGGAAGCCGTCGACATCCTTCGACGGATCGATGGTGGCAATCACGCGGGCGGCGTCGATCTGGTTTGGCAGCGGAAGCTGGACGAGGATTCCGTCGACGCGTTCGTCGGCGTTGAGATCGAGCACGAGCTGCAGCAACTCGTCCTCGCTCGTGGTGTCAGGGAGGTTATGCGCGAAGCTCGCCATTCCGGCCTCGGCCGTCGCGCGGTTCTTGGACCGGACATAGACGGCACTTGCCGGGTCTTCGCCGACGAGGACGGTCGCCAGCCCCGGCGGTCGCCCCGCTTGCCGCTGGAAGGCGGCGACATGCGCGCCCACCCGCTCCCGGATCGCCAGCGCGGCGGCCTTGCCGTCGATCCGCTTCGCCGTCATCCGCCGTAATAATATTGGGCCACGACGCCGCCGAGCAGCTTCTCGATGACCTCGATCAACAGCAGGATGACCAGCGGCGAGAAATCGAGGCCGCCGAAATCGGGCAATATCCGGCGGATCGGCCGGTAGAGGGGCGCGGTAATGCGATCGAGCGCGACGGCGACGGTGCGCACGCCGTTCGAGCTGGTGTTGAGCACATTGAACGCCAGCAGCCAGCTCAGGATCACCTGGATGATGATGATCCAGAACAGGACGTTCAGCAGGAGGTCGACAATTTCGACGAGCGCGAAAAGCATGGCCGGCGCTTAGCGGCGAGTGCGCTAGGGCGCAAACCTCTCCGGCTCGGCGACCGCGAGGATCTCGGCGAAATCGTCCTCGCGGTCCGACCATTCGGCGATCGGCGTCCAGCCCCCGGCGAGCAGAAGGAGGCGTCCTCCGCGCGGCGGATATTTGTGGCTGTTCTCGGTATGGATCGACGAACCGGCGGCAAAGCGGAAGCGCCGTCCGGCAATCGAGAAGTCGACATCCCGGCTGGCGACGAGGTGCATTTCGACGCGCGAGAGGATGTCGTTCCAGCGCGCTTCGTGGCGGAAAGCGTCGATGGGGATTTCGGCGTCGAGCTCGCGGTTGATCCGCCGCAGGAGGTTGAGGTTGAACTCGGCAGTGACGCCCTCGGGCTCGTCATAGGCGGTGAGCAGCCGCTCGACCGGCTTCATCCGGTCCATGCCGATGAGAAGCTGGGCGCCGGGACCGAGCAGCGCGCGGAACTGGCGCAGCAGGTCGGTCGCGCTCCATGGCACGAAGTTGCCGATGGTCGAACCTGGGAAGAAGCCGAGCTTGGGCAGATGTTCGATTCCGCCCGGAAGGCCGAACGGCCGGGCGAAATCGGCGACGACGGGAATGACCTCGAGGCCGGGGAAACGCTTCTGAAGCTCGTCCGCGCTTTGCTCGAGATA
>Ga0070680_100000898_pt1 | contig 21039 bp, 16 predicted proteins | sample KBSC73BmetaG_FD_64672 | JGI IMG/M metagenome (GOLD analysis project Ga0070680, IMG submission 64672) | Corn rhizosphere microbial communities from Kellogg Biological Station, Michigan, USA - KBS C7-3B metaG | ecosystem: Host-associated > Plants > Roots > Rhizosphere | place: USA: Michigan...
GAGCGGTCGCGAAGGACGCCTGGTCGCCGACAAGGTGCCGCTGGTGACCGACGGCAACGGCGTCGCGATTTTCGAACTGAAGGAGCTGCCGCCAGCGAAGCGGCCGGGGCAGATCGACGCCGAGATCACCTTCAACGACCCGAACGGCGAAACGCAGACGGCAGCGACGCGCATCGACCTCTGGCCGAGCGCGCTCGTCCTCGGCGTCAAGACCGGCAGCTGGGCCAGCAACCGCGGCCGCGTGAAGTTCAGCGTCGTCGCGCTCGACACCTCCGGCAAGCCCGTCCGCGGCCAGGCAGTGAGCGTGCGCGGCCGCGTCAGCCAGGTCATCACGACGAGAAAGCGGCTCGTCGGCGGCTTCTACGCGTACGACAACCGTACCGAGGTCAAGGATCTCGGCCCGGTCTGCTCGGGAACGAGCGACGACCGCGGGCTCGTGCTGTGCGAAGCGGCGCTCGAGACGGCGGGCCAGGTCGAGCTGATCGCCCAGGGGACGGATGCGCGCGGCAATGCGAGCGAAGCGGCGGCGAGCGTCTGGATCACCAGGCAGGGCGAGCTCTGGTTCGCGCAGGACAACGACGACCGCATGGACGTGCTGCCCGAGAAGAAGCGCTACGAGCCCGGCGAGACGGCGCGGCTGCAGGTGCGGATGCCGTACCGCGAGGCGAGCGCGCTCGTCGCCGTCGAGCGCGAGGGCGTGATCGCCACCCGCGTCGTGACGCTGCGCGGCGACGACCCGACCGTCGAGCTGAAGATCGAGCCGACCTGGGGGCCGAACGTGTACGTGAGCGTGCTCGCGTTGCGCGGTCGCATCCGCGAGACCCCGTGGTACTCGTTCTTCACCTGGGGCTGGAAGGAGCCGCTCTCGTGGTGGCAGAGCTTTCGCCACGACGACCACCAGCCGCCGACGGCGATGGTCGACCTCGCCAAGCCGTCGTTCAAGCTCGGCGTCGCGGCGCTCAGGATCGGCCTCGCGCCGCACGAGCTGCAGGTGTCGGTGAGCACCGACAAGCCGCAGTACACGATCCGCCAGACCGCGCTCGCCAAGGTGCGCGTGACGCACGGCGGCAAGCCGCTCGCCGGCACTGAGATGGCATTCGCGGCGGTCGACGAAGGCCTGCTCGCGCTGCGCCCGAACGACTCGTGGAAGCTGCTCGAGGCGATGATGAAGGAGCGCGCCTGGGGCGTCGAGACGAGCACCGCGCAGAGCGAGATCATCGGCCGTCGCCACTACGGCCGGAAGGCGGTCGCGGCCGGCGGCGGCGGCGGCGGCCGCGGCGCGACGCGCGAGCTGTTCGACACGCTGCTCGTCTGGAAGCCGAGCGTCGTTCTCGACGCCAACGGCGAGGCGACGATCGAGGTGCCGCTGAACGACTCGCTGACGAGCTTTCGCCTGGTCGCCGTCGCCGACCAGGCCGACGCCGACGTGCAGCGCTTCGGCACCGGCAGCACGACGATCCGCGTCACGCAGGATCTGCAGGTGCTCGCCGGGTTGCCGCCTCTCGTGCGCGGCGGCGATCGCTTCTCGGCCATGCTGACGCTGCGCAACACGACCAGCCGCGAGATGAAGGTGCGCGCCGCGCTGCAAGGCACGGCGAACCTGCCGGGTGCAGCGCCCGGCGAGATCGCGCGATCGGCCATCGCGCTGCCGCCGCAGGACGTCGTTCTCGCGGCCGGCGCGGCCAAGGAGATCGCCTGGCCGGTCGACGTGCCGGCCGACGCCTTCAGCATCGTCTGGGAAGCGTCGGCCGCAGATGCGAGTGCGAAGGACCGTCTCAAGGTGACGCAGCTCGTCTCTCCTGCGGTGCCGGTGCGCGTGCTGCAGGCGACGATCGCGCAGCTCGACGGCCCGTTCGCACTCGTCGTCCAGCCGCCGGGCGACGCGCTGCCGCTCGCCGGCACGAAGCGCGGCGGCGTGACGGTGGCGGTCCAGCCCAGGCTCACGGGCGCGCTGCCGGGCATCCGACGCTACTTCGAGCACTATCCCTTCGCCTGCCTCGAGCAGAAGACGTCGAAGGCGGTCGGCTTGAAGGACGCGAGGCTCTGGTCGGGCGTCGCCGACGCGCTGCCGACCTATCTCGACAGCGACGGTCTCGCCAGCTACTTCCCGCCACGTGCCGACGACGCAGCGCGCGGCAGCGATCGGCTGACGGCGTACGTGCTGGCGGCGACGCACGAGGCCGGCTTCGCCTTGCCGCCCGCGGCGCGCGACGCGATGCTCGCCGGCCTGACGGCGTTCGTCGAAGGGCGCATCGAACGCAAGCTCTGGGCGCCGCGCGACGACCTCGACGTGCGAAAGATCGCTGCCATCGAGGCGCTGTCGCGCTACGGACGCGCGCAGCCGAAGATGCTCGCCTCGATCCACGTCGTCCCCAACACCTGGCCGACGGCGGCGCTGATCGACTGGCTCAACATCCTGCGCCGCGTCGAGGCCGTTCCCGAGCGCGGCCGCCGGCTGGAAGAAGTGCAGCAGATCCTGCGTGCCCGGCTCACCTACGCCGGAACGACGCTCAGGTTCAGCACCGAAGAGAGCGACTTCTGGTGGTGGCTGATGGACAGCGCCGACGCGAACGCGGCGCGGCTGATCCTCGCCGTCCTCGACGATCCGGCGTGGCGCGACGAGCTGCCGCGCATGGTGATCGGCAGCCTGTCGCGCCAGAAGGGCGGTGCCTGGCTGACGACGACGGCCAACCTTTGGGGATCGCTCGCGCTCGACAAGTTCTCGGCGAAATTCGAATCCGCGCCGGTCGCCGGCCGGACGACCGTGTCGCTCGCGGTCGCAGGCGACGCGTCGACAGCGAGCGGAGCGTCTTCGGCGGCGTCGGCAGCGGAGTCCGCAGCGCCGCGGCCGGTCGTCGATTGGGCGCGGCAGCCCGGCGGCGGCGCGCGCCTGCTCGCCTGGCCGGACCGCGCCGCGACCTTGCACGTGGTCCAGGAAGGAACCGGCAAGCCCTGGCTCGCGATCCAGAGCCTGGCGGCGATTCCGCTCGCGGCGCCGCTGCGCGCCGGCTACAGCGTCGCGCGCACGGTCAGCGCGATCGAGCGCAAGGATCCGCAGAGGTGGTCGCGCGGCGACGTCATGAAGGTGCGCCTCGAGATCGACGCGCAAAGCGACATGACGTGGGTCGTCGTCAGCGACCCGGTGCCGGGCGGCGCGACCATCCTCGGCGGCGGGCTCGGGCGCGACTCGCAGATCGCGACGCGCGGCGAGCGGCGTTCCGGCCGCGCGTGGCCCGCGTTCGAGGAGCGCGGCTTCGAGGCGTACCGCAGCTATTACGAAGTCCTGCCGCGCGGCAGGCACGTGCTCGAGTACACCGTGCGCCTCAACAACCCCGGCCGCTTCGCGCTGCCGCCGACGCACGTCGAGGCGATGTACGCGCCAGAGAGCTTCGGCGACTCGCCGAACGCGCCGATCGAGATCGTGCCGTGAGACTCGCGCACGCATCGGCCGCGCTGGTGGTCGCCGCGTTCGCGACCGCCGCGCAGGCGCTGCCGAGCTTCGCCGAGGTGAAGGCGGCGCACCGCCCGTCCGACTTCACCCTCGTCGACCGCGCCGGCACGCCGATCCAGACCCTGCGCGTCGACAACACCGTGCGCCGGCTCGCCTGGACGCGGCTCGCGGAGATGTCGCCGGCGCTGCTCACCGCGATCGTGCTGAGCGAAGACCGACGCTTCTGGGAGCATGGCGGCGTCGACTGGCAGGCGGCGGTGCACAGCGCCTGGACCAATCTCTGGAACACGCGAACGCGCGGCGCGTCGACGCTCACGATGCAGCTCGCCGGACTTCTCGACGATGGCCTGGCACGGCCGAGCGGCGGCCGCAGCGTCGTCCAGAAGCTCGGGCAGGCCGTCACCGCCGCCCGCCTCGAGCGCAGCTGGAAGAAGAGCGAGATTCTCGAGGCGTACCTGAACTCGGTGCCGTACCGCGGCGAGATCGTCGGCATCGAGGCGCTCGCGCAGACGCTCTTCGGCAAGCATCCGAGCGGCCTCGACGCGCACGAGGCGGCGATCGCCGCGGCGCTCGTGCGCAGCCCCAACGCTCGGCCGGCGGAGGTCGGCGAGCGCGCGTGCGCGGTGCTGCGACTGCAGCGCCTCGACTGCAGCGGCGTGCACGCGCTTGCCGAAACCGCGCTCGCGCGCCGCGGCGCGATGCCGATCGGCGAGCAGCTCGCGCCGCACTTCGCGCGCCTGGCGCTCGATCGGACGGGCGCGACGGTGCAGGCGAGCCCGCTCGACGCGCGCCTGCAGCGGTTCGCGGTGCGCGCGCTGCGCCGCCACGTCGCCGAGCTCGCCGGCAGGAACGTCGAGGACGGCGCCGTCGTCGTGCTCGACAACGCGAGCGGCGAGGTGCTCGCCTGGGTGGGATCGAGCGGCGACCTGTCGGGCGCGGCGCAGGTCGACGGCGTCCTCGCGCGCCGCCAGCCGGGCTCGACGCTGAAGCCGTTCGTCTACGGCCTGGCCTTCGAGCGGCGCCTGATCACGCCGGCGACGCTGATCGACGACTCGCCGGCGCAGATCGCGACCGGCTCGGGGCTGTACCTGCCGCAGAACTACGACCACGCCTGGAAGGGCTTCGTCAGCGCGCGCACGGCGCTCGGCGCGAGCCTGAACGTGCCGGCGGTGCGCGTCGGCGCGATGGTCGGCGTCGACGCGCTGCACGCGCGCCTGAACGCGCTCGGCCTGGCGCTGCCGGAAAGCGCCGGCTGGTACGGCGCGTCGCTCGCGCTCGGCAGCGCCGACGTGACGCTGCTCGGCCTGACGAATGCATACCGCGCGCTCGCCAACGGCGGCCGCTACGCGCCGGTCGCGACCGTGCCCGGCAGCGGCGCGGCGCCGGTGCAGGTCGCCGACCGCGCGGCGAGCTTCCTCGTCGCCGACATCCTGGCCGACGACAACGCGCGTGTCGTCACCTTCGGCTGGGCCAGCCCGCTCGCGACGCGCGGCTGGGCGGCGGTGAAGACCGGCACCAGCAAGGACATGCGCGACAACTGGTGCGTCGGCTTCACCGACCGCTTCACGATCGGCGTCTGGGTCGGCAACGCGAGCGGCGAGGCGATGCACGACGTCAGCGGCGTCAGCGGCGCGGCGCCGGTGTGGCAGGCGATCGCCGGTTATCTGCACGACGGCGCGCCGTCGAAGGCGCCGGCGCCGCCGCCGGGTGTCGTCGCGCGGCGGATCGCCTTCGAGGACCGGCGCGAAGCGGAGCGCGACGAGCTGTTCCTGGCCGGCAGCGAGCGAACGCTGCAGCGCGCGACCGCCGAAGCGGCGCGCGCGGAGCGCTACGGCATCGCCAGTCCGCGCGACGGCAGCATCTTCGCGATCGACCCCGACATCCCGCCGGCGGCGCAGCGCATCACCTTCGAAGGCGAGCGCGGCACGTGGCGGCTCGACGGTCGCGCGATCGGCGTCGGCGATCGGCTGCGCTGGGCGCCGTGGCCGGGCAGGCACCGGCTCGAGCTCGTCGGCGCGAGCGGGCAGACGCTGCAGAGCGTGCGCTTCGAGGTGCGCGGCGCCGGCGTCAAGGCCAACGCGTCGGCACCGCGCTGAACGGCGCGGCGCGTTCAGCGGCGGGCGAAAAGCCGCTCCATCGCGGCGTCGATCACCAGCCCGGCGAGGCTGTAGAGAAGCGAGCCGATCAGCGCGGCGACGAAGCCGCTGACGTTGAAGCCCGCCAGCAGCGACGCGGCGAAATAGAACATCAAGGCGTTGATGACGAACAGGAACAGGCCGAGCGTGAGCACGGTCACCGGCAGCGTCAGCAGCACGAGGATCGGCCGGACGAGCGTGTTGAGCAGGCCGAGCACGAGCGCGGCGATCATCGCCGCGCCGAATCCGGTGATGCGAACGCCGGGATAGACCTCGGCCACCAGCAGCAGCGCGGCGGCGAGCAGGAGCCATCGAAGGAGGATCTTCATGAGCGAAGAATAGTGAGGAAGCGGCGCCGCAGTGACGTGCGCGAACGACAGAGCGGCGTTTCCCTCTGAAGATTGCTTGCGCTCAGAGTGAAAAAAGGTGCGTTTCCCTCGATACACGCAGTACCATTCGCTCCGCGCGGAACCCTGGAGAACTGAGAGTCCACGTGGCTCTCGCCCGCTCCGAGCACATCAACCAATCACTTGATGGAGAGAATCAACATGGCAACTGCGAAGAAAGCTGGGAAGAAGGCGGCCCCTGCGAAGAGGCCGGCGGTGAAGAAGGCGGCCACCAAGCGCGCCGCGCCGGCCAAGAAGGCGGCGGCCAAGAAGGCGCCCGCGAAGAAGGCGCCCGCGAAGAAGCGCACTCCGAACGCGGCCTTCATGAAGGCGATGACGCCGAGCAGCTCGCTCGCCGCCATCATCGGCGACCGTCCGGTTCCTCGCACCGAGGTGACCAAGAAGGTCTGGGAGTACATCAAGAAGAACAACCTCCAGGACGCCAACAAGCGGACGATGATCAACGCCGACGCCAAGCTGCGCGAGATCTTCAAGAAGGGCCAGGTCTCCATGTTCGAGATGACCAAGCTCATCAACAACCACCTGAGCTGAACGAGGCGCGCCCGCCCGGGCGCTCTCGCGGAAAGCCGGCCCACGCGCCGGCTTTTTTCTTTTGCGCGCGGCGTTCGTAGGATGCGGCGCACATCGCGTCGGGGCCGCGTCCCACAGCAGCCGGCAGCGCTCGCCGAGCGACGACGACCGGCAGGTGATCGCACAGTCCCTGGCCCGCACACCAGGAGTCTCGCCATGCTGCGTTCGTCCCCCCTCTCTCAATTCGTTCGCGCGCTCGTCGTCGGCGCCGGAGCGCTCGCGCTCGCGACCGGCGCGCAGGCGGCCGGCGACAAGAACGCGTACGAGCACGCGAAGGCCAGCGCCAAGTCGGCCTACGAGGCCGCCGAGAAGCAGTGCGACACGATGAACGGCAACGCCAAGGACGTCTGCGTCGCCGAGGCGAAGGCCGCCCGCACCAAGGCCGACGTCGAGGCGGAGGCCACCTACAAGGCGACGCCGAAGGCGCGCGAGCACGCGGCCGAGGAGATCGCCGAAGCCAACTACAAGGTCGCCAAGGAGCGCTGCGACGACCGCACGGGCAACGACAAGGACGTCTGCGTCAAGGTTGCCAAGTCCGAGCTGACGAAGGCCAAGGCCGACGCCAAGGCGCACCGCAAGACGGTCGATGCGCGCAGCGATGCGGACAAGGAAAAGCGCGAGGCGGACTACAAGGTCGCCGCCGAGAAGTGCGACGCCATGAACGGCGACGCGAAGAGCGCCTGCGTCAAGAACGCGAAGGCCAAGTACGGGATGTAGCCGGCGTCAGCCTCTGGCCAGGCGCCGCTCGAGGAAGTCGAGCCGGTCCTGGCCCCAGAACATCTCGCCGAACGCGACGTAGGTCGGCGCACCGAACACGCCGCCGTCGATCGCGCGCTGCGAGTCCTGCTCGTAGCGCTCGTGCACCGCTTGCGACTGCGACTCTTCGAGCCGCCGCGCCGGCAGGCCGCACCCTTCGAGCATCTCCTGCAGCGCGCTCGGGTCGGCGATGTTCTTCTCGTCGACCCAGACGCCGCGCAGGATGCTCCCGGCGAGCCGCATCGCGGCGTCGCTGCCGTCGTGCATGTCGACGGCGATGATGAGCTTGGCGGCGTCGTCGCTCGCGACCGGGAAATAGCGCGGGTGCAGGTTGAGCGGCCGCCCGAGGTGCTCGCTGAATCGCTTCAGCTCGACCAGTCGATACGCCTGGCGCTGCGGTGCGCGCTTGGCGAGCGGCAGGCCGCCGGAGACGGGAAAGACGCGGCCGAGATCGACCGGCAGCACGTTGATCGCCGCGCCTGCCTTGCGCGCGATCTCGGCGAAGCGCTCGTGGCCGAGATACGTCCACGGCGATTGCGGCGAAAGGAAATAGTCGATGACGACGCTCATGCAGCTCTCCGTGGCAACCGGCTCGCTGTCATTCTGAGCGAAGCGAGGAATCTCGTCGTGCAGGCGCGGGATCGGTCGCTTTGCTCAGGACGGGACGGCGCGCAGCGCCGCGCGCCTCACCGGGCGAGCAGCGGCCGCAGGTAGCGGCCGGTGAAGCTCTCCGGGGTGGCGGCGACGTCCTCGGGCGTGCCGGTCGCGACGACGCGGCCGCCGCCGGCGCCCCCTTCGGGGCCCATGTCGACGATCCAGTCGGCGGTCTTCAGCACGTCCAGGTTGTGCTCGATCACCACCACCGTGTTGCCGGCGTCGCGCAGCGCGTGCAGCACCTTCAGCAGCAGGTCGATGTCGGCGAAGTGCAGGCCCGTCGTCGGCTCGTCGAGGATGTAGAGCGTGCGCCCGGTGTCGCGCTTGGAGAGCTCGAGCGCGAGCTTGACCCGCTGCGCCTCGCCGCCCGAGAGCGTCGTCGCGCTCTGGCCGAGGCGGATGTAGCCGAGGCCGACGTCGAGCAGCGTCTGCAGCTTCCTCGCGATCGCCGGCACGGCGCTGAAGAACGCGTGCGCGTCCTCGACGGTGAGCTCGAGCACCTGGGTGATGTTCCTGCCCTTGTAGAGGATCTCGAGCGTCTCGCGGTTGTAGCGTCGTCCGTGGCAGACGTCGCACGGCACGTAGACGTCGGGCAGGAAGTGCATCTCGACCTTCAGCACGCCGTCGCCCTGGCACGCCTCGCAGCGGCCGCCGGCGACGTTGAACGAGAAGCGGCCGGGGCCGTACCCGCGCTCGCGCGCCGCCGGCACTTCCGCGAACAGCTCGCGAATCGGCGTGAAAAGGCCCGTGTAGGTGGCCGGGTTCGAGCGCGGCGTGCGGCCGATCGGCGACTGGTCGACGTTGATCACCTTGTCGAACGCCTCGAGGCCGAAGATCGCGTCGTGCGGCTCGGGCTCGGCGTGGCTGTGGTAGAGATGGCGCGCCACGGCGGCGTAGAGCGTGTCGTTGACGAGCGTCGACTTGCCCGAGCCGGAGACGCCGCTGACGCACGTGAGGAGCCCCACCGGGATCGCCAGGTCGACCTTCTGCAGGTTGTGGCCGCGCGCGCCCGTGATGCGCAGCCACCCCTCTTCGCCGGGTGGCGGGCGGCGCTTCGGCACCGGGATCCGCAGCGCGCCCGACAGGTAGCGGCCGGTGAGCGACTCCGGCGAAGCGGCGATCTGTTCCGGGCGCCCCTCGGCCATCACGCGGCCGCCGTGCACGCCCGCGCCGGGCCCCATGTCGATGACATGGTCGGCGGCGCGGATCGCCTCCTCGTCGTGCTCGACGACGAGCACGCTGTTGCCGATGTCGCGCAGGTGAAAGAGCGTGCCGATCAGCCGCTCGTTGTCGCGCTGGTGCAGGCCGATCGAGGGCTCGTCGAGCACGTACATGACGCCGGTCAGCCCCGAGCCGATCTGCGAGGCGAGGCGGATCCGCTGCGCTTCGCCGCCCGAGAGCGACTCGGCGCTGCGGTCGAGGCTCAGGTAGCTGAGTCCCACGTCGTTCAGGAAGCGCAGCCGCGAGACGATCTCGCGGATCACCTTGTCGGCGATCTCCGCCTTCGCGCCGGCGAGCGCGAGACCCTCGAACCAGGCGAGCGCCTCGCGCAGCGTGAAGTGCTCGATGCGAAAGATCGGCTCCTTGCTGCCGTCGGCGCCGTCGACCAGGAACACGTGGCGCGCTTCGCTGCGCAGGCGCGTGCCGTGGCATGCCGGGCAAGGCTTCGCGCTCTGGTAGCGCATCAGCTCCTCGCGCACGGCCGGGGAATCGGTCTCGCGCAAGCGCCGCTCGAGGTTGGGCAGGATGCCTTCGAACGGGTGCTTGCGCTTGACCGTGCGCTGCTTGCCGCGCGTGCTCGCCGCTTCGTAGGTGAACTCGACCTCGGTGGCGCCCGAGCCGCGCAGCAGCACGTCGCGGATCTGCTCGGGCAGCTCTTCGAACGGCGTGTCGAGGTCGAACGCGTAGTGCGCCGCGACGCTCTCGAGGAGCGAGAAGGTGTAGGGATTCCGTCGGTCCCAGCCCTTGATCGCGCCGCTCGCGACGCCGAGCGACGGGAAGGCGACGACGCGCTCGGCGTCGAGCACGGTGGTGACGCCCAGGCCGTCGCAGGTCGGGCATGCGCCGACCGGCGAATTGAACGAGAACAGGCGCGGCTCGAGCTCGGGCAGCGAATAGTCGCAGAGCGGGCAGGCGAACTTGCTCGAATAGAGATGCTCCGCGCCGGCGCTGTCGCCCATCTCGACGACCAGCGCGCGGCCGTCGGCGATGCGCAGCGCCGCCTCGAAGCTCTCGGCGAGCCGCTGGCGAAGCGGCGCGCCGGCCGCCGTCTCTGCCGCCGGCTGCACCTTGATGCGGTCGATGACGACGTCGATGTCGTGCTTCTCGGTCTTCTTCAGCTTCGGCACGTCGGCCGCCTCGACGGTGCTGCCGTCGACCCGAAAGCGCACGTAGCCCTGCGCCTGCATCTGCTCGAACAGCTCGGCGAACTCGCCCTTCCTGTCGCGCACGACCGGTGCGAGCACCATGAGACGCGTCTCTGCCGGCAGCGCGAGCGTCGCGTCGACCATCTGGCTGACGCTTTGTGCCTGCAGCGCGAGGCCGTGGCTCGGGCAGTACGGCGTGCCGGCGCGCGCGAACAGGAGCCGCAGGTAGTCGTGGATCTCGGTGACGGTGCCGACCGTCGAGCGCGGGTTGTGCGCAGTCCCCTTCTGCTCGATCGCGATCGCCGGCGACAAGCCCTCGATGACGTCGACGTCGGGCTTGTCCATCAGCTGCAGGAACTGGCGCGCGTACGCCGACAGGCTCTCGACGTAGCGCCGCTGGCCTTCGGCGTAGAGCGTGTCGAACGCGAGGCTCGACTTGCCGGATCCCGACAGGCCGGTGATGACGACCAGCCGATTCCTCGGAATGTCGAGGTCGATGTTCTTCAGGTTGTGCGTGCGCGCGCCGCGCACGCGGATGAAGCCGCTGCCGAACGCCGGCTCGCCGGCCGCCTTGCGCGCGCCCTTGGGACGGATCTGAACGGGCGAGGAAGCAGGCATCGAAAACGCGCGGGGCAACCGAGCATGATAGTCGTGCGCCCTGTTTCGGCGCGAGCGGCGCGGCGTTCGCCGCGCAGGGCCTCACGCCGGCCGCGGCCGGCGCCCACGCCGTCTGCGCCGGCGTCAGCGCGGCAGGCGCTCTGCCGCGGCGCGCAACCGCGCGGCGGCGTCGGCCGGCAGCGTTGCCTGCCAGCGCTCGCCATTCGCGGAGTCTTCGATGCGCGCGGTTTGCCCGGCGAGGCGGACCGTGAGCGATGGCCGCCCGGGAGCGACGAGGCGCAGCACCGTCGCCTCGCCGCGCTCGCGCTGCGCGGGCAGCGCAGCACCCGCCGCAAGCGCTCGCCAACCGCCGCTGGCGGCACGGTCGAGTTGCGCGAGCCAGTCGCGCCAAGCGGGCTCGATCGGCACGTCGCGGCCATCCGGGCCGGCGCGCGACCAGGCCTCGGGCGCGCTCGCGATCGACGCCAGCAGAGGCGCGAGCGGACCGGCAACGCCCGCGCGCTCGCGCTCGAAGGCACCGATCTCGTTGCGCGCGGGCGCTGCGGCCAGCGTCGGGCGCGAGGCCGACGCGCCGGCCTGCTGGTCGCGCGACTCGCCGAGCGTTGCCCGCCGCTGCGCGGTCGGCGATGCAGGCGCGCTCGGCGATGAATCGGCAGCCGCGGATTCGCGCTTCTCGTCCGCACTCTGCGACTTCGCGGGCTGGGTCGGCTCGGCGGTGCCTGCCGTCGGCGGCTCGACGCTGGCAGGAAACGGGGTCGCGGCCGATCGCGCCGGCGCTTCGCGTTGCGCGCTCGGCGATCGACCCGTCGCCGCGCTGCGCGCTTGCACAGACTTCGCCGCCGGCGCCGCCTTTTCCTGGCGCTTTGCCGGTTCGCGCTCCTCGGGTGGCGCGACCGCCCCGGACTCCTCTGCTGCAGCTGCCGGCGCAGTGGCGGTGGCGCGCGCAGGCGCCTGTCTCACCGCGCTCTCGGGACGCGGCGGCAGCGCGTCTTCCATGGGCCGATCCCACCACATCAGCCCGATCAGGGTCGCCGCCATGACGCTGGCGAAGCCTGCCGCGACCGGCGGCCTGGCCAACCACGCCCACAGCGCGGCGAACGCATCCGACGCCGCCCCCGTCGCGCGGCGCGGCGATCCCGAAGCGCGACCCTTGCCGGCCGCGGCACGCGCCGTCGCGAGGATCTCCTCGCTGACGCTCCGTGGCGGCAGCGCCTCGGCATCGGGCGCATGGCGCAGCGCTTCGCGCAGCCACGCGTCGTGCTCGGCGTCGTTCATCGTCCGACCGGCTCCAGATACGCGCCCATGCACGTGCGCAGCTTCGTCATCGCGTAGCGCAGTCGCGTCTTGGCCGTTTCGAAGCCGACCTCGAGCGCGTGCGCGACTTCGTCGAGCGTCAGACCGTCGTCGTGATGCAGCAGGAAGGCGCTGCGCTGCGCGAGCGGCAACTGCTCGAGGCAGTCGAGGAGCTTCTCGCCGGCGCGCCGCCAGAATGCGAGCTCGTCGCCTTGCGGCGCCGCGCCGGCCGGCGCCGGCCAGTGCTGCCACGCTGCCGCCTCGGGTTGCCAGGGCTCGTCGCCGTCCGCGCCATCGAACGCGTCGCGCGAGACCTCGCGACCGCTTCGTCGCAGGAGGTCGATGACACGGTGGTGCGCGAGCGTGAAGAGCCAGGTCCGGAAGGTCGCGCCCTGCGGCTGCCAGCGCTCGCGCGCGTGGACGACGCGCAGCCACGTGTCCTGGAACACCTCGTCGGTTTGCGCCGAGAGCGCCGCTCCGAGCAGCCGCCGCACGAAGCGGTAGAGCGCCGCCTGGTGGCGTGCGTAGAGCTGCTCGAAGGCCGCGGCGTCGCCCCCGGCGTAGGCCTTCATCAGTGCGTCGTCGCTCGGATCGGGTGTCGCCATGGCGCGCCGGCAGTCTGCCTCATGCGCGTGATACGACGGGGCGGCGCGAGCGGGGTGAACGCCCGCGCGCGTGCATCAAGTCTCGCGTAGCACGCCCAGGATCTGCTCGCCGTACGACTCGAGCTTGCGTGCGCCGACGCCGCTGATCTCCGCCAGCGCGTCGAGCGTCGCGGGGCAGAGCTCGGCCATGTCGGCGAGCGTCGCGTCGTGAAAGACGACGTAGGCCGGCAGGTTGTGCGCGCGCGCCACCTCGGCCCGCCACGCCTTCAGGGCCGCGAAGCGCGCCGCTCCGGCGGCATCGAGCGGCCGCGGCGGCGGCTTGCCCGCGGCATCGGCTCGGCCCCCGCGTGCCCGCCCCGACTTGCCGCGCCCCGCTGAAGCCGCGGCTTCGCGCAGCAGCAGCTTCACTTCGCCGCGCAGCACGGCGCGCGAGCTCGCCGTGAGCGCGAGCGTCTGGTAGTCGCTCACGCTCTGCAGGTGGCCGAGCGCGATCAGCTGGCGCAGGACCGCGCGCCATTGCGCCTCGCTGACGGTCGAGCCGATGCCGAACGTGCTGAGCCGCTCGTGACCGAACTGGGCGACCTTCTCGGTCTGCTTGCCGCGCAGCACGTCGATCAGGTGGCCGACCCCGAAGCTCGGACCGCCCGCCTGCTGGAACCGGTAGACGCACGAGAGCGCCATCCGCGCAGCCTCGGTCGCGTCCCAGGTCGCCGGCGCCTGGCGGCAGTTGTCGCACGCGTTTTGCGGCGGCGCGCACGGAGCGCTCGTCTCGCCGAAGTAGCCGAGCAGGCGGACGCGCCGGCAATCGTGCGCTTCGGCGAGGGCGAGCAAGGCGTCGAGCTTGCCTCGCTGCGCGCGCTTGAACTCCTCGTCGGCCGGGCTCTCGTCGATCATGCGGCGCTGGTTGACGACGTCGGCGAGCCCGTACGCCATCCAGGCGTCGGCCGGCAGGCCGTCGCGCCCGGCGCGGCCGGTCTCCTGGTAGTAGCCCTCGATGTTCTTCGGCAGGTCGAGGTGGGCGACGAAGCGAACGTCGGGCTTGTCGATGCCCATGCCGAAGGCGATCGTCGCCACCATCACGATGCCCTCCTCGCGCAGGAACCGGCTCTGGTGACGCTGGCGCACGTCGGCATCGAGCCCGGCGTGGTACGGCAGCGCGACGACACCCTCGTCGTTCAGCCACGCCGCCGTCTCGTCGACCTTCTTGCGCGACTGGCAATAGACGATGCCGGCGTCGCCCGCGTGCTCGTCGCGCAGGAAGGCGAGCAACTGCGCGCGCGGGTTCTCCTTCGCGACGACGGCGTAGCGGATGTTCGGCCGGTCGAAGCTGCTGACGAAGACGCGCGCGGTGCCGAGCTCGAGACGACGCACGATGTCGGCGCGCGTCAGCGCGTCCGCGGTGGCCGTCAAGGCGATGCGCGGCACGCCCGGGTAGCGCTCGTGCAGCACCGAGAGGCGCAGGTAGTCCTCGCGGAAGTCGTGCCCCCACTGGCTGACGCAATGCGCCTCGTCGATCGCGAACAGCGACAGCAGCCCGCGCTCGTGCAGCGAGTCGAGCTGCGCGAGCATGCGCGGCGTCGCGATCCGCTCGGGCGCGGCGTAGAGGAGCACGAGCCGGCCGCTCATCATCTCGCGCTCGATGCGGGCCGCGGCGTCGCTGTCGAGCGTGGAGTTGAGGAACGCGGCGTGCACGCCGGCTTCCTCGAGGGCGCCGACCTGGTCCTGCATGAGCGCGATCAGCGGGCTGACGACGATCGCGACGCCGTTGCCGGCGCGGTGGCGGACGATCGCCGGCACCTGGTAGCACAGGCTCTTGCCGCCGCCCGTGGGCATCAGCACGAGCGCGTCGCCGCCGCCGGCGACGTGGTCGATGATCTCCTGCTGGGCACCGCGGAACTGGCCGTAGCCGAAGACTTCGGCGAGGACGTCGCGGGCGACGCTCGGTGCGCCCGCCGGCGCGAACAGGGTCTCGATGCTCATGCTGCGGTCACTGTACGCGAGCGCTGCGGCGGGCCGGTCCGACTTCGGAGGGCGACCGGCGAGGGCCGCCCGGAGAGGGTCGCGCAAGCCGCCCGTGCGCCGATAATCGAGCGAACCTCAAGCCCACGCAAGGAGCCGCCATGGCATCGGTCAACAAGGTCATCATCGTCGGCAATCTCGGTCGCGACCCCGAGGTGCGCTACACGCCCAACGGCAGCGCGGTCTGCAACGTCAGCGTCGCGACGACGCGCAGCTGGAAGAACAAGGACTCGGGCGACAAGAACGAGGAGACCGAGTGGCACCGCGTCGTCTTCTACGACAAGCTCGCCGAGATCGCCGGCGAGTACCTGAAGAAGGGCCGCTCGGTCTACGTCGAAGGCCGGCTGAAGACGCGCAAGTGGCAGGACAAGGACGGCGCCGAGAAGTACACGACCGAGATCATCGCCACCGACATGCAGATGCTCGGCAGCCGCGAAGGCATGGGCGGCGGGGCGGGTGCCGACGATGGCGGCGGCTACGAGCGGCCGGCACCGGCGTCGCGCCCTGCGGCCGCTGCGGCGAACCGTCCGGCGGCGAAATCGCCGTCCGGCTTCAGCGACATGGACGACGACATCCCGTTCTGACGCGCGCGCGGCGTTCTCGTTCTCATCGATTTCAGCGCTGCGCGGCGCCGCGCGTTCGGCTCACTTCGAGCGTGGACACGGCCGGCGAGCGGTGGCCCCACGACGCGCGCACATGGCTGAGCAGCGCGGCGATGTCACGGTCGGCCAGCACGGTTGCGAACGGCGGCATGCCGAACGGCCGCGGGTTGCCGGCGGTGGTCGGCAGGAATCCGCCGCGCACGACGATGTGGACGAGGTTCGAGGGCGGGGTGATCGCGATCGCGCGGTTGCCCGCCAGCGCCGGGTAGGCACCGGCGACGCCTTCGCCCTGCTCGCCGTGGCAGCCGGCGCAATGGTCGGCGTAGAGCTTCGCGCCGCGCTCGCTCGGAGCGGCCGGCGCTTCTTGCGGCGCTGACGGCTCGGCTCCGGCGCCCGGCAAGGCGCGCAGGTAGGTGGCCATCGCCGCCAGGTCTGCATCGTTCAGGAACTGCGTCGAGCGCGCGACCACCTCGGCCATCGGCCCCTGCACCGACCCACGCGGCGAGATGCCGGTCTTCAGCAGCGCGATCACGTCGGCGGCGCTCCATTCGCCGACGCCTGCTTCTCGGTTGTCGTACAGCGAAGGCGCGTACCAGTTCTGCACCGGGATCAGGCCGCCGGCGAGATCGAGCGGACCAGCGGTGGCGCCGAAGACGTTGCGGCGCGAATGGCAGGCGTTGCAGTGGCCGAGCGTCTCGACGAGGTACGCGCCGCGGTTCCAGTCGGCCGAGCGATCCCGGTCGGGCTCGAAGCGCGCCGGCCGGAAGAAGAGCGCGCGCCAGACCGCGAGCGCTGCCTGCTGGTCGATCGGGAAGCGCAACGCGTGCGGCCGGTTCGCGTTGGCGACCGGCGCGAGGCTCTTCAGGTACGCGAACATCGCGTCGCTGTCGGCGCGCGCGAGGCGCGTGTAGTTGGGATACGGAAACGCCGGATAGAGCAGGCGCCCGTCGCGCGAGCGGCCGTTGTGGAGCGCGCGCCAGAAGTCGTCGCTCGTCCACGCCGCGAGGCCGGTCGCGTCGGGGGTCAGGTTCGGTGCGTGGAGGACGCCGAACGGCGTCTCGATCGCGCGGCCGCCGCTGTAGGGCGCGCCGCCGGGCTCGGTGTGGCAGCCGAAGCAGCTTCCCGCTCGAACGAGGTACTCGCCGCGCGCGACCAGCGCAGCCGCATCGAGCGCGGTCGGCGCCGCGGGCTCGCCCGCATCGTCGCGGTTGGCCCAGACGACGAGCGCGATCGACACGGCGCAAAGCACGGCGACGATGCCGAGCGCCAGCGCCGCGCGCGCGCGCTTCATCGGCCTGCTCCGCCCGGTGCGTTCGGCGCCGTTGCCGCGACGCCGCCGCACGGCAGCGGCAACGCCGCACCGGCGTCGCTCGCCGCGGCCGCATGCGGCGGAACCGGCTGCGCCGCGAGCCACGCCGAGACGGCGCCGATCTCCTCGGGCGCGAGCTTCCTTGCCACCTCGGCCATGCAGTCGGGCGCCAGCGCGCGGCGCTGGCCGGTGCGCCAGGCGCCGAGCTGGGCGTTGAGGTAGTCGCGCGGCAGCCCGAGCAGGCCGGGAACGAACGGCGCTCGGCCGGTCATCGCCGCACCGTGGCAGTCGTTGCATGCCGGCAGCGACCGGGCAGGATCGCCGCGGCGCACGAGTGCTTCGCCGCGCGCGCGCAGCTCGGCCGAGCCGGCGGCGGCGAGCGGCGGCGGGTACGGCAGGTCGAGGCCCGCGAAGTACCCGGCGATCTCGCGCAGGTACGCGTCGTCGAGCAGCGCGAGCAGCCCGTTCATCAGCTCGTAGTGGCGTCGCTCGTCGCGAAAGTTGCGCAACTGATTGAAGAGATAGCCGGCGGGCTTGCCGGCGATGCGCGGGTAGTAACCGTCCGGGCCGGCACGCCCCTCGCGGCCGTGGCAGCCGGTGCACGCGAGCACGCGCTGGGCCATCGTGTCCTCGAACGGCGCCGCGCCGGCGCTGCTCGCGCACGCGCCGGCGACGAGCGCTGCGAGCGCACAGACGATTCGGCCGGCGCGCCGCCAGGCAGATCGCGAGCGCTTGTCGTCGATGGCCATCGCGCCCTCGAAGGGCAACCGATGCATCCGCTGGCTCGTCGCCCTCAGGCGCCGCCGCGGTCCGCGTCGCGAACGAGCGCCGCGAGCGCTTCGTCGCCGCGCTCGCGAACCAGGCCTTCGACGACGCCGGCGCGCTCGTCGGCGCTGCGGTTCTGCGAAACCTTCCACTTGCCGACGAGCGACGTCAGCGTGATCTCGATGCCGACGATCGCGCGCAGCATCGCATCGATGAAGTCGGGCGGCGCATCCTCGACCGCCCAGGGCGCTGCGCGCGTGCTTTCGTACTGTTCGGTGAGGCGGCCGACGAACTGGCGCAGCCATGCGCTGTCCTCGATCGCGCGCAGGCGCCCGCGCGCCTGCACCATGACGTAGTTCCAGGTCGGCACCACCTTGCCGTGCGTTGCCTTGCTGGGATACCAGCCGGGCGAGACGTAGCCGTGCGGTCCCTGGAAGACGACCAGCGCGTCGACGTCGTCGCGCGCGTTCTGCCAGAGCGGGTTGGCGCGCGCCACGTGGGCGCGCAGCACGCCCGGAGCGTCGCCGTCGGCGTCGAGAACGAAGGGAACGCTGTTGGCGTCGATGCCGCCGGACCGGTTCTGCGTGACGAGCAGGCCGAGCGGATGCTCGCGAACGAAGGCGCGCAGGACCTCTGGTCGTGTTTCGCTGAAGTGTGCTGGCAGGTACATCGTCGATGCAATCGGGTCGAGCGTCGAGTATCGCCCCGCTCGTGCATCGACCGCGCGCCGCGTCCGGCGCAGCCGCTCAGCGCTGGCGGATCGTCAGGTTGTTGCCGCTGCGGACGGCGCCGCGCGACGTGCCTTCGGCGGCCGGGCTCGCACCGGCACCGCGCAGCAGCGGAGCCTGCATGACCTCGTCCGGCGCCTCGGCCGCCTTGCCGCTGTCGAAGCGCGGCGAAAGCACCGAGCCGGTGCGGAACTCGCGGCAATCGCCGTCGTCCGGAACCATGATCAGGAAGCCGCCCGGGAAGCGCTCGCGCATCGACTGCGAGATGCGCGTCGACAGGTCGACCGGCGGGACGGTCGACTGCAGCGTCAGGCGGTTCTTCGCGTCGTAGATCGAATAGCAGTTCGCGGCGGCGGCCAGGCTGGGCAGCGCGAGCAGGAGGCCGAGCGGGAGCAGGGCGTGCAGTCGTGTCGTTCGCATCGTGGATCCGCCTTGTCGTCGAGGCGCGAACATAGCGCCAAGCGCGATTGTTGTCATGCCCGCTCGGCCCCCGGCACGGAGGCGACCGGCGGTCGTTCGCGTCGCCTCGGCGGTTGCGCCGCCGTGGCGTGGCCGGCGTCCGACGAAGCGATCACGCCGCCGCCGAGGCATACGTCGCCGTCGTAGAGCACGGCGGACTGGCCCGGCGTCACCGCCCACTGCGGCGCATCGAACGCGATGCGCAAGGTCGCGCTCTCGTCCGCGTGCTCGAGCGTGCAGGGCGCGTCGGCCTGGCGATAGCGCGTCTTGGCCGCGTAGCGGCCGGCGGCTGGCGGCGTCCCGGCCACCCAGCTCGCGTCGGCCGCGAGGAGCCGCGTCGACAGCAGCCAGGGGTGGTCGTGGCCGGGCACGACGGTCAGCACGTTGCGATCGAGGTCCTTGCCAGCGACGAACCAGGGCGCGTGCTCGCCGCCCGCCCGTGCGTCGCTGCCGTCCTTCAGGCCGCCGATGCCGATGCCCTTTCTCTGCCCGAGCGTGTAGAACGACAGGCCGACGTGGCTGCCGATCGCGCGCCCGCGATCGTCTTCGATCGGGCCGGGCGCGTTGGCGAGATAGCGCGCCAGGAACTCGCGAAACGGCCGCTCGCCGATGAAGCAGATGCCGGTCGAGTCCTTCTTCTTCGCGTTCGGCAGGCCGATCTCGGCGGCGATGCGGCGCACCTCGGTCTTCTTCAGCTCGCCGAGCGGAAAGAGCGTGCGCGCAAGCTGCGCCTGGTTCAGGCGGTGCAGGAAGTAGCTCTGATCCTTCTGGCCATCGATTCCCTTCAGCAACTGCATCCGGCCGGCGAGCTCGCGCACGCGCGCGTAGTGGCCCGTCGCGATGCGCTCGGCGCCGAGCCGCAGCGCGTGATCGAGGAACGCCTTGAACTTGATCTCGGCGTTGCACAGCACGTCCGGGTTGGGCGTGCGGCCGGCCCGGTACTCGCGCAGGAACTCGGCGAACACGCGGTCCTTGTAGTCGGCGGCGAAGTTGACGTGCTCGATCTCGATGCCGATCACGTCGGCGACGCTCGCCGCGTCGAGAAAATCCTGCCGTGACGAGCAGTGCTCGTCGTCGTCCTCTTCCCAGTTCTTCATGAAGATGCCGACCACTTCGTGGCCGGCACGCTTGAGCAGCCACGCGGTCACGGCCGAGTCGACGCCGCCGGAGAGGCCGACGACGATGCGTCGGAGCTTCGCGTTCATGGTCATGTTCGGCGCACGCTCGCGTCGGTGACGAGCCGCTCGAGCGGCAGTGCGCAGCCGGCGGCCGCGTCCTCGATCGAGCGCAGCACGAGGACGCTTCGGTGGCGGTCGCGGCATGCGCGCAGCTCGTCGAGCGTCAGCCAGAGCGTGCGCACGATGCCGGAATCGAGCGGACGCGTCGGGTCCTGCGCGCCGACGCTGCCGGCGAAGGCGAAACGCAGATAGGTGACGTCGCGCTCGTCCGATCCTCGCGATGCGCCGTCGACGCGCGCGAGGTACACGCCCACGAGACGCTCGGCGGTGAAGCTCGACGCGGTTTCCTCGAGCACCTCGCGGCCGACCGCCTCGACGAGCGACTCGCCCGGCTCGAGATGGCCGGCGGGGTTGTTGATGCGCAGACCCGCGGTTGTCTCTTCCTCGACCAGCAGGTACTCCTCGGCAGCGCGCGCGTCGCCGGCGCGCGGCCGGCTGGCGATCGCCGCGACGGTGACGCTCGGCTTCCAGCGCGCGCCCATGCGGCGATGCTAGCGCCGCAAGCACGGCCGCCGGCGGCGGCCTCGCATTGCTTCTTGTAAGCTCGCACGATCCAACGGCGGGCGAGGAGACAAGAACATGCTGATCGGGGTGCCGCGCGAGACGGCGGCCGGCGAAACGCGCGTCGCCGCGACGCCGGAGACGGTCAAGAAGCTGGTCGCCCTCGGCCACGCGCTGCGGATCGAGTCCGGCGCCGGCGTCGCCGCGAGCGCGATCGACTCGGCCTACAGCGCCGTCGGCGCCGAGATCGGCGATCGCGCGGGCACGTTCGGCGCCGAGCTGGTGCTGAAGGTGCGCGCGCCGAACGCCGACGAGCTCGGCCTGATGCAGCGCGGCGCCTATCTCGTCGGCATGCTCAACCCGTTCGATCGCGCCGGGCTCGACGCGATCGCCGCGGCCGGCCTCACCAGCTTCGCGCTCGAGGCGGCGCCGCGGACGACGCGCGCGCAGAGCATGGACGTGCTGTCGAGCCAGGCCAACATCGCCGGCTACAAGGCGGTCATGGTCGCCGCCAACGCCTACCAGCGCTTCTTTCCGATGCTGATGACCGCCGCCGGCACCGT
>Ga0070680_100000899_pt1 | contig 21038 bp, 12 predicted proteins | sample KBSC73BmetaG_FD_64672 | JGI IMG/M metagenome (GOLD analysis project Ga0070680, IMG submission 64672) | Corn rhizosphere microbial communities from Kellogg Biological Station, Michigan, USA - KBS C7-3B metaG | ecosystem: Host-associated > Plants > Roots > Rhizosphere | place: USA: Michigan...
ATGGCGGAGGAAGAGGGATTCGAACCCCCGAGCGAGTTACCCCGCTAACGGTTTTCAAGACCGCCGCCTTCAACCACTCGGCCATTCCTCCGCTCTCCAGCTTACCAGGTCATTGCGAGTTTCCGCTGCGCCGCCGTTCCACGCCCGCAAGATATCGGGTATATTTCAGCCATAGGCCTTAAACCCGATCAATCATGACGAAAGCGCCGGCGTTCATTCTTCTCTTCTCGCCTCTCCTGCTCCCGGCCCAACCGGCGGAGCCCGCATACGTCGGCTCCGCCGCGTGCCGCACCTGCCATCCTCAGATCTACGCGCGCTGGTCAAAGACGCGTATGGCGAATGTGATCCGCGACCCCAGGCAACACCCGGACGCCATCGTCGCCGATTTCTCGAAACCCAACCCGGTTGTCAACTTCACCAAAGATGACATCGCCTTCGTCTACGGCAGCAAATGGAAACAGCGGTTCTTCAAAAAGGTCGGCGGCGATTACTTCCCGCTCGGAGCCCAGTGGGACATCGCGCATAAGAAATGGTCCCCCTACTTCGTCCGCCCCGGAACCGACTGGTGGGTAGCGTATTACCCGGCCGACAATATGAAGCGGCCTACCGGACCTACATGCGACGGTTGCCACTCCGTCAACTACGATGTCGCGACGAAGCAGGTGACCGAATGGAATGTGGGCTGCGAAAAATGCCATGGCCCGGGCGGCGACCACGTTCGGCAGCCTTCGCCCACGAACATCGTGAATCCCGCCCGCCTCGATTCCGTCGATGCCACCAATACCTGCATTCAGTGCCACTCCCAGGGGCGCCCGCTCACGCCGCCTTCGCCGGGGAAAGCTTACGACTGGCCGGGCGGCTTCGACATGCGAAAGCATCTTGAAGACTTCTGGCAGCTCGAAGAGCATAAACTCGGCGAAACCACCTTCACGCACTTCGCCGACGGCACGGCCCATAAAAACCGGATGCAGGGAAACGACTTCGTCCAGAGCGTCATGTATCGCAGAGGCGTCGTGTGCAGTTCCTGTCACGACGTTCACGGGACTGAGAACAACGCGGATCTGATCAAACCAGGCAGCCTGATGTGCCTCGAATGCCACGGCCCGAAATCACCCAATGGCCCGCACGCAGCCAGCATCGAAGCCCACACGCACCATCGCGCCGGCAGCACGGGCAACGATTGCCTCGCCTGTCACATGCCAAAAATCGAGCAGACCCTGCCCGACGATTTCGTCCGCGCCCACACCTTCCGTTTCATCACGCCCGCCGAGACGGAACAGTACAAGATTCCGAATCCGTGCACATCCTGCCATACCGACAAAACCACAGCGTGGGCGAAGCAAAACCTGAAAAGCTGGCGGAACTATTCGGCCTGGCGCGTAGCGCAGTAGCGGCTGTCCTGCCTATTTGATACAGACGAAAGTGACGAGCTGCCCGTCGGCCGACGGCATCTCGGCGACGATCCGCAAGCCGCCGTGTCCGGTCAGCAGCCAGCGGATCGCCTCCGGCGTAAACCGGTACCGGAAATTCAGGAAGATCCGCTCGCCGCGCTCCACGTGGATCTCTCGCCCGTTGGGGGTCAGCTTCAAATCACTCCTCGCGTGAAACTTCCGCGTGATCAGATGCAGGCCGTCGCGCCGCTCATCCTGTTTTTCGGAAAATTCCAGCTCGCCATCTTCCACCCTCGCTCCCACGCTCTCAAGCGGGCCGAAAACGAAGCGTTTCAGCTCAGGCGTCGGGGACTGCATCTCGCTGTTCCGGAGCTGGGCATCGATCACCAGAATGTCGCCCTTCGCAACGCAGTCCGCCACGTGCTTCACCTGTTCGAAAGGATCGAAGCCGCCCAGCGTGTTCCCGGTCATGAAGAAAACTCGGGGCGATTCGGCGGCATCCGCCGCCAGCAGGACGTGCATCGGGCTCGATATGTCGGCCTTGATTCCCACCGCCTCGCATTCGTCATCCTCGGCTCCGGCGCACGCGGTCTCGAGAAGCATCTGGCTCGCGTCCACCGGAAAATACTTTACGTCCCGCCCGGCTTTCCGCAGGGCGCGCAGGAACACCCGATCCTTCGTTCCATCCCCCGCGCCGAAGCTGATCACCGGAATCTGTTCACCGAACAGACGAGTCAGGTCCGCAGCCTTCGAGCCCAATGCTTCCCACGTATCCGTCATCCGCTCGTGGGATCGCGAAGATAGAGAGCGCCAGGAGTTCACCGAAAGCGGCGTCCAGTAGAAAAACTTCTCCGGCAAGTCACGCGCTTCAATGGATTCCGCGAATTCGTCGGCGATCTCCGCCTCAGTGAGGAGGACTTCGATGTTCATTCCTTCACCAGCTTACCCGTTTGATGTGTTTTGTCTCGCAGGCCGCGCCGGAGCGCCCATTCGTATGGATCAAACCAACGCAAGGCCCGGCTGTCACCAGAACGCATTTAGAATCAAAGGGCGAATGGAGAACTTCAAGGGCCGCGGCGCGATCCGCGTTCTCATCGCGGCCATGGTTCTGGCGAATGGCGGCGCGGTGGCGTTTGGCGCTGTCGCGATCACCGGCAAGGTTGTCGATGAAAACGGCGCTCCGGTTCGCGGCGCTCTCGTCACCGCAACGCCCGCCACCGAACCTGGGCGCAGCGCAGGCTCCGCCTCCTCGGATGCCGCCGGCCTGTTTCACCTTACTCTTCCTTCGAACGGCCATTACTCGATTCGCGCCGAGCGCGACGGGTTTTTCGTCTTCACCAATCCCGATCTGGAACTGGATGCCAGTGCTCCGGTCGAGATCCGGCTCGCGCACCTGAAGGAGCTCGCCGAATCGGTCGACGTCAACTATTCCCCGCCCGTCATCGATCCTCAGCAGACCTCCGATTCCAAACGGCTCAACAATGAAGAGATCCTCAATATCCCCTATCCCGCCCAGCAGGATTATCGGAATGCGCTGCCGCTGATGACCGGCGTGATTCAGGACAGCGCGGGCCAGATTCATTTCAATGGCGGGACGACGAATGAAACCAACTACCGGCTCAACGGTTTCGATGTATCCGATCCCGCAAGCGGCAATCTGAATACGCGCCTCAATGTGGATACGGTCCAGACTCTCGAATGGGATTCGACCCGCTTCTCGCCCGAAAAAGGGAAAGGTTCGGCCGGCACTCTCGATATCAAGACCGAAATGGGCGACGATCATTTCCGTTTCAACGCCACCAACTTCATTCCCGGTTTTGGGTTTCAAAACGGCGCGTACCTGAACCACTGGTCTCCCCGCGTGATCCTCTCGGGTCCGATTCGGAAACACCGCGCCTGGTTTCACAACGCCTTCGACACGTTCTACACTGCGGATACCATCAGCGGGTTGCCGTCCGGACAAAACCGCAAGCGCGCCTTCACCGGCAGCGATCTGATGCGGGTGCAATGGAACATCACGGACGCCCAGATTCTCAGCGCCAGTTTCCTGATGAACCTCTCCGACTCGGTGCATGCCGGACTCTCCTTCCTGACGCCTGTTTCCACCACCACCAACCAGCGCAGCACGCTGTTCCTCGGCGCCATCAAGGATCAGTTCATGATCGGCGGCGGCCTCATTGAAATCGGATTCGCCGATACCCACATCCATGCGCGGGTCACCCCGCAGGGCGATGCGCCCTACGTAATCACTCCTTTCGGCGCGACCGGCAATTACTTTCAGGATCAGACCTCGAACAGCATGCGCCAGGAATGGCTCCTGAACGGTTTTCTTCGTCCGCTTCATGCGAAAGGCTCGCACCAGATTCAACTGGGCGCGAACGTGGAACGCAGCAGCCTCGATCAGTTGTTCGATCGCCGCACGTTCGACGTGGTCGGAGTGAACAATGTGCTGGTCCGGAATATCCAGTTCCTCGGCAGCCCGCTGCATTACCGCAGCAACATCGAGGTGTATGGCTATGCGCTCGACAGATGGAATCCATCTCCGACTCTGACGATTGAAGGCGGTCTGCGAACGCAATGGGACGAATACAGCGGCGGGGCGCCGGCAGCGCCGCGGCTCGCGGCGGCATGGGCGCCCAAACGCCTCGGCGGAACCAAGTTTTCCGCCGGCTGGGGCTTGTTCTACGACCCGATAACGCTGGGACAGCTTGCGCTCGGCCAGGAACAGACCAGCATCAGCACATTCTATGCGCCGAGCGGCTCGATTTCAGGCTCCCCGATATCGACCCGATTCGCCCTGCGGCCCGGCGATGTCCGGCTGCCGCGATTCTCGATCGCAAGCTTTTCCGTAGAGCAACGGCTGCCCTGGAGCGTTTACGCCCGCGCCAACCTGATCGATCGGGAAGGCAACCGGGGGCTTACCTTCGTGAACTCGTTCGAGGCTCCGGATTCCAACATTTACCTGCTGAGCAACGTGGCTCGCCAGAAGTACCGCGCAGCCGAATTCATGTTCCGGCGGACGTTCCTTTCGAAGTACGAGTGGTCCGCCAGTTATACGCGATCCTCGGCATGGTCGAGCGCGGTTGTGAATTATACGATCGAGAATCCGATCTTTTCACCGCAGCAGGCGGGGCCTCTTGCGTGGGACGCCCGCAACCGCTTTCTGATCTGGGGCTGGGCCCCGGTGGAAAAGACCTGGTTTCCGCATTTCCTGCAACGGATCGTCGGCGATACCGACCTTCAGGTGCTGCTCGACTACCGCACCGGGTTCCCCTTTACGGCGACAACCGAGACGGGTTATATCGTGGGCGGAGCCAACGGTTATCGTTTTCCGGACTACGCGACTTTGAATCTGGGCCTCGAGCGCAGGTTCGCGTTTCGGGGATTCCTGTGGGCGGGAAGAGTATCGGTGGTAAATGTGCTCGACCGGCTGAACTCGAACGTGGTGAACTCCGACTACAACTCCCCACAGTTCCTGACGTTCTATCGCGGACAGGCTCGCGCGGTGAATTTCCGACTGCGGCTGCTTGGAAGAAAGTAAAAAGCGGGGCCGGGAATAAAAACGGCGCGCAGGAAACGCGCCGTCGTTTGAAACTCGTCGGGAAAATCTGCTATGCGGCGGTCTGGCCCAAAGCGGCCTTGACGCGGGCGTGAAGCCGGCGCTTGTAGCGAGCCGCGGTGCCGCGCTTGATGTAGCCCTTCTGCGCCGCCTTATCGACTACGGAGAACGTCCTCTGCATCAGGGCGTTCAAATCCGGCTGCTCTTTTGCCGCCAAACCGCGGCGCATGTCGCGTATCTGGTGCCGCAAGCGCGTCTTCGCAAGCCGGTTGAAGGCGGTTCTGCGGTCAGTCTGCCGGACACGCTTCAGCGCGGAGATATGATTCGCCATCTACTCTTTTTGAAAACCTCTGCTTGTAATTGAATCTGAAGGATAACACAGCACACAGGGTTCCACTTGGGAGACCGTTGTGCACCAATAAGCAAAGATCAGGCAGCGACCAACCAGCTGAGTCGCCGTGCGCAGGTTACGCTGCGATTGAGAAGTCCGGCGCAGGGCGCGTACGACAGGGATTGGCCGCAATGACCAAACTACGGTTTGTGGGACGCGATGCCCTTGCTGAGACGATTGCCGTAGCTGAACAGGGGGCGACGTTCGGTCGGTGGGGATGATCCGAATCGACTCGAATCGATTCGCAAAATGGCAGGCAAGTTGCGTGCGGCGAAGGGGTTTTGGCCCTGCTACGAAGCCAGTCCGACCGGGTACGTGCGCTACTGGCAACGCACACACTTCGGTGTGGATGCCGGTGGCGTCGCCTCTGGTTCGAGTGAAAGCCGGCACCGGGTCAGGACGGGTCGCGGCCGACGCCGAGAAACTGGCGCGCTGGTATATGGCGGGAGATGTGACGCCCGCCTGGGTTTCGGACGAGGCCCATGAAGCTCTGTGCGATGTGGTCCGCGCCCGCGAAGCGGCGAAAAACGATCGAGACCGGACCCGGCATTGATTAAGCAAGTTTCTGTTTCCGGCACGGACGGCGGCAATCGGCAAAAACGCATCTGGATCAAGGATCACGCGCTTCGACCAGCCGGCGCTGGATGCCGCGCGAGGTTCCGCTATGGCGCGAATGGAAGTGGCTGCGAGCTCATTGGCGCGGACTGCGGCCAGATTACCGCCGTAGCGGTCGAACGGGTCTGGACAGCATCGCAGATATAGGTCCTCGGCACGAGTATGAGAATCGGTCGCCGCCCTGGCGTGCAGGTGTTCGTCACGCTGGCGGCCGGTGATACTATTGCGGCGATGCTGACGCGACGCGCGTTTGGAATGTGGACCGCAGGGGCAGCTTCCTCTCTAATCGCCGAAAGCCGTGCGAATCTGAAGATCGGCGTGATGGATACTGTATTCCGGCTTGGGGGCAATCCGCAAGCGGTCCCGCTCGCCAGGAAACTGGGCCTCGCTGCGGTGCAGGTAACACTTGGCCGCTCAGCCGATGGCCGAACTTTGCCTCTCGAGGATTCCGCAGCTCAGCAGAGATGGATAAAGGCTTCGATCGATTCCGGCATACCACTCGATGCGACTTATCTCGATCAGCTCCATATTGATTGCCTGAAAAACAGCGCGCAGGCGCCGATGTGGGTCCGCAAAGGTATCCAAATTACGAAGAACCTGAACGCGAAGATCCTGATGACCGTGTTCTTCGGTAAGTGCCAGGTGCTGGAACGGAAGGAACTCGATTACGCGCTCGATCGATTCGCCGAGATTCTTCCAGAGGCCGAACGCGCCGGCATTGTTATCGGATTCGAAAACACCAGCAGCGGCGAGGACAACCGTTACGCTGTGGATAAGCTGCGGTCGAATTTTTTCAAGGTCTGGTATGACGTGGGCAATTCGACCTACAACCACTACGATGTACCAAGAGAGATTCGAATGCTTGGCCGGGAGCGAATTTGCCAGTTTCATTTCAAGGATAGAGGATATCTGGGCGAAGGACAGGTAAACTTTCCCGCGATTCTCAGCGCGATCAACGATATCGGCTTCACCGGCTACGCCAATCTCGAAACCGGCTCACCTTCCGGCAACGTTGAAGCAGATACAGGACGAAACCTCGCATATCTTCGCCGCGTGATGGGTTGAGCCTGGCCTATACTTCCACACATGCGGCCAGTTCTAACATCTTTCCTGCTCGCTGGTTTGTCGGCTTCGTCGGTTTTCGCGGGCGATTGGCTCACTTACGGGCACGATCCGCAACGTTCCGGCTGGGCTTTCGAAGAAACCACGCTTAAGCCGGAGAACGTCGGGCGGCTTCAACTGACCTGGAAATCGAAACTGGATAACCAGTCCTACAGTTTGTCCGCACTGACTGCGCCAATAGTCGCAAGCGGCATCTCGACTACTGAAGGAATCCGCAGCGTCGTCTATGTCGCAGGCATTACTGGCACGGTTTTCGCCCTCGATGCGGAAACAGGAGCTCAGCTCTGGGCCCACGCTTTCAAGTACGTCGTGCTGCCGGGCAAGGGAGGTTATCAGGGCACGTTTCTTTGTCCCAACGGGATTACGGCAACTCCGGTTATCGATAAATCCACGAACACGTTGTATGTGATCGCCGGCAATGGCGCGCTTTATGGTCTGGATCTCGGCAGCGGAGCCGTGCGCTACGGGCCCGTTCAGCTCGTCGCGCCGTATTCGAAGAACATAAGCCTGAACCTTGTCGACGGGATTCTATACACCGTGCTCGCACAGGGATGTGGCGCGGGGCTTTCGGGGTTCTACTCAGTCGATGTTCGAGATCGCCATCATCCGATCATTCACCAGATGCTGCTTTCGAATACCGATACCGCCGGAATCTGGGGACGCGGAGGACCCATCATCGGGACCAATGGCCGCGTCTACGGCGGCACAGCGGATGGATTTTTCGATCCCATAGCAGGTGATTACTCAAATACCGAAATCGCGGTGTCGAGAAACGACCTTTCCCTGCTCGACTATTTTCTGCCGGTGAACTGGCAATACATCCGCCGAAAGGATTTTGACCTCGGCTCGGCGAGTCCCGTGTTCTTTGGCTGGCGTGATCGCAATCTTCTGGCTGCGGGCGCGAAAGAATCCGTCATTTACCTCCTGGACGCTGATAAACTGGGCGGCGCCGATCACCAGACCGCGCTATACACGACGCCGCGACTCGGCAACGACAAGGCGGTTTGCTGCGAAGGTCTCGGCGTGTGGGGCGGATTAGCAACCACGCGTGATCTCGACGGACAAACCTGGCTGCTCGTGCCCATTGGTGGACCTCCATCGGCTGAGGGTCCGCGGTTTCCAGGAACCAACGGGGACAATCCGCATGGCAGCATCATGGGTTTCAAAGTCGTTGCGGATCCGAAGGGCAGCCCGAGACTCGAACCCGCGTGGATTTCGGGAGACTTCAGTTTGCCCGATCCGCCGGTGATCGCGAATGGCGTAGTGTTCGCCCTTTCAACCGGCGAGAACGCGGTGCAGCGCGGCGGCGAGGCGAAGCGGCTGCTGAATACGCACTCTGCGGTACTGAAAGCGCTCGATCTGCAAACCGGGAAGGAACTGTTCAGCAGCGGCTCGGCGATAGAAAGCTGGACGCATTTCAGCGGGCTCGCGATTTCAAACGGGCGAGTGTTCGCAGTCGATCACAATTCGAACGTCTATTGTTTCGGATTGCCTGCGGGCGTCAAGTAGCTCCGGGGATTTCAGGTGGGCCATGGTGAGTTTCCTTTATGGCTCCGGCGGCTCTGTGATCCACCGCGCCACGGCCGCGATTTCAAGCTCCAGCGGGCGGTCGCGATCGAGGAAGGCCGATAAGCGGCGAATCTCTTCATAACTGTCGCGATTGCCTTGACCCAGCCGTTCCGAGCATCCGCGGAGATCTATCGCCTGCGCCGCCGCGATGAGCGCCATTGCGACCTGATTCTTCAGGCACTCGAGCGCATCCATTGCTGTTACCGCCGCGTGCATTCCGAGACTTACGACATCCTGGTTGTACTCTTCGGTGGGCAGTGAATGGATTGAACTCGGCCCAGCCATCTGCCGAATTGCGCAAGCCAGGCTGGTAACACTGAGCTGTAACCCTTTCATGCCCGAATTCACGCCAGGGTTCGGAACAAGATTGGCCGGCAGACCATTGTTGAATCTGGCATCCACCAGCACCGCCATCAGAGAATTGATCCAGTTCCCCATGATGGCGAAATCGATCTTCCATGAATCAAGCGCACGCGCGATGTGCCCGCCGTAGAAGTTACCCGCACGATAGAGCGCTCCGCTCTCCGGATCGACGAGCGGGTTATCGTTCGCGGAATTCATCTCCCGCTCGATTGTGGGGCGCGCCTGATCAAATGCTTCCCACGCGGGCCCCAGCCCCTGTGGCCCACAGCGAAGGGTGTAGCAGCTTTGCCCACCCTGATCGACATTCAACCGTGTGCCGCGGAGTTGATGGCGCATGAATGCGGCAACTGCAATCTGTCCGGGGTGTCCTTTCACCTCATGAACGAAAGCTTCATAGGGTTCGGTGGGGACCTCAACGGCCTCTGTCGCGAGGGTGATGGCCTGAAGCAACGCCTGCAACACGCGTTGCGCGTCAAGGAGCACGAGTGCCGCGGCGGAAGTCATGACCGCCGTGCCGTTTATCAAAGCCAGTCCCTCCTTAGGGGCCAGCGCGATCGGCTTCAGGCCGGCCCTTTGCAGCGCCTTCGTAGCGGGTAGCCGCTCTCCGTTGAACACTGCCTCGCCCATTCCGATCAACACCCGCGCGATGTAAGCGGAGGGCATCAAATCGCCGCTTGCGCCTACCGAGCCATAACGCGGAACAATCGGAGTGACCCCGGCATTGAGCAGGTCGAGCAGCGCCCTGCAAAGCTCCACACGCACGCCGGAGCAGCCGGTTGCGAAGGTGGCGAGACGCAAAAGCATGGCCCCACGCACCACATCATCCGGCAGCGGCTGTCCGGTAGCGCAGGAGAGGTGCCTGAGCAGATTATGCTGAAGGGCTTCCGCATCTTCCGGCGACAGCGCGAATTTAATATTCCCGCCGACTCCGGTATTCACGCCATAGAGGCGCTGGCCGCTCTCGACCAACGCCGTTAAAGCGGCCCGGCCCTTATCGATCCGCTCGAGGGCGCCCGGAACGAACTCCGCTCGCAGCCGCCCACGCGATGCCGCGCGGAGATCTTCCAGCGTAAGAGGAACCGAGCCGATCCGTATTGTTTTCGCCACGCGCCTATATTGCCATCACGCGCGAGTTCTTCTCCGGGAAACGGTTTAAAACAGCAGGCGAACACCGAACTGAATGTTTCGTTCGCTACCGGGTGCGCTCGACACTATTTGCCCGAACTGCGCGTTCGAAACCTCACTCACGGGATTGAAGAGGGCCGGATGATTGAAGATGTTATAGAACTCTGCGCGGAACTGCATGTTGTATCTGGCCTCTGCGCCAAACCGGGTATTCTTGATCAGCGAGAAATCGGTGTTGATGCGCCGCGGCCCGCGCAGATTGGGCTGGCTGAGCGAGTCATTGGGAATCGTGTAAGCCGGAGCCGGCGCAAAGGCGGTGGTGTCAAACCAGTGGTTATCGTTTTGGCCGCTGGTGAGAACCGGGCTGTGAAGGCGGTTTGCGCGGCCGTTGGTATACGAGAAGTTGTATAGATTGGTCTGATCCGGCCCGGTAATCAGAATAGGCCTGCCACTTTGAAAGACCGAGATGCCGCTCATTTCCCAGCCGCCGAACACAGCGCCCGCGATGCCGTGGTTGAAGATGGCTTTTCCGGGACCCATCGGGATTTCGTACAGGTAGCTCAGGACGAGGCGCTGCGGAACATCATTAGCCTCGATGCCGCGGTTGTAGTTCGGATCATAGAGCGCGTTGGATGGTCCCACGACCCAGGTATTCGATTGCGCGGTGTTGGCAATGGTTTTTGACAGAGTGTATGCCATCTGTACCAGCAGACCGTGTGAATACTGTTTCTGGATGCGGGCGGTGAGGCTTTCGTAATTCGAGTGGCCGTATGTATCGCGGAAGATCAAAACATCCTGATACTGCGGATAGGGGCGAAGGAGCTGTTTCAACGGCACGGTCGGCGTGCTGAGCGCTCCTGTCGTGATCTGGCCGTAAAACGGATTCGACACGGGTTGATTGAGCTGCGGGCCGAGACTTAACAGCAGCGGATTGTTTTCGTTATTCTGCCGGTTCCAGAACATGTGGGTCATCGCGGAGCCGACATACCCTACCTCGGCGAGCACGGTGGGGGTGAGCTCGCGCTGGATGCTGAAACTCCAGTCGCTGAGATAGGGCCTTGGGCGATTGTAGTTATCGCCGCGAACGGCCTGGCCGACGAAATCGGTGGCGTGAGATGGCACCTGAATTCCTGCGGCGAACGGATTGTTCCAGGAACCGCCGACCGGCGGCGTATTGGGAATCGGGTTCTGCGGACCAAGAAAGAGGAAGTTCGAGATGAACCCACCGTTGCCAAAGTCCGTCGCAGCGGCGTTCACGCCGACGAAAGTGGTGTAGAAGATACCACCGGCGGCGCGGATGACCGTTTTCGGCATAACCTGCCACGCGAGTCCAACGCGCGGCGAGAAATTCCAATACTGCGGCGCTTCCTGATAGCCGCCGGGCTTGATTTGACGGAACACACCTTTCTGCCCCGTGGTGGGTTCCGTGCCGCTGAAATCGAAGTAGCCGACCTGACCGAACTTTTCGGCGTACGGCGTAAGGTATTCCCAGCGGACGCCCAGATTCAGAGTGAGGGTGTTGGTGATGCGGTAATCGTCCTGGACAAAGAGCGCGTAATACTTCTGATAAAGAAACAGCGGATTGGTAATTGTAATGGTGCCTGCCACCGGGACACCCAGCAAGAGGCTGGCAAGACCGTTGCCGCCGTTCAGCGTGTTGCTGCTCGGATCGGGTCCCTGTGTGTAGGTGCGATCGAAATTGAATTGGCCCGCGGAATACTGCGAATTATAAGCGTTCAGCTTGATCAGTTGCAGGTCGGTTCCGAATTTGATGTTGTGCCGCGTCCTGATCCAGTTGACCTGATACTGGAGTTGCCAGTTGTCCTGTGGATTCAGAGTTCGCGTAGGCCCGCCGAGCATGCCGAAATCGTTGGGCGAGGCCCCTGTGACGGTAAGGCCAGAGCCCGCATTGTAAGTCTGGACGCTGATGGCGGGGAACTGCCTGTAGGTTACATAGTTAGTGAAGTTCGGGCCAAAGCCAAGGGACGACAGGTCGAAATTCTGGCTCTGCGGAAAGGTATTGAACTGGAGGCGATTGTAGCTGAGTCGGAATTCGCCCAGAATATTGGGCGTAAACGTGGATGTAAGTCCAATCAGCGCGTTAGTGCCGGGATTTGAATTGATGGATCGTTCGGCGAAAGCAAGACTGTTGATCGTGCTGAAACTCTTATAAGGCGAATAGCCAACGCGGCCGAAAAGCCGTTCTTTCTCGCTGATGTATTGATCCACGCGAGCGAGATAGTTATCCGAGTTGGCAACCGATTTGCCCGTTTGAAGATAATTATTTACCTGCTGGGCAGTCTGTCCGGCACGATTCGGCAAAGGGTAAAACTTGACGACACTAGCCGAGATGTTGTTGATCTGGCTGGCCGGAATCATATTGCCCGGATACGGATCGCGAATGTATTTGCCCGGATTCGCCGGGTCCGGACGTGTGGTTGCAGGATTATAAATGACGTCGAGCCGGCCAGTCCGATCGTAGGTCTGGGAGAAATCGCCTGCGCGCTGGGCGGCCGTGGGCACGGTATCAAAAACCTGGTCGGGCGCGCCCTGCCGCGATCCTTCGTAATTGAAAAAGAAAAACGTCTTGTCCTTTCCGTGATAAAGGTGCGGGATAACAACCGGGCCGCCAATATTCGCGCCGAAAACATTGCGTTGAAACAGGGCGATCGGGATCCCATTGCGGTTATTCTGCCAGCTATTGGCGTTGAGGTTATTGTTCCGAAGGAACTCCCACGCGGTGGCATGGAGCTGGTCCGTGCCCGATTTCGTGGTGAGAATGGCGACACCGCCGGCAACGCGTCCGTATTCCGCGTTGAAACTTGCGGTCTCGAGCTTGAATTCGGAGACTGCTTCGATTGGCACCGAATAGGCGTTGCCGGACTCTGTGGTGCCGCGGCTTTCTGCGCCGTCAATAAGGACGCCGTTCTGCTGGGCCCAACCGCCGCCGATCTGCGCGGTGGTGACGCGCCCGATAATGCCGGCATTCGACTGCTGGCCCTGAGTCGGGATGACGCCCGGCGCGAGGGCGGCGAATGACAGCGGGTCCCGGCCGAGGATCGGTAGCTCGGCGATAGGCCTGGTTGTCACGACTGAGTTCATGTCGGAGGTTTGGGCTTCGATCTGTACGGCCGTCGCGCTCACCTGGACTGCCTGCTGAACGGCTCCGACCTGCAGGACGACATCCTGCGTGGCAGTGAGGCCGGTGGTGAGTGGAATATTCTGCACCTGCGCCGTTCCGAAGCCGGATTTCTCAACGGTGAGATCGTAAGTCCCGGGTGGGATGTTGGGGATGAAGTAGAGTCCGTCCTGATTGGTCGTGGTACGCGTTACCACGTGGGTACCGGCGTTGCGAATCGAGACATTGGCGCCAGGTACGATTGCCTTTGTCGAATCCGTAACTGTGCCGGTAATGGTTCCCCTTTCGGTCTGCCCGAAGCACGCAATCGCGCCCGCGAGCAAAGCCATTGAAGACAAGACCCGCCAGATCAGCGTTTTCATCCTAGCGTAATGTATCAAAACCGCCTGGCGGGAAGGAGCGACACAAATGCCGTTATGTGCGGAATAATTCCCCTGGGCGCGAAACAATCGCCATGATGATTTATTGATTTCGCGGGCCGACCGGATGCGTCCAACTTCCCCCGTGGTTACGCTCATCGAAACCCGGTCGCGTGTGATTCCGGGTTTCTATCCGGCTTGCGCTCTTTCTGACGCCGGCAGCCAGTGGATCGAAGTGACTCAAGGGCGCGAATACGCTGAGATGTGCCCCAGCTATCCGAATTCAGGATGGGTGACCGGATCGGCCGGTGGGATGAAGTGTTTCCCGGAGTGGTGGCTACGTGGACGCAGTTCGTTGCGCATCCTGCCATTCGGAAATCGCACAGCGCCGTTGAAAGATGGCCGTGGAACGATTCTTTCCAGCCCGCGGCGGAGATTTCACGACCAACAACCGTGTTCGGCATGGGCCTTTCCGGAGCGCGACTACATAGTGCTCCGGCGAGGAGGTGAGTATTACGAGAGACACAGTCGGACGGCGGCCGCACAGGGCGAACTGAACGTTCTGGAGAAGCGGATCGAATTTGTGAACGGCTCACCCACGCTCGCAGATATTTCAGCCGAAGCGTCCGCAAGGCTGCCCTTGGTGCGCCTGGGACATAGACATCCTGACTGCGCTCAAGCCGCCGGCGAATGCGGCGGTCGAGCGCAGGGCGGGATCACAATTCAGAAATAGAATTTCAACCCGAGCACCAGCCGCCGCGCAAGCGCGGCTCCAGAGAAGTAACCGTAATCAGAGTTGATCTGGTTGTTGTTCTGATCAAAGCGCGCGGTGGTGTCGATCGCGTTGTACTGGGTGTGATTGAAGGTGTTATAGGTCTCAAGCCGGAACTGCATACGCCTGTTTTCGTTGGCTCCAAGGCGGAAATTCTTGAACAACGAAATATCCCAGTTGTTGATGCCGGGCAGATAGACGAAATACCTGGGCGCGTTGCCGATGCCATTGGGAGAATAGCCGGGCAGCGGCGCCTTCACGGCGTTTACGTTAAACCACTGTCCTGCAGGCGCGGCCGCGTGCGGATCGGCAACGATTACGAGACGCGAATCCAGACCGTTTCCAGTCCCGCCCGTGAGATCGGTAGTGAAGTTCAAGTTATAGCCGAGAGTGACGGGCGCTCCCGTCTGGAAATTGGCGACGCCGGATACCTCCCAGCCATCGAGCGCGACCCGGGTGACAGCATTATTGAAATACTTACTCACGGAGGGCAGGTTGTAGGTGTAATCAATCGTCATGACATGCCTGCGATCGAAGCCGGCGGGGCCGTAGTTACGAGAACGATAGTCGAGGACCGGGTTTACGGTCCCGCCAATGCCATCGGTAAGATCGAGCGCCTTTGACCATGTGTACGCCATGTGATAAGTCAGATTTTGGGAGAAGCGGCGCGTCAACTGCACTTCAAGAGCGTTATAGTTGCCGATGCCGGCAAATTCGAGGTAGTTGATGTCCTGATAGCCTACATAGGGTCGGAGGAAGTTTGAGTTTAACGGGCGGTTGCCGGTAACAGTTGGGTCGATGCTCGACGGCAGAAAGTTTGTTCCGTAAGGCACGGCATTGATATTGCGGGTATCAAGCAGATGCTTTTGCGTGTTGCCGACATAAGCCACATCGAGGACAGTGCGAAAGCCGATGTCCTGCTGAATGCCGAAGCTCCAGTTATATACGGCGGGAGGCGAGAAGTTACGTTGCACGGCGCTTACGGAGGTGGGGCTGAGGCTCAGGGGTGTGGCCAGCAGATTCTGGATCGTGGTGTAGTTCGCCTGCGCAGTCGTCACCAGGGGCGGTGACTGGACCAACTGAAGAATCTGATCGTCATTAAACCTGTCCGAGAAGATCCCGAAGCCAGTGCGCAAGGCGGTTTTGCCGTTGCCGAACACATCCCAGGCGATACCGATGCGCGGCGTTACCTGAATGGAAGGCGTGTTGAGGATTCCTTCATTGTAGATCTTCATGCCCTGATAAGGAGTGCCCGCCGCGCTCGAGAAAGTGCCGATTTTGACCGCGGGCACGAGCGTGCCCGTGACCGGATCGCGGCCGACGCGCGTATTAGTGGAGGGATCTATAAAGGGCTGAATCAACGGCGGCTGTTGGGCGGGGTTGTAAGTGGCGAGATCGAACGCTCCCAATTTGTCGCCGGCGCTGATGGTTGGGCCGATCCAATAGAAGCGCACACCGTAATCTACGGTCAGGCGCTTCGTAACTTTCCAGCTATCCTGTGCATACCATTCGACATTGTTGTAGCGCCCGTGCGCGCCGGGATGGCCGTTCGATTCCGTATAGTTATCGACAACGCCGAGGATCGCATTGGAATAAGCGTAGCCGGTATCGAGCGGGTTCGTGGCGTCCCGGTCGAAGGCGAAGGTTCCGTTAAAGAAAGTGGAGCGGGCGGCATTACGGGTGCCGTGCTCGACGAAAATGCCGAACTTCATACTGTGTTTGCCGGCGATGCTCGAAAAGTTATCGGAGTAGTCCCAGATATTATTGGTGCCAAAGAAGGGGAATCGCTGCTCGATGCTGAGATTGCCGTTATTCGGGATGTTGCTGTTGTTGAATGTGGCGTTCGGAATGAGGCTGAAAGGATTCGCCTGCGGATAAAACTGCGGGATCGTTAATCCGACTTTCTGCCGGCTGTTGTTATCGAGCGCCGCCTGGGTGAGCGGATCCACCGTCTGTTTAGCCCGGTTGACGCCGAAAGTGATTTCGTTGATCTTCGTGGGGCTGAAGGTATGGATCCAGGTCGATACCAGACCGGCGCTGTGGATCTGATAGCTGATGGGCAATTGCGGCCAGTTCTGTGTCTGGCCGAGGCCTGCGAGCAGGCCGAAAGCGCCCTTTGAAGCCTGATAGTCCTGAATCAGCCTAATATAGAACTGATTATTGGGCGAAATGTTGTAGTCCAGGCGCAGTATCGAATCGCGTCGCGGCTGCTTGTTGATGCTGGAGCCGATCCAGTTGTACTGGTTTCCCGGTCCCACTATGTTCGGTTGCGGAAAAAGATTCAACAGCTTCTGGCCGTTGGGATCGATTCGGCTGATGGGAACGACATCGTTTGCGAATGGAGTACGGCTGGAAGGGTCGAGTATGGTGACGCCGGAATTCGAGAAATCGCCCTGGCGTTCGAGAAGCGTGGGAAAGGTGTACGTAGCCGGATTGCTCGGAATCGTGAGCGGCAGGAAGTCCTGGGACCAGAAGAAGAACAGCTTATCTTTGTTTCGGTTGAATTGGATAAAGGGCAGCAGTACGGGGCCGCCAACGAAGTAGCCGGGGTTGTTGAAGCGGTATCGTGGCCGCGGCTGCCCGCTCCGATTATTCAGCCACTCATTGGCGTTCATGTCTTCATTACGGAAGAAATAGTAGGCGCCGCCGTGAAAATCGTGCGTACCGCTCTTTATGACGGTGTTGATGGTTCCACCGGAGCTGCGGCCGTACTCCGCCTGATAGTTCGTGAGGAGAACTTTGACTTCGGATACAGCGTCGATGCTGGGCGCGAGATACGGTCCCGTCATGGACCCCGTGTCAAGACTGGTGATGCCGTCGAGGTTCAAATCGATCGTTCCGGCGCGGGTGCCATTTATATTGATGCCAACAAGGTCATTCCAGCCGGGCGATTCGCGGTTGGCTGTATCGATGATGCCGGGCAGCAGCTTGGCTGTGCCCATATAGGAACGGCCTTTGAGCGGGATTTCCTGCATCTCTCGACTGGTAATCAATCCGGAACGCTCCGCGCTCTCTGTCTGTACAGCCGTTACTTCTCCAGTCACGGAAACGGTCTCACTCACGTCACCGACCTGCAGTGAAATGGGTAGCGTCACGCGCTCCGTCGCGGTGACGACGACCCCGGTCTGTTGAAATTTCTTGAATCCGGGCGCATCGACTGTAACATTGAAGCTGCCGGGCAGAAGCTCGGCGAATACAAAATGACCTTCATTGTTGGTTCTGGTGGATCGGGACTGCTGGGTTTGGGTATTCGTGATTTGAACGTTAGCGTTGGCGACCGCGGCGCCGGTAGCGTCGAGAACCGAGCCGGATATCTGTCCCGTCAAACCCTGCGCATACAGAGAACCGCACGACCAGAATGCGATGAAAACCAATGGTGCGATTCTGGACGGACGAATGCCCTGAAGAACGAATTTGTGCAACATAATCCCCCTTTATTTTGCTGGCAATCAAATTCTGCTGCGGGAAGGATATACCAGCGCAGCGGCGCGAGTCAAAGGCGCGCGATGCGTCTGCTCGACAGCAGCAAATCTCGTAATACAAGCTGAATTTCGGCACTATCCCGGCTGGAAGAGCCATGAATTTCGCGATCGCGCCGATGCGGGAATGGGCAGGGCTGTCGCAGTGGGAGCAAGCTCATTGAGCCGTCCGACAGTTGCTGTGGTTGCCACCTTCGATTCCCAGGAACATGTCGGCATAACTTCCCGAAGAGACCCACTCCGGCGAATACTCGCCATAAGCGGACATTTGCCAATCGCGGAGCGCGAATTGGGTGTTGAGCTCAGCTACGATTCGATGTTACGAATCGAAGTCCGGGTTCGCTGGGCCAGGCATGGTTCTACAGCCAACAACGTATGGACTCGGATTCTGAAGAGCTACTGTTTGCTCGACCCGATCATTGCTACGCTTTCGCTCGCGCGATGGAGGTCAGATATCACCTCCTCTCGGCCCCAATGACGCCTTTGCAGACGGCAGCAGACGTATTGTAAATCTGTAGGAACTCCTCTATCGGGGTATCGACTGGGAGCATTCCGACTTCATCGAACCGGACGGCACAACCCGAATCAAATGGCTTCCTGACATGTCCGGCCAGCAAGGATGTGGGCCGCACGGTTGACGGAGACCCGCAGCAATCGAGTACAGCGCAGACCAGATGAACGCCTCGCCCGCGGGAGCGACGGCGATTAACGTTCGCGATGGGTCGGTCACGGAGCCATCCTGTCGAGTGCCTGCCTTACCGCACGTTTCGCCTCGCAGGCATAACGGTTTGGGGCTATGCGGCGAACGGCGCGGTTCTGATCCGACCGGCAGCCTTTCGGGAAACGGGGGAAACACTCGGTCCACAACTGATTCCAGGCTCCGGGCCGGCCTCGTGCGATCTGCGACAGCCATATGCATAAGCTCCAAATTAGGATCAAAAGGCGCCAGGCGGCGATGCCTTATCGAGACCGGCGCTCGAGAGCGCATTGCAGTTTGTCCGGCCCTCGCTGCCGCCACATTCAACCGGGCTGCGAGATCTTCCCTGTGTTCTCCTCTACAAGGAATGGCGGAGGCACGACTACGCGCCCGCTCTCTCCGTCAAGCGCTGAAACAAAGTCGAGCGGCGAAGGCGCCGTTACCAGACTGATGTCGAGGAGTCCGCCGATTCGCAGAAGATTGTGATGTCGTCGGGTTGCGAATGAAATTCCCGATGTTCTCCTGAACCCAGCTGAACAACAGAACTTCATCGATCAGCCGTACCTGGCGGAGACATGGCCGGGCGATTTTCTGCGAGTTCAGGAGTGAACCTGACCGCGTTTTCTGAACCGGAGGATCGCCGCTATTGCCGGAATCCCCAGGTTGCGTCGTGTTGGCACCGGCCAAGCGGCGTACACTATAACGCATCGCCAAACCAGAGTTGGACGAGCGAAGGCAGCTTTTCCGCCAGTCAACTCGTCGCAACGTGCAAATCTAACGCAGGAACTCAGACTGGCTCGGGTCTGTAGTGCTTTGACGCGGCTCGCGAGAGTTTGAGCCGGCACTAACCGCTGAAAGACGATATCGCGATTCCAGGGAGAACTGAGCGGACTGTGCGCTCCTTCTGACCTAAACGGGGAAAAGGGAATAGATCGGGGAGATGCGTGTCGGGTTGTATTTGAGCTATCTCAGCCGGGCACGGGTCGTTTGCATTTTGCTCGGGATGTGGAGAAATGGTCGATCCGGAACAGGTGAAAAGACAACTCGCGAGAATTTGCGAGAGCCCGCAGTTTCGGGCCGCTGGCCGGATCCGCGATTTCCTCGTGTTCATTGTCACAGAAAGTCTCGTCGGCCACGGCCATCAAATTAAGGAGTACTCGATCGCGACGAGCGTGTATGCCAGGTCGCCCTCGTTTGACCCCAAAGTTGATTCGATTGTCCGGGTTGAGGCCACGAAGCTGAGGGCACGCCTCGGCGCGTACTACGCACTCAATGGCAGTTCCGACGAACTGGGGATCTGTATACCCAAGGGCGGTTACGTTCCCGAATTTCACAACTATGGACGCCCTCTTGTGCATGGATCCGCAGGCGAACAGCAGGTTTCGGAACTGTGCGATATCGCTTTCGCCGCCCTCATGCGGAGTACACCGGCATCACTCGAGGTAGCAGCAGCCTGTTTCGCCGAGGCCCGCAATCTCAATCCTTCCGATCCGAGGCCGCATATCGGTCTGGCCAACTGTTATGGATTTGCGCTGAGTAGCGAGGCAAAGCCGCCTTCCGAGGTCATGGACGAATTACGAAAATCCTCGTCCAAAGCGTTACAACTGAACGAAACCAGCGGTGACGCTCACGTTGCGGCGTCTATTTGTCACTTTTTCGTGGATGGCACGACGGGAAAGGCAATGAAAGAGGCTCGGCGCGCCCTGCAACTCGAGCCACAAAGCGCTATCGCTCACTTTTGGGCGCCCGCGCTCTTGTCCGCCGCCGGACGGCATGAAGCCAGCCTTGCGCACATGCGCGAGGCCATCCGTTGCGCTCCGAATTGCACTCTCTTTGGTGTATTTCTTGGCCGCGTGCTTTATTATGCGGGCCGAAGTGCGGAAGCGGTTCAGGTTCTGAAAGACGTCGGTCGGGCTGAGCCCGCCCTGGCAGCGGTCATTTATGGACTTCGCTGGCATACACGGAAATCGGGCAACACGATGAGGCTGTCGATGCGGCGTCGCACGCCGTTCGTCTATCTGAAACGAACGCAACTCTTGGCGCTCAGGCCTATGTACTGGCCCGGGCTGGAGGCCGGGAAGAAGCAGAGTGCATTTTCGATCGTCTCGGCACGAATCAATCCGATGGCTACGTATCGCCTGTTAATCTCGCCGCGATCGCGGGCGCGTTGAAAAGACGCAGGCCGGCAGCAATGTACATGGCCAGGGCAAGGCGCGAGAGGGCATGGGCGCTGCTCTTGCAGGAGGTGGACCCTCGACTGCGCCGGATGAAGTTGAAGGTCGATTGAAGTACCGTCCCGCGGTTAACCCCGACTAACTTCCGCAATTTACGCTTTTGCTCTAGCAGTCCGGGGTGCAACTCGATTTTCTTCCTGGCGTTATGGAGTGGACGACCGTAGTATGGAGGCATGTCGTTGGGCAAGCGCGGGCCGGGGGAGAAACAGGCTCCGATCTGGAT
>Ga0070680_100000903_pt1 | contig 21012 bp, 21 predicted proteins | sample KBSC73BmetaG_FD_64672 | JGI IMG/M metagenome (GOLD analysis project Ga0070680, IMG submission 64672) | Corn rhizosphere microbial communities from Kellogg Biological Station, Michigan, USA - KBS C7-3B metaG | ecosystem: Host-associated > Plants > Roots > Rhizosphere | place: USA: Michigan...
CGGCCGGCGGCGAGCGGATCGACGCCCATCTCGCGCACCTGCTTGCGGATCGACGCCTCCATCTGGTTGCCCGGGAAGTACGCGTCGAACTCGCGGGCGCGGAAGAGCGCGCCCGCATCGGCACGCGTGAGCGCGGCAGGCTCCATGTGCAGCACGCGCTTCGCGAATTCGGGCAGCGTGTCGTCCCACAGCGCTTGCGTGTCGCGCAGGAACTGCTCGCATTCGGCGCGCAGCTGTGCGAGCGGCACACCGCTCAGCAGCTCGAACGTCGCGTTGTAGCTCGCCGCGAGCCCCAGCTCCTCCGTGATGTCGCGCTCGCGCTGAAATCGTTCGCGGCGAATTGGCGCGAGCTCGCGTTGGACGAGTGCGGCGCGGGCCCGCTCGATGGCGTGCCGCTCGTCGGGATCGGTGCTGTTGGCGATCTCGATCGACGCGGTCTCGAACTGAATGGCGCGCGTGTCCGTCACCTGCACCACGGCGGAGCTCTCCCACGCGATCTCGCGCTCATCCAGCTCGGCGAGCTGTCGCGCGCTCTGCGCCTCCGCCTGCCACTCGACGAGTAGCCGGGCCGAGCGGCGCTCCTCGCTGTTCTCGGGCGCATTGCGGAAGGCGTCGACGGTGAGCGCGAGCGCGTCGGGCCCGAGCACGCCGGCATGCCGCTGGTAGATCGGCTGCAGCTCTGCGACGGGCTTTTGACCGGAGTGGGCGAGATAGTACTCGCGCGAGATCTCCTGCGAAAAGGCTTCGCCATCTTCGCGGAGCCGTTCGATGGAGAGCGGCTTCACGCGCCGATGCGCTCGCGAATCAGGTCGGCCGCGCGATCCGCGGCGATGCGCTCCTGCTGGAGCGTGTCGCGATCGCGCAGCGTCACCGTGCCGTCCTGCAGCGTCTGGCCATCCACGGTGAGACAGTAGGGCGTACCCACTTCGTCCTGACGGCGATAACGCCGGCCAATCGCGCCGGATTCGTCGTAGAACACGGGAAAGTGCTTTCGCAGATCGTGCGCGAGCTTGTCGGCAAACTCCGGCATGCCGTCCTTCTTGACGAGCGGAAACACGCCGGCCTTGATCGGCGCCAGCGCGGGATGGAAACCGAGCACGACACGCCCTTCCGTCTCGCCTTCCACCGCTTCCTCGCGATAGGCGTTGACGAGCAGCGCCAGCAGCGTGCGATTCGGACCGGCCGCCGTCTCGATCACGAACGGGATGTACCGCTTGTTGTTCGCCTGATCGACGTACTCGAGGCGTTTGTTCGAGTATTCCTGATGGCGGCTCAGATCGAAATCGCCGCGGTTGTGAATGCCCTCGATCTCCTGGAAGCCGAGTGATCCGCCGAAGTCGAACTCGATGTCGAACGCCGCCCGCGCATAGTGCGCCAGCTCGGTCGGCCCGTGCTGGTGGTAGCGCAACCGCTCGGGCGACAGGCCGTTGCTGCGGTGCCAGTCCATGCGCCACGCTTTCCACTTCTCGAACCACTCCATATCGGTGCCCGGCTCGACGAAGAACTGCATCTCCATCTGCTCGAACTCGCGCGTGCGGAAGATGAAGTTGCCCGGCGTGATCTCGTTGCGAAACGACTTGCCGATCTGCGCGATGCCGAACGGCACGCGCTGGCGCGTCGACTGCTGGACGTTGAGGAAATTCACATACGTCCCCTGCGCGGTTTCGGGCCGCAGATAGATTACCGCCGCGCTGTCTTCCACCGGCCCGATGTGCGTCTTGAACATCAGGTTGAACTGCCGCGGCTCGGTGAGCTGGCACTCGGAGAACTCGCCGGGATGCTTCGACGGTTTGCGCAGGCACTGCGCGTCCTCGAGCTTGTCGGCGCGGAAGCGGCCCTTGCACGTCTTGCAGTCCACCAGCGGATCGACGAACCCGCCGACGTGGCCGCTCGCTTCCCAGACGCGCGGATGCATGAGGATGGCCGTATCGATGCCCTCGATGTCGTCGCGCGAGCGCACCATCGCCTTCCACCAGCGCTCCTGGAGATTGCGCTTCAGCTCGATCCCGAGCGGCCCGTAGTCCCACACCGATCCCAGCCCACCATAGATCTCGGAGGACTGAAAGACGAAGCCGCGGCGCTTACAGAGGGAAACGAGTTTTTCGAGGACGTCCATGGGGAGGAAATGATTGTAAGACAGTCAGACGGCGGCCTGCGTCCGCGGCGCAATGGCAAGACTGGAAATTACCGAATTGCGACATTGAAGATATCGCAAGCTGGACCGCGTCTCATGTATCCAATTCGGCGCTCAACTTCGGCTCGGCGGGCGCCGAACGGCCGAGCAGGCGCGCGACGATCTTGTCTCCGTGATACCGGCCGTTCTCGATGAACACCTTGTTCGCGTCGAAGCCGGCGACCACGACGCCCGCAATGAACAGGCCGGGCACCGTCGTCTCGAGCGTGGTCGCGTCGTGGGCCGGAATGCCCGTCGTCGCGTCGATCGGCACGCCGACCTGGCGCAGCAGATCCATGTTCGGCGCAAAGCCGGTCATCACGTAGACGAAGTCCGCGGCCAGGCGCTCCTCGCCGGCACCCGTGTCGATCGTCACCGACCCCGGCTCGATCCGCCGCACGCGCGCGTTCCACCGCGTGCCGATGCTTCCCTCCTTCGCGCGATTCAGAAAATCCGGGAGCACCCACGGCTTGATCTTCTTGTCGAACTCGGGGAGAAAGTGCACGAGCGTGACGCGCGCGCCCGAGCGCCAGAGATCGAGCGCCGCTTCCGCCGCCGAGTTGCCGCCGCCGACGACGACCACGTCCTGGTCGAATGCCTCGTGGCCTTCGCGATAGACGTGTGCGACGTGCGGCAGGTCTTCGCCCGGAACTCGCAGATAATTCGGTGACCCGAAGTAGCCGGTCGCCACGACCACGGCGCCGGCGTGCGTCACGCGATCGCCGCGGCTGCGCGACGATGAACGCACGGCGAAGCCGTCGCCGGCGCGCTCGATCGACGTGACGCGCTCGTACTGGCGCAGCGGAATGTCGAAGTAGTGCACCGCGGCGCGATAGTAGGCGAGCGCGTCGCGGCGCGTCGGTTTGTCGCCCGCCACGATGAACGGCAGCCCGCCGATCGACAGCTTTTCGGCCGTCGAGAAGAAGCGCACGTACGTCGGATAGTGCGCGATCGTGCTCACCACGGCGCCGCCGTCGAGCACCACGGTCCGCAATCCGGCTTGCTGTGCCGAGATTGCCGCCGCGAGGCCGCATGGGCCGGCGCCGACGATCAGCAGGTCCACATCAGACATTGCTCATAGCCCGATGATCTGGTCCCGCCGCGTGCCGACGCTCACGTAGGTGATCGGCGTCTCGATCAGCTCCTGCACGCGGTCGAGATACCGCCGCGCCTGAGCGGGCAGCTCCTCGAGCCGACGGGCGTCGCGCGTCGGCTGCTGCCAGCCGTCGAGCCACTCGTAGCGCGGCACCACGCGGTCCAGCCCCGTGATGTCGGCCGGGAATTCCGTGTGGAGCGCCTCCTCGTACTCGTAGCCGGTGCAGATCGCAATCCGGTCGAGCGTGTCGAGCACGTCGAGCTTGGTCACGGCGACGTCGGTCAACCCGTTGATGCGCGACGCATAGCGCACGACCACGGCGTCGAACCAGCCGCAGCGACGCGCGCGGCCGGTCGTTGCGCCGAACTCGTTTCCGAGCGAGCGCAGACGCTCGGTCATCTGCGCATCCATCTCTGTCGGCAGCGGGCCCGTACCCACGCGGGTCGTGTACGCCTTCACGACGCCGAGCACCGCGTCGATCGATGTGGGCGGAACGCCGGCGCCGGTCGCCGCACCGCCGGACGTCGTGCTGCTCGACGTCACGAACGGATACGTGCCGTGATCGACGTCGAGCAGCGAGCCCTGTGCGCCCTCGAGCAGGATGGCGGCGCCGCTCTTCATCGCGCGATACACCATCAGTCCCACGTCTTCCGACAGCGGCAGCAGTCGGTCCGCGAGCCGGCCGAGCAGCTCGAGGATGCTGTCGGCGTCGGCGCGAGCATTGCTGCCGAAGCCGATCAGCTGCGCGTTCGCGCGCTCGACGCCGCGCGTCACCAGCTCGCGCAGCCGATCCGCGTGTCGCAGGTCGACGACGCGAATGCCGCGCCGCGCGATCTTGTCCTCGTACGCCGGCCCGATGCCGCGACCCGTGGTGCCGAGCGATTGGCTGTGCGCACTCTCGGCATCGATCAGCTTGTGATACGGCAGCACGAGGTGCGCGCGGTCGCTCACATAGAGCCGGCCTTCGACGTCGATGCCGTCGGCCACGAGCCCGTCGATCTCGGTGAACAGCGTGTCCGGATCGAGCACGACGCCGTTGCCGATGGCGCAGCGCACGCCTTCGTGGAGAATGCCGCTCGGGATCTGGTGCAGCACGAACGAGTGCTCGCCGAGATCGACGGTGTGCCCGGCGTTCGCGCCGCCCTGGTAGCGAACGACCCAATCGGCGCGCTCGGCAAGCACGTCGACGAGCTTTCCCTTCCCCTCGTCTCCCCATTGGGCGCCGACGACGACGACCGTGCGGCTGCTCTGACTGAACATGGCGGCGGCTGGTGCAAGGACAAAAAAATACGCCCGGCGCGAGACGCGGGGCGTTGAGGCAATCTAGGCCGAAACTGGTCCATCGTCCATCGTCCATCGTCCATCGACCGGCCAGATCGACGCGCGGGGTGAGTGTGGCGCGCCGAATCGGGTTGGATTGAAGTGGGGACGCGGACGAGGACGGAAACTGGCGGACGAGGCGCTGATTGGTTGCAACTGTCGCATCGAGTCTCTCGCGCCACACCCCAAAAGCATTTGGGTCTTGATCCGTTCGATCCATCCGGTTCGTGGCATTCGTGTTTCACCCATGTTGTGGCTTGGTCAGCATCATTGCGTGGGAAAGTGTCCCGAAGCTGCGGAGAACGGCGGAGAACGGCGGAGAACGGCGGAGCACTGCACGCCGCTCCGCGCCTCTCCCCAGTTCTCCGCAGTTCTCCGCAGTTCTCCGCGACCCCCGTCCTCTCCCTGAGACGTGGCCTGAGTCGCGCGGTTCTTATGCAGCAAGAGGCTCTCGCCCCCCGAGAGTCCAGCGGGGCTGCGGAGTTGGCGGATTAGCGGATCGGGGAGTTGACCGGGACGCCACCACCACAAAGACGTCATCCGCTATTGGGTTGGCGCGCGGAGCCGCTGCGCCACTCGGAGCCAAGCCGGCGCCTCGTTCGCCAGTTTCCGCCCGTTCCGCGTTTCAAACTCAGTCCAACCCGATTCGGCGCGCTACGCTCGCCCCGTGCCACGATCTCGACACCGACGGACAACGGTCCACGGACTCAGAGCACCGTCGCCGCAATCATCCAGACTGCCATGACCAGCCCGAACGCCACCTTGAGCGCTGCTGCCGTCACGCGGCCGACGAACGCGCCCCACGCCACGCGCGTCGCCACGCCCGTGCCGCCGTGCTGGCTCCACTCGAAGACGAACGCGCCGACGAACGCGCCGACGAACGCGCCGATCACCGAGCCGACGATCGGGACCGGCACGCCGACGAACGCGCCGATCATGCCGCCGATGATCGCGCCCCAGCTCGCCCGCTTCGAGCCGCCGTATTTGCGCGTGAACCGGCTCGTCAGCACCCACTCGAGCCCTTCGGCGATCACCATCAGCACGCCCATCGCGACGACCGTGGCGACGCCGATGCCGGCGTGCGGCACGAGGAGGTGATAGCAGAGGGCCGCGGCAAACAGTACGAGCGTGCCGGGCATCCCGAACGGAATCATCACGAGGCCGAGCAGGATCGCGGCAATCAACAGAAGGAGGGCCATCAGCACGCCTCGGGGAGCTCGAGCGTTTTCATATGAGCGATCACTGGCCGCCCTTCAGCCAGAGCACGTAATACGTCGGATGCAGCATTCCCTCGGCCCGACAATCGCGCTTGGTGTCCATGCGCGCCGCAACGGTTTGCGTCAGCTCGCTGCCCGTCGGGTAGATCTCGACGAGTCGCACATCGTTCGCCGCGAACAGGCGCAGCGGCTCGTACAGCGCCGTCTCGCCGTTCAGGAGAATACACGCATCACCCTCGATCGGGGCAGATGGCGCCGCCCCGGATGATATGATGCTGACGGGCCGCGACGCCTGCGTCGGGTTGTATCCCGCCGCGCGGTCGAGCATGAACGTCGACGCCATGTCCAGCGGCAACGAATGGTAGTGCGCCAGCTCCGCCGGACCGAGCACGACCCCCTGCGGCGTCTGCAGTCGCAAGCGGCGATCCAGCTCGTCCCAGACGAGCTGCGACGCACCATAGCCGCTCCGCTCGTTGACGACGACCGGATCGAGCGTCGCCGCGAGCCGCGACAGGCGCGCTGCGACGCGATGCTGCTCGTCACGCTGAATCGATAGCTGGAGCACAAGCGGGGCATATCCGAGCTTTCTGATACGGAGCGCGTACTCGCCGTCGGGCACGGGCGTCAGCAGGAACTGTCCGTTCGATCGCGAGACCGCCGTTTGATTGGCGCCGACGAGCTGCACCTCTGCCTCGACCACCGGCGCGCCTGCCGAGTCCAGCACGATACCCCAGATCGACGAGGTGGCGTCGACCAGCTTGTCCTCGTTCGCGCGCACGACCATCGGATCGAGGTCGTGCGCAATCGGGCGCAGCGTGATCGTCACCTCGCCGGCCGTGCCGGGCGTCGCGTTCCAGTGATAGCGCGTGCTCGCGTACCCGAGCCGGCGAAACCAGACGTCGTACGCGCCAGGCGTCACGTTCGTGACCGTGAACTGTCCACGCGCATCGGTGCGTGCATCGACCCTCGCCGCGCGCACCACCACCTCGACGTTCTCCAGCACGGCGCCCGTGGAATCGCGCACCACGCCTCGCAGCGTCGCGGTCGTCTGCCTCGCCGCCGACGCATCCTGCGCGCCCGCGGCGTGAACGGTCAGGCCGGCGGCGACGACCAGCGTCCCCAGCATACATGAAACGGCGAGTCCACGTTTCATACATCCGCTCCGTCACGATATGACAATCGTCATCACGACAGCTCCAACGCCGCGCGCACGAGCACGTCCGCCGCGACCGGGATGCCTGTGCCGCGCATCGCCGCCAACGTGTCGCCTCGCGTGTGGATCCTCTGAAGCGTACGCAGATCGCCCCTGCTGAGTGTCACCGTCTGCCAACCAGCGCGCGCCAGCGCCACGCTGTCCGTCAGGATGCCGGGAATCAAGCGCATCACGCGCAACGGCTCGCCCACCGGCGCAGCCGCCTTGCGTATCGCCGCGACCACCGGCACCGGCTCGCGGCCGGTGTACATCACCGTGAGCGAACCCGTGTCGTCGACGCTGTCGCAGTTCAGCGCGATCGCCGGCCGCGCCGCGCCGGCCCAGGCGCGCGCGCCAGCCAGCGCGAGCTCTTCTGCGTCGGTGATCATGACGCCGATGGAGCGGCTGCGCGGAAGCTGTTCGGCGGCCGCGAGCACGGCGGCCACGCCGCTCGCGTTGTCGAGCGTGCCGTGATTGTCGCTACCGACGATCGACAGCATCAGCGGAATGCCGCCGAGCCACGTGATTCCCGCGAAGATCGGCGCTGCATTGCCGAACATGGTGACGAAGACGCAAACGGCCACGCCGATCAACCCGATGATCGCGACGACGACTCCGGCCACCCGCATCAACATCGAGACCGGTTGCCACTTCGAATCGAGGTGCGCCACCAGCCAGACGCGCGGCTCGTCACGCCCGTGTACCGCCTGAAGGTTGACGCCGCGGGCCCGCATGATCGGCAGGCCGAGCACGCCCGCACCGCCGACGTAGCGGAGCGCGGCGACGATGACGATCGCCGCACCGATCGCGGCGAACCCGAACGCACGTGGCGACGCGCCCGCCCGGGAGGCAAGTACGATCAAGCTGGCGACGAGCGGCACGATGACACCCGCCGCGGGTGCGCCCCAGCACCCCGCGAATTGAGAATACTCGAATTGCCGTTCGCTGACGTCGAAGCCGGCGTTTCGCAAGACCGCCGCGCAGTATTGCCGTGCTCCGTCCGCTGCCGCACTCCCGGCCGGCCGCGCGAGCGCGCCGAGCTGCGCGAGATGCGGCGCGGCCGCGTTCACTACACCGCCGCGAGTCGCTCGGCGCCGTGCAGGAGCTGGTCGACGCGCGCGCGCTGCGCCGCGTCGAGCGGATGAAGCGGCGATCGCGGAGCCCCGCCGGCCAGTCCGATCGATTCGAGCGCCGCCTTCACGCCCGGCACGCCCAGCTCGCCGACGATCGTCGCTCCGAGTGGCGTCAGCCGCTCCTGCGCCGCTTCGCCGGCGGCGCGATCACCGCGCCGCATCGCCTCGAAAATCTCCAGCGCAATCGCCGGTGCGAACAGCGCGACCGCCAGAATTCCACCGCGAGCACCAACCGACAGCGCGTGCTGGAACATCTGCGCGTTCCCGGTGAGCACGGCGAACGCGTCCGACTGCGACGGCATGTAGCCGGCGAACAGCTCGCGATTCCCGGAGCTGTCCTTCATGCCGATCACGTTCTCGTGCTGCGCCAGCTCGGCCACCAGCTCGGCCGGCAGCGCGAAGTGCATGTACTTCGGAATGTTGTACAACATCACCGGCACCGGGCTCTCGTCGGCGATCCGGCGGTAGTGCGCCCGCAGCACCTCGATCGTCATCGCCGATCCGTAGTAATGCGGCGCGACGACGAGCACGGCATCCACCCCGCGCGATGCCGCATCGCGGGTCAGCTGCAGGCAGGCGCGAGTGGACTCGGCGCCCGTGCCGGCGATGAGCATTCGCTCACGCGGCACCATTTCGCGCGCCGCATCGAGCAGTGCGCTCCGCTCCGCCCCGTCGAGCAGCGCCGCCTCCCCGGTGGAACCCGCCACGACCACACCATGCAGCCCGGCCGCCATGTGCGCGCGCACGTTCGCCGCGAACGACGCGACGTCCAGCTCGCCCGTTCCCGGATAGAACGTGCTGATGACCGGTCCGAAGACGCCCGCCAGTCGCGCGCTCATGAGTTGAGAAAGTCCAGGCCGCCCGACTGCACGCCGTCGAGCTGCGCGCCAGCCCCTTCACCGACCGCCGCCTCCTCGGCCGGCTCATCGCTCGAATCACCGGACACGCTCGAGAACACGTTGAGCCGCAGCTCGAAGTCGGACGGGTTGGACGACGCCGCCTTCGCGATGTCGAACGTCACTTCGCCGCTGCGCACCAGATCGGTAAGACACTGATCGAACGTCTGCATGCCGTATTGCTCGCGGCCGTCGGCGATGAAGTCGCGGATCTCGCCGATGCGCGTGCCCTCGAGAATGAGATCCTTGATCGACGGCGTGTTGATCATCACTTCCGCCGCTACTGCACGTCCCTTGCCCGACTTGCGCGGCAGCAGCCGCTGCGACACGACCGCCGACAGTGATTCGGCGAGGCGTACGCGGATCACGTCCTGCTCCTCCGGCGGGAACATCGCCATGATGCGGAGAATCGTGCTCTGCGCGTCAGGCGTGTGCAAGGTCGACATCAGCAGGTGGCCAGTCTCCGCCGCCTTGATTGCCGTGTCCACCGTCTCCGCGTCGCGCATCTCACCGATCATGATCACGTCCGGATCCTGACGCAGCGCGGCGCGCAGGCCCATCTTGAAGTCCGTCGTGTCCGAGCCGATCTCGCGCTGCGTCACCGACGACTTCTGGTCGGTGTGCAGGAACTCGATCGGATTCTCCAGCGTGAGAATGTGCCGGCTCTCGCGCTGATTGATGTAGTTGATCAGCGCCGCCATCGTGCTCGACTTGCCGGAGCCCGTGACGCCGGTGACGAGGATCATGCCGCGCTCGGTCTTCGCGATCTTCTCGAGTACCGGCGGCAAGCCGAGCGCCTCGAAGTTCGGCACCTGCCAGGGAATCACGCGCATGATGATCGAGAACGAGCCGCGCTGCCGCATGATGTTGACGCGGAATCGGCCGATCCCCGGCGCGGCCCACGAGCAATCGTAGTCGAGTATCGTATCGATCCGCGCCTTGTCGTCCTCGTTGCTCATCAGATGCAAGGCGATGGTGCGGGTCTGCTCCGGTGTCAGGGCCTGCTTGGTGAGCGGAACGAGTGAGCCGCTGATGCGGGCGCGAAAGACGTCTCCGGCCTTGATGTGCAGGTCGGATGCGCCGCGGTCGACCGCGGCCTTGATGATTTTTTCCATTCCCTAGTAGCCTGCCTGCTTGTCGACGACGTTGCGAAGCGGTTCCCCGCGCACGAATCGGCGCCAGTTGTCGAGGAAGAGATCGAGCTGCCGCGGCCAGAAGCGGCCCGGTGAAACGGGCGACACATGTGGCGTCAGCAGAATCTGTCGAAGCTGCCATAGCGCCGTCGTCGACGCCAGTGGCTCCGTTCGAAAGACGTCGAGCACGGCGCCACGCAACCGATTCGTGACGAGCCGCTCGACGAGCGCGTCTTCATCGAGCATGGCCCCGCGTGCGACGTTCACCACGATCGCGTTCGACGGCAGCAGATCGAGCCGCGCCGCGGTGAGCAGGCCCGCGGTCTCTCCGGTGAGCGGCGCCGCCAGCACGACCACGTCGTGCTTCGGCAGCTCCGCATCCAGCTGATCCAGCGCCACCACGCGCTCGAAGCCCGGCGGCGCGCCGAGATGCACGCGGCGGCGCACGCCCGTGCAGTGCGCGCCCAGCGCGGTGAGCCGCTCCGCCGCCGCGCCGCCGATGCCGCCCGCCCCGACGATGAGCGCGTGCACGCTGTCCATTTCTCGCAGCTCGGAATCCAGCCGCACGAACGGCTGCTTGTTCCATTCCGCGCGGCGCTGCTGGTCGATCGCGAAATCGAAGCCGCGCAGAAAGTGAATGATGCCGCCGACGATGTACTCGGCGATCGGAATCGCGTGAATTGTCGCCGAGTTGGTGAGCACCACGTCGCTCGCCACCATTTCGGGATAGAGCACGTTGCCGACGCCGGCGGCTGCCGAGTGTGCCCAGCGCAGCCGCTTCGCCTCGAGAAAGAGCAGTCGCGGCATGCCGAAGCCGAAGTACGCATCCGCGTCGCGCACGGCGTCCATCACTTCGTCGCTCGGACGCGGCGGCCCGTCGCCGTCGGAGCTCGTCGCGGCGCGCACGACGTGCACGCGCCAGCCGTCCGGAACGTTCTCGAGGAGTCGGCGCTCGCCCTCCGGCGGCAGCGCCCAGTTTTTCGAAATGGCCGCCAGATCGACGACGAGCAGGTGGTCCATCAGTCCGTGGTGATGCTGATCACGTCCTTGCGAGCTCGAAGCATATCGCAGATGACGTCGAATTGCTTCGTCGCGCCAATCAGCTCGAGCTCAAACGTGCGATCCGTGTCGTGCTCGAAGGTCCGGCGCGCAAAGATGTGCACGCCGTTGCCCTGGATCAGATCGTCGTAGGTCTCGAACGGCATGCCCGGCTTGACGCGCAGCGTCGCGTGCACGCGGCGGCGCTTTGCCAGCAGCCGGCGCTCGAGCGGGCGCAGCCCGATGAGCACCAGCATGATCAGCACGGTCGTGCCGAGCGCGTCGATGTAGGCGCCGGCGCCCACGGCCGCGCCAACCGCGGCGACGACCCAGATCGTCGCCGCCGTGGTGAGGCCGACCACGGCGCCTTCGCCATGCAGGATTGCACCGGCGCCGAGAAAGCCGATGCCAGAGACGATCTGCGCCGCGATGCGCGTCGTGTCGCCGAACGGGTGGCCGTCGGCGCTGAATCCGATCTCGGCCACGTCGATCGAGAGCTGCATGAACAGCGCGGCGCCGACGCAAATGAGGATATTCGTACGAAGACCGGCGGGCTTGCCGGCCATCTCCCGCTCGAGGCCGATCGCGCCGCCGAGCAGCGTCGCGAGCAGCAGCTTGGCGAGAACGCTGAGACGCAGCGTGGCGGCCAGTGCGCCGACCACCTGCGGCTGCGCGGCCGCGATGGCGCGCAGCAGATCGTGCGTGGCGAGCGGGCCGGCGGCGAGAATGATCTACGCCTCCCGGCCCGTTCGCGCGGCGAGTGGCCCGCGCTCAGCGCGTGTCGAGGTCCCGCACGTCGCCGGGCGCCGTGTCCGGCGACGAGTCGCCGTAACTGATGCTCCGCGCTTGCTCCTCGAGTTGGGCGATCGACGCGTCATCGGGCGTGGTCGGCGTTGCGAAATTTCGAAAGACGGTACCGCCGCACTTCTCGCAGGTCACGGCGTCCGGGACTGCCCGGTCGTAGAACTTCTCGTTCCCGCACGTCAAGCACACCAGCGTGACGAGTCCGCGTGGCCCTCTGTCGTCTGCCATGATTCGCTCGGATTGGATGTGCTGGCGAACCTTGCAAGAGGCATGCGGCGCTGGCGGACTGTGCGTTGAACGCGTGGGTGGAAAATGTTGCCGCCGCCGCGCCGACGCCAGAGTCTGTCGTCGCGATCAGCCCAACATGGGATTCTGGATCGCCGCGAAGCCGATCTGCATCGCGATCAGGCCGAGCGGTACGAGCAACGCGATCGCACGCCCGCGCGACACCGCTGGCAGCGACCGGCGGTAGGCCAGCCAGCACAGCACGATCAGACCGCACTCCACGATCACGTCGCCAATCGCGTGATCGTACAGCATCAGTCCCACCCATGGACCGCCCGGCCACGTCGGCTTGATGCCGGTGATGAAGTCGGCACCCCAGTGCGAGAGATACGTGAGCGCCACGACGACGGCGTCCCCGGCCTGGCGGGTTACCGCCCAGTAGAGGAACGCGACGACACAGGACCCGATCGCGACCGACACGAGCGAATGCGACCACATCCGGTTCTCGTTGCCGAAGCCCTTCAGCACCCACTCGATCCAGTCCGGCGCGAACGCGACGGGGACGAGGAGGGCAATGGGAATCCGGGGACGTCTTGCCTTGGCGAGCGTGGCCAGCGCTACATGACCGGCGTACACTCAGCGGGTCCGGCGCAACAGGCGGTCGAGCACGATCATCCAGATCCACGGCAGCACCATCGCAACGCCGACGGTGAGCCAGGCGAGAAAGTGCCGGTGAAAGGCGGGAGGCGTCGCGAGAATCATCGCGTCTGCCTCCGGGCAATCAATAGGGACGCGCCGGCCGGCTCTTCTTCTGCGCGCACTCTTCGCAGAGCGTGGCGCTCGCGTTCAGGCGCGCTCCGCAACTGACACACAGGCTGAACACACGGACTCCGTTCGCCGAGACTTCGCGGTGAATTGGCGGCGCAAAGCCGAGCGCGAGCGGATGGACGATCAGTCGCGGCGCACGGCGGCTCGCTTGCCATGCCCGCACCCGCGCGATGAGTCGATGAAAGTAATGCATGAGAAACCCGGCGACGAATTCGCGTGCTCAAAATGCACGACATATGCCGCGTTTCACTGAGAGTCGTCACGGTCAGAAGCCCATCCGGTCGCGGACCGCGTCCATCGTCTCCCGGGCCAGCGCGCGGCAATGCGTCGCGCCTGCCGCAAGCACGTCGTCGACGGTGCGCGGCGAGTCCGCCAGCTCGGCGGCACGGCGACGGATCGGTACCAGCTCCCGCTCCATCGATTCGGCCAGCACCTTCTTGCAATCGATGCAGCCCCAACCCGCCGTGCGGCACTGCACGGCCACGTGCTCCACCGTCTCCGGCGGACTGAACGCCTTGTGAAGGTGATAAATGTTACAAACTTCCGGCGTGCCGGGGTCGGTCTTCCGAATGCGCTTCGGATCCGTGACCGCCGGCCGCAACTTGGCCCAGATCGACTCCGGACTCTCGAGCAGCGCGATCGTGTTGCCCATCGACTTCGACATCTTCGCCTGACCGTCCAGCCCCATGATGCGCCGCGTCGGCGTCAGCAGGGCCTTGGGCTCCGGAAAGAACTGCTCGCGCTCCTCCGTGCCGTCTTCGTTCGTGCCGCCGGTCGGACGTCCGAACTGCGCGTTCCAGCGCCGCGCCACCACGCGCGACAATTCCAGGTGCTGCACCTGATCCTCGCCGACGGGCACCGAATCCGCGCGATACAACAGAATGTCCGCCGCCTGCAGCACGGGATAATTGAGCAGCCCCGCCGCGATGCTCTCCTGCCGCTGCGCCTTTTCCTTGAATTGTGTTTGACGTTCCAGCTCGCCCAGCGGGGTGATCGTATTCAGGAACCAGGTCAGTTCGGTATGTTCCGGAACCTGCGACTGCACGAACAACGTGGCGGCGTTCGGATCGATGCCGGCGGCGAGCAGCGAGACAGCCATCGCGCGGCGCCGAACGCGGAGTTGTTCCGGATCGTACGCTACCGTAATGGCGTGGTAGTCGACGATGCAGAAGATCGCTTCGAACTCGTGCTGCAGCCGTACCCAGTTTCGAACCGCGCCGAGGTAGTTTCCGATGTGCAGTTCCCCGGACGGCTGAATTCCACTGAAGATCCGTGACATCCGGTCAACATAACATCGCTCGTCAGCTCCTGGCGACCTGCGTCGCCGCCGCGGCGCGTGCCGGCGATTTCATTCGCGAGCGCGCGACCAATCGCGGCGCAATTCACTGGGAGGAGAAGGCGGGCGCCGACTTCGTGAGCGACGTCGATCGCGGCGCCGAGCAGGCGATCGGCGACATCGTCGTCGCGCGCCACGCCGACGCGCGCATCCTCGGCGAGGAGCTGTCGCCGGCGATGAACGATCGCGCCGGCCTCGTGTTCGTCGTCGACCCGCTCGACGGCACGACGAATTTTCTCCACGGCTTTCCGTGGTACGCCGTCTCGATTGCCGCGCTGGTGGATGGCGACGTCGTGGCCGGAACCGTGCTCAATGCCGCAACCGGCGAGCTGTTCACCGCGACCTCCGGCGGCGGCGCACGCGCCAACGGCCAGCCGATTCGGGTGTCGCCGATCACCGATCCGAGGCGCTCGCTCGTCGGCACCGGCTTTCCGTTCAAGGAAGGCGCGCGGGTCGATGAGTATTTGCGCATGCTCGAGCCCATCATGCGGGGCACGGCCGGCATTCGCCGCCCGGGAGCCGCAGCGCTCGACCTCGCCGACGTGGCCTGCGGGCGATTCGAGGCCTTCTGGGAGCTGATGCTCGCCCCGTGGGACATCGCGGCGGGCATTCTCCTCGTGCGCGAAGCGGGCGGCGTGATCACCGATCTGGAAGGCAGGCCGTGCCCCGTGACGCACACCGGCGTCGTGGCGGGCAGTCCCGCAATGCACGCCTGGCTGCTCGAGCGCGTCGCCGCCCGACACACCTCGGCTCTGGACACCCCGGCTCCTCCCGTCCACAATCAATGATCCCCGATCGGAGCACCTTATGCTTCGCCGTTTGTTGTACCTCGCCGCCGCCGCGCTAGCCGCCGCACCATCGATCGTCGTCGCGCAGAATCCGCTCGCCGACGCGTTTCGCGCCAATGCCGCCGACGAGGCGAAGAATCTCGTCGCCGCGGCCGAGGAGATGCCGGCCGACAAGTACGGCTACAAGCCGACGCCGGCCCAGATGTCGTTCGGACAGATCGTGGTGCATCTCTCCGGCGGCAACGACGCGCTGTGTGGAGCGCTCACCGGCATCAAAGCGCCGGCGCGCAGCAAGGTGGCCGTCACCGACTCCAAGGATGTCCTCGTTGCCCGGCTCAAGGAGACTTTCGACTTCTGTCATGATGCGCTGGCGAAGCTCACCGACGCCGACCTCGGGACCGAAGTCACCGTGTTCGGGCGCAAGTTCACGCGTGCCCGGCTGGAGCTGGTCATCGTCGGCGACTGGGCGGACCACTACAGCCAGGTCTCGAACTACCTGCGGATCAACGGCCTCCTGCCGCCGACGGCGAAGCGGCCCGAGAAGGAGTAGCACCCGGGGCGCATCGGCTCGAGAGGACTTGTCCGGGGGAGGCCTTATTTTTCCTTCCAGCCTCCCCTCTCCCCTCTCCTCTCTCCCCTCTGAAGTTCATGCGCCTCGTCGAATGCGTCCCGAATTTCTCCGAAGGCCGGCGGTCTGAGATCGTCACCGCCATCCGCGACGCCATTGCCGCCGTGGATGGCGTCGCGATTCTCGACGTCTCATCCGATCAGTCGCACAACCGCACCGTCGTCACCTTCGTCGTGCCGGTCGAGCGCGCGGTCGACGCGGCGTTCGCCGGCATTCAGGCCGCGCGCGAGCGCATCGACCTGAACAAGCACTCGGGCGAGCACCCGCGCATGGGCGCCGCCGACGTCGTGCCGTTCATTCCGCTCGAGGGCACGACGATGGACGACTGCATCGTGCTCGCGCGCACCCTCGGCGAGCGCGTCGGCACCGAGCTGGGAATTCCAGTTTTCTTATACGAGCGCGCCGCAACGTCCCCGGCACGCGAGAATCTCGCCGACGTGCGCCGCGGCGAGTTCGAGGGCATTCGCGACGAGATGGCGGCCGGCGCGGCACATCGCAAGCCGGACTTCGGTCCCGATCGCGTGCACGCCACCGCCGGCGCCGTCGCGATCGGTGCTCGTCCGTTCCTCGTCGCCTACAACGTGTATCTCGGTCCGGTCGAGAACCTGCCCGTCGCCAAGGCCGTTGCGAAGGCCGTGCGCGGCTCCTCCGGTGGATTGCGCTACGTGAAGGGACTCGGCCTCGAAGTCGACGGTCAGGCGCAGGTGTCGATGAATCTCGTCGATACGGAGAAGACGCCGATCTACCGCGCGTACGAGATGGTGAAGCGCGAGGCGGAAGCGCACGGCGTGTCGCCGACGTGGAGCGAGATCGTTGGCGTCGTGCCCGAGCGAGCGCTGTTCGAGACCGCGGCGCGCCACATCCAGCTGCGCGACTTCAAGCCGGAGATGGTGCTCGAGCAGAAGGTGCGCGCCGCCGTGCAGGGCGGCGAATCGCTGTCCGGCTTCGTCGCGTCGGTCGCGTCGTCGTCACCCACGCCGGGCGGCGGCAGCGTGAGCGCACACGCGGGCGCGCTCGCCGCCGCGCTCGCACAGATGGTCGCCGGCCTCACTGCGGGCCGAAAGAAATACGTCGCTGTCGACGCGGAGATGCGCGAGCTGGGCCTCGAGGCGGCGAAGCTCGTCAACACGCTGACGACGCTCGTCGCGCGAGACGCGGACTCGTACGGCGCAGTATCCGCGGCCTACAAGCTGCCGTCCGAGCCGCCGGAAGCGCTGGCCAAACGCAAGGCCGCGATCACCGACGCGCTGCTCGGCGCCTCCGAAGTGCCGCTCGAGACGGCGCGCGCCTGCGCGCGCGTGGCGGAGCTGGCGGCGACGTGCGCCACGAAGGGCAACACCAACGCAGTGTCGGATGCCGGCGTCGCCGCGCTGCTCGCCGAAGCGGCCTGTCGCGGCGCGGTGTACAACGTGCGGATCAACGTGGCGTCGCTCGAGGACAAGTCGCGCGGCGCGGGGCTGATCGAGGAAGCAAAGCAGCTGCTGGCGAAGACTCGCACGTCTGTCGAGCGCGCGACCGCGGCGGTGGACGCGGCGATCGGGTAATCCGATCGCCGCACGCGATCAGGCGGTGCTCAACACCTTGCTGCTGCTCCAGCCGACGGTGCCCTCGCCGTCGTCCACCTTCCACCATTCGCGATCCTTCACCAGGCGCGGTCCGTCGACGATCACGACACCGGTGCCTTTGGTCAGCGCCTTGATGACGTGTCCGCCGAGTCCCGGTGCAGTGCGAACGTTGCCGTCCTGATTCAGGAGCGCCATTCCTCCCACGGCCAGACTTCGGTTGCGCAAGGCGCCGAGCATCGAGTCGTCGCCGTGCAGGCGATCGCGGTCCACGTTGGTCGGAATGCCGTCGACGGCGCCGTGATCGGCGTATTGCCAGAACGTGTAATCGCTCCAGCCTCCGACGAGCGTCGGCGTGGTTGCGTAGCTGGCGATCCACAGCGGACAGGTATCCGCGAACACGCTGCTGTTGGCGGTGAGCTCCCTCCACGCCGACGGATAGGTGTAGATCGCCGGCGCGCGGCCGATGGCGCGTTCCACGGTCTGCACGAACTCGCCGAGTCGTCGCACGACGTCCGCAGCGGGATAGGCGACCGAACCCGAGCCGTCACCGGGTGCTTCGACGTCGAGCGCCGGCGGCAGATCGCCCGCCTGCGGCTTGCCCACGACCCTGAGGAAGTGCGCCGCCTGCAGCTGGACGTCCGCGTCGTGATGATAGAAGTGGTATAGTCCAGGGGCGACACCAGCGGCGCGGCACCCGGCGAGATTCGTCGAGCACGCGGGATCGGCGAACGTCACGCCTTCGGTGGCCTTGATGTAGGCGAACGAGATGCCGGCACGCCGGACGCGCGACCAGTTCACGCGTCCATTATTGTGTGAAACGTCGACGCCTTCGAGTGCCATGGTGGCCTCCGGGTCGCGGGAGCGGGGTTCAGGACCGTACGCCAACTTACGCCATTCAGCGGGCCCGCACACGTGACGAACGGGCCATTCGGACGGTTTACAGGTAGAACCCGAGACTCGGAGATACCCTGGTGCGACTCGTTGCGCTGCTCGCGGTGATTGCCCTCATGGGCTGCGACGACATCACAGCCCCGAAGATCGGGTCCGCACCCGCCCCGATCAGCGCGGCGAGCCCGATCGCGCTCGCGACCAGCGTGACACCCGCAACACTGGCGCCGGGCGAATCGGTGACGATCACCATTACGTTGACGAACCTTGCGGATACGTCCGTGACGTTGGCGTCGGGCATGTGCACTTCTCCGTTCGTCGTGAGCACGCGCTCGGGGCGCGCGGTGGGTCCCGATTACTCCAGCGAAGTCTGTCCGGCCGTGCTCATCACGCGCACGATGGCGCCTCACCAGTCGGTATCGATTCCGGTAACGTGGGATGGGCTACTTTATGGCGACGGACACCCTAGGATCGCCGCCGGCGATTACCTCGTACGCGGCAGCACGCAATTCGGCCCCGTCCGAAGCAATGCCGCGGCGGAGTTGACGGTGTTGCCGTAGGCACGAAGAACGATCCATCGTTCTCGGCGTGTCACTCGACCGTCGTCAGTTCGATTTGGAATTCACTCGACGAGACGTCAATGCGCACAGCTCCTCTCATCGCACTGCTCGGCCTCACGGCGCTCTTTGGCTGCAGCGACACGACTGCCCCCATGGGTGATAGCAATGCCGCGCCAATCGATTTCAGGAGCCAGCTGGCGCTCAGCACGACCCTCAGCTCCTCGGTACTCACGACGGGTACGCCGATCACGATAACGGTGACGCTGCGAAACGTCTCGAGGACGACGGCGCACATCGAAGCGGGCGGGTGCCCGGCGCGGTTCGTCGTGGACACACGTGACGGACATGCCGTCGCGCCAGGCGAAGAAATATGCGAAGCCGTCTTCATTCCGCGTGACCTCGCACCGGGAGAATCCATTTCGTTCACGCAGGACTGGAGCGGTATGTCGGTCGTTGGCGACGACGGGCTCGTCACAGTACCTGCAGGTGACTACATCGTGCTCGGAAGCTCGAAGAACGGTGCGGTACGAAGCAATCCCGGCGCGAAGCTGACGATTCTGCCGTGACATCACTGCGCGCGAATGCCAGCCTGACACCACGGCCCGGCAGCGCGAACGCCACCGGGCCGTGAGAACCCTCTAATACTCCCTCGCTGACCTGCCTTACGGCACCACGCTGGGCGTCTGCGACGGCGCGTAGATCCCGTTGAACAGGAACTTGAACGTGCCGTGCGGCTGGCCGCGGAACGTGATCTCCGGGCCGAACAGATAGACCATGCCCTTGCCGTACTTCGCCTCGACCGCGGTCGCGCCGCCCTCGAGGTAGTTCTCGCCCCACGCCCAGCCGCTCCGCAGCGGCGTCGCGCTGTCGAACCACGCGATCGCGTGCGTGCCCTTGAGCGCCGCATCCGGATGCAGGCGGAACACCGGGTTGTTGTTGAAGAACACGTCCACGTGCTGCGACAACCCCGCGGCGATCGGCGCCGTCGTGTCCACCGCCACGCTGAGGATCGAGCCCGGCACGTAATACTCCTCGCCCGTCAGCGGCCGATCCGGCTTGCCCGGCTGCTTCACGACCATCTGATCTTCCAGCGGCAGCCCGAGATCGTATGCCAGCGACGCGGCCGAGCCGACGCTGATGATCTTGCCGCCGTCGTTCAGGAACTGCTCGAGCTGCGGCAGCGTCTTCTCCGCGGTCATGCTGCCGAGCATGTGCTGATACTGTGCCGGCACGTTCGCCGTCGAGCGTCCACCGCCGCGGCCGCCGAAGCCCCCGGCGCCGTTCGCATCGCGGATCTGCGCGCCAGACGGCAGGATCAAGACGTCATACTTGCTCTTCAGATTGCCCGCGTCGAGATCCTTCGGATAGACGAGGCTATATGGGAACTCGAATTGCTCGAGCTCGTACCGCGTCCAGCCGGACGGCATGGAGCCGCCGTACTGGTCGTACAGCGCGATGCGTTCCGGCTTGAGCTTCTCCGCGCCCGCCGGCATCGCGCTCGTGCCGACGAAGCTGACGCCGAGATCGGCCGCCGACTTCTCCAGCACCGGCAGCGACGCGGCGGCGACGTAGAACGTACCGGCCGGATACGTCGTGCCGTTCACCGTGGCCGGCGACTCGAGCCAGTACACGTTGCCGCCGCTCTTGAGGACGCGATTCACGACCGTGAACGCGTCGTTCTCCGCGTGCGACATGAGGTAGCCCGCGGCACCGCCACGGTTCGCGATCGTGCCCGCCGGCGGCGTGGCCAGACCCTGGATGCGCTTCGTCGGCGCGTCGAACGGATCGAGAATGCGATCGAACTTCACGCCCATCTGATACGCCAGCGTCCAGCCCGCGTTGTCGTAGGGGCGCTTCGGCGGTCCGCCCGGATAGGCGAAGTCGTTCGGGTGATCCTGCGGCTCCATCATGTCGAGCACCTGGCCGCGCGCCGCCTGGTTGGTGCGAATGACGTACGAGTTCGCCGGATAGTGCTTGCCGTTCACCGTGAACGGCGCCGTGGCCTGGTCGACGTACACGTTCACGTAGCGCAGCGCGTTCACGAACTTCGTCGCCGTCGGGAAATCCGGCTGGTCGGCCGAAATGATGTACCCGCGCGGGTCGCGCTTGTCGGGCGCGTGCAGCACGTCGTTGTAGGCGTGCATCTGCGCCTCGACGCTCGCACCGCGCCCACGACCGCCCACGCCGCCGCC
>Ga0070680_100000905_pt1 | contig 20991 bp, 17 predicted proteins | sample KBSC73BmetaG_FD_64672 | JGI IMG/M metagenome (GOLD analysis project Ga0070680, IMG submission 64672) | Corn rhizosphere microbial communities from Kellogg Biological Station, Michigan, USA - KBS C7-3B metaG | ecosystem: Host-associated > Plants > Roots > Rhizosphere | place: USA: Michigan...
CCACCGGTGGTTTTATATCCGCCTCGATCTGTAGCCCGCGGGTAAGTCGCAACGAAAGGAACAGGTAGAGTGCGGCGGCGATGATCAATCCGAACAACGGCAGACGGGTTTGTGGGAGACCCAGGAATCCGACGATCTCTTCCACCGAGGTGGTCAGCACGATGTAGGCCAGGGTGTGTCCCGGTTGCGAGCCATACATGAGGGTGTCGCTCGCGAACACGCAGCCGACCAGAAAAAACGGTAATCCGCCCAGGAAAAATGAGCGCCAGGTCCGCAAGACACTGGCGAGTAAAAAGACCTCTGATGCCGCTGTTACAGCGATCGCCATTACCATCGGCGCCGGCTGAGCGTGCATTGCCCAGTCGATCATGACTGCCGGGGGCAAGAGGCGCAGTGCGCCCAGCACATACAGAATCGGTCGGTGGGAATTGATGAGCGGAAGTCCGTTTCTCATCTCACTAGGGCGGGGTGCTACCGCCGCCGGTGTCCTTTAGTCGGTCAATCGTAGGCCGGATGAGGTATCCGGGCAGTGACCGACGCCTCAGATCGGGCTCTATTTGCTCGGAGTCAGATCATTGTCTGTATCGCTTGGGGGTGGCGAATCGCCCGGGATCGAGCGCTGTTCGGATAGCCAGGCTCCCAGATCGATCAGCCGGCACCGCTCGCTGCAGAACGGCCGGAAGGGCGAGTTAGCCCAATCGATCTCGCGGCGGCAGGTTGGACATTTGACGCCCGAGGGGCTCATCAGGTGCAGCAGCTCAACGTGAAGGGCACATCCGCGTCGGTTTGGGTCGAGCGGCTGGCGAGGCCTTTCCAGGCGAGGAAACGGACGTTGCAGCGGTAGTGGCTGCCGCTGATCTCCGGAAACAGGCCGGCGGCGGCGGGTAGGGAGATGCGCAGAAGCTGCAGGGGGTTGTCGCGATCGAAGGTGATGTTGAACGTGCCACCCTGCGCGACTTCCTTGCGGGTGCGGCCATTCTGACGCGTGAGCCACAGGAGCTCGGCGACCGCATCGCATAGGGGCCGCAACAATCCCAACCACTCGTTGAAAGTGCGGGTGCGGATTTCATCCGGCTGTGTCAGCCAGAAGTAGTAATCCGGCAGATCGAATTCACAGGTGCCGCCAGGAATGGCGCTTCGATGTTTGATCGCGCTCAGGAACTCCGAGTCCCGCAGCGGCTGCAGGAATGTCAGGCCGGCGTTCTGCAGGTCGGTGCGCAGGCGCACGAGGTTCGTCATGAGTGTCTTCAGACGCTCGACGTCCACACCGGCCTTGGATTGGTACTCAGTCAGTGTCGTCAGCTGGCGCTCGATCTCCTTCAGCACGTCCGAGCGCACGTCGCCGCGCGTAGTGATCGCGAGTATGTCGATCAGACTCGCCACCGCCGAGCGGCTGCCCCACTGGCTGCCCATTTCGTTGTGGTATAGCGCCTGGCTATACAGGAAATCGAGGCGCAGGAAGGTCCGCATCCGCTCGTTCAGCGGCTGCTCGAAGATCAGGGTCCCCTCGGGGGTCGGAGTCTCCGGGGTCGTTGTCGGCCCTTGCGCGTCGGTTTCTGTCATCTTCGTATTGTGCTTGACGCGCGCATCGCCCGTAAACGGGACACGCGTCATTGACAGCCGCGGAAAGGACGAAATCGCTCAAGGCCGCGCTTGGCGAGCCAGTTCCAAATAGCGTGCGTGAAGGGATGTGACCTGATCTCGTACTGAGCTCATGTCGCCGTCGTTGTGGATGACATCGTGGGCCGCTTTCAACCGCGCGGCTCGCGATACCTGGGCATTCAGAATCGCGCGGGCCTGGTCGAGAGTCGAGCCATCACGCGCCTGGAGTCGCTTGATCTGCAGCTCCTCGTCGCAGTCAATCACGAGCACGCGGTCGAGCTGTGAGCCCAGGCCCTTCTCGACCAGGAGCGGTAGCACCAGGATCTGGTAAGGGCCTCCCGCGATGGCCGAGCGGGCTTCCACGGCGGCGCCGATGGCCGGATGGGTGAGCGCTTCGAGGTCCGCCCGGGCCTTTGGGTCGGAGAAAACGATATTCCGCAGCGCCGGGCGGTCGAGGTGCCCATCGGGCGTCAGGATAGAGCTGCCAAAGCGCTCTACGAGACGCTCCAGAGGAGGTTGGCCGGGCTCGACCACATCACGCGCCACCTGGTCGGTGTCGATGATGGGCACGCCGAGGGAGCCGAAGAATTTCGAGGCGGTGGATTTGCCGCTGGCGATGCCGCCCGTGAGGCCGACGCGGAACGCTCTGGTAGTCATTGATATTGTTGCAAACTCTAGGGTCGCGGTGAAAACAGGCCCAGGTAGCTCGTGACGAGCTCCTGGCCGAACATCAACATCAGCCATCCCGCCGCCGCGAGAAATGGACCGAATGCGATAGGGGTGGAGCGCGACTGGCCACGCGCCAGGAGGATCACTATGCCGACGACCGCGCCGACGATTGCGGCGATCAGGATGATCGGCAAAAGCATCTTCCAGCCGAGCCACGCGCCCAGCGCCGCGAACAGCTTGAAGTCACCGTACCCCATACCTTCCTTGCCGGTGAGCAGCCGGAACAGATGATAGACGCTCCAGAGGCTGAGGTAACCCGCAATTGCGCCAATGATGCTATTGCGGGGGTCGATCGGGATCGGCGCGCCGCCGTCGGAGGGCGCCCACAGGCTCAGCAGCAGGCCGATCCACAGGAGCGGCAAGGTCAGATTGTCCGGTAGCAGTTGAGTGTCGACATCGATAAAGGTGAGGGCGATCAGAAACCACGTCAGCACCAGGCCCCATAGAGCAGGCCAGCCGAAGCCGAATTTCCACGCTACCGCCGCGGAGAGCAGCCCCGTGAGCGCCTCGATTGCGGGATAGCGGGCACTGATTCGTACCCCGCAGTTTGCGCAGCGGCCTTTGAGGAAGAGATAGCTCAGGACGGGGATGTTCTGCACTGCGGTGATCGGTGCCTTGCAACTCGGGCAGGCTGAGCGGGGTACCACGAGATTGAAGGGTGCATCCGCTTGTTTCGCGGCGGTGGCGGCGGGTTGCGTCGCCGCATTGCCCAGTACGGTCTCGGTGCTGGCCGACTCGGAAGCCTCCAGCTCCTGGCACTGCTCCCGCCACTGGCGCTCCAGGATGATCGGAACGCGGTAGATCACGACGTTCAGGAAACTGCCGATCAGAAGTCCGAATACCAGGCAGGTGCCGATGAACCAGGCGGGAGAGGACGCCAGCAGCTCGATCAGGGTCATTGCGCTCGTCTCTTCGTTCTTGCCCGCAAAGAAAACGCCGCGCGAGGCGCGGCGTCTTGGTCATCGAATGCTGTGGGCCGCCGCGTCAGACGACCGAACCCAGCTTGAAGATCGGCAGATACATCGCGATCACCAGGCCGCCGACCAGCACGCCGAGAATGGCCATGATGAGCGGCTCGAGCAAGCTCGACATGGAGTCGACAGCGTTGTCGACCTCCTGCTCATAGAACGTAGCAACCTTTGCCGACATGGCGTCGAGTGAGCCGGACTCCTCGCCAACGGCGATCATCTGAATCACCATGTTCGGGAAGAGGCCCGTAGATTCCATCGCGCGCTGCAGGCGCTGTCCCGTGGAGACTTCGTCGCGCATCTTCAGCACGGCGTCTTCGTACACGATGTTGCCGGTGGCGCCGGCCACGGACTCAAGGGCTTCCACGAGCGGCACGCCCGCCGCAAACATGGTCGAGAGGGTACGTGCGTAACGGGCAATAGCCGACTTGTTGAGGATCGGCCCGATGATGGGGATCTTCAGCGAGAGCCGGTCGAGGAACTCGCGCATCTTGCGCGAGCGCTTCTTGAAGTAGAAAAACGTCCAGCCGATGCCGCCGAAAATGGCGCCGATGAACAGACCGTCGTTCTGCACCAGCCGGGACAGATCGATGACCATCTGGGTGAAAGCCGGCAGGTCCGCGCCGAAGCCTTTGAACAGCGACTCGAACTGGGGGATCACGAAGATGAGCAGAATGATGGTGACAATGACCGCCACGACCAACACGGCCGTCGGGTAGAAGAGGGCCTTCTTGACCTTCTTCTTCAATGCCTCGGTCTTTTCCTTGTAGGTCGCGATCTTGTCCAGCAGCGACTCGAGGGCGCCTGCCTGCTCGCCTGCCTCGACGAGGTTCACGAACAGATCGTCGAACTGCAACGGGTGTTTGCCGAGAGCCTCGTGCAGCGATGTGCCGCCCTCTACATCCGCCTTGATGTCGAGAACGAGCTTCTGCATCGCCGGCTTGTCGTTACCGTTGCCGACAATCTCAAAGGCCTGGACGAGCGGAATACCCGCGGCCAACATCGTGGCAAGCTGACGGGCAAACACCGCGATATCTTCGGCCTTGACCTTGCCGCCGCGACCGGGTGCGCTGCTCTGCTTGCGGATCTTCGAGGGCGCGATGCCCTGGCGACGCAATTCGCTGCGCAGTACGGCTTCATCGGGAGCCAGGCTCTTGCCCTTGACCCGATTACCGCGTTTGTCTTTGCCTTCCCAAGCGAAGGGAATATCGCGCTTGATGGTCTTGACGCTTGCTGTTGCTGCGGGAGCCATGCGTTACGGGTCCTGTATCACTCGGTTGTCACGCTGTTGACTTCTTCGAGACTCGTCAGCCCCGCCTTGACCTTTTCGAGGCCGGCGCGTCTGAGGTCCCACACGCCTTCCTTGGCGGCCTGCGTCCCTATGTCGACCGCGCTGCCCAATGCAAGAATAATACGCGCGATGGATTCGGTGACCGGTAGTACCTGATAGATGCCCACACGGCCTTTGTAGCCGTCCGTGCAACTCTCGCATCCCTTGGGTGCGAAAAGCCTCAATCCCGCATTTACGTCCGCTTCGACAAAGCCCTCTTTCAGGAGAGCCTCGCGTGGAATATCCATCGGCTGCTTGCAGTGCGAGCACAGACGGCGCGCCAGGCGTTGCGCGATGATCAGGCTCACCGAGGTCGCGATCGCGTAGGGCTTCACACCCATGTCGACGAGTCGGGTGAGGGTCTGGGGGGCGTCGTTCGTATGCAGTGTGGATAGAACCAAGTGACCGGTCTGCGCCGCTTTGATCGCGATCTCAGCGGTCTCCAGGTCGCGAATCTCACCGACCATGATGACGTCGGGGTCCTGGCGGAGGAAGGCGCGCATCGCCGCGGCAAAGGTGAGACCCACCTTGGCGTTCACGTTCACCTGGTTCACACCAGGGAGGTTGATTTCCGCCGGGTCCTCCGCCGTCGAGATGTTGGTATCCTCGCGGTTGAGAATGTTGAGTCCGGTATAGAGCGAGACGGTTTTACCGCTACCGGTTGGTCCGGTCACCAGGATCATGCCCTGGGGCTTCGCCAGGTATTTCGTGTACAGATCTTTCTGGAAAGGCTCGTAGCCGAGCGAGTCGATGCCCAGCGCCGCCTGCGCGGGATCCAGAATACGCAGCACGATCTTCTCGCCGAACAGCGTGGGACAGGTGCTCACGCGGAAGTCGATGGCGCGATTCTTGGAGAGCTTCATCTTGATGCGGCCGTCCTGGGGGACGCGCCGCTCGGCGATGTCGAGCCGCGACATGACTTTCAGGCGCGCGGACAGCTTTCCGGCCAGCTGTACCGGCGGTTGCGCGATTTCTTTCAACACGCCGTCCATGCGCAGCCGCACGCGATAAATCTTCTCGTACGGCTCGAAGTGAATGTCCGAGGCGCCGCGGCGGATTGCATCCAACAGCACCTTGTTGACGAACTTGACGATGGGCGCGTCTTCGACGTCATCGCGGGTGGCGGCTCCCTTGTCATCGAGCTCGTCTTCGCCGCCGACGGTTTCGAGGGACTCCAGGTCCATGCCCTCATCGTCGGTGAGGGCGGACATCTGGCTGTCGACCTGCTCGATGGCCTTGTCGATGGCCTTCTGCAGCTTGTCGTCCTCGACGACGATGGCTTCGATGCCCAGGCTGGTCTGGAACTTGATCTCATCGATCGCGTGGAGATTGGTTGGATCGGCGACCGCGAGAAACAGGCGCTTGCCACGACGGAACAATGGCAACACGCGATGCTTTGCAAGGAGCTTGTCATTGACCAGGCGAACGGTTTCGAGATCCAGGGCCACCGCGTCCAGGTCGAATAACGGCACGCCGAACTCATTCGAGGCCGCTACCGCGATATCGCGCGCCTTTGCCGCGCCACTCGAGACGAGCTGGGTGACGATGCTTTGATGGCGTTCGCGCGCGGCATTCATAGCCTCCAGCATCGTGGCTTCTTCCACGACGCCGTCCTGCACCAGGCGCTGGGGTAGACCGCCCAACCCGGAGCGAGCCCCCCCGAGGGCTAGAGAAGCGTTATCGTTCATGGACTTATTGAGAAGCGACCTGCGTCCGTAGCGTTAGTCTACCGGAGGGCGAGCCTCAGGCAATTGTCAAATCTTCCACGGATGCTCTCACACCCTCCCTCGGGTCGTCGTGATTGGTTTCCCAAAAGAAGAAGCCCCTCCGAGGGGAGGGGCTTCCAGTCCTTCGAGGACTATCGTCAGAGCTTCACGCCCCGAGCGATTAGCCGTGGCAGGAGCCCGGCAGGTACTGAACAGACACGGTGCTGGTGTCAGCCGTAACGCCCGACGTGCCAGACGGAGTGCCGGCCTTGCCGCACACCCAGACGACGTCGTTGTTCGCGCTCAGGCCGGGCGAAATGTCGAGTACGGCGCCGTTGATCTTGCTGTTCGCCTGGATTCCGTAGGTGATCGCGATCACGCCGGCGGCAGCGCCGATGTTCACCGACGATACGTACTTACCAGTGGTCGCACCCGCGCAAACCATCACGCCGCCAGCGGCGTTACCGGTCGACGAGCAGCTCGTCGGAAACGTGCCCTGCTGGGCATAGAACTCGGCGATGCTGGTCTTCCAACCATCGGCCAGCGACAAGCCTTCAGTGACCTGCGCACGGATGGTGTAGTTCTGGTAGGCCGGGATGGCGATCGCGGCCAGGATGCCGATGATCGCGACCACGATCATCAACTCGATCAGGGTGAAACCCTTTTGCACAGCTTTCATGTAATACCTCGAGGCAGTAGTGGCGGAAATCAGCGGCGCAAAAGCGGGCGCCAGCGCGGAACATCTCTGCAACCGGCATGCCATTGCCGCCGGCCGATGTAAGTTGTTGATTCGTAAACGCTGCGCTGCATTCATTCCAACCGCTTTTTAACTTAGCATCGTCAGCTGTTGACGACAGCCGGATCGGGTGTCGTCACAAAGTGACGCGTCTTGTCACCCTTTGTCAGGCGGCTTCGCGGGCCCGGCGGGTGTCAGGCGCGGCGGCCGACTCTTCGTGGTATTCGCCGTCCACATTGACTGACCAGAGTGAGGTCTTATCCGAGCTGCCCGAGGCAATGCAGTCGACAGCCGCTTTAGCGGCCAGCATGGAGTGATCTTGATTGTTGTAGCGGTGCATGCCATTGCGGCCGACCGGAAAGACGTTCGTCAGTTGGTCGAGGTAGGCCCGTACGTGATGCATGTCGCTGTAGGCGCCGAAATAAGCGGGGTAGGCCTTGCGCACTCTCACGGCGGTGCCATCCAGCACGTCGGCGCGATCCACGAGCCCGATTTTGGCCAGCTCGCCGGCGGCGAAATCGACGAAGCGGCCATCGGCCATGGACCACAGCCCGTCTCCCTCGGAACAGAAGTATTCCAGCCCGAGCCAGATGGTGGTGGGATCAGCCACCAGCGCCGGGCTCCAATTGTTGAATACCTGGAGCCGCCCCAGCTTTACGTCGGGCTCCTGGATGTAGATCCAATTGTCGGGAGGCATACCGTTCGGCGCCACCGCCACGCCGGTGCCACGCATGCGCTTCACCAACAACCCTGCCGTCATGAAGTCGCGATAGGGCAGTGCAGTGGCGATGGCGGTGATGCGTCGATCCTCGGGCTGCAGCAACCCGGTCAGATCCTTCACCGGCATGGTTGATACCAGGTAGTCGCAGGCAATGCGTCGTACCTCGCCGGTTGTCTCGTCGCGCACATCCACCGCGGTTACCCCCATGCCAGAGCGCTGGAGGCCAACCACTCTGTGTCGCAACAACACGGTTCCGCCGCTTGCGACAATGCGCTGCGCGGCTTCTTCCCACATTTGTCCCGGACCCAGTTTCGGATACAGGAAACGCTCGATCAGGCTGGTCTCGGTGCCCTTTTGGGCGGTGTCCACGGACGAGCGGAAAGGTTTGGATAAGGCATGTCGCAACGCTTTCGTGACAGAAAGCCCCTTGATCCGTTGCGCCCCCCACTCGGCAGAGATTTCCGTGCAGGGCACACCCCATACTTTCTCGGTGTAGTCTTTGAAGAAGGTCCGGTAGAGCTTGTCGCCAAAACGGTTGACGAGGAAATCCTCCAACGTCACTTCCGGCGAGCGTGGCGAGAGTCGCGCCTTCAGATAGCTCGCCCCGACTGAGGCGGCATAGCCGGCCCCAAGGTTGCCCAGGGTTGTGCGGTTGAGGGTGAGCGGGTAGTCGAAGAACCGCCTGCGATAGAAGATCCGCGAGAGTCGGGAGCGGACCAGCATCACTTTGTCGCTATGGCCTTCTGTGGGCGCCACCGTGAGCTCGCGTGACTGCCCCTGATACGAAAGCGTCAAACTGGCCTGCTCGTCGCCGGCAGTCGGCAGAAGGGACCGCCACCAGCTCATCACCCAGTCGGATTTCGAAAAGAAGCGGTGGCCCCCCAGGTCCATCCGATTGCCGCGGTAGTTGATGGTCTTCGAGATGCCACCGACCTGTGTATCGGATTCGAGGACGACAGGCCGCACGTCCGTGCGTTGCAGCAGCTCGTAGGCTGCGGTCAGGCCTGCGGGGCCGCCGCCGACAATGACAGCGACCCGGGTCACTCGGCGATCCTCGCGGGTGCAAACAAAAGCTGCCTGCGCAGGACGAAGTTTGTTGTGAAGGTGCCGCACGCCGCCAGCAGTTTCGCAGGCAGTAAGTCCAGCCCCATCTGGCCGATAGCCAGGCTGAGCACCGCGACATTGACGATCACTCCGATCACGCCGAGGGCGACGAAGTAACCCAGCTCCAACGAACGGTTCGCCAGTTGACGAGCGGTAAAGACGTATTTCACGGAGAGATGATAGGCCAGGACGCCCCCGGCAAAGAATGCCGTCACGGCCGCTGGAACGTAGTGCCAGCCTCCAACCTTGACGAGCATTTCGAGCGTGGCGACGTCGAGTGCAAGTGCAACTCCAGAGACGGCCCCGTATCCGAATAGCTCCATTAACAGCTTACGCATGAGGAGGGCACGGATAGGGTATGGGAGCCGTCAGGGATGCCGGGTATGGCCAGCGAGTCTGTCAGAGCGACCGGAGCCGGGGATGTGACCCGGTCGGCACACCGAGGTCATTTTCTGAAGTCCACACACCGATAAAGCTGGAGGTGGCTGTTCGGGCGCCGGGGATCCGGGGTGAGGGGAGGGAATCGTGTAAGGCCCAGCGTGCCCCAGCTGACGATGAAGTCGAGCTGAGGGTCCGCGCAGACCCGCGGCAGGTTGCGTGCGTTGATGCCTAGTGTGGTCACCGGCGCCAATGGTTGAGTCGGCGACCCGTCCGACTGCTGAGCGGTTTGGTCTAACGGTGCTTCCATAGCTACTTGCAGGAATGTGGCTCGACGATAGGTTTCGAGCGCCTTACGCCTGGAAAAGATGTCACCTGCGTCCTGGTGCTGTGACCAGTAGCTCGGGCGCTCGAGCAAATACCACGCACCCAGGGGAATCTCGGGCCAAAGGCCTTCGGCGTGGGGTGGGAGCGCGGCGCGCCATGGCGCCGCGGCGCTGTACACCGCTCTGTCGTAATAGGAGGCAGACCACGCTCGCCACGTCAGAGGAGCAAAGAACGCACAGACCGCCGCGACGCCCGCCAGCAGTATTGGTGTGCTGGCTGGTGCTGCCCTCCGGTCGCTCAACCAGAGAATTCCCAACAGGAGTGCGGCATACAATATCCCGTCGGCCGCCCAGACATGGAGCCACTGGGAGACCTGCTCCGCCGGGGAGATCGCCTGATTCAGCGGCTGCTCATAAAGTTTCGCGGTTACATTGAACGAGGCGGCGACGATCAACAATGCGCGTGAGCCCTGAAAGATGAGTTGGGCATGCCGCGGGTCGACAGCGCGCCGCGCGAATGCCGCGCAGGCAACGGCAAGCGCCAGAATTACAAAGACGAGCGGGTCATTGCGAAACACCCAGGCCGCCAGGAATGTCAGGATCGCGGCCCGAGCCAACTGTCCCGACTGCCAGCACTCCTGGGCAATGACCGGGATCAGGACGATGGCTAATACCTGCTCGAGCCACATCCAGCGCCACGCCTGCAGCTGTGTGAAGAGCTGAATGTGCAGGAAGTCGCAGAAAAAGAGTGTGATGAGCAATCCCAGGACGGCCATTGCCAAGGCCGCGCAGCACAAGTGGCGCACCACGGTCGTCCGGCTGGTCAGCAGGCCGACCAACAGCGCGCCGCTGGGAAGGGCGGCCCGGATCCAGTCGTCCTGCTTCCACTCGAGCACGAACAGGTAGCGTGAGGTCTGGTTGATTCGCGTCAGCCACTCGGGATCGAAACGGGTCAGGGGCCCGGAGGAGATCAGCGTCACGAGGATGAGGGACAGTGCGAATGCGCCGGCTCCGAGCGCAAGGCCCAGGCGCGGACGCGGGATGACTCCGCACAACAGCACCAACAGAACGACCCCGGCGCACGTCATGATGGGATGCAACAGCATGCCTGCGGCCAGGAGGACAATGGCTGTTTTCCTGCGGGAGCCGAGCCAGGCCGCCACGGCCATGAGGGTCAGCCCTTCCGCTACGACCCTGGGGGTCAGGAAATCTTCTAAGTAGCGAAAGACGGTCACAGCGCCGTAGAAGCTGGGAATGGCCGCCAGAAGGCCAAGAACCAGAAGCGCCAGTCTGGCGGACATCAGGCGTCGCGCCATAAGCCACGCCCCGCCGAAAAACACTATTTGACTCAGGAGCGTGCCTAACGCGGCCGCCGGCTCGAGGTCCAGCAAGCGGATAGCCCACGCGTATAGCGGGCTGAAGAGGGTGTAAGCGTCCTGCGAGCCGAACTTGATGAATACGTCGGTGGCGAGCGTCGACGGATGAATTCGCTCCAACGCAAGCAGGGCATATAAGCAGGAATCGTGCACCAGGCCGCCGTACGGATGTTGCAGCATCCAGATCAACAGCACGCATAGAGCCAGCGCCGGTAGCTCGAGACGGGTCATCGGTCAGCGCGCTGCACGCGGCAACTGTTGGGGCGCGTCCGACCAGACGGACCCGAATTGGTCAAAGTACACCTTGTGCAGTCCCGGAAAATGCGCGCGCATCATGGCAGCATCGGCCGCTGCTCCGTTGGTGATCATACGTACGGCATCGCCTCGGAGCCACGGGTCGTTCTGAACGAGGTCCCACCCGTAAAAAGAAGGACTGGGATCGATGATCACAATTCTCCGCTCGGTGCCGGAATAGGCCGGTACCTGGTGCAGATCGTCCGAAATGAAGTCATGTATCTGCACTGCACGAAATCCGACTCCAAACACCAGCGTGAGAAGCGCGCATGTCACCCCAAAAGAGCGGGCGTCCTCATTTTCGAACAAGCCCGCTCGTCGCACGGGTGCCGGGGTTCCGGTAAACGCGCCTGCGGCAAGCAATGGTAGAGCCATCCACGCGGAGTGGAAGTAGCGATAGCCCCAGCCGTGGCCCTGGTCGACGGGGAGTAGCAGATACCCGACGAGAGTCAGCAGGGCCGAGGCAACAAACAACCTGGACGGTGTGTGATGACGCCACTTCCATGCCCCTGCGGCAGCGAGGACCGGCAGCACCGGGACCGCCCACAAGCATATCTTGGCCAGGCCGATCAGCCTTGCCAACCATACTCCCCATGTGGGCATGGCGAATACCGCAAGCGTTTTCCACATTCCGCTCAGGCCGCCGCTCGTCGCGGCCGCACCGGTTGCGGCGGGGATATCCACGTGGCGCAATTCCCCGGTGAACCAGAACCAACCGAAACCCAGCAGCAGGCACAGAGGTATGTAACCGATGACGAGGTGGCCCAGGAGCCGGGGCCCGTCCGGGCGTCTCGCCACGACGATGAGCCAGGGAACGGCAAAGAGGATGTGCGGTACCGGATTGTGCAGTGTGAGCGCAATCGACCCGATGAAACCTGCGAGCAACGCGCGCCGGCCCGTTGGATCGAGCAAAAGGAGCGCAAAGAGCGCGTTGGCCAGCAGATGAGCCGGCATTGAATAGTAGGAAATCCCGTTCGCAAAGAACACCGGGGAGGCGAGTGTGAACAACACGGCAAGGCCGGCCGCCTCCACATCGCCGAACATACGCAGTGCGAGGCGGTGCACTACGACCAAGGTCAATGCCGAAACTGCGGCGTTGCAGGCCCAGGAGGCGCCCACCAGCGTGAACGGTGTCAAGAGCAGCGCGAACGACGGCCAGTAACCCGAGGCTACCGCCCCGGAGCTGTGCGAGACCGAAAGGAACATGTTCTGGAAATAATGAGGCACCAGCCAGTCGAGCAGCGCAGGTGGGAAGTGTCCGGTCAGATGTCCTGAGGCAAACACCTGACTTTGGAACAACTGCGCGTACTCGTCCATCGCGAGTGGATGATTCTGGTACACCAGGAGCGTGCCGGCGCATAGAACGAGTCCCGTGCCGAAGGCGATCCCGCCCGGGTGCGTGCCGATCCAGCGCAGGAGGGTGCGTGAACCGGTCCGGTCAGGCAGCAGCGCCGCCGCTATCAGGATCAGTAGCAGCGCGGCGGCGGCCTGACAGTCGAGTGTGATGAAGAGGAGGTAAAAGATTCGCGCCAGGTAGATGGAACCGTAGGATCCAACATAGTACTGGGCCCAGAGCAGGATGCCGGCGGTGGCCGCTGCGCTGGTCAGGAACAGTATGCGAGCGGGCCTGGACCGCACGACGGGCAAGGCGGAAAGCACGATCGGCGGACTCCTCGTTTCCTGCATTATGCAAGATGAGGGGCGCCGCGAGGCGTGACCTCGCGCACGTGTCGAATGTGGGTTATTCGTGCGCGCCGGTAGCGAGATACACCAATCTCTTCAGCTCACGCCGCCCGCGCGTAACCGTGTCGAGCACCAGGCCGCAGAACAGGCTGAGAAATGCCAGGATCATCAGACCTGTCGCCAGCACCGCCGTGGGCAACCGTCCCACGAGACCTGTGGCGAGGAACTCAAAGACCACCGGTATGCCCAGGCCCAGCGAGGTCGCTGCCAGAATCAGGAAGATGCCGGAGAAAAACTGCAGCGGCCGCTCTTCCTTCACCAGGTGCACAATCACGCGCAAAATGCGCATGCCGTCACCGACCGTGCGCAGCTTGCTCGTCGAGCCGCGTGGGCGACTGATGTACGAGGCACTCAACTCGTCGATGGGTACCCGCAGCTCCAGGGCATGCACTGTGATCTCCGTCTCAATCTCAAACCCAGTGGACAGCGCTGGGAAGGATTTCACGAAGCGGCGGGACATCACCCGGTAGCCCGACAGCATGTCCGTTAAACGGTTACCAAACACGCGGGCAACGAGACCGGTCAGCAGTCGGTTACCCAGCCTGTGTCCGGGGCGGTACACGCCGTCGCCGACCGGCAGACGTGCACAGTTCACCATGTCGAGACCGTCGTTCACGAGGTGCTCGATCAGCCTTGGCGCGATTGCCGGGTCGTACGTGTTGTCGCCGTCGACCATCACGTAAATATCGGCGTCGATATCGGCAAACATCCGGCGCACGACGTTGCCCTTCCCGACCAGTGGCTCCCGGCGGACGATAGCGCCGGCTTCGCGTGCGATTTCTGCCGTGTTGTCGTTGGAGGCGTTGTCGTAAACGTAGATTGCAGCCGCGGGTAGGTGCTTCCGGAAGCTGCGTACGACCTCGCCGATGGCGGCTGCCTCATTGTGGCAGGGTATGAGTACCGCTGTTGTGTGGGCGGGCGCGCGGGCCTGCTCCAGATTCGCCACCATTGCGTTCTTTCTACCGCGTCATGGAATTATGTCGTGCCGGATCGCTAAGATCGCGGCATGCTGCCCGACGGTAACGCACTACACGATTCCCGCATCATCGTACCCCTCCGTAATGGGGGAGCGCGTTGGCGCGAGGCTGCAGCTGCGCTGCATCGCTCGATTCCCGATCCTTCGCTCGTCGTGGTGGTGGATTCGACATCGACAGACGGCAGCGATGCGGTTGCCACTGATCATGGTTTCGAGCTCCAGCGTATCGATCCCGGTACTTTCAATCATGGCCGGACGCGCCAGGCAGCCGTAGATCAATTCTGCCATGGCAAAAGCTTCGCGATCTTCCTCACCCACGATGCGATCATCGAAGGACCCGGATCGTTGACGGCACTGCTGGGCGCCTTCGCCAACTCCAGGGTGGGCGCAGCATACGGCAGGCAGTTACCACATCACAATGCGCGCCCCTTCGAAAGCCATAACGCGCTTTTCAACTACCCGCAGGGCAGCTCGGTGCGCACACTTGCGGATGCCCCCCGCTTGGGGATCAAGACCGCGTATATCTCGAACTCGTTTGCGGCGTATCGCATGCAAGCCCTCCGTGAGTGCGGCGGCTTCCCGAGTGAGCTGATTCTCGGGGAAGACACGCACGTGGCCCTGCGCATGCTCATGTCGGGTTGGGCCGTGAGTTACCGTGCCGATGCGCTCGTCCGACACTCGCATGACTACTCGATCATCGAAGAGATGCAGCGCTATTTCGACATGGGCGTACTGCATGCCCAACTGCCGGAGCTGATACAACACCTGGGCGCCGCGGAAGGGGAGGGCACCCGCTTCGTAGTCTCCGAGCTGCGCTACATGGGCGCGGTCGCCCCGTGGCTGGTACCGGAGGTGGTGGTCCGCAATGCCGCCAAGTATCTCGGCTACCGGTTGGGGCGGATGTTTCGACGGTTGCCCAACGGCATGCGTCGGGTTTTGAGCATGACCAAGGGTTACTGGGACAGCGTGCCGCTTGCTCACCCGTAGTCATGAGCCGGCGGCCGTGCGTGCCATCTGGAGCGCGGTGGATGCCGCGGCTGCTCCCGTTTCTGCTTTGATAATGACCGCCGGGCTCGTGCGAGCCTTGAGCGCGAGTGACTACGGTGTCCTGATCATCGCGCTCGCAGCCTCCGGTTTATCAACAGCCGTCAACCCGGCGATTGCCGCAACCACGACCAAGTTTGTTTCCGAAGCGCGCGGCCGCGAGGATGCGCCCGGTCGCACGGCGGCCGGCGTCATCACGGCCTCTCTGATTGCGGTCGTTCTGATCGACGTGGTGCTGCTCGCCATCGCGTTCCTGTTGCGCGATCAGCTGGCCCAACTCGTTTTTGGCGCCGCTTCCAACCGCTCGAATGTCGGAAGCCTCCTATTGCTTGCGGTACTGGCAGTGAGCCTCCAACAAGTCGACTCGGTGCTTGCGGCGGCGATCAGGGGGTTGGAGCGGTTCAGCCACCAGGCTGTGGCGGAGATCTGCTCGCGGTTGGCGCTGACCGCTGTTCTCGTGGCAACCGCCTGGCTCACGGGCAATTTGCAGTGGGTTCTCATCGGGCAGTGCGTGATATGCGCGTTATCGGGGCTCGCGCGTGCTGCGCTCCTGCGCGCATTGCTGCCCGAGCACCGGATTCTCTCATGGCCGGCGCGGGCTGAGTTTGCCGCCATCTTCCGTTATGGAGCCTGGATGTGGGTCAGCGCCATTGCCGGGGTGGCCTACCTGAACGGTGATCGGATCATTGTCGGTCATGTCCTGGGCGCGGCAGCCGCCGGTCAATACAATGTATACGTGCAAATCGCCCAGCTCACCCACTACGTGCCCAGCAGCTTGTTCGCATTTTCGTTTCCCGCTTTCAGCCGGCTTGGGGCGCGCGGCGGCGACGGACGGGCGCAGATCAGCCGCTCCTACCGCCGTTACCGGGTGACGATCATTGCAACAGCATTGGGCATCGCACTCGTTATCGTACTGGCGCGACAGCCGTTGCTGAGCCTGTTTGCCGGCAACGCGTTCGCTCGAGAGCAGGATATTCTCATGGGACTGCTGGTCGCCAGCTTCTTCTTGCTGGCGTGCAACGTTGCCTCCTATTACCTGCTGCTCGCCCTGGGAGCATCGAAACCGGTCTCACTGATCAGTACTGGCTCGATGCTCCTGGCGCTTGCGCTGACGGTGATACTCGTTCCGGCGTACGGATTGAACGGCGCCGCAGTCGGTCGCCTGGCCTACGGCCTGGGAACTCTGGCTCTGCTCGAGCGAGCTCAACGGGTGTTGCGGTGAGTCTCGAGGGATCGTCAGCCGTGCCGGCGCCGCGGACAGCCGACAAGATTCATCTTTCGGTCATCATCGCAACTCTCAACCGGGTCGGGACGGCCCAGTTGATAGGAGCCAGGGTGCGCGAGTTGCTCGCGTCGTTGCGTGTCGAAGTGTTGGTGGTGACGCCCAGTCTTCCCCAGTCGTCCGCCCCCTCGGACGCGACCATCCGCTATGTTGCGGACCCTGGGCGTGGTGTCTACGGTGCATACGCTCAGGGCCTGCGGGAAGCCCGCGGCGAATACATCTGGTTCATCGGGGACGACGATTATCCATTGGACGCGGCGGTGCAGATCCGCGGCCTCCTGGAAGCCGGCGCAGTGGATGTCCTCGTCGCTCCAGTGTTGCGCTCGAACGGCCGGATATCGCGTCCGCAAAGGTCTCTTCTCTTGCTGCAATTCCTGAACTGGTGTCAGCAAGGTGTCATCTACCGGAAGCGCGTGCTCGCGCGTTACAGGTTTTTCCGCCGTCTTACCGTTCAAGCGGATCAATACGTAAATATTCTGCTGCGGTCCGATCCCTCCATCAGGACCGAATACGTGCGAAATCCGATCTGCGTGTTCGGAGTTGGGGGCATCTCATCGCGGGTACGTGATGTGGGATATCGCTCTTTACGGACGGCGCTCGCGCACCGTACTCTGAACGCACTCGAGTTCATGTTGTTTCGGGCGCTTCTATGCGTCGAGCCGCTCGCAAAGCGCGTCGCGGGAATCAAACACTGAGATGGGCGCACTGGTAAAAATCGGCCTGCAACTGAACAAGGTACTGCACCATTTCGGCGTGCAGCTGGCCCGCAGTCCATCCGGGCCTGAATGGCGGCGTACACGGTTGATGGCGGCGAAAGGAATCACCGCCGTGATCGACGTCGGGGCGAATGAGGGCCAGTACGGGCGCCGGCTGCGTCAACTCGGGTACGGGGGATCGATCTACTCCTACGAGCCGCTTCCCGCAGCCTTTGCGCGCTTGCGCGAGCGCTCGCAGTCCGATCAGCGGTGGCGGGCGTTCAATCTGGCGGTCGGCGATGCCGCTGGCCGCGTCAACCTGAACGTAGCCGCCAATTCGGAAAGCTCGTCGATCCTGGCGATCACCAGGTCGCATCTCGATGCCGAGCCGAGATCGGAAACGGTGGCCAGCGTCGAAGTCGAGGTCACCACGCTCGATGACATAGTGAAAGATCTGCCGCCGCAGCCCACCATGCTGAAAATCGACACCCAGGGTTACGAGGATCGCGTGCTGGCCGGTGGCATGGGCATGCTGCACAGAGTGCATCTGCTCGAGGTCGAGCTTTCACTGTTCGAAGTCTATTCGGGGCAGAGGCTGTTTCGGGACATGGATGCCCGGATTCTCGCGGCGGGGTTCGAGCTCGTATCGCTCGCGGAAGGGTTTTTCGACAGGCACACCGGGCAGTTGCTCCAGGTGGATGCCATTTACGCGCGGCGCGAAGCCGCAACCAGTGAGTCGCGCGCGAGCCGGTAAGAAACGATCCGGTGCGCAAGGAAGCTCACCGGAGTATTGAGCATAGCCAGCAACACGGTCGCGGCCAGATACCACACGTGAAATTCTTCAACCAGCAGCCGTAATGCCGCACCGTTGACGATGAGCAGGCACACGTTGACCGAGGTATAACGCACGAGGCCCGAACGGTCCCCGTTACCTGCACCAAACGTATAGCGACCGTTGAGGAGGTAACCCACCGAGCTGGTGACGACAAACGAGGCGCCGTACGCGAGCAGGTAATGCACGCCCGCCAGCTCGTGAAGTCCTGTCAGAACACCGAGCCCCAGGGCAAAGCAGAACAAGCTGACGGCGGAGAAGCGCACCAGTTGGCGGGCATGGGCTTTTAGGGTGGCGATGCGCACGGGTTATTCGATGCCGAGTTTCTTTACACGATATCGCAGGGCGCGAAAGCTCATGCCGAGGAGCTTGGCGGCTGCTGTTTTGTTGTATCGCGTTTTCTCGAGGGCCTTGATGATGGCGTCACGCTCCATGTCCTCGAGCTTGTCTCCGAGCGCCCCCCCGAGCTCTTCGGTGTTGGCGGGTTGCGCGGTTTCGGTCGCGGGCGGCCGGGCCGCGCCGCGCAATTTGATGTGGTCCGCGGTGATCAAGCCATCGCCGCAGAGGGTCAATGCGCGCTCGAGGACGTTTTCCAACTCGCGCACGTTGCCTGGAAATGGATAGGTCTGCAGCAGCTCTATTGCCCCTTGGTCGAGTTGTGGCGGGTCTGTATTTCCGCGCCTGCCCAGTCGCTGCAGCACAGCCTCGGCAATTTCCGGAATGTCGCTCGCACGCTCGCGGAGCGAGGGTACCCGCAGCTCTATAACGTTGATGCGGTAGAAAAGGTCCTCGCGGAAGAGTCCTTGCTGGACGAGGTCACCCAGGTTTTTGTGGGTGGCCGAAAGTATGCGCACATCGATCATTTCTTCACGCGACTCGCCGATCGGGCGCACGGTCTTTTCCTGCACCACGCGCAACAGCTTCACTTGCATGTGCAGCGGGAGGTCGGCGACCTCGTCGAGAAACAAAGTGCCGCCCTCGGCGCTTTGCACGAGCCCTTTCTTGTCACCGACGGCGCCGGTGAAGCTGCCGCGCTTGTGGCCGAACAACTCGCTTTCCATCAGCTCGGTCGGGATGGCGCCGCAGTTGACGGCGACGAAGGGGCCGTCACTGCGGGCGCCGCTCTCGTGAATCAACCTGGCTACCAGCTCCTTCCCGGTGCCCGACTCTCCATAGATGTGCACCGGCGCCTGGCTGCGGGCGACGCGGCCGATCATTTCTCGAAGCTGTTCCATGACGTCGGAGTGGCCGAGCAGGCGCGGGCCGCGGAAAGTCACGCTGGTGCGCTCTGTACCGGCGCGTGAGCCGAGTCTGATGGCGCTGCCAACCAACTTGCGCAGCACCCCGAGGTCGAGCGGCTTCGAGACGAAATCGAAAGCCCCCAGCTTGAGAGCCCGCACAGCCGATTCAACGTTGCCGTGGGCCGTGATGACTGCTACCGGCAGCTCTGCGCGGTTCTGCTGAATCCACGCCACGAGGTCGAGTCCATCGCCATCGGGCAGGCGCATGTCGGTGAGACACAGATCAAACTTCTCCGACTTGAGCATCCGCCTCGCGGAAGTGACATCGGCAGCCGTCCGCGCCTGCAGATTCATGCGGCTCAACGTGAGGCTCACGAGCTCGAGCAGGTCGGGCTCGTCGTCCACGATCAGCACGGTGGGCTTGTCCACCGGGGCGCTTCGGCTGTCGAGCGTCTCAATCATCTATTCATGCCTCCCAGCGCCGCGGGTCTGAGAACACCAGACGGAAAATACTCCCGCCGCCCGGTCTTGCTTCATACAGCAGCGTCGCACCGTTCGTCTGCGCAAGCTCCCGGGCCAGGAAAAGACCCAGTCCCGTGCCGCGCCCGCCGCTGAAGAACGGCTCGAAAATCCGCTCCGCGTTCTCCGGGGCGACACCGGGCCCACGGTCGGCGACCTCGAGGAACGGCCGAGCCGTCGGGCTCATACGGCCATATCGTATCTCGACAATCTGCTCGGGGCTCTCCCGCACGCCGTGTTTGAGCGCATTCTCACAAAGATTCCAGACGATCTGGCGCAACTGGCTCGGATCGGCACGTACCTCGATGTCCGCGGTGGTGCCGTTGGCCTGCAGACGCTCGCGCGGCCACTGCATGGTCTCGCAGAACTCTTCGTGAAATTCGTCACACCAGGCCTGCAGTGACAGGCGCTCGACGTGTGTTTCCTCGCGCCTGGAGAGGCGCAGGACGTTTTCGATGATGCCGCTGACCCGCTCCGCGTTGGTGCGGATGATCTCCGTGAGGCGGCGGTCCTCATTCGAGATGTCTGGCGATTCGCCGAGGAGTTGTCCGGCGTGACTCATGGCGCCGACGGGATTACGGATCTCGTGCGCGATGCTGGCGCTCAGGCGCCCCAGCGCGGCCAGCTTCGACTGCTGCACTCGCTCGGCCAGGAGGCTCGTGTCCTCCAGAAATACGATCACTGGCGCGGGATTCGTCGCACCCAGGGGCGCGAAGTGGGCGCGGATTACGCGGCCGCCGTCTGCCGATACGAATGTCGGATCCGTCCCGGGGAACACCCCTGTGTGACCCTCTTGCTTGCGCCACGTCTCCAGGAGGTAGAGCAGTTGTGGGGAGGCTTCACCGAGCAGCACGTCTGGGTATGCCTTATCGTCGCCCAGCATTTGCGCCGCGGATTCGTTGATCAGGCGGATCTGGTCCTGCGAGTCGATCACCAGAATGCTCTCGCGTAAATGTTGCACGATGTACTGCGAGAGCTGCGCCAGGTTCGCGAGGTCGACTTCCTGCCGGCGGACCAACGCTTCGCTCTCGCGCAAACGATCCGCAACAGGCCACAGGGACAGTGCGATCGCGAAAAGCACTACACCCAATACCCCGGCCGAGGTGTAGTCGGTTGTTGGCGTGTTGTCCGCCAGCCCGGCGAAGACCTGCTGCACCAGCACCGCGAGCGCGGCGACTGCCGCGATCAGGAAAGCGTCCCGGTGGGTTGTGAGGACGGCGAGCGCTGCGACAGGAAGGACCAGCAAAATGCCAAGTCCGCTGGCAATGCCGCCGCTCGAATAAACAATCAGCGCGATGGCAATCGAGTCCACGCTCGCATTCACGAGCGTCACGATCCGCAGGCTCGCCCACTCCAGGCGTCGCGCGATGATCAGCAGGATCGCCGAGG
>Ga0070680_100000906_pt1 | contig 20990 bp, 19 predicted proteins | sample KBSC73BmetaG_FD_64672 | JGI IMG/M metagenome (GOLD analysis project Ga0070680, IMG submission 64672) | Corn rhizosphere microbial communities from Kellogg Biological Station, Michigan, USA - KBS C7-3B metaG | ecosystem: Host-associated > Plants > Roots > Rhizosphere | place: USA: Michigan...
GCGCGGTGATAATCCCGAAGCCCTTGTATTGCCCTTCGAGCGGCTTCCGCTCGATCGCCTTGTAGTCATGCAGGTCCGCAAGCGTGATCGTGCCGCCGTGTTCCTTCATATCGGCAGCAAGTTCCTTCGCGGTCTCGCCTTCGTAAAAATCCTTCGCGCCTTTCCCGCGGATCCGTTCCAGCGTGCGCGCCAGTTCAGGCTGCTTCAGCACGTCACCGGCCTCGTAAAACGCGCCGTCCTTCAGGAAAATCCGTTTCGATTCGGGGAAGCGCGCAAGTTTTTCGCTCACGCTGCCGTGTAGCGTCTGCGCCAGTGAATAGGACACCGGGAAGCCCTCGCGAGCCAGCCGCACGGCCGGCTCGACCAGTTCCTTCCACGGTTTCGAGCCGAATTTTTTGTGCGCGTACTCCATCCCCCGCACGGTCCCCGGAACTCCGGATGCCCGATATCCCACGACGGAATCCTCGCCGGGCTTACCAGTCGCCGGATCGATGTACATGTCGTGCGATGCGGCCGCCGGCGCGCGTTCCCGGAAATCGATAAACGTCGAGCGGCCATCCGCAAACCGGATCAGCATGAATCCGCCGCCGCCCAGATTGCCGGCGGAGGGATGCGTCACCGCTAACGTGAACGCTACCGCAACCGCGGCGTCCACCGCGTTGCCGCCCGATTCGAGCACAGCCTCTCCCACATCGGTCGCGTGTGCTTCGCGCGTCACCACCATCGCATGGCGAGCGCGTACTGGCTGACGAGCGAAACAGCCCGCCGCCAGTGCAACAATCGCCACAGCAACGCTGGCGGTTCTTGAACCGAATCGCATAGCAGTGATTGTAGGAGATGCGCGAATTACGCCCGGCGTTCAGTTTGCTGCGAACAGCGCCTGTATCCGCGTCAGATCTACCGTATCGAATCGGAGCGATCCCGAGAGCAGAGCCGAAGGCGTCTGGGCCGCCTTCGCGATGCCGCGCTTGCCGTGCGTGCGAGTTTGCAGGAGAACGTGGTACATCTCATGCGCAAGTACGCGGGCCATGGCGAAACCGAGCCGGCCCTCCGCGCCTGCTTCCGGCGGGTCTTCGTCCGCCGAGAGAAAACCACGCAGCCGGTCGCAATTCGTTTCGCTGTAGGGCAGCAGGGCGGCGCCTTGCACCAGAGTGTCCGCCAGGGTCACGCGTCGCGAGAATTGCATCGCCCCGGGTTCGCCGGGGATCGCGCGGCAGGAGCCATGGAAAGTAAACACCATCTCCCTCGCGAATGACTCTTTGCCTTCGGGATCATCGGGTAGAAGCCACTTTAGCCGCAGGTTCGCCGAACTCATGATCCGGCCAAGTTCCCGCTCCATCGCCGCCACGAACGCTCGCCCCGGCGGCGCATCAAACCGAAGCAGCAGCCCGATCTCAGGAGGCTCACTCCTCCGGGCGGCTGCGAGACGGATCGGCCCGGTGAGAACCAGAGCAAAAAGCGCTACCGCGATCAGCCCAGACGTGCGTGACGGCACAACGGTAGCGCCGATATTAACACACGCTCGAAATCAGGTTACAGGTTTTTTTTCAAAAACGAACAGATCTGGTACCCGGCAATAAACTTGAACGGGGCTTCCCCGAGCGTGTAATGGCCGCAGGGCATCACGACCGCCTTGTGATCGAATCCGCGAGCCCGCACTTCGTCGATCACCTGGCGCGAAAACTCCGGCAGGAACGTCGTATCGTATATCGCGTAGAGAAAGAGCGATCTCTTGCGCCCAGCCCCGAAGAGGTCGAAATAATGGATGGGGCTGATGCAGTCCCACGCGGACCGAAGAGTGTCCAGATCGATTTCGCTCTCGAGCGACTGGCGGATGTGGCGCGAAGACAGGCCGGTCCAGACCACGTCGGCGAAATACGTCGAGCAATGGTTGAAAACGTTGGTTCGGATGCGTTTGTCGTGGGCGCTCGCGAGAAACGCATAGCAGGAGCCGAGACTCGTACCCACGATCCCCAGATCCGTATAGCCTTCCTGTTCCAGCCAGTCGAAGCAGGAGCGCACATCGATGACAGCCTGGCGGGTGGCCTCGATCGTGCGGCCGATGTTCGATGAAACCGCGTAATCCGCGCGAGATAGTTCGCCTGGCATCCGCGCGTCATGGTAAGGAAGACTGATGCGGAGTGCCGAAATGCCAAGCTCCGCAATTCCCCGGCACAGCGCCACATGCTGCGTCGCGTTCGAATTCCAGTGAGGGAGCACCACGACCGCTTTTTTCCCCCGCGCCCAGCGCTTTCCGGCCGGAAAAAATCGCGCGTGAACCTCGTTGTTGCTGGCGTACGGCGTTTCCACTGCGGACGTGAACCGCAGCATTCCATTCTGGAAGCGGAAATCGCGCGGAGGAACGTAACCAAAAAAGTCCCCGCTGGCCTCAATTGCCTTGCGATTCAACTCCGCAAGACGTTTCGCCGGATCGCTCGCGCTGGACGAAACCGGCCAGTTGCGCGTCCATTCCAGGCCCCAGTCAAAAGGTCTGACTACGCGATCTGTGGAACGACACGCAAGCTCATTCTCCCAGGCGTGCATGCGCCGCCCGAACCATTGCCGCACCATCTCCATCGATGAAATTTGAGGTTAGCAGGCGGCGCTCAGCGCGCCGAGAGGCGCGCCATCTTTTAAAAGCCCAGGCGGACCGCCCCCGATGATTGCCCGTTCACCGTGCCCTTTGTAAGCCATTCGAGCGAGGCCGCAAACAGCAGCAAATGGTTTCGTTCCCATAGCGCGTTATGCGAGGAACACGCAAGATCCACAAACACCTTTGCACTGGAACCGGCATCGGCGATGAAATCCCGAACGCCATCGGGCGCAACCTGTTTATCGTAAGCGCCGGATACGGCAAGAACCGGCATCCGAAGTTTCGCGGCCGCCGCGGAGTTCCAGCCCCAGGTTGTAACCTGAGGCGCCCGCCGCACCCCCGTTCCCCACGTCGCCCCCACGGGATCGGATTCCAGCATGGCGCTCCATACCGCGCTCGCTGCCGCGGGTTCGATCTGGTCCGAGCACCCCACCTGCCGCGTCCAGTTCGCCGTAAACTCTTCATGTGATTGCGTATTGAACGCAATGCCCTTCGCGGGAACCGTCGCCGGCGGCTCCGCTGCCCCATTTCGCCGGTAAGCCGGCGCGAGCAGCACCAGCCTGCGGACCTTATCCGGATGCTGCGACGCATATCCTCCCGCGCGGGGCCCTCCCAGCGACCACCCGATCAGATCCACCTTCTCCACATGCCGCAGCTTCAGCAGATGATCCACCACCGCCCCGATATCGTTCCAGTCGGATGCCAGCGTCGTCATGTTCTGCGAGTAATCGGGCGTGCACGGTTCGGCAAGAAGCCCCGGAACGAAACCGGCCTGCTGCTCCCGCGACAGATTGCACGGGTCGTTCATCGGCGTGGGACGCGTCGACCGTCCATAGCCCGTCATATCCATCCCGAAAACATCGAACCCGGCGTGGGCCAGATACGCCATCCAGCTGTAGTCTCCATACGGCGCGTCGAAAGCCACTTCCGCCGGCGTACCGGCGCCATGAACGAACAAAGCCACCCCGCTGGAAGCAGCCGCCCGAAGCGCCACGCCCGGACGCACCACCTCTCGTACGTAAATCTGCGCCGTCTGGCCGGCCATCGCGGGCACAGCAGAGCGCACGCGAACGTAATGGTCCACGCGCAGCAATTGCTCCGGATCTGCAGCGGCAAGCGGTAACGCTGCCAGCAACACGAACGCAAGGCGCCGAATCGACATAGGAGTGTCCTGAAGTCTATCGCACGCCGCCCTTATTACATCTTTGGAAGCCCCGGTAGCGCCCGAATTTCAATGCAGCCTTCCCGGCCTTTGCACCCCGTTGGAATCCGCGCGGCCCATTCGATCGCCTCATCCAGATTGGCGCAATCCAGAATGTAGTAGCCAGCCAGTTGCTCTTTCGTCTCCGCGAACGGGCCATCCGTGAGAAGAACCTTCTCGCCTTGCACCCGCACCGTCGTAGCCGTCGTGGAGGGCGTGAGCGGCTCAGCGCCTTCAAACACGCCCTTTTCCTTCGCCGCGCGCATGACAGTTACGTGGCCGGCCATGATTTGCGCTCTCTCCTCCGGGCTCGGCCCCTCCGGCATTTCCTTTGAATAGATCAGCATCATGTACCGCATGCGCGCTTCCTCCGGATCATGCTACAGCGCCTCATTTATCCGGAAACGCCAGCTCCGCCTTCACTTCCAGAATCTGTTTCGTGTGCCGCTCCATATGGGCCGCGGCCGCCAGCACCCACTGATAGCCATCCATCAGCGTGTATTTCCCGTCGCTCACCGCCCTCAGCGGCCGCGATTCCAGCGCATGGCTCCGCATGTCCGGCGTCGATTGAAGGTACATGGCGAATCGCGCATAGTTCGCCCCAAGCCTGCGAAGCGCGTCCGTCTGTTCCAGGCCACCCTTCGGACACGCAGCCTCCGGAGCGCTGAATTTCGTAAGCCGCATCGGAAACTGATGGATGACGATCGCGTCCACCGCTTCCCGGTCGTAGTCGGGTTCCGGAGCGGGCGCCTCGGCGAGCGCCGGCAGAATATCGCCAAGCACCCGTTCCTGCACGAACACAATGTGCTCCACGGTTTCGGCAATGGACCACCGGTCCCGAGCCGGCTTGAAGTTCCACTGCGCTTCCGAAAGTCCCTTTATCGCTCCCTCAATTCCGCTCTGCGTCTGCTGCAGGAACAACCGGGCCCGATCGAGGTGCGCCGGCGTCAACGTCTGGTCGGTGGCGAATGCTGTGGCTGTATTGGAACTCATAAAAGTCGATCCTTTCTGCTTTAAAAGCGCGCGTTCATATCCATGACGCTCCAGAGCCCCCGGATTCGACATCCGCGGCTAAAAAATTTTCAGCGGCTCATCAGCCCTTCAATCCAGCCAACCATCCGGGCATAGTGCGACCCTCGCCAGAACACGCGCCCGCAGTTGACGCACCGGCTGAATTCGGTCTTGGTCTCGCGAATGCGGGGTGGAAGCAGATCCTTCACTTCGTCGCTCGCTGCTGGCCGCAACTCCCCGTTGCAAACCATGCAGCGTGTGAATGGCCGCACATGCGCGCCCAGCGCATATCTTTCCCACACTTCGCGCAACTGCTCGCGCGGTTCCGCCGAGCGCGCCATGTACCCGCGTTCCACTTCATTGCGCTTCAGCAGTCCCACATCGCGGGTCAGCAGCAGGCGTTTCTCCCTGCTTGCGACAGACGCCAGCAGGGCGTCGTCGGCCGGGTGATGATACCAGGCGTCGAAGCCCAGCATTCGCAGGTACGCAGCCAGCCGGCCGAGGTGGCCGTCCAGCGCAAATCGGCAATCGGCCAGCGCAATTGGCGTGGAGTGCGGGAACACTTCCACCAGATCACCTTCGCGCGGCTGCCGCGACCACACGGCCTCCTCACCATTGATCGAAATACGGCCGATCTCGGTATGCGGAATTCCCAGCGATTCGATGGCGTGCTTCACCGTATCGGTGGGGCCGATGGGCGCGGTGAATTCGCTGTTCCGCCGCTCCGGTCCCGGAAAGAAGTTCAGTTCGCCATCAAACCGAAACCGGACCGGAACGCTGCCAATCACCTGGCCGCCAACAGCTGCCGATCCAGAGACTTATCGGTCTTCATCTGCGGCCCATTGACTACGCGCTGGTCAGGAGCGCGTGTTCTTTGCGGTACCACTCGAGCGTCGCCCGCAGGCCCTGCTCGAACGTGAATTGCGGATCATGTCCCAGATCGCGGCGCGCAGCTTCGGTGTCGGCCTGCGAATCGCGCACATCGCCGGCGCGAGCCGGTCCGTAAACCGGCGCGATCTTTACGCCCTCGATCTTTTGCAGCAGTTCCCAGGCCTCATTCAGCGTCACGCGGCCGCCATTGCCGGCGTTATACATCCGTCCCGAAACGCTCGATGGCGCCTCCGCCGCACGAAGGTTCAACGCGACCACATCTTCCACATAAGTGAAGTCCCGGGATTGCTCCCCATCGCCGAAAATCGTGGGCGCACGCCGCTCGAGGACCGCCGTCATAAACAGCGAGAGCACTCCTGAATAAGGGCTCGACGGATCCTGTCGCGGGCCGAACACATTGAAGTACCGCAGGCTGAGGGTCTCGATCCCGAAGCATGTAGCCCAGTTCGACATGTAGTACTCGCCCAGAAGCTTCTGCGAAGCATACGGCGATTTCGGCTGCGGCAACATGCTTTCCGTTTTCGGCAACACCGCCGTATCGCCATACGCGGAAGAAGACGCCGCATACACCACCCGGCGAACGCCCGCCTCAGTTGCCGCGCGCAGTACATTGAACGTGCCGTCCACGTTCACTTCATGCGATGGCGCCGGCTCCCGGATCGACCGCGGTACGGACGGGATCGCCGCTTCATGGAACACGATATCCGTTCCTTCCATCGAGCGCTTCAGTGCCTCGAAATCGCGGATATCGACCCGGTCGAATTCGACATTTCCGCGAATCTCCTGAATGTTTCGCTCGTGTCCCGTGAGCAGATTGTCAACGACCTTCACTCGCGAGGCGCCCTTCGACAGAAGACCGCGCACCAGCGCCGATCCGATGAAGCCCGCGCCTCCGGTAACCAGAAAGTTTTTCATGCAGCCAGAGCTGTTTCCGCTTGTGATTTCAGATACTTGATGGATTCGAGCGCCACCGTGTCGGCATCCGGCTTGAAATCGAACACCTCTAGCGAGATCCAGCCGCGATACCCAAGCCGGTCGAGCGTGCGGAACAGAGAACGAAAATCGTAATTGCCGGTCCCCGGCCTGCGCCCATCCATTTCGTTAACGTGAATGTGGCGGATCAGATCGAAATTTCTCTCGATCAATGCCGAATGCGGCTCCGTCTCATCTTCGGCGTTGTGGCAATCGAACATCGTGCGCACTGCCGGGCTGTTGATCTCCCGCACCACCGCGGTCGCTTCGGCCAGCGTGTGCACCACGTTCGATTGCGAATACGGCAGCGCCTCCACCAGAATCGTCACGCCCCGCTCCTCCGCATAAGGCGCAAGATCCGCCAGTCCCTCAACGAACCGGCGCTTTGCCTCCTCCGGCGTGCTTCCGCCGGTGGCCGTTCTCTGTTTTGGCGAGCCGAAGACGAGCACGCCTCCGGGCCCAAGATCGGAGCAGAGTTCCACCAGACTGTGCACGTACCGCCAGCTTCGCTCCCGCAAACTCTGGTCCGGAGTAGTCACGTGCAGCGTTTGCGGGCCCACCAGAATCCAGTGCAGGCCCACGAAATCAATGCCCTCGTCGAGCATCAGGTCGCGCAACTCCCGGCGGCGGGCCGTGTTCAGATCCATCGGGTCCGGAGCCAGAGTATAGGGCGCGATCTCGATCCCGTCGTAGCCAATGCTCTTCAAGTCCCGGCAAACCGTACCGAATGGACGACCCTCAAAGGCCTCATTGCACATCGCATAACGAAAACTCGTCGCCATGAAAATTCCCACTTTCAGTGTGGCAGATCACGCCCCGCTTCCGGAAGCCCATCAGGGGCGGCGGTTCACAGCACCGCGGTTCCGGCTCGTGAAACGTCATACCCCGCAATCGTCTCCAACTGCCGCCGAAGACGGGTCCGATTTAGAACATCGAAGAGGATTTCGATCGGCTTCAGCTTCAAATCGCGCTTGCGCACCACCAGATCGAAACGCTCTTCGGAAAGCGGTATGAATTCGAGCCCGAAGCGCCGCGCCGCCGAACTGGCCACCACGCAGCAATCAGCCTTGCCTTCAGCCACCCTCAAAGCAGCGGCCAGATGCGTCGTCGCCACCTCGGGCAGCGAATGAATCGCGGAAGATGCAAGCCCCGCGCGAGCCAGTTCCTGCGCGAACAGCCGCTGCGCGCCCGAGCCCGGATCGCGATTCACAAACGTCACATTGCGGCGAGCCAGATCCGCCACCGAACCAATCGATTTTGGATTCCCCCGGCGTACCGCGAGCCCTTCGCGCCAGCAGGCGAAATTGACGCCCGCGAATCCGCTCTCCCGCGCGTCCATGCCGGGATGTATCCCCGCGACGTGCGCCTTCCCGGCGCGCAACAATTCAATGGCTTGGGCGCTGTTGGCGCTCGCAAGCACCACCTCCACGCCCGCCTTGAGTGCGTGAGCGGATAGCAGCGAAAGCGCCGGATCGCAGCCTGCGATCAGCACCCGGTTCTCCACTTCGATCGGCGTCGCGAGCAGCGCTCGCCGCGGTTTGTCCACGATCCCGTCCGCCATAGGTAGCCACGCGAGGTTCGAAGACGCGGAGACCCCGATATTGCTCCGGCCAATCCTGCAGATCTGGATCGGTTCACCTGCCAATGGAGGAGCTTCCTGTTCAAGCGGTTCGAATTCAGCCGTGAGAACCTCTTCGGGCTCATCTTCCAGCGAAAACAGCGCTTCCACCTTTGTCCCCAGAATTCGCGCCAGCCGCAGGGAAACCGCGGTGTTCGGCATATACGCGCCGGCTTCAATCGCATAGATCGCCTGACGCGTCAGTCCGGCCAGTTCGGCCATTTCAGCGGCGGATAGGCCGCGCGATTTTCTAAGCTCCGCGAGATGATTCTGCATCAGTACGCTGTCCCCGTACGGCGCCCGCCTTCGGTGAGTGGCATCACCTCAATTCAGTGAAGGGGGTTCGGCCCTTACGACTATCCAAAAGCCTACAGCACTGCGATTCCGCGGCCTCGCCTGAGACGATGGAGCTTGCCAAAGGAAGTTCGTGTATCGAAAAAGGGCGCCGGGCGCTATCGCAGCGGCCATCCGTGGATCTTCCGTTCCGACGTTACAGACGCAGCGGACGCCTCTCCCGGCGATCTCGTCCGGGTCCTCGACCCTCGCGGCCAGACTCTGGGCCAGGCGCATTACAGCGCTGCCTCCCAGATCGCCTTGCGTTTTGTAACTGCTCCAGCCGAAACGTTCGATATCAGCGCTCGCATCGCGGAAGCTCAACATTTTCGCGAGCAGGTTGTAACGGATTCAGACGCCTACCGGCTCGTGCATGCCGAAGCCGATCGATTGCCCGCGCTCATCATCGATCGTTACGGCGACGCATTTTCAGTTCAGGCGCTCGATCAGGGCATGGACCGCGCATTGCCGGAAATCCTCGCAGCGCTCCAGGAGCAGTTCCGGCCGCGGGCCATCGTCGCCCGTAACGATGCCGCCGTGCGCACCCTCGAGCAACTGCCTCGCGAAATCAAACTTCTTGGCGGCAACCTCGAACAGCCTGTGGCCATTCACATGAACGGCTTTTGTTTGCAGGCCGACCTGCTGCATGGCCAGAAGACCGGCGTCTTTCTCGATCAGCGTGAAAACTATCTCGCGGCTGCCCGTTATGCCACCGGCTCCGCGCTCGATTGCTTCACCTCCACCGGCGGCTTTGCCCTGCATCTGGCCCGCGCCTGCAAACAGGTGGAGGCCGTTGATTCAAGTGCTCTCGCCATCGAAGCAGCCAAAGGAAACGCGAAAACGAATCAGATTTCCAACATCGATTTCCGCGAAGCGGACGCCTTCGATCTGCTGGCAGGCTACTCGTCCGCGCGCCGGCTTTTCGACATCGTCATCCTTGATCCGCCGGCGTTCGCCAAATCACGCAAACAGCTCGAAGGAGCAACCAGAGGCTACAAGGAAATCAATCTTCGGGCCTTGAGACTTCTCGGCAGCGGAGGCATCCTCGTCACCTGCTCCTGCTCCCATCACATGAGCGAGGCCATGCTGCTCGAAATCGTAGCGGAAGCTTCTCTGGATGCGGGAAAAACCCTGCGCGTGCTGGAGAGGCGGACACAGTCGCAGGATCATCCCATCCTGCTGACCGTGCCCGAAACTCACTATCTGAAGTGCCTGATTCTTCAGGTAGCATGAGTGCACAGGGCGCCACGGACTCCGGTAGGAGCAGGGCGCCCGTCGTGCACGGTTCAAACAGCGTTACTGCTGGCCTTCTTTGGCTTCCTGAGCCTTCACTTCCGCCAGCCGCTTCTTCAGATACTCCTGGTATTCCTTCTTCAGTTCAGGGCTGCGCGGCGAGCCATAAATATCGCTCGACTTGTATTTCCCGTTGTTGTGCTTGAATTTCTCCTGCGTCCATTCATCGTGGATGTGCAGAACGTCCGAGTTGTCCAGAATCGGCTTCACGAACTGCGTCGGGATGAAATACACGCCTTCCCGGTCCCCAAAAACCACGTCGCCCGGCATCACCGTCGCTTCGCCGATGTGAATCGGCACGTTGATGCCCGTAATCATCAGTTCGCGGGTGATCGGAGTCGGATGAACGCCCTTGTAATAGACGCTCATATCGATCGGGAAAATGCCGTCCAGGTCTCGAATCGCGCCGTTCACCACGAAACCGTTCCCGGTCGTTTCATGGATATACGTGGCCAGATTGTCGCCTACAATCGTGCCGCCTTCGATCCTGCCCAGCAGATCCGCCACCAGCACATCCCCCGGCTGCAGCATGTCAAGCGCCCGCTGATTCCCGTTGTCGCGAAGACCTTTCGCCTTGGCGTCGGCTTCATTCACATCGGCGATGTCGGGGCGCCGCGGCATGAACTGCACCGTAAACGCGCGCCCGATCAGCTTTTTCTCCGGATGCGTGATCTGAAAATCACCAGCCCACTGATTCAGGTATCTGTTCTGATTCAGAATGGACCAGACCTCTTCCGCCGATAGATCATTGAACCGCTTCAACACGGCGTCGGGCACCTTCGGTCGCCCATCCGCGAAGCGTTCATACGGGCTCTTTTCCGTGTACTTCATCAACTGCTCTCGGGTGAGTGTGAAGACCTGGGCCGGCGCAAGCGAGGACGCCGCGATCAGCAGGAATAATCCGTAACGTCGAATCATGCGCAATACTCTATCGCATCCGCAAACCGCGGACCTTACTTCTCGGTCAGCGCCGCAACGCCCGGCAGTTCGATGCCGGAAAGAAATTCGAGCGAAGCCCCGCCGCCCGTCGAAACGTGCGTGATTTTGTTCGTTACCCCCGCGCTCTTGATCGCTTTTTCGGAATCGCCGCCGCCCACCACCGAAACCGCGCCCGAATCCGCCACTGCCTTCGCCAGCGCCACCGTCCCGCGATCGAATGGCGGCATCTCGAATACGCCCATGGGCCCGTTCCAGATAATCGTCTTCGCGCCCTTGATGATGTTTGTATACTCCGCAACGGTCTTTTCGCCGATGTCGAGTCCCATTTTGCCCGCCGGGATCTCCTGCACGTTCTGGTTGTCCGCTCCGGCCTTGAACTCTGACGCGACCACGTGGTCCACCGGCAGCGCAATCTTCTGCCCGAACTGCGTCAGCAGTTTGTAGGCAAGATCGACCTTATCGTCCTCCACCAGCGACTTGCCCACCGGCATGCCCTGCGATTTCAGGAACGTGTAAGCCATCGCGCCGCCGATCAGAACCTTGTCCACGATCTTCGCCAGGTTCTCGATCACGTCGATCTTGTCCGAAACCTTGGCGCCGCCCAGAATCGCGATGCAGGGCCGCGCCGGGTCCTTCGTCGCCATCCCCAGATACTTAAGCTCCTGGTCCATCAGCAGGCCCGCCGCGGCTTGCGGAACAAACGCGATCATCCCAACGGTGGACGCGTGCGCGCGGTGCGCCGAACCGAACGCGTCGTTCACATAAAGATCGCAAAGCTTCGCCAGTTGTTGTGAAAAGCCCGGATCGTTCGCTTCCTCTTCCGCGTGATAACGCAGATTCTCCAGCAGCAATACCTCGCCCGGTTTCGGCAGCATCGCTTCCACCTCCGGCCCCACGCAATCCGGCGCCACCCTCACCGGCTTCCCCAGCAGTTCCGAAAGCTTTTCGCCCACCGGACGCATGCTCATCTCAGGATTCCGCTTCCCCTTCGGCCGGCCCAGATGCGACGCCAGAATCACCGCCGCGCCGTGTTCCAGAGCATATTGAATGGTGGGCAGCGAAGCGCGAATGCGCTTGTCGCTCGTGATTTCCTGGCCGCCGTTCGCCAGCGGAACATTGAAATCGACGCGGATGAACACACGCCTGCCGCGGAGATCGAGATCCTTGATCGAAAGTTTTGCCATTGTATTGAAATTCGAGAGTAGCAAAAGGGGAATATCATTGGTCCCTGGCCGCTAAACCGCGCGCGACGCCCGGCGACAGGACAAAAAGCCCCCATGAGGAATCCATGACCGTTCGCGAATACTACCTGGAGCGCCTGCGCGCCGAACGCCCCGCCTTTCTCGCTGTCCTGAAATCCATTCCTCGCGAGAAAGCGGCGTACAAACCGCATGAGCGTTCGCCTTCCGCCGAACAGCTCGTCTGGACGCTCGCGGGAGAGTTAAAGGCCTGCATCGATGCCGCGACCAAAAATCAGACCGAATGGCAGCCGCTCCCGAAAATAGGCATCCCGGAAATGATCGCGAAATACGAACAATGGTCAGCCGAACTGGCGAACATCGCCGCATCCATGGACGAGGAAGCATGGAACCGCACTGCGAAGTTCCTGTACAAGGGCAAAGTCGTCTCGGAGCAGCCCGTCGGCCAGTTCCTTTGGTTCATTCTTTTTGATGCGATTCATCATCGAGGCCAGCTTTCGGCGTACCTTCGGCCCATGGGCAGCACGGTACCGGCGATCTATGGCCCTTCGGCGGACTCTTCACCCGCCTCGCAACAGTCAGCGCCCCCGGACTCAGCAAAACAGAAATCAGAAAAGTCCTGATCTCTATCGCACTTCGCTCATCAGCGCCAGCAGATTCCCTTCGGAATCCCGCAGGAACGCCATCCACAGCTCGTGATCCGGCATGCGCGCGATCATCCGCGGCTCGGATTCAAACTGGACTCCCTTGTCCTTCAGCACCACGCACGCTGTGTGAATATCGTCCGTTTTGTAGTAGAGGATTGAATTGTACGTAGATTCGCGCATTTCCGCCCTGGTGAGCATGATCCTCGTCTCGCCACAACTGAAAAACGCCAGATTGGGTGCTTCAAAAAGATAGTTGAGACCTAGCACATCGCGATAAAAGGCCACCGCTCGCGGCAATTCCTGCACGGTCAGCGCAATTTGCCCGATATTTGTAATTCCGGGAAACGCAAGCTTCGGTCCCATTTGGCAAAGTATAGCCTCGGAATCAACCTTTTCGAAATCAACCTTTTAAGTCATGTACCGGTTCTGGTAGTACTAACAATTCCGCGCTACGCCATGCCACCAGCAGCGCTCCAATGGCAGGACCGTGTTGTGGCTCCGCATTACGTGCGCCCCCCAGTTCCGTCAGCATTTGAAAACGACTAAGCAGCATCGGGCTCCGAAAAACCCCGCCGGTCCACGAAACAAAGGGTAACTCGCCATTTTCGGGAAAAAGCTGCGTGCGAACCGACGCGGCCAGAAGCGCAAGGCTGCGGGCAGCGGATTCGATGATTCCCGCCGCCGTCGGATCTCCCTCTTCCGCGATCCGGCTTACCAGCGGCGCGAGCGTCGCCACCCGCGACCGTGGCCATTCGAGCGTGTACCAGAGATGCAGCAAATCGTGCGCATCCATCGCCTCAGTCGCTTCGAGCAGCGCGGGCGTCAGCGCCGTTCGCGGTCCCCAGCCCTCCTGTTCGCGAAGCACCGCGCGCAACGCCTGCCGCACAATGTCGAAGGCGCTGCCCTCATCGCCGAAGATGTGGCCCCAACCCGCCACGCGCGCCGTCTCGCCTTGTTCATTGCGCCCAAACGCGATCGCGCCTGTCCCGGCGATGACGATCACCCCGGGCGCGCCGTTCAAGGCTCCGGCCAGGGCGATCTCCGCATCGTGAGTCAGCACGAGCCGGTCGGTCGCCACCATTTCCTCGAGCAGCGCAGCTTTGTCCTCGGGGCCGCCGCTCATCCCCAGGCAAGCCGCGCGGAACCGTTGCTCCCTCGCCAGATTCGCCGCCGAAAGAGCGCGTGAAAGGCACTCGCCAATCACCCTTCGAAACTTCGCAATCGCCTCTGCGCCCGACGCGTGGTTGCACGGTCCTGCCGTCGCCCAGCCGAGGATGCGGCCGTTCTCGTCTCCAACTACCGCCGTTGTGCTCGATTGCCCGCCATCCACACCCAGAAAGTATTCGCTCATTCGAAAAACAAGTTTATTTCGTCAAAGTCAAAGTCGCCGCCATTCTGGCTTCCTCGACTTCTAACTCCTGACTCCCATATCCCGGAGGGATATCAAGGGCAGAGCCCTTGTCTCTTTAGTCGATTCGCCAGAGACTGGCGCCGTCGCATTGGGCCACGGGCGTAAGATGCCAGGCGCCGGCGTCGCGCCGGAATTCAGTGCTGAACGGATTATTCGAGTCCGTCAGCAGATAATCCACTCCGTGGGCTTTCACGGTCTGCGTGGCGAGCCCGCGCAGGTCGCCGTAGGACGGCGCATCGAGCTTTTCCAGTTTCGCCTCGAGTCCGACAGGGTGGACGTCGATCGCCCATTGATCGTGCGCGCAGCGCAGTTCGATTCGGTCGAGAATCACGGGCGCGCCGAACGTCGCGCGCCACTCCATTCCAGGGCGAATCCACTCCCAGCTCTTCCAGCGAGTTAGCGGATTACCATCCACCGCAAGCCATGCGTCCCATGGAAACGGAGTCGCTGTCGCCTGCCTGATCGCGGGCTTCACTTCGGAGCTGCCCCGGAAAAATTTCACTTCTCCGATGCTCCACGTGTCGCTTTCAGTCCGGTTCCTCTGTTCGAACGCGATCTCCTGCATCTGGCGCGCAGGGAACGTGAACCGCAGATTCCACAGCGGCTGCCGGTCGGCCTCGGCCGCCGACGCGAGGATATCCTGCAGCAGTTCGCCCTGGGCCGATTGATAGCTCACCAGGATGTCCCGCTGTTCATACGACTCGGCCACCTGCATCGTACTCCACACGCGTTCGCCCGGCCGCACCCGTGTATCCACCATTCGGGCAATCCGGTATTCAGCGGATCGTTGTTCGAGATAATTTTCGGGCCGGACGATGCCGAGCGCCGGCTTCCACGGCATGGTGAGGATCTGCCATGTCCCGGCCGCCGAGCGATAGTGGCGGATGACGCGCGGCCACCCGAGGATCGCGGCGGCTGCGATAACCACGGCAAAAACATACCGCGACCCGTTACGAAAATCGAGCGCGAACGCCATGCCGAGAGCCAGAAACGGCAATGCGGGAATCAGAAAGCGCGGACCGATGTTGGCCGGATAAAGCAGCAGAAAAAACACCGCTGCCGCCAGACAGCGCCTGCCGTCTGCCGATCTCAGACTGAGAAGCGCCACCGGAGCCAGCAGGAACAACGGACCGATCGCCCCGTCCAGATCTCCCCCCACCGCCAGCTTCCATGGCAGCGAATGATACTCCGGAAGGTTGTAATTCGCGAAAAACCGCGTATAAGACTTTTCAAACGAGACGTGAACGTATGGGTTCGGGAACAGCCGGTTGAAAAAAGGAGCCGCGGGATTTCCCGTCCACATCCAGTTCTTGACCGGCCAGGGAATCATCACCAGGGCGGCCGCAGTAAGCACCGGCGCGAGCGCTCGCGGCCGGCGGCTCGCCAGAACCACCGCCATCGCATAAAACACCGCCACCACGCCCGTAAATTTGATTGCGAAACAGAACCCCGCCGCGAGCCCCACGGCAATCAGAAGCGCCGCGTCATACTCCCCGTTGGAATACTCTCGCCATATCTCGAGTAAATAGAAGACGGAAAACCCGGTCGCGGCGAGCGCAACATCTGTATAGGCGCTCACTCCATCGATCCCCACCACCGGAGACAAAAACACCAGCATCGCCGCGCACGCGCCTACCCATGGCCGCCCCCGCCGCCGCGCATAGCTCAGAATCAGCAGCGGCAGCCCCAGAAGATACGCGCAATGCACTGTGGCTGCGGCCGGGCGCCCGCCAAAGGAAAACGCAAACAGATATAACATCTCGAGACCTTTCGACAGGTACTCGTAGAAGTTCGTCGTGAACCGATGGAACCCGCCTTGCCGGAAGTAGCGGTACACGAGCCCCAGGTGGTAAGCGGCGCCGTCCGGACTCATCTCCGGAGCCAGAGAGTTCGCCAGATAAAGCGCAACATACACGGCATAAGGTATGCCGAAGACGGCCTTCAGGCCACTACTCAGCGCCGGATAACTCGTCCTGACGAAACGAGGCCCCGGCGTGAAAATCGGAAGTGCAATCGCCATCGCGCCTGCAGCCAGCAGCACGCCCGGCCTTGCAATATTCAAAGCGCAACAAAGGAAGACAAGCAGGCTAAGCAGCGACGCGCCGCAAACGCCGGAGAGCAGTTCGCGTTCGATGCGTGAAAGCGGCGCGCGAACGCGGCCGATCACAACGCGCCCCAGCCGCCAGCTCGCAACAAGCGTAAACGCCGCTGCAATCAGGATGCGAATCGGACCGGGCACTTACCTCACGAATCCGGCGCCGGTAAGAATAAATGACATGGGAGGCCCGTTCGCGCCGGAAATCGATTTATCCGCTTCGATCCGGAGATAGTTCATGCCTCCCGCCACCAGCACGTGCGCAGGAACCGGTTTTTCCCAGGTAAACAGCCCGTCGTGTTCGTGGCGAATCGAATCGAGAGGCGTGTTGTTCACAAGGAACGTCAGCGTCAACGGCCCCGCCTGATCCAGCACCACACGCGGGATCGTGTAATCCGCTTTCGCCTTCCATCCGTTCGAGCTTTCCGCATCGAGGAAAAACCGCAGCTCGGCGTCCTGAGATGCCCATCGCCATACTCCCGCCTGCACGTCCGGGGAAACGCCGCGAACGATCGAGACCGGCGCATCCGCCGAATTCATCGGCGTCCATGCATGCAGCGCGCCTGTGCCGAATACATCGATTGGTTTGCGTGGAACCGGAGGGGCGTAAACGTCAGGAGGGCCGCCACACGAAATGAGCGCAGCGGCCGCCAGCACGGCGATCAATCTCACAAAGGAACGAGTATGCCACAGCGCCGTGGCGGTCGATCTAATGCTCGTGTTCGTGCCAATGGTCCCTGAGCGCCCCCAGGCTGCGCTCCTTTGCTCCTACCGTTCGTTCGAGTTCGTGATCCAGCCGCTCCACCCATGGCTCGTCCTTCCGTGCCACGGCGACAGCCTGCTCCTTGCTTACCTCGGAGATGTGGTTCAAATGTCTCTCGACTTCATCGAACAGACGCTTACACTTTTCGCATTCGCTCGGCATCCGACTCAGTATCCGACGAAATTACTCGAAATATCTCGCTGCGCAAACCTGACCCTGTGCGAATCGGATCAGTAGCCGCGCCTGTTCCCGTTCTCCTCACCAGTACAGCTTCAGCGCCAGTTGCATCTGCCGCGGCGAATTGGCCTGCTTTGTCACCAGCCCGAACGAGGTGCTGCTCAGGTTCGTATTCGGGTCATCGAATACCACACGGTTGAAAATATTGAACGCCTCGGCGCGGAAATCGAGCCGGAAACGCTCCGTCAGTGGAAACGTCTTGCCGAGGCTCACGTTCTCGTTCAAACCGGGAAATCCCCGAACCTTCGGGTTGTAACGGGTCGCGTTGCCCAGCAGATAATTCGGCTGCGCAGGAAACGCGCTTGCGTCCAGATACTTGTCCACCGCGGGATCGAATGCTCCTGTCCACGTCGATTGCCAGTTATACGTCGTAATGTATGGCCGGTTAATGCCGTTGAAAATTGGCAGCGGCGCATTCCGCGTCACCGCCTCCGGGAAGCCCGAGTTGTAAACCTGAATCGCGCTCACTCGCCAGCCCCCCAGAATCTGCTCCGCCCAGCCGTGGGTCAGCCACTTGCGTCCCCTGCCCCACGGAAGCTCGTAAATCGTGTTGAACTTCGCCACATGCGTCTGGTCGAACTGCCCGATGGACTTCTCGAGCCTGCGGTTCCCCTGGTCTTCAGCCATGCCCGTATTGGCGTAGTACGTATCGGAGTCGGTCAGAATTTTGGAGAACGTATAACTCCACTCAAAGGTAAGGCCGTTCGAGTAGCGCCGGTTCAACTTGACCACGGCCGCGTTATAGAACGAATGGCCGCTCTTGTCAGCGCCTCCCTGGCTGGTGTCGATCGTCAGATACTGCGGATAGGGCCGCAGGCCCTGCCCCACAGTCATCGAGCGCTGCACGTTCGGATTCGTGAAATTCGCATACGGGATCGGGATTCCGGCCGCCGTCGCCGCGGACGACGTAATATTCGAATTCAGCAGCCCGATCGCCTGCGTCGCTCCGTAACTCGAGATCAGCGAATTCACCACGGACATCGGAACCTGGTTGATGTTCACGAGCCCGGTCTGCAGATGCGATCCGACCACGCCGTTGTAATCGACCTCGAGCACCGTGCTCGGCGAGAGTTCACGCTGAATCGAAAGCGTCCAGTTGTCGTTTTCCGGCGCGCGCGTTGCGTCCGGCAATTGCCACCAGTCCACATTCGTGTTATTCGCGAATGCCGGGTCGATCTGCGGGGGCAGCGGATACGACGGCAAACCGCTGTCCCAGTAGAATGCCGGCGTAATCCCCTGGTTCGTGGATGCGAACGCGTACTGGCCGATGAAACCCGAGTAGTGCGTGGTTCCGCTCACTACCGTCACCCGGCTGAAGGATCGCGCCGCGCCAGCCCGAATCGTTGTCTTCGAATTCAACGCATACGCGAATCCCACGCGCGGGCTCCATGCGCCATACCAGCCCGGGATCAGGCTTCTTTTGTTCTGTCTCCCCGGTCCGAATCCCGCAAATACCAGTGCGCCCGGGTAATTGTTCACCGCCGGATTCGGTGTGGTCGGCGAAAAGTTGCTGTACTGATTTCCCTCCGATACCGGGGGCAGAGTAAATTCGTACCGCAGCCCCAGATTCACCGTCAGCTTGTGGTTTACCTTCCAGCCGTCCTGAACATAGAAACCGTGATAATCGTAAGTCTGCGGCAGGTAGCGGATCGTCTCCGTCGCCCCCTTGTCGGCCGCGCCCAGCAGGAACGATGCAAATGAGCTTCCGCTCGTTAGCGAAGTCGTTCCCGGCACGGCGGTCTCCGCGAAATTGAAAGTCGCCTGTCCAGCAATGTTCTGCTGGCCGAAGCCGTTGGCGCGCTGACTTTCAAAGGCATACCCGAATTTCAGCGTGTGCGATCCCCGGATGTAGCTCAGGTCGTCTTTCAACGACCACGAGGGCTGCTCCGTTCCGTTATAAGCCGTGCTTCCCCAGCCCGTGTACTCGCTGAAAGAGATATTGGGAAAGTTCACGTTGCAATCCACTGCGTTGGGAATACAGACCTTGCTCTTCCAATTGCCGCCGGAATTCGGCGAATAGCTGTTCTTGTAAAAAGTGTTGCCGCCCGCCGCAACATGGTTCAGCAACGTAGGTGAGATGGTCCAGTCGTAACTGAGACGGTAAAGCGAAGCCTCATAGTGGCTCACCGATCCATTCCACAAGGGCTCCGGCAACCCCGACGGACCCGCGGGTCCCGGCATCGAATCGTACCGCGTCTTGTTATAGAAAAAGCCCAGGTGGTGATTGGCCCCCAGGTTCTGGTCGATCTTGACGCTGCCCTTGTCCGTCGGACTTACCGAATCGCCGCCGTTCGTAAGGTAATTATTCTGCACGTACGAGTAAGTGCCGGGAACAATTCCGGGCCGGTTGGGCAGAATCTTCCCCTGCGCATAAGGGAGAATCGATTGGGTGACTGTGCTGAACCGCGATTGGGGAATTACGTTCCCCGGAAACGCCGTCCGTACGAATCCCCCGGAGGGATTCGCCGTCGTGCTTTGCGGATCGTAAATCGGGATCGGCTGATTTTTCGCATTGACCCAGTTGGAGAAATCCCCCTGGTACATCTCCGCCGCAGGCACCGAGAGAATACTGCCATTCTGCCCCAGACGGTTGCGGAAGCCTTCATAGTTCACAAAGAAGAACGTCTTGTCCCTGCCGTTGTACAGCTTCGGCAGCACCACGGGACCGCCCACGGAAGCGCCGAAATCGCTCTGCTTATAGATCGAACGGCTTGCAGCAAAAAAGTTGCGCGCGTCGAAATCGTCATTGCGCAGGAACTCGTATGCGGTCCCGTGCAACTGGTTCGTACCCGATTTTGAAACGAACGTAATCATCCCGCCGGAGGCCTGCCCGAACTCCGCGCTGAAGCCATTCGTATCTACCGCGAACTCCGTAATGGCCTCTACCGAGGGCGTCAGATAAGCCGTCTCGCCCGCGTCGGCGGAGCGGTTCGTATTCACCGAAAGTCCGTCGAGCGTGGCGCCCCAGCCTCCCGCCTGACCGCCGCCCAACGACACCTGGTTGCCGCTGCCTTTTGCTTCAGGTACCGTCGTAACAAGGTCGAACGGACTGCGCAAAGCGCCGCCAACCACCAGCGGCAGCTCATCCACCAGCTTGTTCTGGACCGCGTTGCTGACCCGCGCATCTTCGGTCTGCATCTGAATCGCCTGCGCCGTGACCTGCACCGATTCCGTTAGTTGCCCCACCTGAAGCTGCGCGTCCGCCCGAACCGTCGCGCCGGCTGTCACCGTGACGTTGTCCAGCACAAACGACCGAAATCCGGATACAGCCACCTCCACCCGATAAATGCCGGGAACAAGGTTCGGAGCGTTATAGGATCCGGAACCGGTTGTCACCACGTGCTCCTGAGCGTTCGTCGCTCTGTTAGTGATTGTTACGGGCGCGGCCGGTACCGGAGCGCCGCTCGAATCCGTAACGCTGCCCGTGATGTTCCCGCGTTCCGACTGCGCGAAGGCGACACCAGCCAGCACAAAAAAGATGCAGAATCCACGTTGCAAGACATGCCCTCCCAGCTTGAGATGGCCCAGCTTGCGCGGATTCTATCAGAAACCTCAGCGCGGCATGTTGTAGAGAAACTTCAACTGCAGCACGATGCGGTCGCCCTTGAACTGCGTCGGTAAAGGCGGCAGCGGATTCGACGCGCTGATCGCCGCCACCGCCGCCTCATTCAGCGGCCTTGACGGCGTCTGGCTCATGAACACAATCTTCGTCACTGCCCCCTGCTTCGCAATTCCGAATATCAGCGAAACCTCGCCCCGCATTCCGAGCCTTGCGGCCTCCGGATAA
>Ga0070680_100000910_pt1 | contig 20950 bp, 30 predicted proteins | sample KBSC73BmetaG_FD_64672 | JGI IMG/M metagenome (GOLD analysis project Ga0070680, IMG submission 64672) | Corn rhizosphere microbial communities from Kellogg Biological Station, Michigan, USA - KBS C7-3B metaG | ecosystem: Host-associated > Plants > Roots > Rhizosphere | place: USA: Michigan...
CCACGAGGGTCGTGTACCCCTTCATACGCTGCGCGCCGACATCGATTACGCGACGTCGACCGCGAAGACCACCTTCGGCACCATCGGTGTGAAGGTCTGGATCTTCAAGGGCGAGATCGTGGAAGATCGCCGCGGCAAGACCTACTCGACTGGCGTCTGAGGAATCATAAAAAATGCTCAGTCCCAAGCGCGTAAAGTTCAGAAAGAGATTCAAGGGCCGGACGAAAGGGCTCGCCACTCGTGGCAGCGAAGTGTCGTTCGGGCACTATGGTCTGAAGGCGTTGGAGCCCGGCTGGGTTTCCAACCGGCAGATCGAAGCGGCCCGTGTCGCACTGACGCGGCACATCAAGCGCGGCGGCAAGGTCTGGATCAGAATCTTCCCCGACAAGCCGATCACCAAGAAGCCGGCCGAGACCCGCATGGGTAAGGGCAAGGGGTCGCCCGAGGGTTGGGTGGCGGTGGTGAAGCCGGGCAGAGTGATGTTCGAGCTCGAGGGCGTGACGCTGGATATCGCGAAGAAGGCGATGGCGTTGGCCGCGGCAAAGATCGGAGTGAAGTCGAAGTTCGTGCAACGAGAGGAGGCGCACACGGATGCTAGCTAAAGACATTCGGGAGATGAGCGAGGCGGACATCAATGCCCGCATCGCCGAGCTGGAGAGAGAGCGGTTCAACCTGCGTCTCGCGTCCGGCACGCGCACCCTCGACGATCCGCTTCGCCTGCGTGTGATTCGGAGAGATGTAGCGCGGCTCAACACCGTGCTTCGTGAAAAGATCATTGGAATCGCCGAGGCCAAGGAGCCGACGCGTGTGAAGGCGAGACGTGTGACGGGAAGGGGCGGGCGCAAAACTGCCACCGCCACCAACCGTCGGAAGACGAGTAAGAGGGCTTAATGGCTGAATTGGAGAAGAGGGGAAGCGCGATCGAGCGTACCTCGCGAAAGACGCGAGTGGGCCAGGTCGTGAGCGACAAGATGGAGAAGACCGTAGTGGTCTCGATCGAGCGCAGAGTGGAGCATCCGGTGTACGGCAAGATGGTCCGCCGGACGAAGAAGCTCAAAGCGCACGACGAACAGAACGAGGCCAAGACGGGCGACACTGTCCGCATCATGGAGACCCGGCCCTTGTCGAAGGACAAGCGGTGGCGCGTGGTCGAAATCATCGAACGTGCACGTTAACGGAGACGACCAGTGATCCAGCAGGAATCGGTGGTCAAGGTAGCGGACAACTCGGGCGCCAAGACGGCGCTCGTGATCCGCGTCCTGGGCGGCACACGCCGGCGCTACGCCACGCTCGGGGATGTAGTTATCGTCGCCGTGAAGAACGCGCTCCCAAATGGCACAGTGAAGAAGTCGGACGTGGCGCGCGCCGTGGTGGTGCGCACCGCGAAGGAGACCCGCCGCAAGGATGGCTCCTACATCCGCTTCGACGAGAACGCAGTTGTAATCATCAATGACCAGGGAGAGCCGCGGGCGACCCGCATCTTCGGTCCCGTGGCGCGCGAGCTCCGCGAGAAGAAGTACATGAAGATCGTCTCCCTCGCTCCAGAGGTTCTGTAAAGTGAGAGTACTGAAGCAGCGCAAGAACGCAAAGACGCGGCTGCACGCGAGGCACGCCGAGAACTCGAAGCGGATGAAGGTGCACGTGTCGAAGGGTGACACGGTGCGCGTGATGCGCGGCGAGGAGAAGGGGAAGGAAGGCAAGGTTATTCGCGTCTTCCTGAAGACGGGCCGCGTGCTGATCGAGGGGATCAACCTCGTGAAGATGCACCGCAAGGCGCGGACGGCCGACGAGCAGTCGGGGATCAGAGAGGCGCCGGCACCGGTGCACTCATCGAACGTGATGCTCCTGGATCCGAAGTCGGGAGCGCCGACACGGACCAAGGCCCGCTACGACGATGACAAGGATGTGAAGCGCAGCAGAACGAAGGAGCGCGTAAGCAGCGAGACAGGGGAACCGATTCCCCGCGTGCACTAAGCGAGAATCAGATAATGGCAACCAAAGAGAAGAAGCAGGCGAAGAAGCGCGAGGTTCAACCGCAGGTCCAGGTGGAGCACACCGGCAAGGACCTTCCGGTTCCACCGCCGCGGCTGCACGTCTACTACGAGAAGACGGTAAGAGACCGGCTCATGTCGCAGTTCGGCTTCACCAACAAGCACCAGATCCCGACGCTCGAGAAGATCGTGATCAACTGCGGGGTGGGCGAGGCGATCAAGAACGCGAAGGTTCTGGACACCGTGGTCACGGAGCTGGCGATCATCACCGGCCAGCGCCCGGTCAAGAAGAAGGCGAAGAAGTCGATCGCCAACTACGGACTGAGACAGGGACAGGAGATCGGCTGCGCGGTCACGCTTCGTGGCGCGCGGATGTGGGAGTTCCTCGACCGCTTCGTCACGATCGCGATTCCGCGGATTCGCGATTTCCGCGGAGTTAACACGCGCTCGTTCGACGGGCGCGGCAACTACTCGCTCGGCGTCAAGGAGCAGATGATCTTCCCGGAGATCAACTACGACATGGTCGAGCAGATCCACGGGATGGACATCACGTTCGTCACGACCACGAACAAGGACGACCAGGCGTTCGCGCTTCTGCGCGAGCTCGGCGTGCCCTTCCGTGGCGATGACAAGCCGATCATCACGCAAACGCAGCAGTAAGTGTCAACCAACAGCCAAGAGAGATTGTAATGGCGCGTAAGGCCATGGTGGAGAAGAGCAAGCGGAAGCCGAAGTTCCAGGTCCGGCAGCACAATCGCTGCGGGCGCTGCGGAAGATCGCGCGCTTTCCTGCGAAAGTTCGGGCTCTGCAGAATCTGTTTCAGAGAGATGGCGCTGTCGGGCTATATCCCGGGCGTCCGCAAGGCGAGCTGGTAACCATTCATTTCTACGCGTCCCTTCGGGGATACGGTAGAACGAGGAAAATCATTTAATGAGCATGACCGATCCGATAGCCGACATGTTGACGCGCATCCGCAACGCCTGCGGGGCGAAGCACCGTCGCGTGGACATGCCGCTTTCGAAGCTGAAGGTGGAGATCGCAAAGATCCTGAAGGAGAACAACTTCATTCAGGACTACAAGACGCTCGATACCGAGAACGGGCGGCAGATGCTGCGCGTCGTTCTCAAGTACGCGCAGGGCGGGCAGCCGGTGATTCGCGAGATGCGTCGCGTCTCGACGCCGGGACTCCGCAAGTACGTCGCGGTCGCGGAGATTCCGCGGGTTCGCAACGGGCTCGGCATGGCGATTCTCAGCACATCGCAGGGTGTGATGTCGGATCGCCAGGCGCGTCAGGCCCGCACCGGCGGCGAGCTGCTCGCGCTGGTCTGGTAAGGAGATAAAGAGATGTCACGAATTGGGAAGCACCCGGTGGTAATCCCCAAGGGAGTCACCGCGAAAATTGATGGCAACAAGGTTCACGTGAAGGGTCCGAAGGGCGAGCTCGAACGCGAGCTGCATTCGACGATGAAGGTGACGATGAAGGATGATCAGATCCTCGTCGAGCGCCCGTCGGATGAGGATCTGCACAAGTCGCTTCACGGCCTGAGCCGCACGCTCGTCGCCAATATGGTCGAGGGCGTGACGAAGGGATTCAAGAAGGAGCTCGAGCTCGTCGGCGTCGGGTACAAGGCGGAGCAGCGGCCGTACGGACTGCAGCTCGCGCTGGGCTTCTCGCACCCGGTGAAGTACGAAGCGCCGAAGGGCATCAAGCTGACCGCGCCGCAGCCGACCCAGATTGTCGTCGAGGGCGCGAACAAGGAAATCGTCGGCCAGGTCGCCGCGGAGATCCGCAGCATCAGGCCACCCGAGCCGTACAAGGGCAAGGGCGTCAAATACGCTGGCGAGCAGGTCCGCCGCAAAGCAGGCAAAGCCGGTAAGGCGGGAGCCAAGTAATGCCGAAAATGGCCAGACCGAAGTCGCGCGATCAGCTTCGCACGCGCCGTCACTTCCGCTTGCGGAAAAAGGTGATTGGGAGCGCGGAGCGGCCACGGCTCGTTATCTATCGCTCGATCAAGCACATCTATGCGCAGCTGGTGGACGACACCGCGCAGCGCACGATCATGACGGTGACCGATTCCGGTCTCGAGGGCAAACCGACCGAGAGATCGGTCGAGGTAGGGAAGCGTCTCGCTGCGAAGGCAAAAGATGCCGGCGTAACGCGCGTCGTCTTCGACAGAGCTGGATACAAATATCACGGCCGCGTGAAGGGTGTGGCCGACGGAGCCCGCGAAGGCGGGTTGGAGTTCTAATAAATGGCAGATAACGAGAATCCCGAAGCAGCAGCACCTTCCGAACAGCCAGCGCAGGAGCGTCCGCGCACCGGTGGCAGCGCCCGCAGTGGCGGTGGCGCAGGTGGACGCGGCGGTCGTGGCGGCGGTGGTCGTGGTGGCCCCGGCGGTGGTCGTGGTCGCGGCGGTCCCGGTGGCGGACAGGGCGGCGGCGGTGGCCAGGGTGGTGGTGGCCAGGGCGGCGCGCGCGGACAAGGTGGCGGCGGTGGCGGTGGTGGCGGACGCCGCGAAGGCGGCGGCAAGGGCCGTGACCGCGATGGTGGACGTGGAGATGGTGGCAGCGAGCTCGTCGAGAACGTGATCGCCATCAACCGTGTTGCCAAAGTCGTGAAGGGCGGACGTCGCTTTTCCTTCAACGCGCTCGTAGCGGTTGGAGATGGGCAGGGTCGCGTCGGTTTCGCGACCGGCAAGGCGAACGAAGTCTCGGAAGCGGTCCGCAAGGCTGTCGACGGAGCGCGTCGCAACATGGTGAGCATCCCGATGACGGGCGGAACGATTCCGCACGAAGTCGTCGGCTCGCACGGCGCGGGGAAAGTTCTGATGAAGCCCGCAGCGCCTGGAGCCGGTGTGATCGCCGGTGGAGCGGTGCGCGCAATCATGGAATGCGCCGGCATCGCCGACATTCTCACCAAGAGCCTCGGCTCGACCAACCCGCACAACATGGTGCTGGCGGCGCTGGATGGCCTGCAGCAGCTGACAACGGTGGAACAGATCGCTCGTGAGCGGGGACTCGAGGTGTCGAGCATCGGCTACCGCTCGCGCGCCAAGTCGAAGGAGGCCGCACATGCCTAGAACACACGTGTGGTGGAACACTCGCGGTCCCAAGACGACCCCGAAGGAGACCATCACTGAAGGAAAGGTCAAAATCAAGCAGGTTAGAAGCGCGATCGGCCACTCGTGGCGGATGCGCCGGACTCTCGAGGCGATCGGCCTCCGGAATCACCAGGCTGAAGTGATCAAGCAGGATTCACCCGCGCTGCGCGGACAGATCAAGCACGTGCGTCATCTCGTCGAAGTGACGCCGGTAGAGGATTAAAGAGTGGCCAACAAAACCAAAGAGAAGGGCGAGAAGGGCGCGGTCGAGCACATCGGGCTTCACAACCTGGCTGCCTCGCCTGGCTCGCACCGGAATCGCAAGAGACTCGGACGCGGTCCAGGGTCCGGCACCGGAAAGACTTCCGGCAAGGGACACAAGGGCATCAAGGCGAGATCGGGCCATCACGGTCCGGGTGGTGGAAAGCCGCAGTTCGAGGGCGGCCAGATGCCGCTCACGCGCCGCATCCCCAAGCGTGGGTTCACCAATATCTTCCGTGTAACGAACCAGGTCGTCAGCTTCGACGATCTCGGTCGTTTGCCCAAGGGAGCGGAAGTGACTGAAGAGACCCTGGCCGAAGCCGGATTGATTCGAAAGGGTAAGGGTCCGGCCAAGCTCCTCGCCAACGGCGATGCCGGAAAGGGTGTCAGCGTGCGCGGGATCAAGATGAGCGCTGGCGCTCGTCAGAAAATCGAAGCGGCCGGAGGCCGGGTAGAGAACTAATGGCTCAATCAGCCCCAGCGGCGGCAGTAAGCAACATCTACAACACGCCGGAGTTGCGGGACAAGATCACCTTCACGCTCCTGTGTCTGGTGATCTACAGGATCGGAGCGCACATCACGGCCCCCGGCGTCGACGTCGTGGCGCTGACGGATTTCTTCGCCAACAAGGGACAGGGCGGGCTGCTAGGCATGTACGACCTGTTCGTCGGCGGAGGTCTTTCGCGCGCGACAGTGTTCGCCCTCGGCATCATGCCCTACATCTCTGCCAGCATCTTCATCCAGATCGCCGGAGCGGTGATCCCGACCGTCGAGAAGATGCAGAAGGATGAGGAAGGCAGAAAAAAGGTCACGCAGTGGACGCGCTACATCACCGTCGCGCTGGCCATTGTGCAGGGTTGGGGATTCGCGCTATTCACGTCGTCGCTCGAGAACGCGGTCCTGAATCCCGGGTTCGGGTTCAAGCTGCAGATGGTTCTCGTCCTCACCACCGGCGCGATCTTCGTCATGTGGCTGGGTGAGCAGATCACCGAGCGGGGCCTCGGCAACGGCGCCTCGCTTATCATTTTCTTCTCGATCATCGAGCGGTTCTGGCCCGGCATCTTCGGGACGTTCGGCTTCGTGAAGACGCAGGCGGTCGGACCGTTCTCACTCGTGGTGCTTGGGATCGTGATGGTCGCCGTCGTGGCGGGCACCATCGCAATCACGATCGCGGCGCGCCGCGTCATGATTCAGATTCCGCAGCGCACGATGGCCCGCGGCAGACAGCGCGAGGCGGCGAAGAATTTCATCCCGCTCCGCGTCAATGCGGCCGGCGTGATGCCGATCATTTTCGCCTCGTCGGTGATCGTCGTTCCGGGCGCCATCGCGCAGTTCAGCGGCAATGAGAATGCGCGCATCATGTCCGAGTACGTTCAGCCCGGAACGTGGCTCTACTACGTTCTCTTCGCTATCCTCACCGTTTTCTTCACCTACTTCTACACGTCGATCATCTTCAATCCGGTCGACATCTCGGAGAATCTGAAGAAGCAGGGCGGGTTCATTCCCGGCGTGAAGCCGGGGGCGAGGACGGCCGAGTACATCGATCACGTCGTGTCGCGGATCACGTTCCCGGGCGCGATTTTCCTCACGTTCATCGCGCTGCTGCCGGTTTTCATCGCCGACATGGTCAACGTTCCCTTCCGCTTCGGCGGAACGTCGCTGCTGATCGTCGTTGGTGTCGCGCTCGACACGCTGACCCAGGTGAACCAGCATCTGCTTCTCCGTAAGTACGACGGCTTCATGAAGAAGGGCCGCGTTCGCTTCCGGGGTCGTCAGAGCGGTAGCGGCTACTAAGTGCGGTGGGCCGGTTCTTCCCTGGGAAGATCGGCCAGAAATTCTTGACCTGACATCGGAGGAGCTTTCCAAAAGGCTCCTCCGAGCTTTTTTAGCCGGGCTCCGATCATGATCATCGTTCTGCTGGGACCACCAGGCGCGGGGAAGGGAACTCAGGCAGATCGCCTGGCGGCCCGCCTCGGAATTCCGAAGATCGCCACCGGAGACGTGCTTCGCGCCGCCCTCCGCGACGGCACCAAGCGGGGACGCGAGGCCAAGGCCTACATGGATCGCGGCGATCTCGTCCCCGATTCGGTCATCCTCGGCATCCTCCAGGACGTGATGACCTCGCCCGCCACCGCCAAGGGAGCGATCCTCGACGGGGCCGTCCGCACCGTGCCGCAGGCCGAAGGCCTGGGCATCATGCTGGCCGAGATCGGGAAGAAGGTCGACCGGATTCTGCTGTTCGATGTGGATGACGACGAGCTCGTGAAGCGTCTCAGCACCCGCACCGTCTGCGAGGGCTGCCAGACCCCGTACATGGGCCGCGATCCCGGCTCCAAATGCGAGAAGTGCGGTGGGAAACTCGTGCGGAGAAAGGACGATGAGCCCGAAGCCATTCGGAACCGCCTGGAAGTGTATCGGACGCAGACTGCCCCGGTGATAGATTGGTATGGGGACAACAAGATGAAAGTTCTCAAAATCGACGCGGACGGACCGGTGGACGAAGTGACCGCCCGCGCGATCGAGGCGCTCAACGGATGATCCAGATCAAATCGCCGCGCGAAATCGAGATAATGGCGCGTGGCGGCGAAATACTCGCTGCCACCGTGCGCCTGCTCGAGGATAGCGTGCGGCCCGGCATGACGACCATGGATCTGGACAAGATCGCGGACGATTTCATCCGCAGTCATCCCGGTGCCACTCCCGCCTTCAAGGGACTCTACAACTTCCCCGCGAGCATCTGCACGTCCATCAATCAGGAGATCGTGCACGGGATTCCCTCCAAGAAGCGCGTCATCGAGGAGGGCGACATCATCTCCATCGACATCGGCGTGAAGCTCGAGGGCTACTATACCGACTCGGCGACGACGGTTGCGGTTGGGAAGGTCGACGATGAATCGAAGAAGCTTCTCGACGTCACCCGGAAAGCGCTTGCCGCCGGCATCGAGGCCGCGACCGCCGAGAATCACCTCGGAGACATTGGGGCAGCGGTGCAGAGCGTCGTCGAGGCCGCCGGCTTCAGCGTGGTGCGCGATCTGGTGGGCCATGGAATCGGCGTCGGATTCCACGAGGATCCGCAGGTGCCGAATTACGGGAAGCCGAAGCGTGGAGTCCGGCTCGTGCCGGGGCTCACGATCGCAATCGAGCCGATGGTGAATGTCGGCAGTCCGGGAACGCGGACGATGCCGGATCGCTGGACCGTAGTGAGCGTAGATGGCACGCGCTCGGCGCACTTCGAGCACACGATCGCCATCACCGAGAACGGCCCGCGCGTGCTCACCGCATTACCTGGGTAGCGGCTTAGCCCTCAGGTAACGGCTCGTCTGACCGTCCCAGCTAAGCTGGAGCGTGTCGCCCACGACAGAGAACTTCACGTTGCGATCTCCGCCTCCATCTCCCATGAGGTGCAGCATCGCCGCGTCGCCAAAAGCTGTGTAGTTCCCCTGAAGCGTCCGAATGGGAACTCGCAGATGGTACGCCCCTGTCGCCGTGTACTCTTCGTAGGCCGGAACTCCCGTGTAATGCAGGTAGGTCCAGTTGCCTAGCAACGGATTGTCGCCGACTGCGGCGCCAATGCGGCTCTCGCGCTGCTCGTGGCCATTTCTCGTGACGACGAGCGTGTCATGGATGATCGCGATCTTCGCTGGAGCCAGATCGCCGTTGGGGCTCGTCACGAAGAGTGAGTCGCCGCTGCGTCGATAACTCATGTCGACCATCGCACCCATCGTGAACGTCAGCGTATTGTCGGGCGCGAAGGCGATCGTGGATCCGAGCCCGCCCTCCGAGCGGTTGATTGCCTCCCAGCTCCCGAGAAGCGCACCGGGAACGGCGACTACGCCTTGAGCTCTTGAGCTGGCGGCGAACCATAGCGGCGACGCCATGAAGATGAGGCGGGCGCTGGAGAGAATCGGGCGAGTTCTAGAGGGCGTCATGCCGAGAGCGCTCGCTCCACCGTCTCACTGACTTTGGCGACGAGCTCGCTAGCTTCTTTCACGAGCTTCTGTGCGTCCTTTGCGAGATCCTCGCCCTTCGATCTGTCGTCCAGCGCCTGGACGTTGACCCTGACGTTGTACGCCGCGCCTTTGCACGCGGCGTGAGCCAGAAGCGCGGCAACGCCAGCGTCCGTGACGGCATTCGTATTCCCCTTCTGGGCGACGAGCGCCGCGAGCCGCGCAACTTCCACCGAAGCACGCGCCGTCTCCAGCGGCACCTCCGCCGCCATCAACAACGCATTCGTCACCGCCTCGGCCCGGCGCGCGGCTGCATCAGCCGGCTCCTTTGGCAGCTTATACGCCTCGGAAACGAGAGCGTATGCGTCGGCATCCCTCTTCACGAGACCGCTGAGGGTATTGCCGAGCGAGACGGCTTTTAGCGCGGCCTCTTTCATCTCGGCCTCGACGCCGGCGTATTTCTTCTTGCCGATTGTGAGGCCGGCCACCATCTGCGCCAGCGCTGCCGCAAGCGCGCCGGCGTGCGCGGCGACGCTTCCTCCGCCCGGGACAGGATTCGACGACGCGACCGCGGCGAGAAATCCGCTCACGCTCTCACCGCCGCTCACGGCCTCGCGCACCTGGCGCTCGAGCACCTGCTTCGGCGTGAACTGGCGGAGCTGCAGGTGGCTGACGGCGGTGTCGAACAACACACGCTCCGGAACCAGGCCGACGATCTCGCTCCACGTCACCTGCGCACCTTCCGACTCGGCGCGCAGCTTCACGAAATCGAACGCGTTGTGGAGCGGTGTCTTCTCCGTATCGACGAGATTCATCGATACCTGCGCCTGCCCATCTACTTCGAGCCCCAGTCCTTTCACGTACTTGAATCCGCCGGACGACCCGCGCACTGCCTTAGCGATGTTCTTGGCGATCGGGAGATTCGACGCAGGGCCGAGATAGACGTTGTAGGCCACGAGAAAGGGGCGGGCCCCGATGGCCGTCGCTCCACAGGTCGGATGAATCTGCGATGGCCCAAAATCCGGATTGCGCGCCGGATTCTTCCCCAGCTCCTCGCGCAGACCCTCGAATTCTCCACGACGCACGTCGGCGAGATTCTCGCGCGCCGGCGTCGTGGCGGCGCGTTCATAGAGATAAACGGGGATCTTGAGCTCGCGGCCGACGCGCTCACCGAGCTGCCGCGCCAGCGCGATGCAGTCTTCCATCGTCGATCCTTCGAGTGGAATGAAGGGGACGACGTCTGTCGCGCCAATGCGGGGATGCTCGCCGGTGTGCTGGCAAAGATCGATGCGCTCGCACGCGGCGCGGATCCCGGCGAATGCGGCGTCGACCGCTGTCTCGACGGGCGCCACGAAGGTGATGACCGATCGGTTGTGGGAGGCATCGGATGAGACGTCGAGCACCGACACGCCCTCGACTGCCGCGATCGCGCCGCGGATCGCCTCGATCACTTCCGGTCTCCGGCCCTCGGAAAAGTTGGGAACGCATTCCACCAGCTTCATTCAGTCGTTTCCTTTGCTCACGTTTGCGCGCCGCACCGTCTGCAACAGCCACGCGTGCATCGCGGGATTGCCCGCAACAAGGCCACCGGCGACGGGGCGCGCGGATTGGCCTTCAAGATCAGTGACGATTCCACCGGCTTCCCGTACCAGCAAAATACCAGCGGCAACGTCCCACGGGGCGAGGGTCAGCTCCCAGAACGCATCGAATCTTCCGCACGCGACGCTAGCCAGATCGAGCGCTGCGGCACCAGCGCGACGCATCCCAGCGGTACCCGCGGCCACCAAACTGAACTGCGCGACGTACTGGGGCAACTGCTCGACCGTCCTGAAAGGAAAACCAGTTCCGATCAGCGCACGACTGGGTTCGCGCAGGGACGAGACCTTGATTCGCGCTCCATTCAGGAAGGCGCCTCCGCCTGAGATCGCGGTGAATTCCTCGCCGCGCGGAACATTGAGCACCACGGCGGCGCAAATCTCTCCTTCCCGCGCGATGCCGATCGACACCGCGTACTCGGGGTAGCCGTGAAGAAAATTCGTGGTTCCATCGAGCGGGTCCGCGATCACGACGATTCCGGTGCCGGAGAGCGCGTTGGGGCTCAGCTCCTCGCCGAGCATGACCGCATCCGGCAGGCGACGCCCCACGATCTCGGCGATCTGCCGCTCCGATGCCTTGTCGACGGCGCTCACGAAATCGGACCTGCCTTTGGTCTCCCAAACGAGCTCTTCACGCTCGGATGTGGCGTCGCGAATGACTGATGCGGCCGCGCGAGCGGCTTCGAGCGCGACGCCGAGGAGCTCTCTATTGTCCCGATCAGTTCCGGAAATTGCTTGCAACTCCTCTCTCACGCTCTTTAATTTCGCGCAATGTCCCGCATCTTCAGCGGCATTCAGCCCTCAGGCTCCCTGCACATCGGAAACTATCTCGGAGCCGTAAAGAACTGGGTTGAGCTGCAGCACAAATACGAGTCGTTCTTCTGCATCGTCGACTACCACGCCATCACCCTTCCGTACGAGCCGGCGGATCTCCGCGCCCGGACGGCCGAGATGGCGCTGGGTCTGCTTGCCGCCGGACTGGATCCGGCGAAGTGCACGCTGTTCGTGCAATCGATGGTCCCGGAACATACCGAGCTGGCGTGGATATTCAACACTCTCACGCCGCTGGGTGAGCTGGAGCGGATGACGCAGTTCAAGGACAAGGCGAGCCGAGAGGAGAGCGTGCCCGCCGGCCTGTTGAATTACCCGGTGCTTCAGGCCGCCGACATTCTTATCTATCTCGCGGACCTCGTTCCGGTCGGAGAAGATCAGGTACAACATCTCGAGCTGTCGCGCGAAATAGCGCGGAAGTGGAACGCGCGCTTCGACGCTCCGGCCTCCGTGGCGAAGTCACCGGCCGTGTCGGCCACGGCCGCCGGATTTTTCCCCGAGCCGCAGGCGCTCCTGACTCCCACGCGCCGTATCATGGGTCTCGACGGCAAGGCGAAGATGTCCAAATCGCTCGGCAATACGATCGAGCTGCTCGAGGAGCCGTCATCGATCTGGGAGAAGCTTCGTCCGGCAGCCACGGATCCGGCGCGAGTTCGCCGAAACGATCCTGGAACGCCGGAGGTCTGCAACATCTATCACCTGCACAAGGCGTTCAGTCCGCCCGCAACTGTCGAGCACGTCGCGGTTCAGTGTCGAAGCGCCGGGTGGGGATGTCTCGACTGCAAGAAAGTCCTTCTACAATCGATGCAGACGGAGCTCGATCCCATTCGAGCGCGCGCAAAGGAGATTGCGGCGCACCCGAAAAAAGTCACGGAAGCCTTGAACGCAGGCGCCGAGCACGCGCGGTCGATCGCGAGCAAGACGATGGGCACGGTGAAAAAGAAAATGGGACTCTATTAGCCGGGCGATGGCCGACGCCGAGCTCGTTGAGCGCGCGAAGGATCTCGTGCAACGGCTCTCACGTACGCCGAGGCTGGCTGGGAGCACCGAGGAAGCAGACGCGCGCGCACTATGCAGGAATCAGCTAGAGCAGGCCGGGTTCGAGTGTGTAGAGCGACAATTCGAGTATTCCCAATGGCCGGGACGGTGGGGTATTCCGGTCGCCGCCGCGGCGCAGGCCGCAACAATTCTTCTCGTTGCACGTATGGCAACGCATGAAGGCCCAATCCTCGCGCTGGTCGTCGGAGCAGCGCTTTACATCGTGCTGCTTCTCGCGTCCGGTGACGCGAAGCGCCGCTGGATTTCCGCGCTGCCTTTTCAGCGCGCAGCTGCCGTGAATCTCGAAGCGACGCGGGGGAATCCTTCGGTGTGGCTCGTAGCGCACCTCGACTCGAAGTCCCAAACGGTTCCCATGCTCGTTCGCATCGCGAGCTCGGTTACCCTCGGCGCGGTGATGGTCGCTTCGACGATCGTACTCCTGCTCTCGCTTCGCGACTCCCTCGATGTGAGCGGTGCGTGGCCGGCGCTCCGGATCGCCGCGATACTGGCCGCACTTCCCTCGATCTTCTGCTGGGTTCGCAACCGTTCTGCAGGAGCGGTGGACAATGCGAGCGGCGTTGCGGCGGTGCTTCTCGGCGCTGCGTCCGCACCCTCTGCGCGAGAACTCGGCGTCCTGATCACCAGCGGCGAAGAGCTCGGACTCGCGGGCGCGCGGGTATGGGCAGCGCGCGCGAAGCCGGGAATCGTGGTACTCAATTGCGACACCGTTGACGATTCCGGTGGTTGGCGGCTGATGTACAATGGTACGCGTCCGAACCAAATCGCGGCGGCCGCCGAAAAAGTCTCGAGTTTGATCGGTTCGAGGCTTGCTCCAGGGCGATTCATTCCCGGAATTCTGGCCGACAGCATGGCTTTTTCCGATCGGGGTTTCCCGGCGGTGACCCTGAGCAGAGGCACTCTCTCGACTCTCGCGCGCATTCACACGCGGCGCGATACTTCCAATGCATTCACATCCAGCGGCGTCGCCGAAGCCAGTACCATCCTCTCGGCCCTAACGACGGAATTGACCTGATGGCGCTACTAATTCTCGCGGCTGTAATCCTGGTGTCCCTTGTCCTGATCGTCCTGGGCCTTCCCGGACTCTGGATAATGGTGGCGTCGGCGGTCACATATAATCTTATTGTTCCTGGCGACCCGATCGGCTGGTTCACGCTGGTGGCGGTGGCGGTTCTGGCGCTCGTGGCGGAGCTTCTCGAGTTCACCATGACCGGCCGCTACGCGAGGAAATACGGAGGCTCGCGCCGCGCTGGCTGGGGAGCGATCATTGGCGGTATTATCGGGGCGTTCGTTGGGGTTCCCGTGCCAATAGTCGGACCGGTCATTGGAGCATTCGTGGGGTCATTTTGCGGCGCGCTCGTGGCGGAGTTGACGGGTGGAGCGTCTGCAGGGGATGCCACTCGAGTCGCGAAAGGCGCATTGATAGGACGGGTTATGTCTACCGTCCTCAAGATCGGAATTGGGTTTACGATCGGTGTCTGGATATTCGTGGCAGCCATGAAATGACCTATGATTCCCTCATAACATGACCCCAGGCGACAATACAGCGAAACAGTCCGACGCCATTCCATCCGAATTCGAGGGTGCGGGCAAATACGTCTACTGCATCATTCGTCTCGAGCGATCGCGGGATTTTGGCGAGATAGGTATCGGCGGCGGAGCCCGGGTTTATACGGTGACCCACAAGGATCTGGCGGCGGTCGTGAGCGATACTCCGATCGTCATCTACGACCCGACGCGCGAGAATGTTCTCGCCCACGAATTCGTCAACGAGACGGTGATGCGCGAATTCACGCTCATCCCGATGTCTTTCGGGACAGTGTTCCGCTCCGAGAAGGACGTGCTCGCTCTGCTCAACTCGACCTACCAGGCGTTCACAGACGTTCTCGAGAAGATGCAGGACAAGATCGAGTTCGGGCTCAAGATCCTCTGGGATCGCGACAAGGTCGTCGCGGCGATCGAGCGCGACAACGACGAGATCAGACGGCTCAAGGACGAGATCACCCGCAACGCCGCGTCGTCGACGTACTTTGCGCGGATGCAGCTGGGGCGCCTCGTCGAAGCCGCGATGGAAGAAGCGAGCAACCGTTACGTCACGGACGTGCACGAGCAGCTCAAGGACGTCTCCGTCGCGAGCCGCAGCAACAAAGTCATCGGCGATCGCATGATCCTCAACGCCGCATTTCTCGTCGACAGAAATGCTGAAAAGCCATTCGACGAGAGGGTGAAGGCGATCAGCAGGCAGTACGAGGATCTGCTCACCTTCAAGTACACGGGGCCATGGCCGCCGTACAACTTCGTTACGATCAAGCTCAAGCTGGAAAAAGCCACCTGACGCGGGTCTGATCACGAATGGGACTTCTCTCCAACATCCTGCTTGCGCCATTCCTCGGGCCGATCTACGGTACGCGTTGGACGCTCGATAAAGTGGACCGCGTCGTTCGCGAGCAGCTCACGGATGATACGCCGATCAAGGAAGAGTTGATGGAGCTCCAGCTCAAGCTCGAAACGGGCGAAATCGACGATCCCGAATACCTGCGTCGCGAAGCCGAGATCATGCAGAAGCTTCGTGACGTCCGCGATTGGCGAGAGAAGTTCGGGATGTCCACGAGTGGCGGACCGGTCCGCGTCGCCGAAGACGACGAGACCGAGTAGTCGCGTCAGAGCGGCGACCCGATGAGCGAGCGCGTCTCTTACGTGTATGGCGTGGCAGGGTCGTCAATGGATACGGCCACTGCACCAGCGGGAATCGAGGGCGGCCCCGTTACCCTGATTCCCAATGGTGATGTCTCGGCGCTCGTGACCTACGTCAGTGCGGAGGATTACGCGCCGCAAAAGGTCGAAGCGCTGACCGCCGATGTCGACTGGGTGAGCGCGCGCGCCGCTGCGCACGATCGCGTGCTCACGTGGGCGTCCGACATTGGCCCGGTGATCCCTTTCCCCATGTGGACGCTCTTCCACGACGCGAACGCCGTGAAGGCGATGCTGGCCACCCGAATGGACGAGCTCCGCCGCACCTTCAAGCGCATCGGTGACGGCAGAGAATTCATCGTTCGCGTCTATGTGCAGCCCGGCGTCTTCAAGGATCATCTCGCCGAGCACAAGGCGGAGCTCTCGGCGCTGGAAGCGGAAGCCGCCAAAGCCTCCCCCGGTCAGAGATATCTGCTCCAGCGGAAGCTGGAGAATCTTCGCCGCGATGCCGGCCGCGATGTGGCGTCCCAGGCCGCGGCGGAGACCTACGACGCGTTGCGCGCGGTTTCTCTCGACACCGCGCGTGAGCAGCCCGTGAACTCGGGCGCGCCGAGAGAGCAGGGGAGGGCGATTCTCAACTCATCTTTTCTCGTCGCTCCGGCGCGCGTGGTCGATTTCCAGCGCGCACTTACCGCGATGGTCAACAAGTACGAGCCGTCCGGATTCAAGTTCGATTTCACCGGGCCGTGGCCGGCGTACCATTTCGTGGGTGAGAGAACCGAGTGAGCGAGCTCGACATCTTCGGCGACGAGCGGCTCGATCTTGCGGATCTGCTCAGCCACGTCCTCGACAAGGGGGTCGTCCTCAAGGGAGAAGTGATGCTCGCCGTCGCGGACATCGATCTCGTCCGCCTCGACATCGGCCTCCTGCTGACGGCGGTGGAGACCGCGCTCCGGCGGGGAGAAGGCGGCTATGGTCCCGCGATTCCGGCGCGCCCCCCGGCCGATTTTCCACCGGTGCCGGCCGAGTCTTCGGGATCGACGATGGAGAGTCAGGTTGTAGACAGCTTCGACGCCCCGAAAGGCGCCCCGGTAGTACCCCTTGAAACCGTTGCCGAAGCACTGCCGCCGCGTCTTAATACGGACCCGGATAAAGTCGAGAACGGCCTCGCCCGACTCGTCTTGACGTTGATTGAGGTATTGCGTAAGGTCTTAGAGCACCAGGCGGTTCGGCGAATGGAGGGAGGACATCTAAGCGACGAAGAAGTCGAGCGTCTCGGTGTCGCGTTACTCCGCCTCAACGACCGGATGCAGGACATGAAGGGGATCTTCGGACTGAGCGATGATGATCTCCAGATAGACCTGGGCCCCCTAGGAAAGTTACGCTAACACGGCGACAAGCCGAACGGAGACGACTGCTTGGCTGACTTAGTATCCCCGTCGCGTACCTATGGTCTTGTCGACATTCTGGATCGCGTGCTCGACAAGGGCCTCGTCGTAGTCGGCGACATCAAGATCAACCTCGCCAACGTCGAGCTCCTCACCATTCAGATCCGGCTTCTCATCTGTTCCATCGACAAGGCCGAGCAGATCGGAATGAACTGGTGGCGTTACGATCCGCGCCTTCGCACTCCGGAGCCAGCCCCTCCGGCTATCAAGCACACTTCTCACGCCGACCCGGCAATAAGCAACCAGGAGTCACGACATGGCAGTTGAACGGTCCCCGAGCGGCAGCTCGCTCATTGACGTCCTTGATCGCGTTCTCGACAAGGGCATTGTCATCGACGCCTGGGTTCGCGTCTCGCTTGTCGGGATCGAGCTGGTGACGGTCGAAGCGCGTATCGTCGTGGCATCCATCGATACCTACCTCAAGTACTCCGAAGCGGTTGGACTCACTGCCCCTGGCTCACGCCCGCGCGACATCGGCGCCGGTGCGACGGACGAGCTGGATCGGATGCGATCGGAAAATGCTGATCTGAAGCGGCGCCTTGAGCGACTCGAGGCGTGACAGGGAAGCGGTAGCAGCCAGCCCGCAACTCACCGGAGAGCGGCTCGCCGAGCTGCTCTCCGCAATCTCCGAAGCACCCGACTTTACCACCGGGGCGACCTTCATGATCGCCCAGATCGCCGACATCCTCGGCGCTCGGCGGGCAATTGCCATAACGCTCGACAGTCCGCCACGTCGATTCGTCGGAACGGCAAGCATCGGGTTTGACGACGCGCCGCCGCCTTCCATCTCGCTGTCCACCGACGATCTCTCGAGTCCGATCGTCGTCGCGGCACTCTCGCTGTATCCAGTAAGCTGCGAGGGGGGCTCCCCATTGCCCGGGATCCCATTTGGCGAATGGACTGCGATTCCCTTTCCGCAGCCGCAGTATCGCGGCGCTCCGCACATGCTCAGCGACGCCGAGCTCGATCTCGTCCAGCTCGACGGCTGCCAGGTGAGGCGGCGCAACGCCGCAGAGCGAAGACGCAGATACGGCCACGCTCCAGGCGGAGTTGCCCTGATCGAGGCGTCGGTGGATGACCAGACGCTGATCGCCGTGATGCACGCGACTTCGCTCGCCGGGCCGGTGCTGGCGCGCATGGCAGCTGTGGAGGAGTTCCGCCTCTCCACGGGTCGGCTCGATCAGCAGCGCGAGATGCTGACAGCAATCGTGAATTCGCTTCCCGATCCGATCGTGATCATAAACGCGGAACACGACATCGTCGTCCAGAACAAGCGCGCCGAGCATCTGCTGTCAACCGATGACCAGGATTCGGAGGGTCGGCGACGGGCGGTGGAGATAAACAATCTCCTCTTCACGTCGCACCTATCCAAAGCGGCGATGGGCGTCAACGAGACCGCTGGATCACGCGAGCTGAACCTCGTCGATCCGGACGAGGGAACCGATCTTCTGTTCGAGGTCCTGACGCACGACCTTGGTGGGGTCGAGATAAGTCAGGTCGGGTCGACCGTCTCCGTCCTCCGCGACGTCACCGACCTTCGCCGCGCCGCAAACGAGCTCGAGCGCCAGGTTCAACGCGTTCGACTCGCCGAGATCGACGCGAAGCGCGAGCGCGACCGGTTGAACCTCATTCTCGAGAACGTCGCCGATCCCATTCTCGTCACCGACGACCGCTCCAACATCATCCTGATGAACAAGCAGGCCGAGCAGCTGTTCGAGTCGGACGACAGCGTGAGGTGGGAGCGTGCCGCGATGGTGCAGGAGAACGACACGAAGTTCACAACGTTCATCTCGGACTTCACCATCAGTCCGGCGCTGGCTCGTCGCGAGCAAATGAAGCTGCGTATTCCGGACACCGGCATCGAGCTTCCCGTCGAGGTCGTATCGGGAAAGATCCTCAACCGACGTGGCGAGCCGCTCGCAATCGTGTCGGTCCTTCACGATCTGACCGAGCAGGCCGAGAATGAGCGTCTTTACGACGAGCTCAAGACATTCTCCAGCCAGCTCGAGGAGCGCATTCGCGCGGCGACGGCCGACCTCGCCGAGCAGAATACGAGACTCCAGTGGCAGTCGCGCGAGCTGGAGAAAGCAAACCGGCTGAAGTCCGAGTTTCTGGCGAGCATGTCACACGAGCTGCGGACACCGATCAACGCGCTCATCGGATATGCGTCGTTGATGCTCGATCGCATTTACGGCGAGCTGACCCCGCGGCAGGAAGAGGGACTCAACCGAATCCAGGGTGCTGCGCAGCACCTTCTCGCTCTCATCAACGATATCCTCGACCTCGCCAAGATCGAAGCCGGACGGATGCCACTTCACCTCGACGATGTCACGCTTGCCGATATCGTCACCGAGATATCGCAGCAGATCGAGCCGCTGGTCAAGAAAAAGAAGCTTTCGTTCAACGTCGAGATGCCACCGACGCCACTCACGCTCCATACCGACCGCACGAAGGTGAAGCAGATTCTTCTCAACCTCCTGTCCAACGCGGTCAAGTTCACCCACAAGGGCGGGATCTGGGTGACGATCTCAAAGGACGAAGAGGATCTGCGCTTCGACGTCCGCGATACGGGCATCGGAATCAAGGAGTCGGACATCGATTCAATGTGGGAGGATTTCCGGCAAGTCGACCAGTCCAGAACGCGCGAGTTCGGCGGGACCGGACTGGGGCTCAGCATCACGCGAAAGCTGGTCGACGCCCTCGGCGGGCACGTCTTTGCGGAAAGCGTGTTCGGAAAGGGCTCGACGTTCACGGTCGTGCTGCCCATCAGGAGCGTCATCCGCCCTGACGATCCGCCCCGGGTCGTCGACGTGGTCCCGCCACCATCGCCCGCCGAGCGTTGACAGGGAGTCCGGAAAAGGTAGATTGAACCAACGCCCCGACCCCCTCGGGGCGTTTGCTTTTCCCTCCCGCGAAATCTTCCGGCTCACGAGCGATGTTCGATTCGAAAACGCGCACGATTGTCGTCGTCGGCGCCCAATGGGGCGACGAAGGCAAAGGAAAGCTCGTCGACGTGCTGGCAGAGCGCGCGGACTGGGTCGTTCGCTATCAGGGCGGTGCGAACGCCGGCCACACGGTCCACATCGGCGAGAAGTCTTTCGTGCTGCATCAGATTCCGAGCGGGATTCTGCATGCGGGCGTCCGGTGCGCGATCGGTAATGGGGTCGTGCTGGACGTGGAGACCCTGTTCTCCGAGATCGACGAGCTCGTCACGGATGGCATCGACGTTGAAGGACGCCTCTACGTGAGCGACCGCGCGCACCTCGTGCTGCCGTACCACAAGCTCGTCGACAAGCAGAGCTCCGCGAGCAAGGAGATCGGAACCACGGGCCGCGGCATCGGGCCGGCTTACGAGGATAAATACGGACGCCGGGGAATTCGCGTTCTCGACCTGCGAAATCCGGAACGGCTAGCCAAGCTCGTCGAGCGTGGAGTGGCGCACGCCAACATCCAGCTCGCGACGTCGGGGTCGAAGCTCGCGGATGTCGGCTACACCCTCGACGTCCTCGAGCGCTTTACGAGACGGCTTCTTCCGCTGGCCGAGGACGTGGGACTCAGAATCCACCGGGCGATTTCCAGCGGGGCCGCGGTGCTCCTCGAAGGCGCGCAGGGCTCGCTTCTCGACATCGATCACGGCACCTATCCGTACGTGACGTCGAGCAGCACGACGTCAGGCGGCGCGGCGACCGGTGTCGGCATCGCGCCAAAGGAGCTCGACTCGGTGATTGGCGTCGTGAAAGCGTACACCACGCGCGTCGGCAACGGACCACTCCCGACGGAGTTTGAGGAGCCGCTTGCAACCCAGGTACGCGACCTCGGCAACGAGTACGGCGCGACGACCGGGCGTCCGCGCCGGTGCGGGTGGTTCGATGGAGTCGTGGTGCGCTACGCCGCGCGCGTGAACGGGCTCACGGATCTCGCCGTCACCAAGCTCGACGTCCTCGACACCCTCGACCGCATCGGTCTCTGCACGGGTTACGAGGCGCAGGGCGAGCTGTACGACGAGTTCCCGAGCGATCTCAACATCCT
>Ga0070680_100000916_pt1 | contig 20852 bp, 15 predicted proteins | sample KBSC73BmetaG_FD_64672 | JGI IMG/M metagenome (GOLD analysis project Ga0070680, IMG submission 64672) | Corn rhizosphere microbial communities from Kellogg Biological Station, Michigan, USA - KBS C7-3B metaG | ecosystem: Host-associated > Plants > Roots > Rhizosphere | place: USA: Michigan...
TGTTCCGCCTCGTGAACCATGTCAGCACGACAAGCGAGCATCCGATCCACGGCCCACGCGAGATTCACCGCCGTCGGCCGCGCACGCTTGAGCGTCTCCGCGGCTTGCGAGAGATCCTCACCTGCCGTCGCGGCGAGGGCCATGCCGTACGCGGCCGCGACGCCGATGGCAGGCGCGCCTCGGACGACCATCGTGCGAATCGCATCCGCAACTTCAGATGCCGTGCGGTACTCGATCCACACTTCTTCGCGCGGCAAACGGCGCTGGTCGAGCAGAGACAAGGTGGTGCCGTTCCAGCGCAAGGGTGTTACGTGCACGGAGTTCGCAGTCGGATTCACCTCGATATACTACCGAACCTGAGTCGGAGGACCTTGTCATGGTGAAAGTTGGTGTCAACGGATTCGGCCGCATCGGGCGCAACGTCGTGCGCGCGGCGCTGGAGCGGCAGACGGACATCGACTTCGTCGCGGTGAACGACCTCACCGGCGCGGAGACGCTCGCGTACCTCCTGAAGTACGACTCCGTCCACCGCACGATCCCGAACGACGTCAAGCACGGCGCGAACAGCATCACCATCGACGGCAAGGAGTTGCGCGTCTTCTCCAGCCCCGACCCCGCCGAGATCCCGTGGGACGAGCTCGGCGTGGAGATCGTCGTCGAATCGTCGGGACGCTTCACCGAAAAGGCGAAAGCGTCGCGGCATCTGAAGAAAACCGTCGAGACGGTGGTGATCTCCGCCCCGTCGAAGGACGCCGACGCGACGTTCTGCATCGGCGTGAACGAGAACGACTACGACCCGGCGAAGCACAAGATCATCTCGAATGCGTCGTGCACGACGAACTGCCTCGCGCCGGTCGCGAAAGTGCTGCACGCGCGCTTCGGCATCACGATGGGCATCATGACCACCGTGCACTCGTACACGAACGATCAGGAAATCCTCGACCTGCCGCACAAGGATTTGCGCCGCGGTCGCGCGGCCGCGCTGTCGATGATTCCCACGACCACCGGCGCCGCCAAAGCCGTCGGCCTCGTGCTGCCGGAGCTGAAGGGCAAGTTCGACGGCATTTCCGTGCGCGTCCCGACGCCGAACGTCTCGCTCGTCGATCTGACGTTCCACACCGAGAAGGCCACGAATCCTGACGAGATCAATCAGGTGATCCGCGACGCCTCGAACGGCGACCTCAAGGGAATCCTGACCTACTCCGACGAGCAACTCGTGTCGGTCGACTTCAATCACAATCCCCACTCGTCGATCCTCGACACGACCTTCACGCGCTCGGTCGATCCACACATGCACAAGATCCTCGCGTGGTACGACAACGAGTGGGGATATTCGAACCGGATCATCGATCTCATCGCTCATGTTGCGCGCGTCCGGAACGCGTCGCTGGCGGCGCGATGATCGAGATTCGCACGCTCGACAGCCTTTCGTTTCCTCGGGGCGCGCGCGTTTTCTACCGCGTCGATTACAACGTTCCCCTGGAAGGCACGCGCATCACCGACGCGACGCGCATCGAGGAGACGCTGCCGACGATTCGCATCCTCCGCGAGCGCGGGGCCGCTCTCGTTCTCGCGAGCCACCTCGGCCGTCCGAAGGGGGAGCGCAAGCCGAAGTACTCGCTGCAGCCCGTGCGCGACAAGCTCGCCGAGCTCCTCGGCGAAGACGTGCAGTGGGCGGACGACTGCACCGGCGTCGACACCTCGGGCCTGAAGGCGGGCGAGCTGATGCTGCTCGAGAATCTCCGCTTTCACGCCGCGGAGGAGAAAAACGATTCCGCATTCGCCGCCGAGCTGCGCAAGGAAGCCGACTACTACGTCAACGACGCCTTCGGCGCGTGCCACCGCGCGCACGCGTCGATCGACGCGCTGCCGCGGCTCTTCCCGAAAGAAAACACCGCCGGCGGTCTGCTCCTCGCGAAGGAGCTCGAGTTTCTGCAGAAAGTCACCAACGTCTCCCACCGCCCCTTCGTCGCGCTCCTCGGCGGCGCGAAAATTGCGGGCAAGATCGAACCGTTGGAAGCGCTCGTCAAACTCGCGGATACGGTCCTCATCGGCGGCGGCATGGCCAACACGTTCCTCGCCGCGCGCGGCGTGCCGATGGGCGGCTCCCTGGTCGACGTCGAATCGATGGAAGTCGCGAAACGGATCACGAACGTCACGCTGCCCGAGGACCTGGTCGTGGCCGACTCGCTCGACGCGCCCACGAAGATCGAAGAAGTCGCCGTCGCGAACGCTCTCTCCGAGAACCAGAAAGCCTTCGACATCGGGTCGAAAACGATCGCCCGCTACTCGAGCGAGCTGAAGGGCGCGAAGACGGTTTTCTGGAACGGGCCGATGGGCGTGTTCGAGAAACAGGAGTTCGCGAAGGGAACGATGGCCATGGCCCGCGCGGTCGCGGAAGCGGACGCGATCACGGTCGTCGGCGGGGGCGAATCGGTCGAGGCCGTAAAGGCGTCGGGGTTCGCCGGCCGTATCACGCACATCTCCACCGGCGGCGGCGCGTCGCTGGAGTTCATTTCGGGCGCTACACTTCCCGGTGTGGAGGTTCTCCGTACCTAGTGCCTCAGGAAATCGAAGTCAAATTCGTTCTTCGCGACCGTAACGCGCTCGTGCGCAAGCTCGACGAGATCGGCGCGCAGCGGCTCTATCCCGAGACGTTCGAGGACAACATCGTGCTCGACCGCCGCGGCGAGCTGCGCACGAAAGGCTCGATGCTGCGCGTCCGTAAGTTCGGACGCTACTCGCTCGTCACGTACAAAGGTCCGGTCGCGTTCGAGGGCAACGTGAAGACGCGCGACGAGGTGCAGACCGGCGTCGAGTCGTTCGAGCTCGCCATCCAGCTCTTCGACACCCTCGGATACAAGCCCGTCTTCCGCTATCAGAAGTTTCGCGAGGTGTGGCGCGTCCGCGACGTCGAGGTCGTGATCGACCGCACGCCGATCGGCGACTACTTCGAGATCGAAGGCGCGATGGACGTCATCCGCGGGCTCGCCGAAGAACTGGGCATGAACATGGAACACGCGATCCGCCAGTCGTACGCGGATCTCTACCGGCAGTACCGGCGCACGCGCGGCGACCTGCCCGAGCACATGGTGTTTCCTCCTGAACAGTTGACGTCCGCATGAAAGCGATGATTCTCGCGGCAGGCTACGGCACGCGCTTCCGGCCCGTGACGTATACGCTCCCGAAGCCGCTCGTGCCGCTGTGCAACAAGCCGCTGATCTGCTGGGCGGTCGAGTCGCTGATCGCCGTGGGCGTTGGCGAGGTGATCGTGAACGTGCATCACCTCGCCGAGGCGATCGAAGGACATCTGCGGACGCACTATCTCGGCGAGGCCGAGTTTCACTTCTCGTTCGAGAAGGAGATCCTTGGCACGGGCGGCGGTGTGCGACGCGTGCGCGCGCAGCTCGAAAACGAGACCGACTTCTTTCTCGTCAACGGCGACACCGTGCAGTTCCCGCGTTACGACGCGCTGCTCGAAGCGCGCCGCGCGACCGGCGCGCTCGCGGCGCTGACGTTGCGCTATCCGCCTGAAGGCGATCGCTTCACGCCGGTGTGGTTCGAGGACGGATTCATCACCGGCTTCGGCAAGGGCCATGGCGTGGCGATGATGTTCTCCGGCGCACACGCGATCAGCAATCGCATCTTCCAGTATCTGCCCAACAAGGATTTCTCCGGCATCGTCGACGAGGTCTATCAACCGCTGCTGCACAGCAATCGCGAGACGATCGCGGCGACGTTCGACGACGGCGCGCTCTGGTTCGACATCGGCACGCCGCAGCGCTATCTCTCCGCGTCGACGGCGCTGCTCGAGGCGATCGTCCGCGGTGACTTGCGTCCGCCCAGGGACTCGCGCCTGCGCGGCGACTCACTCATCGATCACAGCGCGGCCGTCGCCAAAACGCTCGTGCGCTCGTGTGTCGGCGCGCGCAGCATCGTGCACGGCGAGCTGCAGGACAGCGTCGTGTGGAACGACTGCTCGGTCGGCGGCAACGCGAGACTCGAGCGCTGCATCGTCGCGCACGGCACCGAATTGTCCGGACACATCGAGTTGCAGGACGCGCTGATCTGCCGCGACGATCCGGCGATTCCGCACGATCCCGCCTACGAGCGGCGCGACGGAATCGTGATCGTTCGGATTTGACGCGCTAAACTTATCAATCCCAATGTCGCCCACGAGCCCCGAAGCCGCCGCTCGGAGAAGGACCATCTCCGTCTTCCTCTGGCAGGGCACCGCCGGCCTGCTGTTCATGCTGTTCCTCACCTGGACGCGGCACGATCAGGTCTCGACGGTCTTCGCGCGCCTCGGCGACAACGCTCCCATCGTCATCGCGGTCTTCATCGCCTTCGCGACGACGCTCGCGCTGCTCAAGTTCGAGCTGACCGACATGATCTACGTCTCGCTCGTCCTGACGGCGTTCATGGCCTTCTTCCCGCTCCTCGGTGGCGTGCTGACGTCGTGGCTCGCCGTGCTCGTCTCGATCGGCACGCGCATCCTCGGCATGCAGCAAATCGGTCCGACGAAAATCGCGGTCGACGATCCCACCGTCGAATGGGTGCGCACGTTCGGGCTTTTCGGAACGTACGGCATCCCGGTGATCGCCGCGTCGACGCTGTACGAATTCATCGGCGGCGAGCTGCCCGTGCTGCACGCGTCGCCCAAAGCAGCGGCGCAGGTCGCGATCTGCGGCGTGGCGATGATCTTCACCAACAACCTGATGATGTTCCGCGTCGCGCGCTCGTACGGCTACTCGGTCGCGAAGATCGTGAAGCTCGACTCGATCGACGCCGGCATCTACCTGCTCACGCTTCCCTACGCCGTCGTCACCGCACTTTCCTACGGCGCGATCGGATGGGGCGGCGTCGTCGCGCTCGCGTTCACCGGCGGCGTGGCGAACTTCATCGCGCGTAATCTCGCCGTGACGCGCAGCCGCGGCAGACAGCAACTGCAGCGCCTCGCATCGCTCACGCAGATCGGCAAGACCATCTCGCTCCGCTTCACGACCGACGAGCTCCTGCTGGCGATTTACACCGAGTGCAGAAAGGTCATCGACTGCTCGCTGTTCAGCATCGCGTTGTACGAGGAGCCGTCGAATTCGCTCTCGTTCGAGCTCGACATCCGCGACGATCAGGTGCTGCCGAAAGAGCGGATGCCGGTCGGCGAGGGTCTCAACTCCTGGGTCATCAAGCATCATCAGCCGCTGCTCCTCGCCAGCACCGCGGACGAGCGGCGGATGGGGCTGCGCTCCGTCCCCGACACGAAGGCCACCGAGTCGTGGCTCGGCGTGCCGATGATGGCGCGCGATCACGTGATCGGCGTCATCTCCGTCGAGAGCTACAGGAAACACGCCTTCACGCCGGACGACGTGCTGCTGCTGACCGCGATCGCGAACCAGGCCGCGGTCGCCATCGAGAACGCGCAGCTCTACAAGGATCTCGAAGGACTGACGTTCGCGCTCGAGCATCGCGTGATGGAGCGGACGAACGAGCTGCGCGAGACCAACCTCCGCCTCCTCGCCGCCGATCGCTCGAAGAACCAGTTCCTGGCGAACATGTCGCACGAGCTGCGCACGCCGCTGAACTCGATCATCGGCTTCTCCAGCGTCCTCATCGAAGCCGCGCGCAGCTCGCTGCCGCAGCGCATGCACAAGTTCCTCGAGAACATTCACGCGGCGGGCAATCACCTGCTCGAGCTGATCAACGACATCCTCGACCTCTCGAAGATCGAAGCCGGGAAGATGGAGCTGCGCACGGATCAATTCGATCTGCGCGAGACGATCGCCGCGGTCGAGCGCGTGATGCGCGGATTCGCGGCGGAAGCAAAAGTGCAGATCCTCTCGACGATTGAACCAAACGTCCCCGAGGTCCGGCTCGACGAGGGGCGGCTCAAGCAGATCCTGTTCAACCTGCTGTCGAATGCCGTGAAATTCTCCCCGCACGGCGGACTCGTAGCGGTGACGTGCCGTCTGATCCCGCGCACCGACTCGCCGCTCGGACTCGACACGGTGCGCATCGACGTCATCGATCAGGGCATCGGCATTCCCGACGAAGAGCTGCACCGGATCTTCCACGAGTTCTACCAGACCGAAGAGGGGCGTCGCGCTCGCGGCGGCGGCACCGGACTCGGGCTCTCACTGACGCGCAACTTCGTGGAGCTGCATCACGGTCGGATCGAGGTGAAGTCGCGGCTGCGCGAGGGCTCGACGTTCACGCTGTACCTGCCTGTTGATTATCACGAGGCAGCGTATAATCCGCGCCCTTATGTCGAACCGCACATTCACGATCGTCAAGCCGGACTCCGTTCGTAAAGGAAATTTCGGCAAAATCATCAGCCGTCTCGAAGCCGAGGGGTTCAGGATCCTCGGGTTGAAAAAAACGAGCCTCTCGCGTGCGCAGGCCGAGGGCTTTTACGCCGTGCATCGCGAGCGCCCGTTCTTTTCGGGACTCGTCGAGTACATGACCTCGGGGCCGGTGTACGTCGCCGCGCTCCAGCGCGAGGACGCGGTGAAATCGCTGCGCCAGGTGATGGGCGCGACCGATCCCGCGAAAGCGGACGCCGGAACGATCCGCAAGGAATTCGGCGAGTCGATCGAGCAGAACGCGATTCACGGCTCGGACTCGGACGAGAACGCGAAGATCGAGATCGGCTTCTTCTTCGCGGAGTCGGAGCTACTCTGACACGATGATCGCGGAGATCCCGCTCGCTTCGAGCGCCGCGCGCGTTTGAAGCGCGAGATCGCGCGTCGCGAACGGGCCGATGCGCACGCGGAAGAGATCGTTGCGATCGATCCACGCGCGCTGGCCGATCGTCGTCAGCCGCTCCTGCAGCTGTTTCGCATTCGCCTCGACCGCGAATGCGCCGACCTGCACGACGAATTGCTTCTCGGTGTTTGCGCGTCGGATGGTTGGTTGAACGATCGTCCGTCCATCCGGCGCGACCTGCTTGTGTTCTTCGACCTCGACCCGGTCCACCACCACGGGCGGCGGCGCCGGCAGCGGGAAGTCCACCTTCGGCGCTTCGCTCTCCGCGGTCGCGGGGACGGTCTTCGGCGCTTCGGCGATCGTCACTTCCAGCGGCGCGGGCGGCTCACGATCGCCTTCGCCGAGGTGGACGATCTTCACGTCGACCTCGCCGGTGCCGGGCTCGATGAGTCCGATCTTCTGCGCGGCCGCGTACGACAGATCGATCATGCGATTGCCGATGTACGGCCCGCGATCGTTGACGCGCACGCGCACGGTCTGGCTCGTCTTCACGTTGGTCACGTCGATCACCGTTCCGAACGGCAGCGTGCGATGCGCGGCCGTGAGCAGGAGCGGATCGAAGATCTCGCCGTTCGCGGTCGTGCGTCCCGCGAACTCCTCGCCGTACCAGCTCGCGACTCCATGCAGCGACTCCGGCTCGGCCTTGATCGGCGGAGCGGAGGTCGCGCAGCCGTACACGAGCACGGCGATCGCGGCCAGGGCAATGATTCGCGGCCTCATACGCGCAACTCCGCGGTCATCTCCGACGGAACTTCGCTCGCGATGATCGGATCGATCTCCTCGATGAGGAATCGCTCCGTCTGCTGCTTCGACAGGCCCGTGTAATTCTCGGGACGCGCGAGCTGCTCGATCGATGCACGATCGATTCCGAACAGCGCGTCGTTCGCGATGCGCTCGAAGAGATCGTTCTCCGCCGTGCCCGACTTCATCGCGTCCGCGGATGCCTGCGAGTGAATGCGCACGCGCTCGTGCAGCACCTGCCTGTCGCCGCCGCGCCGCACGCCTTCCATCATCAGATTCTCGGTCATCAGGAACGGCAACTCGCGCCGCACGTTCGCGGCGATCACTTCCTCGTGCACGACGATGCCGCCAATGATGTTGTCGTAGATCAGCGCAATCGCATCCGCTGCGAGGAACGCTTCCGGAATCGCGATGCGGCGATTCGCGGAGTCGTCGAGCGTCCGCTCGAACCACTGCGTCGCCGCGGTGAGCGCCGGGTTGAGCGAGTTCACGATCAGATGCCGCGCCAGCGCGTCGATCCGTTCGGCGCGCATCGGATTGCGCTTGTACGCCATCGCCGACGAGCCGACCTGCTCCTCTTCGAACGGCTCCTCGATCTCGCGCAGATGCTGCAGCAGGCGCATGTCGTAGCCGAACTTCGACGCCGATTGCGCGAAGCCCGCGAGGACGTTGACGACCTGCGAGTCGACTTTGCGCGAGTAGGTCTGGCCCGACACCGGATAGCTGCGGCGCATCCCGACTTTTTCCGCGACGAGCTGCTCGAGCCGGTTCACTTTCGACTCGTCGCCGTCGAACAGATTGAGGAACGATGCCTGTGTTCCGGTCGCGCCTTTCACGCCAAGGAGGGCGAGCTGGGAGGCGCGGAACTCGAGATCGCGATAGTCGAGGAGGAGATCGTGCAGCCAGAGCGTGGCGCGCTTGCCGACCGTCGTCAGCTGTGCGGGCTGGAAGTGCGTGAACGCGAGCGCCGGTGTCCCACGCCAGCGCCACGCGAAGTCGCGCAGCTTCGCCATCAGCCCGACGATGCGCCGCCGCAGGAGCGCGAGCCCCTCGGACATCTGGAGGATGTCCGTGTTGTCGGTGACGAACGCCGAAGTCGCACCGAGGTGGATGATGCCTTTCGCGGAAGGTGCCTGCAGCCCGAACGCGTAGATGTGCGACATCACGTCATGCCGGATCTCGCGCTCGCGCCGCTCCGCGTCTTCGTAGTTGATGGTGTCGAGGTTCGCCTTCAGCTCCGCGATCTGCTCATCCGTGATCTTTTCGATCCCGAGCTCTTTCTCCGCCTCGGCCAGCGCAACCCAGAGCTTCCGCCAGGTTTTGAACTTGGAATCGGCGGAGAAGAGGTACGACATCTCCCGCGACGCGTAGCGCTCCGTCAGCGGGTTCTGGGCGTGATCGCGCTTCACGCACGAATTATAGGCGCTGCCATGGACAATCATACTGTTGACTTCTTTTGCTCTACACTAAACATGGAATGCTTCCGTCTGTCTCCACGCACAACTCGCGGCGAGCGACGAAGGTGACGCTCAAGGCGGTCGTCCTGTTGTCGGGAGTGCTGACGCTGGTCTTCCTCATCTCCTTCGTCTTCAGCGACCGCGGCCTGCCCGAGTTGCAGCACGCTCGTGCGCGCGTCGGTGACCTGCGTGCGAACATCTCCCGGCTCGAGACCGACAACGCGCGGCTCCGCGCGGAGATCGAGAGCGTGAAGAAGTCGACCTACGCGGTCGAGCGCATCGCCCGCGAGGACCTCGGCATGTCGCGCAGCGGCGAGACGGTCTACATGCTGCCGAAAAAGTGAAACGTTCGACTTCCGTTTGGATCGCGATCGCGGTTGTCTTTGTCGTCGTACAGCTCACTTTCTTCATTGGGGTGCGCAAGGCCGTCCGCGGGTATCGCGTGCCGACGGGCGCGATGTCACCCACGATTCGCCCCGGCGAGAACGTGCTCGTGCGAATCACGAAGAATGTGAGCCGCGGCGACGTCGTGGCCTTTCGTTATCCGCTGAACCCGAGCTATTCCTACGTGAGCCGCATCGTTGCAGTCGCCGGCGACACGCTCGAGATTCGAAGCAAGAAGTTGTTCCTCAACGGCGCGGAAGTCAACGAGCCGTACGCCGTTCACGAAGATCCGGAGATCTATCCGAATCAACCGGCATTGCCCGAGCCATACCGCTCCCGTGACCATTTCGGTCCATTCCGGGTTCCGCCTGGACACTTCTTCACGCTCAGTGACAACCGCGATCACGCCAGCGACGGCCGGTACTGGGGCGCGCTTCCCGCCGAGAACGTTACCGGCCGGGTGATGTTTGTGTACTCGATGCGCGGGATCCGGCGGATTCCAGCGCTGCCGCGTACCCCTCCAGCACCTGCGCCACGATGACGATCTGCTCGTTCGCCTCCTTCCACCTGCGCTGCTCGATCGCCTCGCGGACGCCGGGCAGCGTCTTCACGCCGTAGCCGGTGTAGAGGCCGGGCGCGTAGACGTGATGTTTGAACCACGGACGCGTGGGCAGTCCCTGCTCGCGTGTCAGTGCGCGCTCGAGCCGCATCGCGATTCGATCGTCATGCGTTGCCGCGCGATCGTATTCACGCGCCGCCTTCTGTAAGCGTGCGACCGCGTTCTGCAGCGGCGAGAGCGAGAGGAACGGCACCGGCTCTTCCGTTTTCGGCGCGACGAACGGTTTCGTCGGATCGGCGGCGATCTCCATCGTCCGCTCGCGAAGCTCGCGATTCTTCTCCTCCGTCTCCTCGCGCATCGTTTTCGTCAGCGTTTCGATCTCGGTCGCGTAGCGCGCGACGGTGTCCGCGAATGTCGTCCCTTCGAACGGGAGGAAGTCGGCGTTCGCCAGGCGGAGCATCATCCGGCCCGTCGTCTCGGCCTGCACGAGCTCGTAGTCGAACTTCGGATCGCCGAAGCGGATGAAGTGATCGAACGAGTCGTAGACCGAGTGATAGACGCCGTACTCGCTCTCGCCGTCGTAACCGATCGCGAGCGACGCGATGCCGGCGTGCTGCAGGAACGGCGTGAAATCGGAGCCCGATCCGAGGGCGTCGAGGCGCATCAGCGCGCGGTCGCGCATCTCTTTCTGCTTTTCGACGGATGCTGCCTCGACGACGTCGAGGGCGGTGCGGCGCTGCAATACCGAAACGCCGCGCTCCGGATCCTGGACGTCGCGCGCCACCTCGGTCACGAAGCGTTCGAGCGTATGGGAGCCCCCGGCGTCGAGAAAGCCGCGCCCGTTCGAATCGGAGTTGATGTACACGGCCGCGTGCTCGCGGAGCTCCGGCAGATGCGCTTCGACCCATTCGGTCGACCCGAGGAGACCGGGCTCCTCGCCGTCCCACGCGGCGTAAATCATCGTGCGGCGCGGACGCCAGCCGCTCTTCGCCAGCTCCGCGACGCCGCGCGCCTCTTCCATCAGCGCCACGAGACCGCTGATCGGATCGCGCGCGCCGTGTACCCAGCCGTCGTGATGATTGCCGCGGATCACCCACTGATCGGCGAGATCGCTGCCGCGAAGCTTCGCGATGACGTCGTAGGCCGGCACGATGTTCCAGTCGAACGCGAGCTTCAGATGCACGCGCGCGGGACCGGCGCCGAGGTGGTAGGGGATCGGGAGAGCACCACGCCAGTCGGGAGGCGCGATCGGGCCGCCGAGGGCGCGGAGAAGGGGGAGTGCGTCGGAATAGGAGATCGGGAGAACGGGAATCTTCGTGAGCGTCTCCGCCTGACTGCGATCGAGGCGTTTCGCGTTCGGGGTCGCACCGACACCCGGCGTGAGCGGATCTCCGGGATGCACCGGCATGTCCGCGACCGAGCCGCGCTGCGCGCTGCTGTCGCTGCGATACGCCCCCTTCGGATAGACGTCGCCCTGGTAGTAGCCGTCGTCGCGCGGATCGGAGTAGATGATGCAGCCGATCGCCCCGTGCTCCGCCGCGACCTTCGGCTTGATGCCGCGCCACGAGCCTCCGTAGCGCGCGATCACGATCTTGCCCCGCACGTCGACGCCGTTGCGCTCGAGCACCTCGTAGTCCTTCGGCACGCCGTAGTTCACGTAGACCAGATCGCCCGTGACGTCGCCGTCGACCGAGTACGCGTTGTACGTCGGCAGAATCTCGGAGATCTGATTCGACGTCGCATCCTCGGCGAGCGGCGGCTCCATCAGCTTCGCCGTGAACTTCTGCGGCGCGATCAGCTCGACGACGCGCGTCTTCGGCGTCGGAAACAGCACGTCGAACCGCTCGATCTGCGTGTCATACCCCCACGAGCGGAACAGCGACGCGATGTACTCCGCGTTGTCCTTCCCGTACGGCGACCCGACATGATGCGGGCGCGCCGAAAGACGCTTCATCCACGCGCGCATGTTGTCGCGATTCAGCGCCGCGTCGAACTGCGACTCGAGCGCGAGCTCTTTCGCGGGATCGGTGAAGCCGTAGATCGTTTTCGGCGGCGTATCGGCGGAGGCGGCGAAGGTGAGCAGGAGCGCGGCTGCGAAAAGACGACGCATGGGCGCGGATTGTAAACTCCCCGCCTCATGTGCGGGATCAACGCGATCTTTGCGTACAAACCGGACGCGCCCGGCGTCGATCCCGGCGAGCTACTGCTCTCGCGCGAGTGCATGCGCTCGCGCGGCCCTGACGCGGCCGATCAGTGGATCTCGCCGGATGGGCGGGTGGGATTGGGGCACCGGAGGCTGGCGATCATCGATCTCTCGCCGGGCGGCGCGCAGCCGATGCGGCGCGGCGAGCTGGTGATCATCTTCAACGGCGAGATCTACAACTATCGCGAGCTTCGCGCGCAGCTCGAAGCGAAAGGCTGCACGTTCACGTCGCACTCGGACACCGAAGTGCTGCTGCGCCTCTACGAAGAAAAAGGGGCGGCGATGCTGGGCGAGTTGCGCGGCATGTTCGGCCTCGCGTTGTGGGACGGCGCGCGGCGGCGGATGTTCCTCGCGCGCGATCCGTACGGCATCAAGCCGCTCTACTACGCCGACGACGGCACGACCGTGCGCGTCGCATCGCAAGTCAAAGCGCTCATCGCGGGCGGACGCGTGTCGAAGCAATTCGATCCCGCCGCGGCCGCGGGTTTCTTCCTGCGCGGCACGGTGCCCGAGCCGTTCACGATGTACCGCGCGATCCGCGCGCTCCCCGCCGGCTCGTATGCCTACGTCGACGAGAACGGCACGAGCGAGCCGGTGCAGTACTTCTCGATCGCCGCGACGTGGCGCGATGCGGTCGAGCACGCACGCGACGTGAGCGAAGACGAACGGCTTGCCGTCGTCCACGACGCGGTGCTCGAATCCGTCCGCTATCACATGGTCGCGGACGTCCCCGTCGGCGCATTCCTCTCCGCTGGAATCGACTCCACCGCGATCGTCGCCTTCGCGCGCGAGAGCGGCGCCGACGATCTCGAAACGATGACGCTCCGCTTCGAGGAATACCGCGGCCGCGTCAACGACGAAGCGCCGCTCGCCGCGCTCGTCGCGCAACAGTACGGAGTCCGCCACACGATCCGCGATCTCTCGCTCGCCGATTTCAAAGCCGAGCTGCCGCGCATCTTCGCGGCCATGGACCAGCCGAGCGTCGACGGCCTGAACAGCTACTTCATCAGCAAAGCCGCGCGCGACGCGGGGCTCAAAGTCGCGCTCTCCGGCACCGGCGGCGACGAATTGTTCGGCGGCTACACATCCTTCCGCGACATCCCGCGATGGATCCCGCTCACGTCGCGGCTCCATCGCGTGCCCGGACTCTCCGAGGGCTTCTACCGTCTCAATGCGGCGCTCGCGAAGCGCAGCCGCCACGTAAGCCCGAAGATGGGCGAGATCCTTCGCCACGGCTCGTCGTACGCCGGCGCGTATCTCGTGAAACGCGGACGCTTTCTCGCGTCGGAGATCCCCGACGTCGTCGGACAGGAGATCGCCGAGGAGGGTCTGGCGCGGTTGCACATCCTCCAGTTGATCGAGAGCACGATCACGCCCGATCCGGGACATCCCTTCGCGCGCGTGGCGACGCTCGAATCGTCGCTCTATCTTCGCAATCAGCTGCTGCGTGACATGGACTGGGCCAGCATGGCCCACTCGCTCGAAGTGCGCGTACCGCTCGTCGACGCGCATCTGCTGCGCAAGATCGCGCCGGTGCTCGTCACGCGCAAGGAGCGCGGCAAGCAGATTCTCGCAACCGCGCCGTGCCCACCGCTCCCCGACGCTGTCCGCCATCGCCGCAAGACCGGCTTCACGCTGCCGATCAAAGAGTGGCTGATGCAGGAAGGCCGCGTCGAGTTCGGCAAGCGCAGCTGGGCGCGGAAGGTGTACGAGGTGATGTTCTCGGCCGATAACGGCTATTGGTGAACCGTTACCGTCTTCCTCATCCCCTTCTCCTTGTGCCCCTTCACCGGACAATAGACCGTGTACGTTCCCGGCTTCAGCTCGACGTCGAGTGACGCGACGTCACCGCGTTTGAGGATTTCCGTCTTCTGCTCGATGCCGTTGCCTTCGATCTCGAAGCCGTGATCCTCCTTCCCCGCGTTCTGCACCTGGAATGCGTAGCGGCCGGCCGGAACCGTGTCGGGCATCCGGATCGCGTACTCGATCAGTTGCACTTCCTGGGCGGCAGGCGCGGGCGTCGGCCGCGAATTTTTCGAAACATCCTCGCGCGTACACGCGAGCACGAGCAGTGCGATGAAAATTGCCAAAGACAACTTGTACATTCTCAATTCACTCCTCGGCGAGAATGCAGGCAAAAGATGCGCCGGAGCACGCTTGCCGCAATCGCCCTGATCGCTTTGGGAGCGGCGCGGATTGCCTCCACGTACACGACGTTTTCGGCGACCACCGACGAGCCGATGCACCTTTCCGCCGGGCTCGAGCTGCTGACACAGCATCGTTACTCGTACCAGCTGGAGAACCCGCCTCTGCCGCGGCTGGTCTTCGCGCTCGCGCCATGGCTCGCGGGAGTGAAGTTCGATCCGTCGATCGACTACGTCGAGCAGATGAAGCGCGTGTACTACTCGAACGGACAGTACACGCGGAACCTCGCGATCGCGCGCGCCGGCAACCTCGTGTTCTTTCTGCTCGCCGCGATCGCGACATGGCTCTGGGCGCGGCGCGAGCTCGGCGATCGCGGAGGAGTGATCGCGACCTTCCTCTTCACGATGCAGCCGATCGTTCTCGGATATTCGGGATTGGTCACACACGACGCCGCGGCGACGGCCGGTGTTGCGCTCGCGCTGCTCGCGTTCGCGTACTGGCTCGACCGGCGCACGCTGACACATGCAGCGCTGTTCGGTGCCGCGTACGGCTTCAGCATCACGTGTAAGTTCTCCTGCATCGCGTATGTGCCTGCCGCGTGTCTGGCGATGTACATCGTGCGCCGCGAGTGGCGCCGCACGTTGATCGCCATTCCGGTCGCGATGCTCACGTGCGCGGCCGTCATCTTCGTGACCTATGCGGGATCGGTTGATCTGTTCATCACCGGCATTCGCAATCTGATCGCGATGAATCAGGAAGGGATGACGGCGTACCTCTTCGGCAAGGTCAGCGATCGCGGATTCTGGTGGTATTTCCCGGCCGCGGTCGCGCTGAAAACAACGATCGCATCCCTCGTGATCGCGCTTCTCGGAATGCGGCGGTTCCTCGCGGCCGCGCTGGCGATTCTCGCGGTCGCGATGACGAGCCATCTCGATCTCGGCATCCGCTACATCCTCCCGATGTACGTGCCGCTCACGCTTGCCGCCGCCGCGGCCGCCGTGGCGATGCTCGAGCACGCGCGTAAATGGATCCGCGCCGCCGCGCTCGCGCTGCTCGCCGCTCACGCCGGCGCTTCCCTTCTCGCCCATCCCGACTACATGGCCTACTTCAACCTCTTCGCCGCCCCCGACCCGTCGCGCTATCTCGTCGACAGCAACCTCGAATGGGGGCAGGACGTGCTGCGTCTCGCGAACGTCGTGCGCGCGCGAAACATTGAGCAGATCAGCCTGTCGCTGCACGGCCAGCACGATTACGACCAGCTCGGCTTCCGCGGCTATCGCTTCGTGAGCCCCTGGTCCGAGCTGCACGGATGGGTGGCCGTCGGCGATCACACGTATCGCATGGGACGTGCACAAGGCGAATGGCGTGCTCTCCGAGGACACGAGTATGAGCGGATCGGGTGCTCGATCCGGCTCTATCACCTACCATAAGATTTGCGCCGTGCGCAAAAGCGCGGACATCGCGTCGGTCGTCCTGATCGCGCTGGCGATGCTTCGCATCGCTTCCACGTGGACGCTCTTCTCCGCGACCGTCGACGAGCCGATGCACCTCGCCGCCGGCCTGCAGATCTATACGCAGCACGACTACAGCTATCAACCCGAAAATCCGCCGCTCCCGCGGCTCGTCAACGCGTTCGCGCCATGGCTCGGCGGCGTGGAGTTCGACCCCGCGAAGTCGGTGAACGAGCAACTGCTGCACGTTTTCTATTCGAAGCACCGTTACCAAACGAATCTCGTGCTCGCGCGCTGCGGCAATCTCCTGTTCTTCGTTTTTGCGTCTCTTGCAACATGGTGGTGGGCGCGGCGCGAGCTCGGGCCGCGCGGCGGATTGATCGCGACGCTGCTCTTCACGATGCAGCCGGTCATCGTCGCCCACTCCGGCCTCGGCACGACCGACACCGCGGCAACCGCCGGAGTCGCACTCTCCCTGCTCGCGTTCCACCGCTGGCTCGAACGGCCTTCGAATGCGCGCGCGATCGTGTTCGGCGCCGCGTACGCGGTCGCGGTGCTCTGCAAGTTCTCCGCGATCGGCTACGTCCCCGCCGCATGTGTCGCGATGTACATGGTTCGCTTACTTCGCGACGAAGAAACGCGCCGCGCATGGAAACGCATCGCACCGAGTTTCGCGCTCGCCGCGGTCACCTGCGCGTTCGTGATCTGGGCGGGCTACGGGTTTGCCGTCGACCGCCTCGGGTTTCTCGAGCACGTTTCCAGCAACAGCTTCATCGCGCGGCATGCTGACTGGCCGCTTCCCGCGCACCGGTTCTTCGTCGGCATCAGCGCACTGATGTACCTGACCACCCTGCCGTTCTTCGGCTTCGCATTCGGCAAGATCAGCCCGCACGGCTGGTGGTGGTACTTTCCGGTGGCCCTGGCGCTGAAGTCGACGCTCGCCTCGCTCCTCCTCGGTCTTGGCGCGTTCTTCGCGCGGCGCGAGCGCGTTGCGGCCGAGGCGCTGGCGGCGGCGCTGGCGATCCTCGCGGTGTCGCTGACCAGTCCCTTCGCGCTCGGCGTGCGGTACGTGATGCCGATCTACGCCCCGCTGAGCGTCGCCGGCGCGGCCGCGGCGATCACGATGCTGCGTCATCACCGCCTGAAGATCGCGGCGATCGTCCTCCTCGCCTGGCACGCCGTCGTCTCGATCGCCTCGCATCCCGACACGCTCGCGTACTTCAACGAAGCCGCGGGACCGCGCCCGTGGCAACTGCTGCTCGACAGCAACATCGATTGGGGTCAGGACGTGCTGCGCTTGAAACGCGTCGCCGACAAAAAGAAGATCGACCGCCTCGGGATCTCGGTTCCCGGATGGCACGACTACGACGCGCTCGGATTACCGCCGCACTACGAGATCCAGCGCGACGTGCCGTCGAGCGGCTGGATCGCCGTCGGAGAGCACAACTTTGGCATAGTCGGATATGGCTGGCTGCGCGGCCGCCGCTACGAACGAGTCGGCAAGTCGATTCGTCTGTACTACATTCCGTAGTCGCGAATGAAGCGACGCACGTACATCGCGGCCATCGCCGCGCTCACGCTGATTGCGGTCATTCGCGTGGCGTCGACGTATCGCGTGTTCAGCGCGACGCTCGACGAGCCGATTCACCTTGCCGCCGGATACGAATGGTTCGACGGCGAGTACCGCATCGATCCGACGCATCCGCCGCTCGCGCGCATCCTCTCCGCGCTTCCGCTGCGCCACCTCACGCCGCCGACCGGCACTAACATGATCGATCGCGGCAATCAGCTGCTCTACCAGAACAACGAATACGAGAAGCACCTCGCGCTCGGGCGGATGGGCAACCTCGTGTTCCTGATCATTGCCTGCGTCACGATCGCCGCCTGGACGCGCCGCGTATTCGGCGACATCGTCGCGATCCTCGCGGTCGCGCTCTTCACGAACGCGCCGCCGATTCTCGGACACGCGGGACTGATGACCACCGACCTGTCCGTCGCCGCAACGCTCCCGCTCGCGCTCTACGCGCTCGATCTCTTCCTCGAAAACCCAACGCGAAAACGCACCATCTTCCTCGGCTTCACGATCGGCCTCGGCATCCTCTCGAAGCTCTCGTTCCTCGTCTACTTCCCCGTCTGCGCGATCGTGCTGATCGTCGCCCGCCGCCCGCGTTTGAAGATCAGCGCGATCGCGCTCGCGCTGCTCACGGCGTTCCTCGTCGGCTGGGCCGGATATCGCTTCGACTTCCGCCGTCCCGTCGACGTCGACCCCGAGGCGCCGGCGTTCTTCGAAGCCGCGGGCGTGCCTCGTGCGCTTGCGTACACGCCGCTGCCCGCACCAGCGCTGCCCCTCGGCTTCGTCCGCGTCCGCCTGCACGATCGTCTCGGCCACACCGCCTTCCTCCTCGGCAAACAAAGCCGCACCGGCTGGTGGTATTACTTCCCGGTCGTCTTCTTCTTCAAGACGCCGCTGCCGCTGCTGATCCTTTTCCTCTGTGGACTCTGTTTCATGGGCAGGCGCGGATTACCGTTCGCGCTCACCGCCGCCGCGATCCTGCTCCTCGCGATGACGGCCTCGCTCAACATCGGCCTGCGGCACATCCTCCCCATCTACGCGCCGTTCTGCATCGTCGCCGCGGCCGCCGTCCCGCGGCTGAAGCTCGCGTCGATCCCGCTGCTCGCCTGGCTCTTCATCGAAGTCGCGATCGCGCATCCCGACTACATGGCCTGGTTCAACCAAGCCGCCGGACGCAACCCCGCGCACGTCGCCGTCGACAGCAATCTCGACTGGGGACAGGACGTGCTGCGCCTCGCCCGCGTCGTGCGCGAGCGGCACATCGATCACATCTGGATCGTGATGAACAGCAACACGCGCATGGACGTGCACGGCATCCCCGCCGAATGGCTCCCGCCGAACACGAAAGTCAGCGGCTGGGTCGCCGCCGGCGAGAACTGGACCGCCTTCACCGACGAATACGACTGGCTGAAGGCGTACCGGCCGTCGCAGCGGGTCGGGAAATCGATACGCCTTTACCAGATTCCCTGAACGGTTACGCGATCAATGCACGCTCATTGGCTCCGGCTCGAGCGACAGCTCCAGCTTCCCTTCCGAAGTCCCGTTGACATACACCGTATCGCCCGGCTTGAACACGCCTTCGAGCAGCCGGATCGCCAGCGGGTCGATGATCTCGCGCTGCAGGGCGCGCTTGAGTGGACGCGCGCCGAACGCGGGATCGTAGCCCACGGCTGCGATGCGCTCCTTCGCCCCGTCGCTGATCTCGATCGCCAGACCTCGCTCCTCGATCCGCTTCGCCAGCCGCTTGAGCTGGATCTCGATGATCCGCTTGATCTGATTCAGATCCAGCGAGTGGAACACGATCACGTCGTCGATGCGGTTGAGGAACTCCGGACGGAACCGCTGGTGCAGCTCCGCCTCGACCATCTTCTGCATCTCGTCTTCCGGGATCTCGCCCTTCGAGTAATCGTGGATGTACTGCGAGCCGACGTTCGACGTCATGATGATCACGCTGTTCTTGAAATCGACCACGCGTCCCTTCGAATCGGTCAGACGGCCGTCGTCGAGGATCTGCAGGAAGACGTTGAACACTTCCGGATGCGCCTTCTCGATCTCGTCGAACAGCACGACAGCGTACGGCCGGCGGCGAATCGCCTCCGTCAGCTGCCCGCCCTCCTCGTAGCCGACGTATCCGGGAGGCGCGCCGATGAGACGCGCAACCGCGTGGCGCTCCATGTACTCCGACATGTCGATGCGCACCATCGCGTTCTCGTCGTCGAACAGGAACTCCGCGAGCGCGCGAGCAAGCTCGGTCTTTCCGACGCCGGTCGGACCCATGAAGATGAACGAGCCGATCGGACGATTGGGGTCCTGCAAGCCCGCGCGTGAACGGCGTACCGCATTCGCAACCGCGCGCACCGCCTCGTCCTGCCCGACGACGCGCCGGCGCAGGTTGTCCTCCATGCGAATCAGCTTCTGCATCTCCGACTCGAGCATCCGCGTGACCGGGATGCCGGTCCACTTCGCGACGATCTCCGCGATGTCCTCTTCCGTCACTTCCTCGCGCAGCAGCGCGCCTTTCTTCTGCATCTCGGCGAGGCGCGACGTCGCTTCCTCGATCTTGTTCTCGAGCTGCGGAATCTGGCCGTAGCGCAGCTCCGCGGCGCGATTGAGATCGCCCTCGCGCTCCGCTCGCGTCGCGGCTTCACGCGTGTCCTCGAGCTGCTTCTTCACATCGTTGATCTCGGTGATGACGCGCTTCTCGCTCTCCCACTGCGCCTTCAGCCCGGAGATCTTTTCCTGCAGTTCCGCGATCTCCGCGCGCACGCGCTGCAGCCGCTCCTTCGTGACCGGATTGCTCTCTTCCTTCTGCAGCGCCTGCTCTTCGATCTGCAGCTGCGTCAGGCGGCGCTGCAGCTCGTCGATCTCCTGCGGCATCGACGTGAGCTCGATGCGCAGCCGCGACGCGGCTTCGTCGATCAGATCGATGGCCTTGTCCGGAAGGAAGCGATCGGTGATGTAGCGATGCGACAACGTCGCGGCGGAAACGATCGCCGAGTCGCGGATCGTGACCTTGTGATGGACTTCGTACCGCTCCTTCAGTCCGCGCAGGATCGCGATTGTGTCCTCGACCGTCGGCTCGCCGACGTATACCGGCTGGAAGCGGCGCTCGAGCGCCGCGTCTTTCTCGATGTGCTTCTGATATTCGTTGAGCGTCGTCGCGCCGATCGCACGCAACTCGCCGCGCGCGAGCGCCGGCTTGAGCATGTTCGACGCGTCCATCGCTCCCTCGGACGCCCCCGCTCCGACGAGCGTGTGCAGCTCGTCGATGAACAGGATCACTTCGCCTTCGCTCTCTTCGACTTCCTTGATCACCGCCTTGAGGCGATCTTCGAACTCGCCGCGGTACTTTGCGCCGGCGATCAGTGCGCCGAGGTCGAGGGTGACGACTCGCTTGTTCTTCAGACCCTCGGGGACGTCGCCCGCGATGACGCGCCGCGCGAGACCTTCGACGATCGCCGTCTTGCCTACGCCCGGCTCCCCGATGAGCACCGGATTGTTTTTCGTGCGCCGCGAGAGCACCTGGATCACGCGGCGGATTTCCTCGTCGCGTCCGATCACCGGATCGAGCTTGCCG
>Ga0070680_100000917_pt1 | contig 20846 bp, 22 predicted proteins | sample KBSC73BmetaG_FD_64672 | JGI IMG/M metagenome (GOLD analysis project Ga0070680, IMG submission 64672) | Corn rhizosphere microbial communities from Kellogg Biological Station, Michigan, USA - KBS C7-3B metaG | ecosystem: Host-associated > Plants > Roots > Rhizosphere | place: USA: Michigan...
GAATTGCCAACAAGGGTGCCCGAGCGAGGTTCCTTGAGTTCCTGCGGCGCAAGCGAATTCACACCCGTGATTCACATGGTGGGGATGGAATTCACCCCCGTGGATGAATCTTCGAAAACCCATTTGGCCGAAGCCCCGGAATGGGCGGTTGAGCCCGTCCCCAGCGGCGGGGTAGCTACGGTTCGTTCCTTATCCACAAGGTTGTGCAGTGACGCTCATTCTCGCATCCACCAGCACGATCCGCCGCCAGATGCTCGAGGCCGCCGGCGTCGAACATGTCTCTGTCGCGCCCCAGGTCGATGAGGACGAGCTGAAGCTCGGCTTGTCCGACGCATCCGAGATCGCTTCCCGGCTCGCCGCCGCGAAGGCGATCAACGTGCCGGGCGACTGGGTGATCGGCAGCGACAGTGTGGTCGGTGCCGGCGGGCGCCTATTCAGCAAGCCCGCGGACCGCGCCGAAGCGGCGGCACATCTTCGCTTCTTTTCGGGCAAGGAGATGCGCCTGACGAGCGCGGTGGCGCTGGCGCGGGGCGGACTCGTTCAATGGTCCCATGTGGAAACCGCATTGCTGAACGTGCGGGCGCTGTCGGAGACCTTCATTGCGGACTATCTCGATGCGGAATGGCCTGAGGTCGGCTACACTGTCGGCGTGTTTCGACTGGAAGGGCGCGGCGTGCAGCTGTTCGACCACATCGATGGCGATCATTTCACGATCCTGGGCATGCCGCTGATCCCGCTCCTCGGCGCGCTTCGCGACCACGAATTGCTTCCGAAATGATCAAGATCGCGCTGACCGGTTCGATCGGGATGGGCAAGTCCACGGTCGCCAAGATGTTCCAGGCGGCCGGTGTGCCGGTGTTCGACGCCGACGCCGTCGTCCGGCAGCTCCAGGGTCCCGGCGGAGCGCTCGTCGACCGCATCGGTCAGCTGTTCCCCGGCACCGTCCGCTGCGGAACGCTCGACCGGGACTGCCTTGCGCAGATCGTGCTTGAAGATCCCGCGAAACTCTCCGCGCTGGAGGGGATTATCCACCCTGCCGTTCGGGGGTGGCGCGAGACGTTCATCGATGAGCACGCGGACGCTCCAGCGTTGATGTTTGAAATCCCCCTGTTGTTCGAAACCGGCGGCGAGAAGGAATTCGACAAAATCATCGTCGTTTCGGCGCCCCCGGAGGATCAGCGCGCGCGCGTGCTCGAGCGCCGAGGAATGACGGCGGCGAAGTTCGACGCGATCCTCAAGCGCCAGACGCCGGACGAGGAGAAGCGGCGGCGCGCCGATTTCGTCATCGACACCGGCGGTGACCTATCCACAACAGAAGCTCAGGTGCGCGACATTCTCGCTTGCCTGAACCTCTCACCTGGATAGATTCGCCTGGTGCGGGAAATCGTCTTCGATACGGAAACCACCGGGCTGAACCCCGCGGGCGGCGACCGCATGGTCGAAATCGGCTGCGTAGAGATTTTCAACCGGGTCGAGACCGGCCGGCATTTCCACGCTTACTTCAACCCCGAACGCGAGATGCCGAGCGAGGCGGAAGCCGTTCACGGACTCACGACTATCTTCCTGTCCGACAAGCCGCGCTTCTCAGAAAAAGCCGATGATCTGCTGGAGTTCATCGAAGACGCCCCGCTCGTCGCCCACAATGCGAGCTTCGATTTCAGCTTCCTCAATTTCGAGCTGCAGTCGTGCGGCAAGCCGGCCGTGTGCTTGAGCCGGATGGTCGATACGTTGACTCTCGCGCGGTCGAAGCACCCAGGGGCCAAGCACAGCCTCGACGCATTGTGCATGCGTTTCGGGATCGATCGCAGCCACCGGGTGAAACACGGGGCGTTGCTCGATGCGCAGCTGCTCGCGCAGGTCTATGTCGAGCTGACCGGCGGTCGGCAGATCGGCCTCGGCCTCGTCGCAGATGCGGGCTCCGTGAACGTGCGGCACTCGAGCGGACCGGTGATCACCCGCGAGCTTCGGCCGGCGCGCCCGCATGCCGCCGCCGAAGAGGAACTGGAACGGCATCGGGCGTTTATTGCTCAACTCGTCAATCCGCTCTGGGCCCGCTTCGTCTAGCCGCGGTTGACGCCGGCTTTTGGGGGGTCCTAAGCGGCCCGCCGATCGAAAGGAGCACATCTAGTGGACGTTCGGGTGGCAGGCCATCAGGTCGATACCGGCGAGTCGGTGCGCGATCACGCGCAGCGGCGAATGGCCGAGATCACGCAAAAATATTTTTCACGCGCTATCGGCGCCAACGTGACCTTCGGCCGCGGACCGAACAACGATTACACCTGCGATATCGTGGCTCCGGTGAGGCAGGGCGTGGTGTTGAAGGCGTCCCACAGCGCTCGCGAGGCGGACTTGGCCTTCAACGGCGCCGCTGACCGGATCGAAAAGCAGCTGCGCCGCTACATGCGTCGCCTGAAGGACCACAAGGCCGATGAGAGCGCCGCCGCCTATGTCGAGAATGCGGCGTACACGATCTTTTCAGCGCCTGAATCGGCTGGCGAGGAGGAAGATGCCTTTCCCGCCATCGTTGCGGAAGCGCGAGTCGACATCCCGGAGGCCAGCGTTTCGGATGCGGTGATGCTGATGGATCTGCGCAACACGAACGCGTTGATGTTCAAGAACAGCGGCACCGGTGAATTCAACATGGTCTATCGCCGTGAGGACGGAAACATCGGCTGGGTTGAGCCGAGCGAGGGGTGAACCCATCTTCCATTCGATTCCCGGCAATGCGACAGCCGGCATCAGCATGAGTTCGACAATGCAACTTGCAGATTTCCTCGATTTCGACTCGATCAAGACGGGCCTTCCCGGCGGCAGCAAGAAAGTGCTGCTCCAGCAGCTCGCCAGTCTTGCCGGGCAGCGTCTGGATATGGATCCGGCGGCGGTGCTTGCGAGCATCTCGGAGCGCGAGCAGCTCGGCTCGACTGGATTCGGTCATGGAGTCGCAATCCCGCACGGCAAGGTCGAGGGGCTGAGGCAGATCTATTGCATGTTCGCGCGCTTGTCGGAGGCAGTCGATTACAAGGCAATCGACGGCCGCCCGGTCGACCTCGTGTTCCTGCTGCTTTCGCCGCCCGACGCCGGCGCAGAGCATCTGAAGGCGCTCGCGGCAATCAGCCGGGTCACCCGCAACGCGGTGACCCTGGAGCAAATGCGCGGCGCCCGCAGCCGTGACGCGCTCGCGGCGGTCCTGATGAGCGCAGACGAGCGGGACGCCGCCTGACCGATCGCCTTCCCGCGAAGCTAGAAGTCGACAGCCTGCTTCGCCGCGCCGCCGCTGCAGGTGATTTCGCGGCAATCATCAAGAAAGGCGACCCTGATCGCGGCTCGCTCCTGATTTTCGTTGGCAGCCGGGGCCGGCACGTCGCCTGTCTCGAGCGGGTGCTCTCGGCCGACGGAAGCTATTCCTGGAGGGCCGCAGGGCCGACCGAATCGGCAAGTTCCGCCGATTTGGCGGAGTTCCTCGCCCGCCGGGCACGGTTCGACGAAGACCTGTGGGCAATCGAACTGGATATCGCGGACGCTGAACGGTTCATCGCTGAAACGACCTCAGCGGGTTGACCCTCGGTGCGGACCGGTCAAAACCCGGAACAACAACAAAGAGCGGGGGGCATCCTTCTCGGCAATAACGCCCAGGATGCCACGCGAGACGGGGAATCACGGCAGGCGCGCGCAGAAGTATTTGCAAGTACTCGCGTCTGATTTTCGGCGATTCACCGCACTTTTACGGCAAATCTCTTGGCTTCTCTTCGCTCGGCGCTGCTGATTTGTGCTGCGCTTACCGCTTCGGCGATTACGCCGGCGCAAGCCGGACCTAGCTCGGACAAGCTCGTTTCTGTCGCGAATGCGACCCTGGCGAAGGTCTCTGTCCCCGAGCTTCTCGATCCGAACGGCCAGCCGCAGCTCGCACAGCCCGACGTGAATACGCCGGAGACTCCGACCGACGACCAGGCCGTTCCACCCGCGATCGCCCAGCCCGCGGTCGCGAATTCGACGATCGACCGTTCAGAAGATCTCGCATCCATGGTCGAAGACCTGCGCGGACCGGACGCGGGAAGCCACGAGCTCGAGTGCCTTGCGACCGGAATTTATTTCGAGGCGAAGAGCGAGCCCCTGGCAGGCCAGCTGGCCGTGGGCCAGGTGATCGCCAATCGTGCCGACAGCGGCGGCCGCTTTCCTTCGACTTATTGCGGCGTTCTCTTCCAGCGCGGCCAGTTTTCCTTCGTTCACGGGCACGAGCTGCCGCACGTCTCGCATGACAATCGGCAATGGCAGACCGCGGTCGCGATCGCGAAGATCGTCGACGAAGGCTTGAAGCAGTCCCAGGTTGGCGACGCTCTCTTCTTTCACGCGCGCTACGTTTCGCCCGGCTGGCACCTGAAGCGGGTGGCGTCGATCGGGAATCACATCTTTTTCCGCTAGGAGTTCAAGAAAGCGGGCGGGCCGGCGGGCGGGGGAAACCTCGTCCGCCTTTTCTTTTCGTTGCCGCTATGTTCTATCCGGCCGATGGCCAGCCAAGCCGAGTCCCTGTGCTTTACAGACGCTCCGCCGATCGCGGCCGACGTCGCGCGCGGAGTCACCCGGCTGTTCTGCCGCCAAGACCTGTTCGCGATCTGCGAAATGCCACTCTCCAACGGGCGGCGCGCCGACTTGATGGCGATCGACGGCCGGGGTCAGCTGACAATCGTCGAAATCAAGGTCGCCAAGTCCGACCTTCTCGGCGACGGCAAATGGACGGATTATCTCGACTATTGCGACCGCTTCTACTGGGCGGTCCCGCCACACCTCAGCGCTATCCTTGAACAGGAGCGATTCCTTCCCGGCGATGCGGGGCTGATCGTTGCGGACCGCTACGACGCCGCAGTCATCCGCCAGGCCGCGCATCGGCCGCTCGCACCTGCCAGGCGGAAAGCGGAGCTGCTGCGATTCGCGCGCCGCGCCGCCCGGCGCCTCGCAGCGCAGATCGATCCCTCGCTAGGCGACGCTAGTTAGCGGCGACGGAGCCGCCCTTTGGCTTCTTGTTGTCGATCAGCTTGAGGATTTCCCGGGCGCGCGAATCGCGCGTGGCGTAATCCCGCGCCGAATAGCCCGCGACATTGTCGGTATGGTCGGGATCGGCGCCGGCATCCAGCAGCGCCTTCACCATCCGCGCGTCGCGCTGCTGGACGGCGATGATCAGCGGGGTCTCGCCCGCCCGATTCGTTCCATCGACCTTGGCGCCGAGCCCGAGAAGCCAGGGCACCGCCTCGTCGAAGCCCGATTTGGCCGCCGTTATCAACGGAGTGTCGCCGCCCGCTCCGGGCATGTTCGGGTCTGCGTGACTGTGCAGAAGGAAGCCCGTCCAGTTCGGATCGTCTCCCCTGAGAACGATAATGAGCGCGGTGTCGCCCTTGTCGTCCTTCGTATCGACGAGCGTCGGGTGCTTCTGAATCAGGTCGGTGGCCTTGTTGCCGTCGCGTTTCTGGACCGCATCGATGAAATCGTGCCCGTCATCGCCGGCCAGCTGCGCGAGCCCCGGCGTGGAAATCAGCGCCAGGCCGGCAGCAGCAAGAAAGATATTCAACGACTTCATGGATTTAGCCCTCAAGATTCCCCGCTTGATTGGCGGGGCTTAGCAGAGCAAGGCTCGACTTGTCATGAACAGTGCCGCTCCTTTCTGGGAAAAGCCGCTCGAGGAACTCGATCGCGGCGAGTGGGAGGCGCTGTGCGACGGCTGCGGTCGGTGCTGCGTCCACAAGCTCGAGGATGAAGACACCGGGGTCCTGTATCCGACGAACGTCGCCTGCAAGCTTCTCGACAGGCGGAACGGGCGCTGCCTCGATTACAAGAACCGAATGAAACGCGTCTCGGACTGCGTGAAGCTCGACCGCCGCAATCTGACGGCGCTGGACTGGCTGCCCGAGACTTGCGCGTACCGCCTCCGGGCAGCCGGCGAACCGCTTCCCGACTGGCATTACCTGATCTCCGGAAGCCGGGAGACGGTCCACGAAGCCGGCCAGTCAACGCGCGGTTGGACGGTCAGCGAGGAAGACGCCGGCGAGCTTGAATATCATGTGGTCGAGCGACCGCTCTGAAGCCTCGCTGGGGTCCTTGGAGGCGGCCCTTCCAGTCCCGATCGAGGTTCGCCGAGTCAGAACGGCGCGGCGGCTTCGACTTCGGTTCGACGAAGCGGCTGGAATTCTCAAGCTCACCTGTCCATGGCGCACGAGCCGGCGGTCGGCGCTCGCCTGGGCCCTCGACCAGCGCGAGTGGATCGACACCCAGCTTGCGCGTGCGCAGCCGGCGGAGCCGTTTGCTCCCGGTGCATCGATCCCGCTGGAGGGACGGGAGGTAAGGCTCGCCTGGCGCGAAGATTGGCCGCGCACGCCCGTGCTGGCGGGCGACGAACTGTGCTGCGGCGGGGCGGAGGCCGGGCTTGCGCGACGGATCGAAACTTTCCTGAAGCGCCGTGCGCGAGACACGATCTCGCGAGACATCGCCGAATTCGCCGCGTCGGCGGGGGTGAGGCCGCGCTCCGTAACCATTGGAGACGCCGCAACGCGGTGGGGCAGCTGCTCGTCGGCGGGCACCATCCGGATGAGCTGGCGCCTGATTCTCGCGCCGCCGGAGGTGCGGCGCTACGTTGCAGCGCACGAAGTCGCGCACCTCGTGCACCTCGACCACGGTCGCGAATTCAAGGCGCTGGAAGCACGGCTGTTCGGTACCGGCGTTTCGGAGGCGAAAGCCGCACTACGCCGTATAGGGCCGCGGCTGAGGCGGATCGGTAGGCGGCGGTGACCGCGGCGGCTCCGTCTGGTTCTGCGGCGGATAGGCCGGATAGCGCGGCTGCGGCTGCGGCTGCGGAGGGTAGCCGGGGCGTCGCGTCTGCGGCTGCTGCGGCGGGAATGCCTGGTCGAGCTCCTGCTGGGTCGGAGCGCCGGTCCCGTCGGGGTTGATCATCGGCTGCTGCGTCGGCGGATTGCCGTCGTCGCGGGAAGGATTGCCGATCGGCATCCCGTTCTCGTCCACCATCGGCCCCAAGTCGTTCATGTCGACCGGTTGATCGCCGTAGATCTGCTCCTCAGGAGTCAGCTGCCAGTCCGGCATGGGCACCTGTGTCTGGAACTGCTCGACGGGCCGATTCGCCACGGCGACGCTCATGAAATCGTGGAAGGCGCGCGCCGGCGCGGTACCGCCCTGCAGGCCGGGGACCGGCTTGGCGTCGTCGCGGCCCATCCACACGCCGGTGGTAAGGCCGCTGGAAAAGCCGATGAACCAGCCATCCTTGTTCAAGGTGGTCGTGCCGGTCTTGCCTGCGACCGGGCGTCCGATCTGCGCCGCTGCGCCGGTGCCCGAAAGCACTGCCGATTGCAGCAAGTCGGTCATCTCGGCCGCGACCCAGGGTGCGACGAGGACCCGCCCTTCTTCGGATTCGTGTTGATAGAGCAGCCGCCCGTCCGCTGTGACCACGCGCCGGATGGCGTAGGGAGTCACCGCCACGCCATTGTTTGCGACCGACGCGAACGCGCGCGTCATTTCGATCAGCCTTACGTCGCTCGATCCGAGCACCATCGACGGATACGTCGAAATCGGAGTGGTGAGGCCGAATCGCCGGGCCATGTCGGCAATAGTCGAAAAGCCGACCTGTTGGCCGATCTTGGCGCTTACCGTGTTGATCGACCGCGAGAACGCCTCCCGGAGCGTCACCGGACCGAGGTTCGCCCGCTCCGCATTGCGTGGGCTCCAGCCATCGATTGTCACCGGCTCGTCGACGATGGTGTCGGTCGGCTTCATTCCCGATTCGAGCGCTGTCAGATAGACGAACAGCTTGAACGAGGATCCCGGCTGCCGCTCCGCCTGCGTGGCGCGGTTGTAGATAGACGTGACATAGTCCTTGCCGCCGACCATCGCGCGCACCGCGCCGTCGCGGTCGATCGCGACCAGCGCGCCCTGTGCGCCGTCCGGGGCCTCGGTCTTGACCGCCTTGTCGGCAGCGACCTGCATTCCCGGGTCCAGCGTTGTCCAGACGTCGATCGGATCGGTGGTCTGGTCGATCAGCGTATCGAGCTGCGGCAGCGCCCAGTCGGTGAAGTAGCGGACGCTGTTGTTGTTGGTGGTTTGCTGAATTCGCACCTGCGCGGGATTGGCCTCCGCGGCCACCTCGGGCGTGATGAAGCCGTTCTTCGCCATTTCCTGCAGGACCACGCCGGAACGATCTCGCGCCGCCTCGACGTCGGCGGTCGGCGCATAGTTGGACGGCGCCTTGACCAGGCCCGCGAGAATTGCCGCCTCGGCGAGGCTGAGATGGTCGGCGCCGTGGCCGAAGAACTTCCTCGACGCGGCGTCGATTCCGTAGGCGCCGCCGCCGAAATAGACTCGGTTGAGGTAAAGCTCGAGAATCTGGTCCTTGCTGAATTTTCGCTCGAGCGCGAGCGCCAGTATCCCTTCCTTGATCTTGCGGACAAAGGTCCGGTTGTTCGTCAGGAAAATGTTGCGGGCGAGCTGCTGCGTGATCGTCGAGCCGCCCTGGAGCCAGTGTCCGCTGCTGAACCGCACCTCGATGGACCGGGCAATGCCGATCGGATCGACGCCGATGTGGCTGCGGAAGCGGCGGTCCTCGGTCGAGATGATCGCGGCCCGCATCTCGTGCGGGATCTGGTCATAGGGCAGCCACCGCCCGAAGCTCGGACCGAGCGAGAGGAGTACCTGTCCGTTGGCGGCGCGCACCCGCACCATCTGGCCGAGGTCGGATCGCTTGGTCAGCTGCCCATAGCTCGGGAGATACGCCGTGGCGACCGCAACGGCGACGACGAGCGCCAGCACCCCAACCAGAGCGGCATAGGCAAGTCCTTTGAAGATGCCCATTAGTCTCGAGCCATTTCGCGGGGCGGGTTCGGAGCGCTTACGGGCCATTCGGCACAGGGGATAGAAAGCTGCAGCTCAAGCGACAATAGGGATGCGTTCCTGTAGCTCCTGGCCTGCCGATACGGCCGTTGTTTTGCGGGCGCGCCCCACCTGGGCGAGCCAAGGTTAGCCGCCGATTAACCCTGTTTTAGCTTGTCTTCCGATAGGGGTGCGGAATGGGCGGTTTCAAAATCCTTGCCCTTGTGCTCGCGGCATCAGCTGCGGCCGTCGTCGGCCTGTCGCCGGCGAGCGGTCAATGCCGCTTGTGCGACAAGCCGACCACGGCGCTTTCCTCTTCCATGGACGGCGACGGAATAGAACTCGAGATCCAAACGAGCCTCGACTTCGGCCGGTTGATCCTTGCCGGCCAGGGCCAGGGAGCGGCCGTGCTCCGGCCCGACGGGTCCAATGCTGCCGAAGGAGCACTTGCTGGCGTCAGCCCGCGCGCGATGGTCGGCACAGCGGTGGTGCACGGCACGCCGGGGCGCGCTGTCAGGGTCGAGCTCCCGCGAAGGATCGATCTTTTCTCCGTTCGCGGAGGGCGCATCACGGTGGATGAGATCGCCAGCGATCTTCCCTCGCTGCCGAGACTCGATGCCGCGGGCAATCTCACATTTCGATTCGGCGGGCGGATCACGGTCACCGGCGATTCGGAGGGCGACTACCGCGGCGATATGCCGATCAACGTCGAATATCAGTGAGGTTCCAGCGTCTCTCGAAAGCCGGCTCCAAACCGGAGCAAAGCCTAAAGACGTATTAACCAATCCCTTGAGGGAAGCCGTAAGCGCTCACGGTTAATAGCAGCACCACGGGTGACCGGACCTCATGCTCGGACAGCCGCCAAACTCGTAACGAACCAAGTGGGGATGTTTGAAATGAGCAAATTCCTTCGTTTGACGGCGCTCGCGGCGACTGCTGCGGTGGCGTTCACGGCGACCCAGGCCGCCGCTGCTCCGGTCAATGCGACGCAGAATGCGACCGCTACTGCCCGGATCCTTCGTCCGCTGACGCTGACCAGCACGCAGAACCTCGACCTCGGCACGATCGTGCTGAGCGGGACTGCGCCGTACACGGCCACCGTCGGAATCGACAAGACCGGAACCTTCACCTGCGATCCGAACGTCACCTGCTCGGGCACGCCGACGGTCGCCATCTACAATGTGTCGGGCACCAAGTCGCAGCCGGTGACGATTGCCGCTGGCAACGTCACGCTGAACGGCTCGAACGGCGGTACGCTGACGCTCGTCCCGAGCTTCAACTCGACGGTCAACCTGACCAATTCGGGCGTTCCGGGCACCGACTTCAACGTTGGTGGCTCGATCACCTTTGCGGACACCGTCACGGACGGTGTCTACACGGGCACCTTCGCGGTGACCGCCGACTACCAGTAATCTCGTATCGCAGCGGCTTTCCGCCGCCTGTTTCAGGAGGGCCGCCGGATTTCCGGCGGCCCTTCTTCTTTGCCGGTTAGCCAATCATGGTTGACGGAAAATCAACCATTTCGGTGGAAATGCTTCGCGGCTGTGGCAGCTGGGAAGCGAACACATGCTCGGGCGTGCACGACTGCCATTGCCGGTCCTCTTCGGAATTGCCGCCGCAATGTCGGCGCCGGCCGGGGCCGTGACTCAGAACGCGACCGTGAATGCAAACGTCGTCCGGCCGCTGACTCTCACCTCTCAACAGAACCTCGATCTCGGCACGATCACTCTCGGCCCGGGCACCTGGAGCGGCGCCACTGTCGGGATTTCAAAGGCCGGGGTCTTCACCTGCGACCCGAAGCTGATCTGCACCGGCGCACCGATGCCCGCCCGATACAAGGTCACCGGCTCGAACAAGATGGTCGTCTTGATCACCGCGCCGAACGTCACCCTGGTCAACCAGGCGGATGCAACCCAGAAGCTCACGCTCGTTGTCGACAATCCGGGGCAGGTGACGCTCACCTCTTCGGGCGAGCCCGGCGTGAATTTCAACCTGGGAGGCTCGATCGCGCTCAGTTCGACGACCGTGACCGGCACCTACAGCGGCACTTTCCAGGTGAGCGTCGACTACCAGTGATCCGACCGCTTCTCCGAAGCATCATGGTTGACCGAAAATAAACCATTCCGGAGCAAGAAGGGGGCGATCGCTCCAGAGTGGAGCAAAGTGGGGATCGCCGACATGTTTGCTTTGAAAAGGAAGTTCGTGCGCGCCGTCGCCGCGGCCGCCATTGCGCTTGCGAGCGGATCGCCCGCGGGCGCCGGAGTGGGCGACCTGCTCGTCGCCCCCACCCGAGTCGTGCTCGACGGCCGGCGGGGCTCCGAAATCGTGCTCAACAATGTCGGCGACGAGCCGGCGACCTACCGCATTTCGGTCGAGTTCCGGCGGATGACCCCGGACGGCAACCTCGTCGAGGTGCCCGATCCGACGCCGCAGGAGAAAGCCGCGGCGGACATGATCGTCTATGCACCGCGCCGCGTGACACTGGCGCCGCACGAGCCGCAGTCCATCCGGATCGCTGCGCGGCCCCCCGCCGGCCTGCCGGACGGAGAATATCGCGTTCACCTGCTGTTTCGCGCGATTCCGCCCGCGACGCCGGTCGCTCCGGCTGACGGTCCGCCGGTAAAGGGCCTGCACCTGCAGCTGATCCCAATCTACGGGGTGACCATCCCCGTGATCGTTCGCCTCGGCAATCTGCAGGTTGCGGCCGGGATCTCCAACGTTCAGCTCGAGAAGAAGGACGGCAAGCCCGCAATCGGTCTCGACCTCACGCGCGCGGGCACGCGCTCGACCTTCGGCGAGGTCCTGGTGCTGAAGGCTGGCGTCAAGGACCCGATCGCGATGCAGAAGGCGGTGGCCGTCTATACCGAGCTCGGCACGCGCCATGTCACCATTCCTGTCGACGAAAATTACAAGGGCGACATCGCCGGCCCGGTGACGGTCCAGTATGTCGAGACCTATGACGACGGGAACCAGAAGATCGCGGAAACGCGGGCGGTGCTCCGGTAGAGGGCAAGCCAGGCGCGAAGGAACCTTATCGTGCTCGGCGGCCGAAACTGGCTGCGGAATGCCGCGGTGCTGCTGGCGCTCTGCGCCGGCGGCGTTCGCGCGTCCGCGCCGACCGCGACGGCTCCCGCGCCTGCGTCTGCGCCGTCGTGGACGCCCGATCCCGACGAACAATTCCTGCTTGACGTCCGCATCCGCCAGCTGCGGCTCGGCGACGGCGTTCGCGCCTACAACACGCCCGAAGGCACATGTGTCGTCTTAGGCGACTTTGTGTCCACGCTCGACGTGCCAATTCACATTGACCTGACCGCAAAGAAGGCAAACGGCTGGGCTTTCAAGGAATCCAACCGGATTACAATCGATTACGGGGCGCAAAGCGCGAGTTACGGCACCGCGACAGAGGCAATCGCCCCGGGGACGATCCGGGAAACGCCCGAAGGCTGGTGCGTCCAGACTAGCGCTCTTTCACGCTGGTTCGGAATCCGCCTCAGGCCGGTGACCGCCGGCTCGGTGCTGGTGCTTCAGTCGGACACGAAGCTGCCGGTGGAGCTCGCGATGGAGCGCGAGGCACGGGCTGCGCAGATTCATCCGGCGAAATTCGACCTGGCGAGCCTTCCGCAGGTGCGCATCCCCTATCGCATGTGGCGCGCGCCGGCACTCGACTTCGTCGTCAGCGGCGGCGTGACATACAGTGCCCGGAACGGCGCCGTCGTCGACCGCGAGTCGTCGGTTTATGCGGCCGGCGAAATCGCCGATCTCTCTTATGACGCTCAGGTCACGACCGACCGCAAGGGGCTCCCAACCAACCTCAGGGTCCGCGCTTACCGTTCGGATCCCGACGGACACCTGCTGGGGCCGGCGCAGGCGACCCACTTCGGGGTTGGCGACGTCGAAGGGTTTGACAGCAAGCTGACAGGCAGCGCGGCGTTCGGCCGCGGCGCCGTCATCACCAACCGGCCGCTGGCGACTCAGACCGCGTTCGACAGCACCCGCCTCGAAGGCGACCTCCCTGCAGGTTGGGAGGCGGAGCTGTATCGCAACGACGAATTGCTCGCCTTTGCGAAGCCGACCGGAGATCAACGCTATGTCTTTGACAACGTGCAGCTTCTCTACGGGGAGAACCGCATCAGGATCATGATGTACGGGCCCCAAGGGCAAGTCCGGACGCGGGAAGAGACGATCAATGTCGGGCAGGACAATGCGCCGCCTGGAAAGACGTGGTACTGGGTCGGCTTCAACCAGCCGAGCCGCGACGTCTTCACGCTCGAAAAGCCTCCTGACGGGCAGAACATTCCGACCGCCCAGGCTACCGTCGCGCTCGAGCACGGCATCGACGATCGAACGTCGGTGGCGGCGCTTGCGCGCGAGATGCTCATCGACGACCAGCACGTCACCTTCGTGGAAGGAACGGTACGTCGATCGGTCGGCTCGGCGATGATCGAGCTCGGAGCGGCGCACGAATCCAATGGCGGGAATGCCGCTCGCGCCCAGCTTCTAGGCCAAATCGGCAGCGTCAACATCGATGCACAGGCCATTCTTGCAAATGATTTTCATTTGAATGGGGGCCAGATCGAGAGCATCCGCGACTATTCCATCGGTATCGATGCGCCGCTCAAGGTCGGACGGACGGTACTCCCGGCCCATGCCGACGTGCACCTCACGGACCGGATGAACGGGACGAAAGAGCTGGACGCGGCAGCGCGGCTTGCGGCCAATTTCAATCGTTTCGATCTCGCCGCCGGGCTCACCTATCAGCAGCAATTCCTTCCCTCGGGAGTGCACCCGCCGCCGCAGACGATGCTCGACCTCATCGGCAGCGGCCATATCGGCGATGTGCGGCTGCGCGGTACGACAACGTTCGGCATTTCTCCCTCCGCTCGGCTGCGCGCTGCCGAGCTCGAGGCCTATTGGTCGGCGAGCGACAATGTCGATTGGGACGCAGACCTCATCTACGAAACCGATTCCCACCGCGCCAACGCGAAGCTTTCCTACATTCGCAGGCTTAGCAGCTTCGCCGTCGCCTTGACCGGCGAAGCGGCGACCGACGGGTCCGTGGCGTTCGGCATCAACCTCAATTTCTCGCTCGATGCAGCGCGGGGCTTCGCCATCTCCCGCCGTCCGCTGGCGCAGGCGGGCGAAGTCCATGCGCTGGTCTACCGCGACCTCAATGACAACGGCATCCGCGATCCTGGCGAGCCGGTGGAGAAAGGCGCGGTGGTGACGACGGGCACGCAACAATCAGAAAAGCCGACGGACTCGCATGGTACCGTCCTCGTCGGCGGGCTCGTGCCGTTCCAGCCGATCGCGGTCGGCGTCGACGTTTCCAGCCTCTCCGACCCCATGCTGGTTCCGAAAAAGGCGCTGCAGGTGGTGGTGCCGCGGCCCGGCGTGCCTGCCGACGTCGAGATCGCCCTGGTCGGTGGCGGCGACGTCGAAGGCGCGCTCGTCAAGAGCGGAGGCCTAGGCTTCGAAGGGGTCAAGCTCGAGCTGGTGGACTCGAGCGGCAAGGTCGTCGGGGCGAGCCTGACGGACTTCGACGGCTTCTTCCTGTTCGAGCGAGTGGCCTATGGCTCCTACACGATCCGAGTCGCGAAAAGCTCCGCCACGGCCGCCAAGATCCGGGAGGACCTCGGGATCCACTTCTCGGTGACGCCCGACAAATCGGTGGTTCGGCTCGGTACCGTCCAGGCTGCGCCGCAGACGCACATCGCCGACGCGGGTGGGACTTCAGCGCCGCCTTCGTCCCTGCGCTGATCCGAATCTTCGATCGAGTGCTGGAAGCCGTGGCGCTCGCGCCACTCATCCGTAACGGCTGCAATTGATCACGCGCGGCGCTCCACGCGTAGCGTCGGCTGCATGCAATTGGTGCGGTCGAGAAGACTCGAACTTCCACGGCCTTTCGGCCACAGCGACCTCAACGCTGCGCGTCTACCAGTTCCGCCACGACCGCACGTCATGAGAGAGCTGGCCGGCTGAAGCGCCGGCACTGGCAAGGGCGGCGCCCTAGCAAAGCGATTCCGCCCACGCAATGCCAGGCAATGCGGGCCCGAAACCGGTCCATAATGGGACAATCCTTAAAGCGTTGTTTACCATTATGAACGGATCGCGTTACGCACTGTACGATGATCTGGTTAGCCGCCGCCGCAGCCGCCACAGTAGCGCCGCCGTCGAAACGCGCGTCGGCTTCGGTCGTCGTCGTCCAGGCGACCGCGACGGTGCGGATCATCTCGGGAGTTCGGCTGAAGCTGGATTCGCCGACCAATGCCGATGCGCCGGCGGCGCATGACAGCATGGTGATCGCGGACGGCGCTCAGAAGCCGGCGCGCCTCATCGAATTTCAGTAAATTCAGCTATCCTGGCTGCCGACGGTGATTGTCAGTTCGTCGCCGCCAGGCGGAACGTTGACCTCGGCGCTATTGAAGCTCGCGCTCGCTCCTGCCGCCAGGGAATGGGCTGGGGGCGCGATCGTCCAGCTATAGACGACCTTTCCGGAACGGGTCTTGAGCTGCGCCCGAAGCGGAGGAACGTCCTGTTCGGTGCCCGTGGGATTGATCACTCGTCCGCTGACTGTGAGAAGCTCGTTCCCGCTCTCCAGCCGCTGCCGGTCCATGTGCGTCGTGACCAGCGCGAGCGGGCTCGCGGCGACGCCCGCCAATCCGAGCCGAGCCTTGAATTCCGGCGGTGCCAGGAACCAGAACGCGGCCGCCAGGACGATGACGACAAGAACGACGATCAAGATTGCGATCACCGGGTTGCGGCGGCGGGGCTCGACCTCGTCGGGCGCGGGGAAGGGCGCGAACTCATCGCCCTGAGCTTCGGCCTGCGGCGGTTCCCGCCAATCGCTGTCCGCCACATCGTCGACGGCGGCGTCTTCGCGCTTGGTGATGTCGAAGGTCGAGTTGGCATAAGTGCCGTGCGCGTCGCCGGGATCGGCCTCGCGTTCCTCTGCGCCGGCCGCCGGACCGGACTCGATCGCCGCTTCCTCGTAGGCGCGTTCTTCGGCTTCCGGGCCGCTGCGCGGTTCGATGAGCGTCGCTTCCGCGAGGCTCTCGTCTTCGTGCTGCTCCTCTGCGGCGTCGGGCTCGGCCACGACCGCCTCTTGGGGCTCAGCCGCCGGCTCCGGACTTGTCTCGGGCTGCGATGGCTCTTCGGAATCCTGGTGCCAGCTATGCTTGCAGGAGGCGCAACGGACCTGCCTCCCGCCTGGCGGAATTGCCCCGTCTTTCACTACATATTGGGTTCCGCAGCTCGGGCAGGTGAGGATCATCGCGTCAAAAGCCCTCTTCCGGGACGGTGAGCACACGGTAAACAGGAATGCACCGGGGTTGGCAAGGCGCGGACCTTGGACGGGCGGGGAAGGGACGAGGAGCTGACAGCAATCGCCGAATTCGACAGCGTGGGCCTGCGGTACGGCACGGGCGCGGAAGTACTGCGCGATCTGGATTTCAGGCTCGCCAACGGCGGCTTCTACTTCCTGACCGGTCCGTCCGGTGCGGGAAAGACCTCTTTGCTCAAGCTCCTCTACCTCGCCCAGCGGCCGACGCGTGGCCGAATCCGGCTGTTCGGCGAGGAACTGAGCGAGGCGCCGCGCGAATCCCTGCCGCCGTTCCGGCGGCGCATCGGAGTCGTCTTCCAGGACTTCCGCCTGGTCCGCCACCTTTCCGCATTCGACAATATCGCACTTCCGCTGAGGGTTGCCGGCGCCACGGACGAGGAGGTCGAAGGACCTGTCCGCGAAATGCTTGCCTGGGTCGGACTGGCCGATCGAGCGAGTGCGCGTCCGCCGACGCTCTCCGGTGGAGAGCAGCAGCGTGTGGCGATCGCGCGCGCGGTGATCAACCGCCCCGACCTCCTCGTCGCCGACGAGCCGACTGGCAACGTCGACGCCGAGATGGCGAAGCGGCTCCTTCACCTGTTCACGGCACTCAACCGTCTCGGCACCACCGTCGTCGTCGCAACGCATGATGTGGGCCTGATCAGCGCGACCGCGGGCGCGGAGATGATCCGGCTCGACAATGGCGGGCTCGCCGATCCGACAGGAATGCTCCGCAACCCGCCGCCGAGGCTCGGCTGATGCTCGGCTGGCTATTCGCATCTTCCGCCGATCGCCGCCTCCTGGGGACCGACCGATTCCGCGGACCCACGCCCTGGGTGATCGCGATCATGAGCTTCTCGATCATGCTGATCGCCGCGACCGGGCTGGCCCTCGCGAGCACCGCGAGCGCGCTCAACCGGGGGATCGAGACTCGCTACGTGCTCCAGGTGCCCAATGGCGGGCAGAATCTCGGCGCCTTGATCGCGATGCTGAAATCCACGCCGGACGTGAGCTCGATCGAGGCGGTTCCGGAGAGCGAAATGCGCCTTACCCTCGGGCAATGGCTCGGACCGGCCGCCGACAGCGCCGACCTGCCGGTGCCGGCGCTGGTGAATTTCGACGCGAGACAAGGCACCGATCTCGGTGCAATTCAGAAGCGAGCGCAGGCAATAGCGCCCGGAGCCCAGGTCAGCGCCCATCGCGACCGCGTCGCGCCCTTGCTCAGATCAATGCACACATTGCAGTGGGTCGCTTTCGGCCTGGTCATCCTGCTCAGCGGCGCCGCCGCCGCGGCGGTCGTGCTCGCCGCGCGCGGTGCGCTCGACACCCACAGGTTCACCATCGAAGTGATGCACGGCATCGGCGCAACCGACCTCCAGCTGACGCACCTGTTCCAGCGGAAGATCGCACTCGACGCGCTCGCCGGCAGCCTCGGCGGCGCAGCGGCGGGCGCGCTGGTGCTGCTTCTCCTCGCGAGCGGCGCCTCGTTCGTCGGGGAGCTGACCGGCGGCGCCGCCTTGTCGGCGGTCGACCTGCTCGTGCTCCTCTCCTTGCCCTTCCTGCTGACGGCGCTCGCCACCTGGGTTGCCCGGATGGCGGTGCTGGCGGCATTGCGCGAGACACTATGATCGCGCGCGTCATTTCACTGCTGGTGCTTCTTTACGCGCTCTGCTTCGTGATCTTTGCCTTCACGCTGGGTAAGCCGGCCCCGGCGACCGCCCGGCCGACCGACGCCGCGGTCGTGCTGACCGGGGGAAGCGGCCGGATCGAGCATGCGATCGACGTGTTGCGCCAGCGCAAGGCCGGCCGGTTGCTCATTTCGGGCGCGGATCCTTCGGTCACCAAGGCCGATCTGGCACGGCGAATCCCGGGAAGCATGGGACTGCTCAACTGTTGTGTCGATCTCGGAAGCGAATCCGTGGACACCCGTTCGAACGCCGAAGAAACCGGACGCTGGCTCGCGAAGCACCGTTTCCACTCGCTTCGCCTGATCACCAGCGATTGGCATATGCGCCGGGCGCGTTACGAGTTCCGGCGAGTACTTGGCGGCAGGTACGTCGTCGTTCCCGACGCTGTCCGGACCGAACCGAGCTTCCTGACCCTGTTCGGCGAGTACAATAAATATCTTCTTCGCCGGATTGCTGCGTGGATCGACCTTTGACGGCGTTCCTTCGGTCGCTGCTTTACGCGGTGATATTCTACCCGGTCACCGTGCTGTTGTGTTTCATCGGTGCGGTGGCGAGCCTGTTCGGACGCCGCCCCACGCTCGCAGTCGTCCTCGCCTGGGTCGATTTCAACCACCAGCTCGCTCGGCACGTGCTCGGAATCACGGTCCGCGTCGAAGGAAGGATTCCGCAAGGCTCCAATCTCATCGCGGTAAAACACCAGTCGATGTTCGAAACGATCGAGATGGTGCGGCTGACGAACCTGCCCGTGATTGTTCTCAAGAAGGAGCTCGCCGACCTGCCGCTGTTCGGGTTCCTTACACGCCGGTACGGGCACATCGCGGTCGAGCGGTCGGCAGGAACGAAGGCGCTTCGGGCCCTTGTCGCGGAAGGACGGAAGGCTGCCGAAAGCGGTCGTTCGGTAATGATCTACCCCGAAGGCACGCGTGTCCGACCGGGCGAGACGCCGCCGCTTCGCTCGGGCTTCGCCGCCCTTTACCGCGCATTGGGATTCCCTGTGATCCCGGTCGCGACGGACAGCGGCCTCCTCTGGGGGCGCGGCTTCGTTCACCGAAGCGGCACGATCACTTTCCGCGTTGGAGAGACGATCCCGCCAGGCCTGCCGCGCAACGAGGTCGAGGCGCGGGTCCACGCCGCAATCAACGCGCTCGAATCAGGACCGGAGCCGAGCGCCTAGCTTTTGCGCTGCGGCGACGATCCGCCGGGAGATCTCGGCTATCTGCTCGTCGGTGAAGCTCTTGTCAGCGGGTTGGAGCGTGACTTCGAAGGCGAGGCTCAATCCTTCCGGCGCTTCAAACCGGTCGAACAGGCGCACGTTGGTAATCGCGAGTTTGTCGGCTCCACGGATCGCCCTGCCGAGGTTGTCAGCGGTCAGTTCGTCCGGAACGATGAAGGCGAAGTCCCGGCTAACCGGCTGCAGCGCCGGGGGCGCGTAAGCCGGCCGAGTGCGGCCGCCCTGCCGGCCGGCCGGGACCGCGTCGAGATAGATTTCCGCGGCGATAGCGCCGGCAGGCGCATCCAGGCTCTTGCCAAGCGCCGGATGGATCTCGCCGAACGCAGCGAGCACCGTCTTCGGTCCCAGCCGGAGCGTCGCCGATCGCCCGGGGTGCCATGTCGGACCCGCGTCGGGGAAGATTTGCAGATTGTCGACCGGCGCGCCGGCCGCCTCGAGCAGCGCCACGACCTCGGCCTTGGCATCGAAAGGGTCGAACGGCTGCGCCTTGCCCGATTGCCAACCGCGCGCGCGGCGCTCGCCGGCGAGCAGGAAAGCAAGGGTCGGATGCTCGGCATCCGCGAGGTAGCGGCGCCCGACCTCGAACAGCCGCACCGACGCGGCGCCGCGATCGAGGTTCCGGCGTGCCGCCGCGACCAGTCCCGGCAATAGCGAAGGCCGCATGACCTTCATGTCCTCGCTGATCGGGTTCGCGAGCCGCCAATCGCCGCCGCCGAACAGGCCGGCTTCAGCTTCGGAAATGAAGCTCCAGGTGACCGCCTCGTCGAGACCGCGCGCAGCGGCGGTGCGCCGCACCCGCCGCTCGATCAGCTGCGACCGGGTGGCGGTCGGCTTCGCCACACCGGGTGCGCGATCGAGCGGAGTCGAGGGCACTTGGTCGTACCCGTTGATCCGCGCGATCTCCTCGACGAGGTCGGCAGGGCCCTCGACGTCACGCCGCCATGTCGGGACGGTCACTTCGGCGCCGCTTACCGCGAAGCCAAGGCTTTCGAGAATGGCCTTCTGGCGCTGTTCCGGGACGTCGATGCCGCCGAGAGCCTTGGTGCGCGAGTAGTTGAAACGAATGGTGCGCTTCTCGATCGGGGCTTCGCCGGCGCGGATCGGCGCTGAAGGCTCGCCGCCGCAAATGTCGACGATCAGTCCGGTGAGGATCGCCAGGCCGTCGTCGAGGAAAGCAGGATCGACGCCGCGTTCGAAGCGGCTGCGCGCGTCGCTGGTCAGTCCCAGCGCCTGACCGGTCCGCGCGATCCGCTCCGGCGTGAAATAGGCGACTTCGAGCATCACGTCGGTGGTGGCGTCGCTGACGCCGGAATCTTCTCCGCCCATGATGCCGCCGATGTCATGGACCTGCTTATCGTCCGCGATCACGGTCATGAACGGCTTGAGCGCATATTCCTTCTCGTTGAGCGCGAGCACCTTTTCGCCGGACTTGGCGGCGCGGGCGGTGAGGCCGCCGCTGAGCTTGGCGATGTCATAGGCGTGACTCGGCCGTCCGAGGTCGAGCATCACGTAATTGGTGATGTCGACGAGCGCGGAGATCGAGCGCTGGCCAGCCGATTTCAGCCGGCGCTGCATCCACTCGGGCGAGGCGCCGTTCTTCAGCCCCTTGATCGCCCGGCCGAAGAAAGCCGGACAGCCCTCGGAATCCTCGATGCGGATCGGGACGGGGCAAGGGAAGCTGCCCTCGACCTGCGGTACCGCCAGCGGCTTCAGCGTGCCGAGCCCGGCCGCTGCGAGATCGCGCGCGATC
>Ga0070680_100000919_pt1 | contig 20827 bp, 31 predicted proteins | sample KBSC73BmetaG_FD_64672 | JGI IMG/M metagenome (GOLD analysis project Ga0070680, IMG submission 64672) | Corn rhizosphere microbial communities from Kellogg Biological Station, Michigan, USA - KBS C7-3B metaG | ecosystem: Host-associated > Plants > Roots > Rhizosphere | place: USA: Michigan...
GTTTCCGAGGCCCTGCGCAAAAGTTCTTCACTCCCCCTATCCCGTCGTGCAAAGGGGATACCGTCGGCCGAGCATCCAGCGACTGGCTTCCCGTGCTCCTGCGCCTGCTTGTGGCTGCTATGGCAGGAGGCACACAGCGACTGCAGTTCGCCTTCCCAGAACAGGGTCTCATCCCCTCTGTGTGGGATGACGTGATCGGCTACGGAGGCTGCGACGATCATGTCTCGCGCCTTACACATCCTGCAGCACGGCTCGACTGTGAGCTGATGCTGACGCTTACGGCGCCAGCGTGCGGTGTGGTAGCGCGCGTCGCTCATGTCAACCCACCCGCGAACATGCGTATGGGGAATGAACCAGGGATAATCTGGCCATCCGAGAGCGTCGCCAATGCTGTGACGTTGCCAAGGAAGCCGTGGTAACCGCCAGTCACGCCCACTGTGCTGAGTTCTCCAGCTGAATCGGTGTCCTGATCCACGAGCGTCAGCGGGCTGGGAACCGTATGGTCGACGCGCTGCAGTGTCACGCCTTCGGGCAGCTCAGGCGACCAGTCGAACTGGAACCGAACAACGCCTTCCGGTGAACTCAATTGAACAGGCATCAGACCTTCTTCGTGCGTCCTGGGCCGCTGATGAGGATGACTCGACCTCTCGGGACTTTGAATTTGGCGAAGCTCGCCGTGACACTCGCCACACCGTATGAGTTTGCGCTCAGAACTACGGCGTTCGTGATATCCGCTGAAGCGCTCGCATTCCCGTATCCACTCGAGCCAAATCCCGATCCAATCGACAAATCGGCCGTCGCTAAACCGCCGCTATACGCATCCGACAGGAGATTGAATCCAGTCGAGAGCGCAGCTTGCGCAATCGTCTTCGCGTAGGACGCTGCAGCGAGGTTGCCGCCGGTCGAGAGATCGGCGGCAGCATATATAAGCGAAATGGCCTGAGCCGACAACACCGCGCCGGCACCGGGATTCGCCTGGGCGATGACGTTCCCATATGCCGATGCAGCGAGCGGAAGTCCGCTTGAGAGATCAGCCAGTCCGAGAGTCTTGGCCGATGCCAGCGAATTGAGCGCAAATCCGCTGCTCAGATCGCCCGTTGCCGTCACGCGCCCGAAAGCGCCAGCTCCGAGGGCGAAACTCGTCGAGGTTGAAGCCGCGGCGCTCGCCGTCCCACCGGCAGAGCCTGTCAGCGGGATTCCGGTCGTGAGCGAGGCGGCGCCGACAGTTCGCGCCTGGGCTCCCGCTTGCAGGACCGCAATCGGCGCTTGCGTGCTCCCGCGGCTCGCAAACTGACCCGGATTGAACGGCGCAGAGAGGCTGGGGCCCGTGAGCGGCTTCGAGCCGACGACAAAGCTGGCCCCGGTAATAATCGACGCACTGGCCGAAGTCTTTACGGACGCCGTCGATACCAGGACTGCCCCGGGAGGCAGGACGCCGCCGAACGTCGCTCTGAGCTTCTGAGGACCGAGGGTCGTCAGCCTGCCCTTTGGGCCCACAGATGGGAGCGTGATATCGGCCGTAACCGAGGCCGACGTCGAACTCGCTGCCGTCGCGCTGAGCGCGATTCCGGTCGAAAGCGCTCCGGTTGCCGCCGTGACAATCGAGGCTGCTGCAGCCAGCAGGGCCGCTGTACCGACTACACCTAGCCGAGTGCGCTGGAGCTTCCCTGGGCCGACTAGAACTCGACGCCCGTCGGTCATTTAGAACGCCGCCGCGACGCTAGGACTGATTCCGGCTCCTTGTCCCTGTGCAGCCGGCGCTACAGGCGCGACGTACTCGCGAGCTCCGATGGTCGGGGTCGATGTCGAACGCGCGACATTCATGATGTCGACGTCGTTCGTATAGGTCTGCTGCCGAGTTCCATTATTGACCAGCGCTCCGCCGGAAGTCGGCCGCCAGTCGCGCGCCGCATCCGTACTCGTCTGGAACTGAGCGGTGAACGTCAAGCTCGCCTGATTGGCCGAGCCCGGAATGCTTCCCGATGCCACGCTTGAGGCATTGTTCCCGCTCCCTGCGGGATAGCTTCCAATCGTCCCAGCGAACGGCGTCGTGAAGCCGAAGACGGCGTTGTCGGAGACGACCGGGAAGCCGTCCCCGCCGCCGCTGATGCCCGTACCGCCGGCCGCCAGATCGCTCGGCCTGACAATCGTGTTGCCGATGAAGTGATCGACGCCAGGGCTATTGCTGGTCGGGCGAAGTGCTGTTCCAGAGAACGTCGAACCACGCATGCAGACGAGGCAGTTGACTACCTCGCCAGGGAAATTGATGAAATTCCCGCTCGTCTGTCGGCTCTCTATCAAACAGTTATGCAGCGCACGAATGCCTGAAAGTGGGGGCGGGTAATTCGTCGCGACAGTGACATCGTAGGAAATTTGCAGACCATCCACGACAAGAGCATGAGCGTCTGAAATGATCGCCCCATATCCGGCAGTCCATCGTAATCCGACACCTTTCGTCGCGTCGTATCGCAGTGGCCCGCTCGTCCCCGCATTGTCCCGATACCCCTGTCCAGAGGCCGAGGTCATCAGCAGATATCGCGTGGCATCGGTAACAGTAGAGCCCGAAACCGTGATCAGTGTCGATGTCGTGGTGAACTCGGCGTCGTTGTATCCCTCGCCGCGCCACAATTGATCCGCAGTGACGAGATTCAGCGGCGCTGCTGCGTACCATGCGGTCCAAGTGGAGTAGTCGCGGCTCGCAGTCCCGACGCTGTGAACTACGGTCGTCGTCATCCTACTTGTCCTACCAATACCTGCTTAATGCGTCGCCACGACAACACGCGTTTCACATCCCGGTCGTCGAGATTCAAGAAGTACCCGCGAGCGAGGAGCGCTCGCGCCTGGGAGCTGGACAGATCGAGGTAGCGCACGCGCTGGCGCACAGTGAATGTCATGCCACCTATTCTATTTACTTCGTCCTCGACTAAATCTTGCAAGCCATCCGAAGAGATTCCCTTCAGACGCCAGATGCGCCAGAGCGGATGGCAGAGCTCCATGCGGCCCCATGGCCAGCCATCGCGTTGCACCGTAATCACATCACCCTCAGTCCATACGAAATCCGACTTCCTGACCGGAACGAGATCCCGCTGGGCCGCCGCCCAGAACAGAATCTCAGCCACTCGGCCGTTCCTGATGGAACCTTACCGGTTTGTCGCCCGTGTTGTGGACTTCAGCGAACACGCACTCCCACTTCGCAGGAGAGCCGATGGCTGTGAACTTGTGCCAGACGTTCGCCTTGATCAAGAGCTTGCAGGGCTCGAAGACGTCCGTCGTGCCGCTCTCGCCCGTGTCAGGATTGCTCCATTCGATCCGCAGCGGCGAGGCCGCCCGCGTCACGATCGACACATGGTCGATCCAGTGTGCGTGGCCCTCGTGCGTGCCACCCGATGGGAGTTCCATCGGTCGGAAATAGAACCCTCCGATTGCCCCCGCTTGGGCCATCGCGACGTTGCTCGCGTCGATCACTTCGTGCCGGCAGGCTTTCCCACCGCAGGGCGCATCGCATTCAGCGCAGTTCATCAGGCACCTTTGTAAACGAAAGCCGGATCGGAAATCCAGCCGACATAGATCAACGCAGAAGTTCCCATTGCGCACTCACAATCCAGCCGCAGGAATCTTGTAGAGAAAGGTGGACCTATCGATACCGCCAACGAATACAAACGCCATGCGCCCGTCGCCCATATCCGGTACGAGTCTGAACTTACCGAATGTGCCCGAATCGGCTGCGGTGGTCGTAGGCGTAACGCCGCCAGTTATGACATCGGAGCATTGGAATGTGCCGGCGGAGTCGTACACTTTACGACCGTTCGAAATCTTCGTCGGGATCTTGATCTTCTTGAGGGTGCCGCCCAAATTCTGCGGATCGCCCAGAATGATCGCGTTCGAAATCGGGAGATACCCGCCGCTGCAACGCCCGGTCGTATAGGGCGTGCCCGTGAAACTGCTCACGATCTGGAACGAGGTCGCCATGGCAGCGCCGCTGATATCTAGCACGAGCACGCGATGATTCGCGCCATCGCCGACCAGGATGATGCGCAAATCGTGAGCGCAGACACACCACATGGCGTTCGCAAAAGGATTTCCGCCATTGGCGACGAGCATTTCAATCTGACCGGCGCTGGGACCCAGTGTATTGACGCGCCAATACCAGAACGTCGTGCGATCTGCACCGAAGCCGGAGAAATTGTAGGTGTAATGGCCCCACGGGTCTGCGCAACCGCAGCCGAACGTGTAAGAGCCGTTGGAATCGGCATTATCCATGCCGGGAATCGGTCCCACGCATGTCCACGGATTAATCGTGCCGCCATTGTCCGTATGCGGCATCGGGCTTGCCGCAGCCCCGAGGGCGTCGCGGTTAAAGCTCGAAACGCCAGCGCGCGCATTTCCACCGGCCGGCGTCGCACTCTGCGCGCCGAACCACACCTTCCCGTCGAGCCATACAGGGAAGCCAGACGTGTGGTCCGCTCGCGGACGGCCATCGCTGTAGGTCAGTACCCCGTTAGTATTGGTGTAATTGGCCAGTCGAGCGTTCGGCGTAGGATCCGAAATCCTTCTCCAGGCGGGCGTACTGTTGCGCAGCGAAAGCGCGTAGCCCTCGTTACCTGGATAGTCGGCGTGTCCGCCGCCTCCAATCATCATGTATTCGGCGCGTCGCACGTCGACCGCTCCGCCGACCCAGGATTCTGTAATCGCGCTCGAGTGCTCCCCGCCCAGCGGCGTGCTCGGGAAGGGACTGGGAAGAACGTCCGTGATGCGCCCGCCGCGCTGCGCAATCGGCAAGTCGGTGCGGCCAGACCCGGCAGCGATTTCGATCCACGTCCCGTCGTTCATGCGGTCCAGAACGCAGGCGCGGTGACTCCAACCGGGGGAAGCCAACCTTTGGACATGATTATTTCGGTGAACTTCTGATCCCAGCCCACGGCCGCTGGAACCGCCACGCCGCTATTGTCATTCATGTAGCCAGTCGGGCCGACCTTGTTGAAGGCCGGGGGGTGAAGTCCTGAAGCTCCGCCACCGTTGGTCCAGTAGTCGAGCGCAACATTGAAGGCCTCATAGACCTTCGTATAGTCGGTCTCTCCAATCGCGGGACGCTGCACCCACGCCTCAAGCACAGTGTCGTGCTTTGGCCAAGCCGAAAGCGGAGACGCCGGATTAGCGCCGTAGAACTGGTCGTTCCCATCTTCGCCGGGAATAAGATGCATCAGCACAACGACCCATTCATCCGGCGGCCAGCACCAGCACACGTTCGGAGCATGGAAAGATCCGACTTGGCACGTCGCAGCATAGGGACCGCCGGGTTGAACTTGAGATCCGGTACCCTGCGGAACCGTCAAAAGTGAATTCGGCTCGCTGCCGTGGCTGGTATACATCCGGAACGGATTCGTTCCGAAGTAGTTTTGTCCACCGGCCGCGCCGTCGAGATTCTCCGACTGAACGACGATCTCTTGAAAACCCGTGACGCCTGTGACATCGATGAAGACTAACTTCCCGCTAGGGTTGCCGTTAGACCAACGCGATCCGCTGATTTTCGCGCGGAACTGCACCCAAATTTCAGTGCCGTCCCACGGCGCCGTATCACCTTTCCAAGTCGGATACGTGGCCTGCGTGCTCAGTGGGCCGTAATAGCCAGTCGTGAAGTTGAAATCCTGCGCGGAATTGGTCGGATCGTAAGAGCGAAGCTTTACCGTGCCAAATGCAGCAGGGTCTGCCGTCGCCTTGCCGTTACCCAGCGCTCCAGCAGGCAGCGCTGCCATCGGTCTATTCCAATTTCCGTTGGCGATTCCACCCGTGGGAATTCTCGAGACCATACACCCGGTCCCGCCAATACCGTCAGTGTTATCGAAGAGCAGAGTCGAATTGTGAAGGTTGTTGGGGTCGTTCCCGGTACCGTTCTCCCAGCGGAATTGATTGACCTCGGCGGCACTACCAAAGTTATATGCCCACACAACGTCAGATATAGTAGAACGCTTCGCCCAATCCGCCGCATCTCCCGCGACACCACCCGCCTGAGTCGTCGCTTGAGTCTGCGTCGACTGCGTTGATTCGTTCGTCGCGTTGTCGACTGCGGATACCTTGTAGGTGTACGTCGTCGAGGGCGTGAGCCCCGTATCGTTATAGAAAGCGAATGACGTGAACGCAATCGGCGTCGGGCTGCCGTTACGGTAGACACGATATCCCGCAACACCCGAACCTGAATCCGTCGAAGCCGACCATGTCAGATCGATCTCTGAGGACGAGACCGCGTTCGCGGATAGGCTATTGGGAACGGATGGCGGGGTCTGGTCGCCAGCTTGGAACGCCAGAGATGTTGACCCCGCCCAAGGCATTGCGACTCTTAGTTCAGGCTCGCCAGTTCGTAGTCAGTGACCTGAATGCTGTTCGAGGCGCTCGCCGCAGACCAGGTCGCGAACATGTCGATTGCGAACGAGGTTGTCGAATCGAAGCCGGAACCGGCGGCCGGAGCGCTGACAGGCAGTAGCATGATCGGAGTCGTCGCCGAGAGTGCGGCAGTGAGCAAGCGCCCAACGCCCAGAACGGTCGCTGTCGTGCCGCTACCGACCGCCTGCACAACCAGGTCTGCCTCGAAGTCCCACGTCAGATTCGTGGCCGAGGTTGCGAGCGTGCCGGATGCGCCGCCGTTGAACACGACGGTCGAGCCGAAACGGATGTCGAGCGTGAGTGTGCCCGGGGTTGAGGCGGCAGTGGAAATCTTGCCGTGCGCCTTGACGCGCAGCTTCTTGCCTGCAGCCTCGAACCAGTTGGCCGCAAGTACGTACTTGGCCTGGCCGAGCAGGACACTGGTCGGCGTGGTGGTGTTTGAGATGGCCGGGCCGACGCCCTGCTCTGACACAAGCACCTGATACCATGAGTTATTCGACATGTTGGCTTGACCTCAGAAGAGAGCGATTCAATTGTCCTGTTGGATCGAAAATGCAGCCGCCGCAAAACTCGGCGCAGCGTCTCCGGCGTTCACCGTCTTCGGAACGGTGAGCGGTGCCCAGACGTAGAGATTCCCGCTCGTGAGCTGGTCATAGATCGCGACCGCGCCCAGCTGCGCAGAACCGGTCGCCCAGTTGCCCGTCGGCGATGGGAACGTGATCGAGTTGTTGTTCGATGTAGTCGCCCCACTTCCCGTCGAGGCTGTCGTCGAGCCGGCGGATTGCGTACCGGCCCAGTCGGTCAGCGCCGGGTAGGCCCCAGCGTTGATCTTCACGCGAGCGTAGGAACCGCCTGAGACTTCCGTGAGACCCGAGGGGAAGCCCGTGTTGGAATCGAACACAGGTCCGATTTCCGTGAAAACTGCGGTGCCGTCCGTGATGGCTTCGCCGGGCACCCCGAGATAGCCGGTCTGTGAACCGGCTGTGGTTCCAGAGGTCGTGCAGCGGTACAGATGTTGGCGCGTGTCGCCGCCCGCTCCCCCATTCGCCGTCAGACTCACGACATCGCCCGACGTATACGCCGTCGTGTTCGTGCGCAGACCCTTGTTGATGACGAACAGCGCTGCATAGAGCGCGAGCGGAGTCGGCATGCCGGAGACCGCAGTCCATGTTACCGAGCCATCCGTCAACGTCGCCCCAGGATTCGGAACTGCGAGCGTGTTCGTCGAACCGGTAGTGCCCGCAGTGGTGCAACGCAGGAACTTCCCGCCCGCGCCGGTCATGCTCGCATGCGGCGCGACAACATCGCCTGCCACGTATGCCGTCGTGGCCGTCCAGACGCCCTTGATGACGGCCGTGGAATTCACGGCGCCGGAGGCGTTCAACGCGCCGCCACGGAACATACTGTCGACGAGCATGTTCTCGATGAAGTCGGAAAAGTTCATGCGAACGGACTCCTGAAAAGAAAAACCCCGCTCGAGGCGGGGTCTTCTGGGCGTGGAGGGAGTGAAACGGGAATCAGTTGCCGGGCGCGTCCACAGTCGCAGTGTCGGAGAGCGTCTGAGTGGCCGACTGCAACGACTGGGTCGCCGCAGTTAACGCGGCTGAGTCGTCGGCTCCCAGCGCCCCGCCCTGCGCGGCTGCGAGCTGCGCCTGCAAGGCAGCGACTTGCGCCTGCAGAGTCACGATCTGCGCAGTCTTCGCAACGTTGTCGGCCAATGCCGACGTCAGACCCGACTTCAGTGCATCGGCTGTCGCCTTGATCGAGGTGACTTGCGGGGTGAGCGCGTTGACGGCATTCTGAACGTCGGTGACTTGCTGCAGCATGGACTTTATCTCCAGAAAAAGCGGTTGGATGGCATCCGCGATGAAGCCGCGCACGGCTTCGATATCGCGCAATTCTTCGCCGAGGCCGGACACGGCTAGCTCCCGCAGTGCGCGTAGGCGATCAGCGGTTGGACATCGAACTTCGAGAATAGAGTGACGGCGCCGCGGTCGATCACGCTGTAGCCGTCATTGTTATGCGCTGGGTTGCATGGAGTGCCCGCCGGCACGGTCCCGTAGGCCACGAAGCTATAGTCCCCGAGCACCTGACGCAGCTTGTAGGCGTTCGTATCCGCCGCCTGCACCGTCGGCGTCACCGAGTTGATGGTGCCGGGGTTGGGCACCACAGGGGCGGCTGCGGGCGTCGTGGCGTCGACCACTGTCGACATAACGCTCTCATTGCCGGCTGTATTCGTCCATGCCGCTCGGAAGCAGTAGTGCGTCGCTGCGTTGAGACCCGAGACCACGCCGCTCGAGGCCGGCATGGTGACGATGATCTGACCGATTTTCGTACCGAACAGAACCGGCGAGGCGCCGGTACAAGAGCCGTACTCGACACGGAAGCTGACCAGCGAGCCCGCGCCGCTCGCTGGAATCGTCGTGCCGTCCGTGTTCTGAGTCGGTGCCGCAACGTTGATTGTCTCGGATGCGCCCAGAGCGATGGAGCTCGCGAGCAGCGCTGCGAGTGCAATGAGGATGCGGCGCATAAGTTACCTCTATGGAGTCACCGAATTCACGGTGCCCGGCTGCGGAATGGGTTGAGGCGCCTTCGGAATCTTCGAAGGCGTCAAGTCGATTTGCGTTGCAGGCCCTTCGGGGCTGCGCTGGCCGGCTGCAATGGCCACGAACGTATACTCGTGGCATTCCTGGTCGGCCTGAGTCACGGCCGAGGGTGCCGGAAGCGCGGCTTGCAGAACCGTCCACACCGTCCGACCGCAGAGGCGATGCTCAAAGTCGTACGTCACCGCAATCCCTGCTGGAATCGGCAAGTCGTCCGTGTATTCGTTCACCGCTTGGTAGGTGACCGTTTCAGGAACCGTAGTCGCCGCAAGAAAATTCACGCTCGAGGCGGACAGATAGTTGTTCGTCTGGCCGGCGAGTAGCGTCGGGCAAGTCTTGAACGGCCCCGGCGTCACGGCAGGGTCCTGACAGGCGAAAACGCGGTCGCCGACGGCGAGCAGCGTCGTCGACTCCCAGAGGTCCGCCAGTCCACCGGCTTGCAATACGTCGACAATCAGGCCCGGCGCCGGGAGCGCCCACACCGAATTGACGCAGGCGCCGAATCCTGCGGCGGTCGGCTGCGTCGGACATACGCGCACGAGGGTGGTCTGCGCGTGAGCCACACTAATCCAGCAGTCGAGCAGAGATAAGGCGACGGCCACTATCAGCAGCCAGCCGATCCGGAGTCGGTCCAGCATGAGTCCTCCCGAGAGAACCCCGACGATGCGGGCCAACGAAAGAAGAACGCCGCGCGCAAATGCGCTAACGGCGGGTGCCGGACGAAAAGCCGGCAGGCCATCCGAGGGGGCGGATGGCGAAGGCGCGTTCACGGCAGAGGCAACTAGAGCGCTGAAGGAACCGCGGTTTTTTTGGCCGCGCAGCGCAAGTTGTAAGGTCATACGGCAGAGCACTCGTGGGCTCTGCCGCGACGACCGGAATTTAACCGCAGCCGGATGAGGATGCAAGAGGCTGGCGCGCAAGTTCGGCTTCAATATCACGAATGATATCGACGTCGCTGAGGCACGCCGACCACTCCTGGTCGGCAGCCGTTTCCGCCCACTTCAGATCTGGAAGCGCGCGGCGCAGAAGCTCGCGCAGCCGCTCAATCTCCTGCGCGGCGGCATCAGGCGGCACGATCTGGAGCCTCGTCCTCCTCCATGATCCAACCGCGGATGATGCCCCTGGCCACCCCAAGCCAGCGGTCATACTCGGCTTTCACGTCCATGTACCAGTGAAAGACGTTCCGCTCCCAGACATCCTCGTCGACGTCGATGCAGAGCGCGTACAAGGCCGGCGCCGTGGCGAACAGCGGCCGGTGACAATCGGCATCCAACACCAAGGCGGCGAGCTCGGATTGGTAATAGCCTCGGTGCCCGCTGCGCTTCGTCACCATCATGGGCCAGTTCTGCTCTGTGGCGAGCTTTAGACTCACCACCATGAGCCCGCGATGCAGTTCCGGATACCCGCTGGCATCCCCCGCAATCGAGAACAGCGTCGCAAGCCACGGCATCCGCGGAATGCCGCACGCCGCCTGCCCTACCTCGGCCATGCTCCATGCCGCGCGCCGATGCACTCTAGAGCCGTGCCCCGATGCCGTCGGCAGGACGTCCAGGCCGAGATGCTCCTCGCGCCGCGCCTTGCGCTCGGCCGCCGTCAGCCGGCGTGGTGCGGCTATCCCGTCCACGTTGCTTGCTGAGCCGCCGACGTGCGTCAAGTCGATGCCGTGCGCTGTCGCCAGCGTCACCAGTTCTGCGTGCTTCAAGATGGACCCCCGTTTTGTAAGGCCGCCAGCGCCTCGTCGAAGTTGTTCACAATCGGAATCTGCCAGTCGCTAAGGAATGCCAGCTGATCCGCCGTTCGCTTGCGGTTCTTCGTGATGCCGTTTACTTCCAGCAATGCCACGCGGCCGGTGCTACGGTGCCGCGTCAGCAAGTCCGGGAAGTCCTGTTGACGGACCTGGTATCCGACCTTGCGTAGCCCGTCCACAATTGCGGGCTCCGTCTCGTCGCGGCGGCGCGCGTAGCGGTTCAGGCTCAAAGCGCTTCCCCGTATGTCGCGCGGAACAAAGCGGCGAACGTCGGACCACCCTCTGAACTCGGCTGCTCCATGTAGCCGCCGTTTCGGATGACGCCGCGGAAGTGCTCGCGCCGAGTCTTCGGGTCCGTCGTGCCGCTGAAGGCGTTCACCTTAGCGCCGACGTCGCGCAGCTTCGACTGCAGCCAGAGTTCTTGGACGAGTTGGCTCACGCGGCCATCCTTTGCGAAATCTCAGCCTCAGCGCGTTCGAAGTAATCGCGCCATACTGACTTCTGCAGATCGACATCCACTGGCCCGGTCCCGCCCTGATCGATCATGTCGGCAACCCATGCCTTTTTCGCAGCGACGAGACGCTCGATATTGCGTACGAAGTCCTCGGATGCGTCGGCATGTGGGAATCGCTCTCGGCTCAATCGAGCCATGCCCGCCGCCGTCGCAGGCCGGCCGTAGCGCATAGGGTCGGCCTGCAGGTTGCGATTCAGGTATCCCTGGAGGAAACGTGTTCCCTGGAGTTCCCATGGATTCGCCTCTGGCTCGTCAGGCTGTCGAATCTGCTGCGGCGCGCCCTTCGCGCGCAGCGCGCGCTTGGCGTCCCACACATGCGCGACGCCGAAGCTCTTCGGCGGCTCCTCCGTTTCGAGCTTAGCGAGAATGTGATCGCGGCACCGCGAAAGCTCGACAATCCCCATGCGCTGTAGTCCCTTCCAGAAGGCATCGCGCTTGGACTCACTCAGCGGTTTGTCGATAGCACCGAAAATCTCAGCCAGAATGCCGTCGAATGCCGTGCGGTCACCCGGTTCCACGATTCGCCTCTCTCGCCTCGAGTTCTGCAGTGGTTGGCGCGGGCGTGTGTACGGCGCGGCGCATGCCTTGCGTGCGAGCGCGGACGTCCCCAATCGGAATCAGCGCCTTGAACCCGTTCTCACAGCAGTAGTCGACGACCTCAGACTGATTTCCAAAGTCACCGTTTCCTGCCAGCCGCCTCGCCTGCGCTAGACGCATGGCTGGCGACATGGGTCGTCCCTGCAGCTCGACGTGAACGATCCACTTTGCGAACGCCTCTGGGTTTGCTTCCGGCACGTCCCTGCGCCAATCCTCCAACAGCGAGCTGAAAGCCGCCTCCACGACCGTTCCACGAGGAACCTCCGCACCGCCCGCGCGTGCTCTCTCTCTCTCTTCTTGGTCTGGTCTCTTCTGGTCTGGTCTGGTCTGGTCTGGTAACGCAACAGCGTTACGCTTTTCTGGCGGCTGTAACGCAGCGTCGTTAGAATGGTTGGAACGATGCTTGCTAACACGCTTCGCAGTGAGCGCATTCTTCTTGGCTCTGGTGCCGTTATGGTCTTGAAATCCTGGCAATTTTACGCGCTGCGCGTCGAGAACCTCGAGCCAGTCAGCCGGCAAGAGTTGAGAGAAACCCTCGATGCCGGTGAGCTCGTCTATCTCGTCGACAGTCATCTCGAGCGTGTCGTCATCGCGGGCGAAGGTATCGGCGTGCATCCAGAGTTGGTTGAGTCCTCCGAGCACCAGCGTTACAGCTATCTGTGAGCTGTAACGCACATGCGTTACAACCCCGCGCTCGATGAGCAAGCGGGCGATTCGTTTCACGCGCAAGTCTTCTCGGAGGTCCTTCTCCACCTTGATCCAGCCACTCACCGCCCGGAGAGCCTCATCGCCGACTCCCATGCACCGTAGGTCGCGAAGCCCATGATGGCGAGCCAGTAGACGGCGGCCTGCCAATTCACTCGACGTGAGTGGCGATCAGTCTTCCGGCGGCGTGGGCAATCCCCCCACTGCTCGCCGGACCAATGTTTTTCCGTCATGACAGACACCCCGAAAGCGCGCCGTCTCTATCGGCGGCTGCGCTGCTATTCGTCGTCTAGATGGCGGGACAACTCCGCGAGTAGTGCCGAGACGCGTTGCTTCTTCGCGCGCTTCTTCGCTTCCGGTGCGGACAGCGGCTCGACTTCGTACCCCCATTCGCGGGCGAAAAACTGCATCAGAGAATCGTCGCCGCCGTCACGGGCAAGGCGACCGATCATCAGAAGTTCGGCAGGGTCTAACTTTTGCGCGTGCTCGGGATTCAGCCCGCCGCGCAGGCGCGCGGTAGCGGAGTCCGAATCGAGCGCCGGCCACAGTTTCGCGGCGACTTTCTTCCGGCCGCCCGCAGCCTCGACGGCGGCGCCGAGGGCGTCGTACACGCTGTCGTGCCACAACTGGGACTGCTGCATTACTCGGCCTTACTCGCGGCGAGTACGCGCGAGGAAGCGCGGCGCGGAACACTGCGGGCCGAGAGATAGTCGTGGACGCGCTGCACCAGAGTGACGCTGGCGTTCGGGCTCTCTCCGGCTGAGAGCATGTAGAGCCAACGGCGCCCCACAGAAGCGCCGCTCGCGATCTCCTCAATCGACTGATTGGATTGAACTATGAGCCGCCGGGTTTCGCGGAGAAGATTCGCCATGCCCCATGATATGCAAAGTTTTGCAGGTTCTGCAAGTAAGACTTTGCATCAGGCACATGCAGACAATTGCCGGGTGCCTTCCAAGAAGCTCCCAGCACGCAAACAGTCCCCCGAGACTCTGGAATCGGTCCAGGTCTTCCGCGACAATATCCGCGCCCTCTTCCGAGAGGCTCAGAGTTCCCCTGAGCGCAAGATCACTCAGAAGGAGTTCGCGAAGATAATCGGGGTGAGTCTACGGACTCTGGCGGCTATGCTGGCGGAGGCGGCGGACGGCGAGGATGGTGCGATCGTTCATGCAGCGACGCTGCGAACGATAGAGCGGACCGCGAAAGGATTCGAGATCGAACCATGGCAGCTCCTTTTCCCTGACTTCCCGTCCCAGCTGATCCTCAACCCGAAGTATCGAGACCAAGTCCAGGAAGTCGTAGCACGCTACCTGCATGCCTCGGACACCGTACGAGATGCCTTGGCTGAGATGCTTCCCCCCGCCCCCGCCCGTCTTAAGACTACTGTCTAATCCCCGATAATATCTCAGCCGGCGGCGGTCGGCCAACCGCCTTATTTCCGTGCGTGCAAAATATTGCTTGTTTTGCGCTCCCAGATATGCAAAACTTTGCATCGTCGCACCACGGGAGTCTTGAGCAATGGCCGAACCTGTCACTCGAATCTACCTCGTCAAGTCCACCCAGACCGCCAAGGCCGACGTCACGCGCCTTGTGCGCGCCGTGAATGGCCCGCAGGCGCTGCGTCACGTCGTGGACTCGTACTTCACCTGCGAACTCGCGAGCCCCGATGAGCTGATCTCGGCCACGAAGGCCAACGTCGAGGTCGAGAACGCGAAGAACGGGAGCGCAACGTGAACGCTGCCAGCAACCGTACCGGCGAATATCTCGCGCTGCACCGCGAGATTGAGGACGACTGCGAGATGCTAAGCGAGCGCGAGGTTTCCCTGTCGGTCCTGTGGGATGACGTGCAGTGCGCAAGGGATACGCTCGTCCGAGCCCGCGAAGAGCTGCGTCGTGCAACGCAACATGTCATGACCGCGACCGATGCGTGGATGGCTGCCGCCGCTCGAGGCGACGCGACGCCGTCACTGTCTCAGCTCGGCCAGCTCAAATCGGTATGAGCGATCTCACATGGCCGCAAATTCTGACAATCGCCTGCCTCGCGGTCTTCGCCGCGACGATGCTGATAACGGCCATCAGGGATCGGCGCTCTCTGTGGCGGCGCATCAATCGACGGAAGCCCGGCGTCCTCGGCGCGCCCAGCGAGAAATGCAATCGGAGTCTGGATGTGGGCTGGTGGACGTAAGGACGCAGATCGAGACCATACCGGGCGCGCAGCGGCGCCTGCCAGGAGTTTGAATGAACGCGAACCTGATCGACACGAGCAAGATGAGTGACCGCCACGAGGTCGCCGTCGTTTCGGACGCCTCTGCACTGATTCAGGTGATCGAGCGCGCCGCGCGCGACCCGAGCATCGACATCGACAAGATGGAGCGTTTGATGCAGATGCACGAGCGCCTCATGGCAAATCGCGCGAAGGTAGCCTATGCCGCGGCACTGGCCCGCCTCCAGCCGCAGCTTCCCATGCTGGACGAGCGTGGCGAGATCAAGAACAACGCCGGGAACGTGCAGAGTCGTTACGCGCTGTGGGAGGACATCGTCACGGCGATCACGCCGATTCTGGCCGGAGAAGGTTTTTCGCTCTCGTTCCGCACTGGGAATCCGGAAGGCAAGATCCGCGTGACGGGCATTCTGACGCATGCAGAAGGCCACAGCGAGGAGACAACGCTGGACCTTCCCGCTGACACCTCCGGCGCCAAGAATGCCGTCCAGGCCGTAGCGTCGAGCGTCTCGTATGGCAAGCGGTACACGGCTGGCGCGTTGCTGAACCTTCGCTCGGGTGAGCCGGACCATGACGGCCGCGAGCCCGAGCCTCGCGTCAGCGAGCACCAGACGGCCGAACTGAAGGCGCTCATCACGGAGCACGGCGGCAACATGGGCAAACTGCTCGCCTACTTCAAGGTCCGATCACTCGATGAGATTCTCGCGAAAAACTACGATTACGCAGTGGCCGAGGTAAAGCGCCTTGCTGCGGCGCGGGAAGCTGCGAAGGCTGGGAAGTCGTGATTGAGGTCTTCTGCGTCGAGCAGAATTCGCCCGAGTGGTATGCCGCTCGGCTGGGGATTCCGACGGCGAGCAACTTCGCGGCGGTACGCGCGAAGGGCGAAGGCAAGACACGCAGGACCTACATGATGAAACTCATCGGCGAAATCATGACCGGCGAGCCTTGCGAGAACTATTCCAACGAGCATATGGAGCGCGGCCACACGATGGAGCCAGATGCCCGCAATCTCTATGCCTTCCGCATGGACGTGGACCCGACGCCGGTCGGCTTCGTGCGCAACGGCCGCAAGGGCGCCTCGCCAGACTCGTTCGTCGGGAACAACGGCGTATTCGAGACCAAGTCGAAGCTCCCTCACCTGCAGGCCGAAGTGTTGCTCGCGAACAGGCTCCCTCCTGAACACGTCGCACAGTGCCAGGGACTGCTATGGGTCTGCGAGCGCGAGTGGGTCGATTTCTGTTCGTACTGGCCGCGCATGCCGCTGTTCGTCAAGCGCGTGTATCGCGATGAGGAGTACATCAAGGCGCTCGCCTCGGAGGTCGATCTGTTCCTGCGCGAGATGGACACCTATCTTGCGGTGCTCCGTGACGAGCCGCTAAGGGTAGTCGCGTGAGCGCGAGCCGACTCTGGTTCGGTCGCATTGGCGATACCCTCGTTCATACGGACGAGGAGAGCCTTCGCTTTATCCGGCGTCTCGATGAAGGCGAAGCGGCGCCGTTCAAGCCGCTGCGCCCGCGGTCCATAAAGTTCCACCGTCGATACTGGCTGATGGTCTCGCGCGTGGCGGACCACATCACGGGAATCCAGATCGACCCCGCGAACCCGAAAGCCGTGATGCCCGTAGAGTGTCCCGAAGATTTGCACGTCGGCCTGAAGTTCCTGACGGGCCACTGCAAGGTGTTCCATGTCGACGGGACGGACATTACCTATCGCGTGCCGCTGCCTACGGACTTCAGTTCTTTGACGGCGGATGAGTGGGCTCCGCATTACGAGAAGTGCCTGCAGGCCATCAACGCTTACGCGCTGCCTCAGATCCGCGACCGGTTCGTCCTCGAAGAGATGCAAAGGCTCGCGTCGTGACCGACCTGACCAAACTCGCCAACGGTCAGCCGTGCCAGATTCGCATCGCAGCAATCTGCAACGGCCGTCCTGAGACTTCGGTCTGGTGCCACGTGCGCATGATCGACATTTCCGGGAGCGGGATGAAAGCGCCGGACCTCCTAGGCGCCATCGGCTGTTCGGCTTGTCATGACATCGTCGACAACCGCGCGGCGAGCTACGCTTTCACCTACGAGCAGCGCCGGCTGTTCCTGTTGGAAGGCGTCATGCGTACGCAGGTATGGCTCTTAGAGCAAGGGATTGTCCTGATTCGCGGCGAGCGTGAACCGCGGCCCGAGCGGCTGTCCAAGATCGTCCCGAGGCGCACTGCATGAAGCGAGTCGCTTTCATCCTGTGGCACCTGAATGCATTCGGCGCTGGTTTCCTACTCGGCCATGCCGCCTACGGGCACTGGCATCCGGACTGCACCTATTTCCACGGGTTCCATCCGGTTATCCGGTCATGGCTCGATGGCGGCAGCTATTGCGAGGCGTACCGGTGAAACGCGGGAAGCTCGTCACGCTGGAAGAGTGGGCGAATGCGACCTACGCCGGCCGCTCGCCCAGCATCTACACGCTTCGCCGCTGGTGTAAGGCCGGTCGGATCTTTCCGATTCCGGAGAAGCACGGCCGCACGTACTATGTGGCCGAAAACGCGCGATACATCGAAAACTACAACGCATCGGCCATCCTGGGGGCTCTCCATGACTCCACGTCGACGCAGTAGCGGCAAGCGCGGCTGGCCCGCCCACCTGTACGAGCGCAAGGGCTACTTCTGCTGGCGCCATCCGGTGACCGGCGAGGAGTACGGACTCGGGCGAGATCGAGCGGCTGCATTCACGCAGGCGATACAGGCCAACCTACATCTCGCCGGGCTGGGCCAGAAGGAAACCCTGCTAGACCGCATCACAAGCGACGGCAAGCCGCGAACCGTTGCGGCCTGGTTCGCCCGCTACGAGGAGTTGCTCGACGAGCGCGAGCTCGCTCCGAATACCAGACGCAGTTACAAGAGCCTCGCCGCGCGCGCCACGGCGCTCTTGGAAGGCGATACGAAACTCAAGGCGCTGACCGCGCTCAAGGTGACTGAGAAGCTTGCCGAGGTTGCCAAGGCCGGCCAGCAGCGCACGTCGCAAGCCCTGCGTAGCTTCTTGCATGAGAGCTTCCGCGTCGCGACGGTGCAGGGATGGCTCGATGAAAACCCGGTGCGGGATGTGCACGGACCTAAGGTGCAGGTCCGGCGGGCCCGCCTCACTCTCGAGACACTGCTCGCAGTGCACCGGACGGCTGCACCTTGGTTGCGCAGCGCCATTGCCCTTGCTCTGGTGAGCGGCCAGCGCCGGGAGGATGTGGCCCGCGCGACGTTCGCGGATGTACGGGACGGCGGCTGGTGGGTCGTCCAGGGCAAGACGAAGACTCGAATCGCCATCCCGCTGGAGCTCCGCTTGGACGTTTTCGGGATGAGCCTTGAGGACGTGGTGAAGCAGTGCAGGTCGACCGGTGTGCTCAGCAAGCATCTTGTGCACCAGACCGAATCCCGCGGGAACAGCCCGCTTGGCCGACCGATCTGGAAGGACACCATCAGCCGACGGTTCTCGGCCGCGCTGGCGGAACTCAAGCTCGACTTCGAGGGGAAAGAGCCGCCCACCTTCCACGAGATCCGCAGCCTGTCCTCGCGGCTCTACAAGGCGCAGGGCGGCGTAAACGTGCAGGAGCTGCTCGGCCACCGCAACGCCAAGACGACCGAGATGTATCAGGACGGCCGCGGCGAGTGGATTCGCGTGAGCCTAGGGGGCTGAAAGTGACTACTGTACGGCCGTCCGATAGTGAGCGAATAGTGAGCGGGAAGTGGAGGAATGCTCATTTGCGGCCGTGTTCCACGGGGAGCATCTGTTGCCCAGACAGACGAACAACACTCGCACTTTCGCCTCCAGATTCAAACGCTTGCACTGATTCTAGCCTTTCTGGATACATAGCAAAACAGAGCAACGAGCGCGAATACAAACAACAGCTTGCAACTGTATATCGGAGGGCTTCAATTCGGGAGCGCTCCGGTGGCCGGTGTCAATGCGATGGCATCTGCGGCGCCGAGCACACCGGCCCATGCCCGAACGTGGAGGGGCAGCGCGGCGCCGGCTCCCGCTGGCCGACTCGCCTGCGTCTTGTCGACGGCCGAGAACTCTGCGCCGGCTGCTGCCGGCCATACAGCGCCGAGCGCTTTGTACCCCTGAATCGACAGCATGAGCGCGGCTGCGCCGAAATCCCGGCGCATGGACACCTACACACCCGAGACGGCTCCGGTAACCGTCAACGAGATCCTCGACCGCTACGAGAAAGACTGCCTCAAACAGCTGGCACCGCGCACCCGCGCGGATTACCGCCGGCACATCCGGCACCTGAAAGCCCGGTTCGGCCCGCTCGCCGCCGAGCATCTGAAGCCGAAGGACTTCGGTCCGTTCCTGGACGTGCGCAAGGGCCGCACGCACCGGGTTCGCGCGCTCGCAGTCCTGTCGGCCGCGTTCACTCAGGCGGTGAGCTATTGGTATGTGCTCGAGCGCAACGTCCTGCGGGATGTGAAGCGCCCGAAGAATCCGCCGCGCGACCGGCTAGTGACGCCCGAGGAATTCATCCGCTGCCAGTCGATGGCATCGAAGCGCGTCGCGCTCGCCATGGAGCTCGCCCTGCTCACCGGTCAGCGCCAAGGGGATGTCATCGGCTTCCGCTGGTCGGATATCCACGGCATGGAGCTGCACCTACAGCAGTCGAAGACGGGCAAGCGGCTCGCCATCGGCATTACGCCGCGGCTCGAGGCCGCGCTCGATGCGTGCTGGCAGCTGAAGGGCGGTGGGTGCGACGGGAGCGCGTTCATTGTGCCGAAGCGCAACGGGCAACCCTACACTTCCGAGGGCTTCCGCGCTGTGTGGCAACGCCATATCAACCGCTACTGCCGACTTGGCAACGAGCGTTTCCAGTTTCGCGATCTGAGAGCGATGGCGGCTACTTCCTGCCCCACCCCCGAGGCTGCACGCCGACTGTTAGGTCACAGCAATATCAGTATGACGATGAAAGTTTACCGGCGCGGACTGGAGCATGTGGACGCGCTGACGCCGCCGTAACGTCGTCTCCCTGCGTCTGCGGTCACGAGCACATCGCTGAGGTATGCCGGATCGCGGACTGTCCCTGTACCTACTTCGTTCCCGAGGGTTGGTGCCCGATCTGCGAGAGCGTGGAGTGCAGGCCGGGCTGCGCGAATTTGGAGGGGGACTGTAAGTGATTATGGACGAACAGCGCCTCACTTGAACTTTTACACGCGCGCCTCGGCGGTTTTCTGGGGCATTGGAGTTTCACTTGGTCAATCATCCGAATCGAGGAAAGAAGCAAGAACGCGCCGTGCTGGTGACGACCTCTCACCGGGGAGTGTTCTTCGGATACGCGACACACACAGACGGCGAGACGATCCAGCTCCGCGCCGCCCGCAACTGCATCTATTGGTCTGCCGACAACAAGGGCTTCTTGGGGCTCGCGAGCCACGGTCCGACCGGCTCGGCGAAGGTCGGCCCCGCTGCTGACTTGCAGCTCCGTGACATCACGAGCGTCGCGGAGGTCACGGAAGAAGCTGCGAAGCGTTGGGAAAGTGCCCCCTGGAGTAAGTGACCTATGCGTGCGCCACGATCTGACAAGGGAGTTCCGAAGTATTCGGACGCTGCCTTTATTGCGAGGCATTCCAAAAGCAATCCCGCTGGCTGCTGGATATGGAGCGGTTCTGTGAACTCGTGGGGTTATGGTCGTGTTGGGCCAAATCGTCCTGAGCGCGCAGCGCACAGACTCTCCTATGTCACCTTTAGAGGCCCAATTGCAGACGGACTCAACGTCCTGCACAAGTGCGACACGCCAGCCTGCGTGAATCCATCTCATCTATTTCTAGGGACTGGAACGGAAAACATGAGAGACATGGCGGCGAAAGGCCGCGCCGGAGTAAAGCGTGGAGAGGCCAACCCGCTTGCAAAACTCACGTACTCCGCAGTGACCGAAATCAGATCAAGCACTGAGACGAGCGCGTGCCTCGCGAGAAAATTTGGCGTGAGTCATAAGGCAATTAGGCTCGCGCGGGGAGGAATCACATGGAATCGCTGAGCGGCGAACGACCTCAAGTCCCTGATTGGATCAAAGCCGGGTCCGGGTACGGGTACG